>Ga0164290_1000082_pt1 | contig 339767 bp, 330 predicted proteins | sample Micstemetagenome_FD_108782 | JGI IMG/M metagenome (GOLD analysis project Ga0164290, IMG submission 108782) | Contaminated culture microbial community from soil near Moab, Utah, USA - Microcoleus steenstrupii SON62 (Illumina Assembly) | ecosystem: Environmental > Terrestrial > Soil > Soil crust...
CAGACCTATTTCTCGACCTACAAGGGCAAATATTTCACCGGCGACGGCTGCCGCCGCGACGAGGACGGCTATTACTGGATCACCGGCCGCGTCGACGACGTCATCAACGTCTCCGGCCACCGGCTCGGCACGGCCGAGGTGGAATCGGCGCTGGTCAGCCATGCGAAGGTGTCGGAGGCGGCCGTGGTCGGCTACCCGCACGACATCAAGGGCCAGGGCATCTATTGCTACGTCACGCTGATGGCCGGCGAGAAAGGCTCGGACGAATTGCGCACCGAGCTCGTCCAGCACGTGCGCAAGGAGATCGGCGCCATCGCATCGCCCGACAAGCTGCAATTCGCACCCGGCCTGCCGAAGACACGCTCCGGCAAGATCATGCGCCGCATCCTGCGCAAGATCGCCGAGGATGATTTCGGCGCGCTCGGAGACACCTCCACGCTCGCCGATCCGGCCGTGGTCGACGACCTCGTCTCCAACCGCCAGAACAAGAAGGGTTGAGCAACTTGCTCGGCCGCGTCAGCGAGCTTTGGCGATACCCGGCGAGCTCGCTTGCCGGCGAGCGGCTGGAAGAAATCTCGGTCGCCGCGGATCATGTCCTTGGCGACCGGCTGTTCGGCGTCATCGAGACGGCGACGGGCGAGCCCGGCCGGCCCGACGGCGAGAGCAAATGGCACAAGCTTCCGCTCATCCGCGCGCGCCTGACCGGCGGCGGCCTCGAGATTGCGCTGCCCGGCGGCGACTGGCTGGCAGCGCCCGGCGAGGAAATCGACCGCACGCTCAGCCGCTTCATGGGTTTCGATATTTCGCTGCGCCCCTTCAGCCGCGAGATCGCGCCGGGTTACGCCGGGCCGCTGACCGCCTCGCGCTATCAGGTCTCGCCGATCCATCTTTTGACCACCGCCTCGCTTGCGCGGCTGGAGCGGCTGCATCCGCAAGGTGTCGCCGACCCGCGGCGCTTCCGTCCCAACATCGTCGTGGACATGCCCGAGGTCGAAGGCAGCTTCCCCGAGACCGAATGGATCGGGCGGCGGCTCTCGGTCGGCAGCATCGAGCTGACCATCTCGGAGCCGTGCCGGCGCTGCGGTTTCACCATCAGGGCCCAGGACGGTTTTGACGAAGACCCGGAGATCCTGCGCCAGCTGGTCCGCAACAACCAGCGCAACATCGGCGTCTACTGCACCGTGGACCGGCCGGGCCAGGTCGCGCTCGGCGCTCCGGTGCGGCTGATCTGATACCAGGCTCGAAGCCGCGCCCGAGGCGAAAATTCGGGTGGCGAATCCGGTACTTGCAAAACCATGCGCCACCCTCCACATTGGCTTTCGTGTTCAACCAATTGAAAGGAGGTGATCCGATGTCGAGTGATTTCGTTTGCCAGAGCGTGGTCCCGGCGGGTCGCCTTCGCGGAGAGCAGCCTCTCCGTTGAAGTGCAGAACCGCGCGGCGCGGAAGTTTTTCGCTTCCGACCACGATCCGCGCACTGGACGAAAGTTCACGGGAAGGCCGCTCGCGAGAGCGGCCTTTTCCGTTTGCGGCGCTCCTGTAGGCTTGGTCTTTACGCCGTTGAGGTTCGGCGTTGATGAGCAAGCATCGCCTGTTCCGAGACCGTGCGAATTAGCGGTTCAAAACAATCCAGGCTTGCTTGCCGGATAAACCCGAGTCGGAAATGCTTGGGCGCTGCTCAAAGGAGCGCCGAGATGACCATTCCGCTCAATTGGTACACGCGCACCGTTCGTGACAATGCGTTGGTCGACCTCTTTGATCCTGGCCTGTCGGAGCTGACGGACGTCGGAATCTACCTGATCTACCGGCCGGCAATGGGAGGCTTGGTCAGCCTCGCTCCCGTCGTCATCCGTGTCGGGCAGGGACAGATCGGCGAGCGCCTCGCCGCGCACCAGAAGGAGGCTGCGATCATCGCGCACAGCCTGCTGGCGCCACGCCTGAAGGTTGCGTGGGCCGTCGTCGGCCCGGAGCTCATCGATAGCGCGGAGCGTTTTCTGGCGGATCGTTATCGTCCACTAGTCGCAGGCGCTGTCCCGCACGCTGAGCCGGTTGCGGTGACGCTTCCGTTTGCCGCCTGACCTGCGCCTCGGCGCTGTCGATCAGGGCGTCGAGCGCTTCGCGCAGCTTCATGAGCTGGTACCAGTCCCAGGGCGTCTCGGCGCCCGAGCCGATACGGTCTCCGGCCCAATCGCGCATAGACTTCATGTCTTCGATTCGCATGCCCGATTTAGCCGCCCGGCCCGGTTAACGGACGGTTCACGGCGCGCTCGCTGCGGTACGGTTTCATCGCCAGGCGTCAGCACCAGCCGTCGCGGCGACCGCCGCCATAAGGCCGCACCAGCGCCAGCCCCAGCATCGCGTCCGCGATCGTGACGCCGTCGACCGTTGCGACGTCGGCAAGCACACGGCCGTAATATTTTGCGCCGGAAATGTTGGTGATGGACGCGGTCCCGCCGAGCATCCGCGTGAGTGCGTCGCGCGCCGACAAGGCAGCATCCCGCTCCAGCATGCAACGCGACTTCATTTCCGGCGCGTCGATGCCGCGGATGCGGACATTGATCGTCACATAGTGTCCCGGCCAGACATGCGCCTCGGCCCGAAACGTATCGCCGTCGAGCACGGACAGCACACGCACCTCGACCGGCCCGCGCAGAAAATCTTTCCCGTGGGCGGTCGATACGGTGAGGCTGCAGGACAGGACGGCAAGAAGGAGCCGGAAGCGGCACGAATTCATCCTAGGATAATATTCCTAGAAAGTGCGCGAGGCAACCCCGTTTGCAGCCTGCACCCCCTTCGGCATGTGGGACTGCGACCACTACCCCTTCGGGCCGCTGGCGCGGCCTGGGGCGTGGCCCGGGCAGGCCAATTCGCTGACGACGGACTACTGCAAAATCTGCGCCGTGACCGTGCGATCGACGGCATGCACGATGGGCTGCCTGGCCCGCACCTTCTCCTCGTATGTCCAGACCTTGAAGAGGTCGAGCCGGTGCGGTCCGAAGCTGTGGAGCAGCGGGACGTCGGTCGCGTCGCGGCCGCGTGCAATCACGATGCGGCCGATGCGGCGTTTGTTGTGGCGCGCGTCGAAGGCGTACCATTTGCCGTCGAGGAAGACTTCGAACCAGGCGGAAAAGTCCATCGGCGCGGGATCGGCCGGAACGCCGATGTCGCCGAGATAGCCGTTCACGTAGCGCGCCGGAATGTTGATGCAGCGGCACAGCGCGATGGCGAGGTGGGCGAAGTCGCGACAGACGCCGACGCGCTCCTCATGCGCCTGCGCGGCGGTGCGCGTCGAGCGCGCATAGCCGTAGCCGAAGGACAGGCGCTCATGCACATAGTCGGTGATCGCCTGCACGCGCGCCCAGCCGCCCGGAATGTGCCCGAACAGCCGCCAGGCGAGGTCGGAGAGATGGTCGGTCTCGCAATAGCGGCTGCCGAGCAGATAGCCGATGGCGTCGTCGGGGAGATTTTCGACCGGCACCTCTTTTGCCAGCGTGTTCACCGCATCGGGCTCGCCGCTGTCTTCGATCACCGCGTCGTAGAGGATCGAGAAGCGGCCCTGCGGCGCCACGAACCGCCGGCAGGTGTTGCCGTAGCGGTCGCGATAGACACGCTGCTGCACCGGCGGCGAGGTCAGCACCCGCGTCTGCCGCTTGATGTCGTGCTGGCGGTCGTCGTGGATGTCGAGGACGGAGACGATGGGCGTGCGCTGAGAACACTCGATGGCGATCTCGTAGCCGAGACGGATGAGCATTTTCGGAAACTCGCGGACTGGAGGACGTACCCGTTGTTCCAACGCCGCGGGCGCTGCCTTGTTCCACCGCCTGACAAAGTTTAGGCCGATGAAACCTGGAGCAAAGTCCAGGAAGAGCAGGAACCGGCTTTCCGTCCGCACACCGGCGGGCAACCCGCCGTTTTGCAGCAAGCGGGAGAACTGGCGCGTTTTCACGAATCGTGAAAACGCTCCGGTCAGAAATCGCTGGCGATGCCCTTCACCTCCCAGTCGCCGTAGCGGACCGGCTCGAGCCCGCCGCGCCCGCCGATCTCCTTCGGCCGGTTTGCCTCCGCCGCGTCATAGGCCTTGCGGCGCGCCTCGGCTTCTGCGAGCGCGCGTTTTGCCGCCGCATCGAGCCGCCGCGCCTTGGCCGCGGCGTCCGTCGCGTCCTGTCTCGCCTGCTTGTCGGTCATGCGGGCCTCCGGATTGAAAGAAGATGCACCATTTCCCATCATATAGCGTTAGTTGAGGCGTGCTTCGACCGCTTCGCACTACGAGGAGACGATGAACACGATCCGCACCGCCATGCTTCTGGCGTTCATGACGGCGCTCTTCATGGGCGTCGGCTATCTGATCGGCGGCTCTGGCGGCATGGTGATCGCCTTCCTGATCGCCGCCGCGATGAACCTTTTCAGCTACTGGAACGCCGACAAGATGGTGCTCCGGATGCACCGCGCCGTCGAGGTCGACGAGCGCAACGCACCCGAATATTACGCCATCGTGCGCGGGCTGGTGGAGCGTTCCGGCCTGCCCATGCCGAAAATCTACCTGATCGACAACGACCAGCCGAACGCCTTCGCCACCGGGCGCAACCCCCAGAACGCCGCCGTTGCGGCGACCACCGGCCTGCTGCGCCGCCTCACCCATGAGGAAGTGGCGGGCGTGATGGCGCATGAGCTCGCGCATATCCAGAACCGCGACACGCTGACCATGACGATCGTCGCCACGCTTGCCGGCGCCATCTCCATGCTCGGCAACTTCGCCTTCTTCTTCGGCGGCAATCGCGACAACAACAATCCGCTCGGCTTCATCGGCGTGCTGGTGGCCATGATCGTGGCGCCGCTCGCCGCCATGATGGTGCAGATGGCGATTTCGCGGACGCGCGAATACGCCGCCGACCGGCGCGGCGCCGAGATCTGCGATCACCCGCTGTGGCTCGCCTCCGCGCTTGCGAAGATTTCGCGCAGCGCGCGCCAGATCGTGAACGTCGACGCCGAGCGCAACCCGGCCACCGCGCACATGTTCATCGTCAACCCGCTCTCCGGGCAGCGCATGGACAATCTGTTCTCCACCCACCCGGCGACGGAGAACCGCGTTGCCGCGCTGCAGCAGATGGAAAGCGAATGGCGCAACAGCCCGCCGGCCGCCCCGCGCGCGCCCGAAGCCAGTCCGCAGGCGCAACGCCGGCAGCCGCCGGAAGCGCGGACCGCGCCGCAGCCCGAGCAGCCGGCGCGCCCGCAGGAAGGCGCCGGCCCGTGGGGCAAGGCAGAGCCTGAAAAGCCGCGCGGACCGTGGGGCCGCAACCCCACCGGCCCGAAGGGCGGCAGGACGTGACCGCCGGCAAGCCCGGCAGGACGCACACGAAAGAGCGACCTCTCCAAAGCGAGGCTCCCGGCCTCGCCGCCCGGCGCACCGCGGCAAAGCTGCTGGCCGCCGTGATCGATGCAAAGACGCCGCTCGACGGGCTTGTCGACAATGAGCACGGCCACCCGCACTACCTGGCGCTCGACGGCCGCGACCGTTCGCTGGTGCGCGCAATCCTCGCGACGGCGCTGCGTTTCCGCGGCACCATCGCCCGCCTGATCGCGCGGCGGCTCGAGCGGCCGCTGCCTGCAGGCGCGCATGCGCTGGAGCACGTGCTCGCGATCGCTGCAGCGCAAATTCTCTTCCTCGACGTGCCGGACAGCGCCGCGGTCGATCTCGCGGTCGAGCAGGCCAAGACCGATCCGCGCACCGCGCGCTTTGCGGCGCTGGTGAACGCCGTCCTGCGCGGCCTTGTCCGCGTCAAGGATCGCGCCCTGCCGGTCGAGCTGCAAAAGAACGACGACGCGCCGGCCTGGTTCGCCGGGCGCCTCGTCGCGGCGTATGGCGAGGACAAGGCGAAGGCGATCCTCGAAATGCACCGCCACGAGGCGCCGGTCGATTTCACGGTCAAATCCGATCCCGGGACCTGGGCCGCCCGCCTGGACGGCACCCCGCTTGCGACCGGCTCGGTGCGCATCGAGCGTCTTGTCGCGCCGGTTTCCGAAATGCCCGGCTACGCCGATGGTGAGTGGTGGGTCCAGGATGCCGCGGCGGCCTTGCCGGCGAGACTGCTCGGCGACGTGGCCGGCCTCGCCGTCGCCGACCTTTGCGCAGCGCCGGGCGGCAAGACCGCCCAGCTCGCCCATGCCGGGGCGAGCGTGACCGCCGTCGACACCTCTTCCAGCCGGCTGAAGCGCCTGGCGGCCAATTTCGCCCGGCTGGGGCTGGCTGCAGACATCGTGCAGGCCGACATTGCCGCTTTTCAGCCGGCAAAGCTTTTCGACGCGGTTCTGCTCGACGCACCATGCTCCTCGACCGGCACGGTGCGCCGTCATCCCGACGTGCCCTGGACCAAATCCCCCGACGATATCGCCAGGCTCGCCGCCCTGCAGCGGCGGCTGCTCGAGGCCGCCGTGAAGCTGGTGAAGCCGGGCGGGCGCGTCGTCTTCTCGAACTGCTCGCTCGACCCTGAGGAAGGGGAAACGCTCTTCCGCAGCTTCCTTGCCGAACATCCCGGCGTCGCGGCCGATCCCATACGTCCGGACGAGTTGCCCGGCATTGCAGCCTTCGTCACCGATGAGGGATGGCTGCGCACGACGCCGGCCGATCTCGATCTCGGCAAAATTTCGCTCTCCGGTGTCGACGGCTTCTTCGCCGGGCGGCTGCGCCGGCTTTAACCCCAACCGGAAAAAGTGCTTTTTCCAGAAGGGGTTGATCGGTTAGTTTGTGCCTGGGAAGACGTTGGGAGAGCTTGATTGGCGAGCGCTGTGGGGCGCATGCCTGGTGTCTGGGGACTTGTCGTGCGCGAGCTTTGGCGGCGCGCGCGGCGGCGTTTGCGCGCCGGTCCGGCCTATCGCTGGCGTTATTCCGGGCGCACGCCGGAACGGGTGCTGATCGCACCGCCCGATCTGCGCCTCGCCGACCCGCAGATCGCGCTCGAAATCTATTACGGCCGCTTCCCGCTCGCCGGCCACCTGGTCGAGACCGGCGGCAGGTCGCCGTTCGAGGTGGACGTCGCCAATCGCGGCTGGCTGCTGTCGCTCCACGGTTTCCGCTGGCTGCGCCACATGCGGGCGGCCGCGACTGACCTCGCCGCAGCCAATGCGCGCGCTTTGCTCGGCGACTGGATCTCCATGCATGGCGGCCGCATTACCGGCATCGCCTGGGAGCCGGGAACCGTCGCCAAGCGCATCATCGCCTGGCTGCAGCATTCCTCCGTGGTGCTGCAGAGCGCCGACTTCCGTTTCTACCGCGCCTTCCTGCGCTCGCTCGCCATGCAGATCCGCTATCTGCGCTCGATGGCGGCGGAGATGCCGGACGGCAAGGACCGCCTGCGCGCCCGGATCGCGCTGGCGCTGGCCGCCTTGTCGCTGCCGTCCGCACCCTCCAGCCTGCGCAACGCCACGCGCCACCTGATCGAGGAGCTGGACCGGCAGATCCTGCCCGACGGCGGCCATGTCTCGCGCGATCCGATGACGCTGGTGGACCTGCTCGCCGACCTGCTGCCGCTGCGCCAGACCTATGCCAATCAGGCCGAGGCCCCTCCGGCCGCGCTGATCGGCGCGATCGAGCGCATGCTGCCGGCGCTGCGCTTCTTCCGCCATGGCGACGGCAGCCTCGCCCGCTTCAACGGCATGGGCGCGACCATCCAGGAGCGTATCGTCGCCATTCTCAGGCATGACGACAGCGACGGCGCGCCGCTGCTGCAGGCGACGCATTCAGGCTACCAGCGCCTGGCGCTCGGCGGCACGACAGTGATCGCCGACACCGGCGCACCGCCGCCGACCGCCGTTTCCGGCGCCGCGCATGCCGGCTGCCTTTCCTTCGAGATGTCTTCCGGACGACACCTTTTCATCGTCAACGCCGGCATCGACAGCTTTGGCGCCGAGGATTTCCGGCCGCTCGCGCGCGCCACGGCAGCACACTCGACGGCGACGCTGAACGACACCTCGTCGGCGCGCTTCGATCTCTCGGCTTCGGTCAACGATCTGATCGGCAGCCCGCTGATGGCCGGGCCGAAGAACGTGCCGGTGCGCCGCACCGACAGGCAAGGCGTGCAGAGTTTCGTTGCCAGCCATGACGGCTACGTGGCGCGCTTCCAGATCTTCCATGAGCGCGAGCTGGCGCTCTCGCATGAAGGCAATGTGCTGGACGGCATAGACCGCTTCTATCGGGCGGGTGGGACGCCGGCCAAGAACAATGGCCGTGACTTCGTCGCCCTGCGCTTTCACCTGCATCCCGACATCGCGATCGGGCACGACGAGCAGGACCGGATGGTGCTGACCGCGCCGGGCGGCGACACCTTCATGTTCACGACCGCCGGCATTGTGCCGGCGATCGAGGAATCGATCTTTTTCGCCAATCTGGCCGGCCCGCGCAAAAGCCGGCAGATCGTGCTTGCCGGCAAGGCATCGGAGTTTCCCGAAATCCGCTGGCGCCTGACGCGCACCCGGCTGGCGCCCAGGAACAACGGCCGCTGACAAGCGTATCCGCGCGTCCTCATGCGCGGTTTCCAAGCTGGCACGCCTGTGCTAGCGGCGGCTCCTGCTTCGCTGGAGATTTGACCCATGGCCGTGCCGTCGAAAAATATTCCGGCGCCCGATCTCGTACGGGTCCAGCGCGCGCTGCTTTCGGTTTCCGACAAGACCGGCCTGGTCGAATTCGCCGCGGCGCTGTCGCGGGCCGGCGTCGAGCTGATCTCGACCGGCGGCACGGCGAAGGCGATCGCTGCGGCCGGGCTCGGCGTGCGCGACGTCTCCGATGTCACCGGCTTTCCCGAGATCATGGACGGCCGGGTGAAGACGCTGCATCCGGCCGTGCATGGCGGGCTGCTCGGTATCCGTGACGACGCCGAACATGCGGCGGCGATGGAGGCGCACGGCATCGCCTCGATCGACCTGCTGGTGGTCAACCTCTACCCGTTCGAAGCGGTCCGCAATTCGGGCGCCGACGACGCCGCCGTGATCGAGAACATTGACATAGGCGGCCCGGCCATGGTGCGCGCCGCCGCCAAGAACCACGCCTATGTCGCGGTCGTCACCGACCCGGAGGATTACGCACCGCTGATGGCTGCGCTCGAGCTGAATTTCGGCTCGCTCTCGCTCGACTTCCGCCAGCGGCTTGCCGCCAAGGCGTTTGCGCGGACGGCCGCCTACGATGCCGCCATCTCGAGCTGGTTTGCCGAGACGCTGGCGATCGAGCACCCGGCCTGGCGCGCCTTCGGCGGCAAGCTCGACAGCGTCATGCGCTACGGCGAGAACCCGCACCAGCAGGCCGGCTTCTACCTGACCGGCGAGCGGCGCCCCGGCGTGGCCACGGCGCGGCAGCTGCAGGGCAAGCAGCTTTCCTACAACAACATCAACGACACGGACGCGGCCTTCGAGCTGGTCGGCGAATTCGACCCGGACACGCCGGCCGTCGCCATCATCAAGCATGCCAATCCATGCGGCGTTGCGACCGGCGCGACTTTTGCGCAGGCCTATGCCAAGGCGCTCGCCTGCGATCCGGTATCGGCCTTCGGCGGCATCGTCGCGCTCAACGGAACGCTCGACGCGGAGGCGGCAACGAAGATCGTCGAGATCTTCACCGAAGTGATCATCGCGCCGGCGGCAACCGACGAAGCCGTCGGCATCGTCGCGGCGAAGAAGAATTTGCGCCTGCTGGTGACCGGCGGCCTGCCCGATCCGCGCGCGCCGGGCGTCATGGCCAAATCGGTTTCAGGCGGGCTGCTGGTGCAGGGCAGGGACAATGCCGTCGTGGACCGGATGGAATTGAAGGTCGTGACCCGACGGAGCCCGAGCGAGCAGGAGCTGGCCGATCTGAAATTCGCCTTCCGCATCGCCAAGCACGTGAAGTCGAACGCCATCGTCTATGCGAAAGGCGGCGCGACGGTCGGCATCGGCGCCGGCCAGATGAGCCGTGTCGATTCTTCCCGCATCGCAGCGCGCAAGGCCGAAGACGCAGCCGGCGAGGCCGGGCTGGCCGAGCCGGCCACAAAAGGTTCGGTGATCGCCTCCGACGCCTTCTTCCCCTTCGCCGACGGTCTCATCTCGGCGATCGAAGCCGGCGCCACCGCCGTCATCCAGCCGGGCGGCTCGATGCGCGACGAAGAGGTGGTCGCCGCAGCCGACGCCCACGGCATCGCCATGGTCTTCACCGGCGTCCGCCATTTCCGGCATTAGACTGTCTAGCGCCATCTTCCTTCTCCCCGTTCACGGGGAGAAGGTGGCCCGAAGGGTCGGATGAGGGGCGGCGCCGACATCTCAGAACCCTGCCTCCGCCCAGGAAACCTTGAACGGCAGCGCCGCCCCGCATCTGCCTCCTGAGCCAGGGAGGCATCTTCTCCCCGTGACGGGGAGAAGACCGCTCATCACCGTGCGTACGGCCGGCTCTTTACCCAGGGCAGCAGCACCAGCCCGATCAGGAACAGCACGATGATCGGCGTCACGCCGAGGCGCTGCGCGTCCTGGCTCGACAGGCCCATCGCCTCGGACGCGAAGAAGCCCGTCGCGATCGCAATGCCGAGCGGCGCCAGGAAGGCGGTCGCCTTGCCGGACAGCGCATAGAGGCCGAAAGCCTCCGTCACCTTCTCGCGCGGCACCTGATCGACGAGCAGCGTGCGCGAAGCCGCCTGGATCGCGCCGCCGACGGCACCCATCAGCGCGCCGGCGACATAAAACACGATGTTCGGCAGGCTGCTGCTTCCGCCGTCGCCGGCGACGGTGACGAAAAGCACTTCCGTGTTGGTGGTCGAGATGACCACGAGGCAGCAGATGGAGAGCAGGATGATCGACCAGGTGATGACGGTCTTCGGCCCGCGCCGCTGGTCGACGATGCCGCCGATCCACGCGCCGAGCGCGCCGGTGACGTTGGCCAGGATGCCGAAGACGCCGATCTGGATGATTGTCCAGCCGAGCACGCCGGCCGCGTAGATGCCGGCGAACGAGTAGAGCGCCGCCAGCGCATCGCGGTAGAACATCGAGGAGATCAGGAAGCTGAAATAGCTGCGCTGGCGCGGCAGCGAGCGCACGGTCTGCCAAAGCTCGGAAAGCCCGCGCGCGACGGCGCCGCGCGCGGACGGCCGGCGGGTGACGTCCGGCGTCCACAGGAACATCGGCAGGATGAAGACGATGTACCACACCGCCGAGAGCGGGCCCGATATGCGGTCACCCTCATGCGTTGCGGGATCGAGCCCGAACAGCGGCGCCAGGCCGAAGAGCGTCCTGCCGGTCTCCGGCGGCGCCGAAAGCAGCCCGAGCACCAGCACCAGCGAGATGAGGCCGCCTATGTAGCCGAGCCCCCAGGCCGACCCGGACAGCCGGCCGAGCTCCGAGCGTGGGACGAGATCGGGCATCATGGCGTTGTTGAACGTCGCCGCGAACTCCATGCCGATCAGCGCCAGCGCGATCGCGATGAGCACGATCGTCGTGTCGGGCATGCCGGGAACGGCATACCAGAGCATGAACAGGCCGACCGCGCCGACGATCGAGAATACGAAAATCCAGGGCTTGCGCGGCCCCGAGGCGTCCGCGATGGCTCCCAGCACAGGCGCCAGCACTGCGATGAAAAAGCCGCCGATGCCGGTGGCGTAACCCCAGAGCTCCTGTCCCCGGGCCGGGTCGCTCACCACCGCGGAGGCGAAATACGGGGCAAAGACGAAGGTGATGATGAGCGTGTGGAAGGGCTGTTGCGCCCAGTCGAAAAGCATCCAGCCCCAGATGCCGCGCTTCGACACCGGGGCCGGCGCATCGGCCGCCATTACCGCCATCCGACAACCCCCTTCTTTCAGGCGCCGGTCAGATCGCCCATCAAGCCCGAAGCGACCGACAGGCGCGAGACGCTGATTTCCCCGCCTTCGACCAGTGCCTGCAGCCGTTCGCGCGTGCGCGCCACCCGCTCGCCTCCGGCTTCAAGCCACGCCGCCACGGGGTCGGGAGCCTTGCCGTAGGAGGAGAGTGCCGCGACCGCGATGCCTCGCCTGGCCGCGCCGATCATGTCAGCGGCGCGCGAAAGCGCAAGCCCGTCGTAATAATCCACGCTGCTGATCGAACGCGCCGCGTCTTCGATGCGCGCAATGCGGAACGCATCGCTGACGCCGAAGAACGCAGCCGCCGCGGCCTCGAGCGACGCCCCGGCCGTGCGCGCCGTCAGCGCGACGTCCGGCACCAGCTCGGCGATGTCGGCCAGCGCCAGGCGCTCGGCCAGGCTTTGCGGCGCACCTTCCGCCACAAAGCTCGTCTGGCGGGCCGCGGACTTGTCGCGCAGGAAGGCAGGCAGCAGTCCAGCAAGTTTTGGGCGCAGCGCCGTGCGTGCCTGCTGCAGCGCCGCGATCCGGTCGGAGACCGGTTCCGACGCGTTTCCGTTCTTGAGCAGCCAGGCCGTGACGTTGCCCATGAGACGCTGCACCGTCAGGTAGAAGTCGAGCTGCAGCCTGCCTTTCACCTTGCCGTCGAGCGCGTCGATCTCGGCATAGAGCTCCGGCAAGCCGAATCCGTCGCGCGCAACGGCGAAGGCCAGCACGATCTCGGCCGCCGTGCGGCCCGTCGTCTCCTGCAGCCGGTTGACGAAGCACGGCCCGCCGCGGTTGACGATATCATTGACCACGACGCGGGTGATGATTTCGCGCCGCAGCCGGTGGCCGCGGATTTCGGCCGCGTACTCCTTCGCCATGCGGTCGGGGAAATAACCGAGCAGGTCGCGCTCGAACTGCGGATCGTCCGGCAGCTCGGTGGCGATCAGGTCGGAAAACAGCACGATCTTGGCATAGGCGAGCAGGACGCCGATCTCGGAACGCGTGAGCGGCTCGCCCCTGGCCTGCCGCTCGGCGAGCGCCGTCGGCGACGGCAGCGTCTCCACCGCGCGGTCGAGCAGGCCGCGGCCTTCCAGCGCCGCCATGAAGCGCGCCTGGTGCGGCAGGTCGGCAAGACCGTGCTCGCGCACCAGCGAGATGGCGAGCGTCTGCTGGTAGTTGTTGGCAAGCACCAGCCCCGCCACCGCCTCGGTCATGTCGGCAAGCAGCTGGTTGCGGTCGGGGCGGGTAAGCGTGCCCTTGCGCATCGCCGCCGCGAGCGCGATCTTGATGTTGACCTCGACGTCGGAAGAGTTGACGCCGCCGGAATTGTCGATCGCGTCGGAGTTGCAGCGTCCGCCGGCCAGTCCGAACTCGATGCGGGCGCGCTGCGTGACGCCGAGATTGGCGCCCTCGCCGATGACTTTCGCACCCACCTCGCGCGCGCTGACGCGGATCGCGTCATTGGCGCGGTCGCCGCAATCGGCGTTGGTTTCGGTCGTGGCGCGCACATAGGTGCCGATGCCGCCGAACCAGAGCAGGTCGACCGGCGCCTTGAGGATGGCGTTCATGATCTCGGCCGGAGTAGCCGCAAGCTTGGCCAGCCCGATCGCCGCCGCGGCCGCAGCCGGGAGCGTGATCTGCTTCTGGCCGCGCGAGGCGATGATGCCGCCTTCGGAGAGCTTCGACTTGTCGTAGTCCTGCCAGGACGAGCGCGGCAGCGCGAACATGCGCTGGCGCTCGGCAAGCGACACCGCCGGATCCGGGTTCGGATCGATGAAGATGTCGCGATGGTCGAATGCCGCGATGAGCCGCGTCTGCGGCGAGAGCAGCATGCCGTTGCCGAACACGTCGCCGGACATGTCGCCGACGCCGACGGTCGTGAACGGCTCGGCCTGGATGTCGCGATCCATCTCGCGGAAATGCCGCTTGACCGCCTCCCAGGCGCCGCGCGCGGTGATGCCCATCTTCTTGTGGTCGTAGCCGGCCGAGCCGCCTGAGGCGAAGGCATCGTCGAGCCAGAAGCCATGCTTCTGGCTGATCGCGTTGGCGGTATCGGAGAAGGTCGCCGTGCCCTTGTCGGCGGCGACGACGAAATACGGATCGTCCGGGTCGCGGCGCACGACATTTGCCGGCGGCTCGACATGATCGCCTTCCAGATTGTCGGTGATGGAAAGCAGGCTGGAGACGAAGTTCACATAGGCGCTGGTGCCAGCGGCGAAAACGGCGTCGCGGCCGCCGCCGGCCGGCAGGCGCTTCGGAAAGAAACCGCCCTTGGCGCCGACCGGCACGATCACGGCGTTCTTCACCTGCTGCGCCTTCACCAGGCCGAGCACCTCGGTGCGGTAGTCCTGCGCCCGGTCCGACCAGCGCAGGCCGCCGCGCGCGACCGGGCCGAAGCGCAGATGCACGCCCTCGACCTCCGGGCCGTAGACGAAGATCTCGCGCCACGGTTTCGGCTCCGGCAGGCCGGCAACGCCCTTGGAGTCGAGCTTGACCGCCAGCGAGACGTCGTCGGCCTGGATTGCGCCGGCAAAATAATTCGTCCTGAGCGAGGATTCGATGAGGTTCAGGTAGCGTCGGATGATGGTGTCGTCGTCGATGTTGGGGACGGCGTCGAGTTCGTCCCTGATCTTGGCCTTCAGGTGCTTGGCAGCGACTTCGCGATCCGCGGCATCCGGATCGAAGCGCGCGAGGAAAAGCTGGAACAGGCCGCGCGCGATCTCGGGATAGCGGTTCAGCGCCGCGGCGATGAAATCCTGGCTCTGCGGAATGCCCGCCTGCTGCAGGTAGCGGCCATAGGCCCGCAGCACCATGATCTCGCGCGACCAGAGCCCCGCCGTCTGGGCGAGCGCGTTGAAGCCGTCATTGTCGGCGATGCCGCGCCACACCGAGAGAAACATGTCCTCGAACAGCTTGCCGCGGTCGGCGAGCTCGATCGGCTTGCCGAACGCATTTTCGAGCTCCATGTCGTGCACGAAGACCGTGGTGGCGCCCGGCACCTCGAAGGTGCGCTCGCTGATCACCCGGAATCCCATGTTTTCCAGCACCGGCACGCGCCGCGACAAGGCCACGGCCGAGCCGTGATGGTAGATTTTCAGGGCGGCCTGCTCCGCCGGCTGGTCGGCATGGCGGTAATAGTCGATGGCGATCGGGTTTTCGGCCGAAAGCCCAGCGATACGGCGCGCATCCACCAGCGCCTCGGCCGGCCTGAAGGAGTCGCGATAACTTTCGGGGAAGCGCGCCGCCACGCTGGTCAGCGCATCGTCGGCGCCGGCATCCTCCGCCGCTTCCTGAAGCGCGTCGTCCCAGGTGCGCACGATGTCCCGGATCGCGGCTTCGAGCGTCTCCGGCGCCACGGTCGGCGTCTTGCCGCCGGAGCGGCCGATGATGAAATGCACGCGCGCCAGCGAGCCTTCCGGGAAGGCCGGATAGAAAGCCGAGACCCGGCCGTCGAAGGCGGTCTTCAGATAGTCGCCGATCTTCTCGCGGGCGCGGCTGTCATAGCGGTCGCGCGGCACGAAGACGATGACCGAGACGAAACGGTCGAACTGGTCGACGCGGACCAGCGCGCGCACGCGCGGCCTTTCGCCGAGCGCCAGGATCGTCAGGGCATGCTTCTTGAGCGTCGGCACGTCGATCTGGAACAGCTCGTCGCGCGGATAGGATTCCACGACGTTGATCAGCGCCTTGCCGGAATGGTCCTGCGGGTTGAAGCCGGAGCTGTCGATCACCTCGTCCGCCTTGGAGCGCAGATAGGGGATCTTCATCACCGAGCGCGTGTAGGCGGTGGAGGTGAACAGGCCGACGATGCGCAGCTCGCCGGAGAGGCTGCCGCCCGGGTCGTAGGTCTTCACGCCGATGTAGTCGAGATAGATGCGCCGGTGCACGACGGATTTGGCATTGGCCTTGGTGACGATCAGCGGCTCCGGCCCGTGCAGGAAAGCGCGCAGCTCGGGCGTCGTGGTCACGGCCTCGCCGCCGCGCCGCAGCACCAGCACGTTCGGATCGGCAAGGATGCCGAGGCCGGGCGCGGCGCCGCGCGTCAGCTCGCCATCCTCCTCGCCGCCCGACCAGACGAATTCGCGCATGCCGAGAAAGGTGAAATTGTCGTCGCGCAGCCATTCCAGGAAGGCCACGGCCTCCTCGACGGAGCGCCGGCTGAGCGGTGCGTTGCGCAGGTCGGCGATCTCCTGGTTGAGCCGGGCAAGCATCGGCTTCCAGTCGGTGACGGTGGCGCGCACCTGCTTCAAAATGTGCTCGAGCCGCTCCTTCAGCTGCGCCGCGCGTTCCGCCGAGAGCCGCGGCACATGCACATGGATGACGCTGACGCGGTCGGCTGAAGCCGCCTTGCCGACGCTGGCTTCGCCGAGGATTTCGGCCACGCCATTGGCATCGTGTCGAACCAGCAGCACCGGATGGATGACCAGCAGCGGCTCGCCGGCACTGTCGGTGATCTCGCCCATCACCGAATCGAACAGGAACGGCATGTTGTCGTTGACGACGGTGACGATGCTGACCGGCCGGCCGTCACGCTGCACCTGGCCCTCATTGTCGATCACGACGAGGCAGGCGCCTTTGGCATGGCGCCTTGTCGCTTGCTCGGCGAGCACCGCGGCGCGCTGCAAATCTGCTGGCTGGTAGGCGGCAAGATCCTCGGCAGGGGCACGCGCAAGCAATTCGTCGAACAGCGCGTGCGGCTCCGCAGCGTGATCCGCCATGCCGAGGCCCTCCCTAGGCCAGGTTTGTTTTGCCGGCATCGTAGCAGAGTCGCGTCGTTTGGCGACCCGCGCCGGCGAGCCGACTGTGCGCAGAACGAAATGAAGGAGTTATGACGCGCGCGGCTTGCGCGTGGCCGGAATCAGCCGGCGCCGCGCGCCCCCCGCCTCCCACGCTGCGCGTGATTGCCTCCCCGTGGACGGAGGATCGAGATCGCGCCCGGCCGCGGCGTTTTGATCCTCCCTTGCGAAGCGGGGGAGGGGGACCATGCGAAGCATGGTGGAGGGGGCGCTGGCGCCAAAAAACTCAGCGGCGCTGACGTCGGTGCGTCAACCACCAGGCAGAATGCGCGACTAGCGCGCCGCGATAGCCGCCGCGGCGCCCGCCATGGTGGTGGCGCTGACGCGGTTGGCGATCTTCATCGCACGTGCGCTCTTCAGCAGCTTTCGCGCCTGCGCTGCGGCCAGCACCCAGGCGAGATCGACTGCGATCAGCACGAGCGCCATGGTGAAGGTCAGCTCGATCCAGCCGAGCATGGTCACCGCTTCCAGATCGAGGATGGTCGGCAGAAGCGCCAGATAGAACATCATGATCTTGGGATTGCCGAGCGTGACGGCCATGCCGGCGAGGAAAAGCCGTACGGCCGAGTCGGCCTTCGGCATGTCGCCTGCCTCGCCGGTCTTCACCGGCGCCGTCCACATCTTCCAGGCCAGATAGACAAGGTAGGCGACGCCCGCCCATTTGAGGATGACGAAAGCGAGATGGAAGGTCTGCGCAACGAAGGCCAGGCCGAACACCGCCAGCGACAGCCAGATCGCCTCGCCCACCCACATCGCCATCAGGAACGGCAGCACGTCGCGCCAGCCTTTCGAGATGACGCGCGCCACCAGCGCCGCGATCGACGGTCCGGGCGAACCGGCCGCCACGATCAGGGCGCCGGCAAAGATGAGAAGCGAGGCGAGGTCCATGACGAATATCTGTAGACTAGGCGTGCTTTATAACCGGAGTCGGAGACGTGAGGCAATTCGACGAAGACGGCTTCTTGTCGGAAGAGGGATTCGAACTCGAAAGCTGCAGTTCGTGCCCAGAACGCCAGGGAATTCGCACTTGCCACACTAATAAATCGCGATAGCCATAGGCTGTTGTTCGGCGCGGCCGTACATAACGGGGATCCTCAAGAACTGCTGGTTGCCACGCAGAGACAGCGGCGCCAGGCTCTATCTCCCCCTTGGTGGGGGAGATAGCAATTCTTTGGCTTGGCAAGGCTAAGCCTTAGAATTGCTTGACAGGGGGTGATGCGGTCAAATTCGCGCTGCGAGGACCAATCGCAAAGTGCTTTACAAGTCGCTCAGCCGTCGCCTCGGATCGAACGGGCTATCCGGATTGACGTCCAGATCGACCTCCTTGATGCAGGTCTGCGAAATCTTGTGGCTGCCGCCCGACCGCCACGGTCCCTCGGCGATCTCGGCACTGTCCACCTTGGCGAGATCGAAACACTTCCAGGCGCCGTGCACCGCGCCACTGCTGCCGCTGCCCTCGAACTGATAGGTCAGCGCCTTCTCGACGCCGTCGGAATGGCCGAGGATGATCGGGCAGATGGCGCGTGGAAAACCGTCATATATGCAGACGATCGGCTTCCGCTGCCGCATCGCCTGCTCGAACAGATCATACGTGACACTTGGCATCGCGCTCCTCGCGCCACGAGGATAGCGCGCCTGCGCCGGCCGAAGCGAGCCGCTATGCCGCGCCGCTCACGCGGGTCTTCTCGAAACGCTTGCGCTCGTGCGTGTCGAGATAGAGCTTGCGCAGCCGGATCGATTTCGGCGTGACCTCGACCAGTTCGTCGTCCTGGATCCAGGCGAGCGCGCGCTCGAGCGTCATGCGCACCGGCGGGGTGAGACGCACGGCCTCATCCTTGCCGGCGGCGCGGATGTTGGTGAGCTTCTTGCCCTTCAGCACGTTCACTTCGAGGTCGTTGTCGCGCGTGTGGATGCCGATGATCATGCCGGCATAGACCTTGATGCCCGGATCGATGACCATCGGCCCGCGATCTTCGAGATTCCACAGCGCGTAGGCCACCGCCTCGCCCGCCTCGTTGGCGATCAGGACCCCATTGTTGCGGCCGGGGATCTCGCCCTTGAACGGCTGGTAGGCGTGGAAGAGCCGGTTCATGACCGCGGTGCCGCGCGTGTCGGTCAACAGCTCCGACTGGTAGCCGATCAGGCCGCGCGTCGGCGCATGGAAAACCAGCCGCTGGCGATTGCCGCCGGACGGCCTGAGCTCGACCATGTCGGCCTTGCGCTCGGACATCTTCTGCACGACGATGCCGGCATGCTCCTCGTCGACGTCGATCACGACCTCTTCGATCGGCTCCAGCAGCTGCCCGGATTCGTCCTTCTGCATCACCACGCGGGGGCGTGAGACGGCGAGCTCGAAACCCTCGCGCCGCATCGTCTCGATCAGCACCGCGAGCTGCAATTCGCCGCGGCCGGAGACGTGGAAGGCGTCCTTCTCGGCCGACTCCTCGATCTTCAGCGCGACATTGCCCTCCGCCTCGCGCAGCAGCCGGTCGCGGATGACGCGGCTGGTCACCTTGTCGCCCTCGGTGCCGGCAAGCGGCGAGTCGTTGACGAGGAAGGACATGGTGACGGTCGGCGGGTCGATCGGCTGCGCCGGCATCGGCTCGGTCACGGACGGATCGCAGAAGGTGTCGGCGACCGTGCCTTTCGACAGGCCGGCAATGGCGACGATGTCGCCGGCATGCGCCTCCTCGATCGGCTGCCGCTCCAGACCGCGGAAGGCGAGAATCTTGGAAATCCGCCCGGTCTCCAACTGGGTGCCGTCATGGTGCAGCACCTTCACGGTCTGGTTGGGCTTGAGCGAGCCCGCCTCGATGCGGCCGGTGATGATGCGGCCGAGGAAAGGATTGGCTTCGAGGATCGTGCCGATCATGCGGAACGCGCCGCTGTGCACGCTCGGCTCCGGCACATGCTTGAGTATCAGGTCGAACAGCGGGGCCAGCCCCTGATCCTTCGGCCCCTCCGCCTTTTCGGCCATCCAGCCGTCGCGGCCGGAGCCGTAGAGGATCGGAAAGTCGAGTTGCTCGTCGGTCGCGTCGAGCGCGGCGAAAAGGTCGAACACCTCGTTGATCACCTCGACCTCGCGGGCGTCCGGCCGGTCGATCTTGTTGATCGCCACGATCGGCTTCAGGCCGACCTTCAGCGCCTTGCCGACCACGAATTTTGTCTGCGGCATCGGGCCTTCGGCAGCGTCGACCAGCACGATGGCCGAATCCACCATATTGAGGATGCGCTCCACCTCGCCGCCGAAATCGGCGTGGCCGGGCGTATCGACGATGTTGATGCGCGTATCCTTCCAGACGACCGATGTCGCCTTGGCAAGGATGGTGATACCGCGCTCCTTTTCAAGATCGTTGGAATCCAGCGCCCGCTCGGCGACGCGCTGATTGTCGCGCACCGAGCCCGACTGCTTCAGAAGTGCGTCGACCAGCGTGGTTTTGCCATGGTCGACATGCGCGATGATCGCGACGTTTCGCAGTTTCATGATGTCTCTTCAGGAATTGGGTGCAGCCGCCTGGGAGGCGTGCCGCCATTCGTTGGCGGCGCTCATACCGGTTTTTTCGCAACTGCGAAAGGGGCCGGCGTTTATCCGGGCTTAACCAAACTGGGCGTTTGCTTAACGAAGCGAGTCGAGAACCGATCCGCGTCTGGGGCGTTAACGCGCATGAACCGCCGGTCAACTCCGCTCACCTGCCTGCTCGCCATCTCGGCCGTCGCCGCTATTTCGGCATTGACGCCCGTTTCAGCGCGGACGCCCGTGTCAGAAGCTCCGGTTGAAGACATTTCGCTGTCCGACGCACAGGAAATGTTCTCCGACGCCGCTTTTGGGGTCGACCCCATGGTGACCGGGCCGGTCAGCCACGAATTCCAGCAGCGCCAGCGCGATCTCGGCTGTGCCGAGGCGAAGTGGCCGGACATTCCCGCCGCCTGCTATCCGAAGTGAGCGAACAGGCAATGGCCGGCAGCGGATAGGGCCGCCCCCGATCCGGTGCCTCGGTCATCCGCGCCTTGCTTGCCGTTCGCTGCTCGCCATTCGCATTTCAGCAATATGGCTCAATACCGACGAACTGCTGCTCGGAGTAGCGCGGCCCATGCGCGAAGCCGGCAGGCAGCACGGCTTCGATCGCCTTCAGGTCGGCATCGTTCAGCCGGATCGCGGCGCCGGCGGCGTTTTGCCTGAGATGCGCCACGGAGCGTGTGCCGGGAATAGGAATGACGTGCTTGCCGCGTGCCAGCGTCCAGGCGATGGCGAGCGAGGCGGGCGCATGGCCCATCTCGCTCGCCAGTTGCAGGAAGGCGCCGACCGCCTTGCGGTTTTCCTCGAAATGCGGGGCGTTGAAGCGCGGGTTGGCGACGCGGAAATCGCCGACGCTGAATTTTGCCGGGTCGGGCAGGGTGTCGGCGAACATGCCGCGCGCCAGCGGCGAGAACGCAACGAAGCTCGTGCCGAGCCGTTCGCTGGCCTGCAGCAGGCCGAGCTCCACCTGGCGCGTCCACAGCGAATATTCGTTCTGCACGGCCCGCACCGGATGCACCGCCGTGGCGCGCGCAAGCGACGACGGCGCAATCTCGGAGAAGCCGAAGCCGCCGATCTTGCCCTCCTGCCTGAAGCGGACGAGCGTCTCGACCACCTCCTCGATCGGGCGGGCCTGCTCGCGGCGATGGATGTAATAGAGGTCGACATGCTCGACGCCGAGGCGTCGCAGCGAGCCTTCGAGCTCGGCGCGCAGATGGTCGGGCGAATTGTCGAAACGGCGGACCGGCTTGTTGATGATGCCGCCCTTGGTGGCGATCGAGAAGCGGCCGGGGTGGTCCTTGATGAAAGCGCCGACGATCTCTTCGGAGATGCCGTCGCCATACCTGTTCGACGTATCGATATGGGTGACGCCGAGATCGAGCGCGGCCGCCAGCGTGGCATGCGATTCCTCGACCGTCGCCGGCCCATAAGAGCCGGCAAAGCTCCAGGCGCCGAGGCCGACGGCGCCCACCATCGGTCCGTCCCGGCCGAGACGACGCTGCTGCATGGCCATCCTCCCAATCGCAAAGGACGGGAGGGATAGCAGCGCAGCGGCGCCCTGTGAACGCCCACCGCCGCGTAAAGCATGTCTGCCAAAGTGTGCTGCGGTTTTGGGACGAAGACATGCGCAGATCGAAACACCTGCAGCATGCCGTGTGAATGCCCAATTCACGCGGCGTGCTGCAGGTGCGATGTCAGAGGTGCCGCGTCTCGGCCGGCGCCTCGTCCCAGCGATCGTCCCGCCCGTTCTCGTAAAGGATGGGGGCGGCGGCGAGCTCCGCGTCGGCGGCGTCGAGGCACATCACATTGACGGCATGCACCGGCCCGATTTCCGGGATGGCGACCCGGCCGAATGTCTTCACGCCGCACCTGGCGCAAAAGAAATGCCGGATGTTGCTGCCGAACGTGTACTCGGTCAGCATCGTCTTGCCGGCGAGCAGCCGGAAATCACGATCCGGCACGATCGCCTTCCAGAAGCGCGACTTCGCGCAGATCGAGCAGTTGCAGCGGCTGGTCGGCTCGGCGAGATCGACTGCGCATTCGAAACTGACGGCGCCACAGTGGCAGCTGCCGGCGTACGACGTTTTCATCTCTGTCCTCCGGTTCGCCGGCGTCACGCCGCCTTTTCGAGAATTGCGGCAAGCTCGTCGGGCTTGTCGATGGCAATGTCGTGGCCGCATTCGACCTCGACCACGCGCCAGTCGGGCTCGGCGCGCAAGGCGGCCGCCGTCTCGCCAAAACCGTTCCAGCCGGTCGCCTGGACATAGGTCTTTTTCGGCACGCGCAGGTAGGCGCCGGTGACCCGGATGCGCTCGTTGAACGTTCCGGCGGGCTGCGGCGTCGCCTTTTCGTTGACCCAGATGCGGTCGGCATCGTCGAGATAATCGCCTTCGACGGCTGCCGGCGGCGGGATCAGCTGATCCGCAGCGACCTGCCAGTCCGGCGAGAAATCGGCGAAGGCCTGGCCGTCGGTCGGGATGAAGGCGTCGACATAGACGATCGAGGCGATGCGCTCGCCGACCTCTTCCGCCGCGCCGGTGATGACGAAGCCGCCATAGGAGTGGCCGACGAGCACGATGTCATCGAGGTCCTTCCAGCGGATCTCGTTGACCACGTCGTCGATGTGCGTGGTGAGGTTCACATGTGCGCCGGCGAGGTGGGAGCGCTCGCCAAGCCCGCTCAGGGCCGGAGCGAAGACGCGGTGGCCCTTGGCCGTCAGCCGGTCGGCGACCCGCTGCCAGGCCCACGCGCCTGCCCATGCCCCGTGTGCGATCACGAAGTCGGTCATTTTGCATTCTCCATCTTGCTGAACGCGCCCGGCGGTCGGTTCGCCGGCGCCCGGCGGTCGATGTCGGGAAATCCTCTCTCAGCGCCCTCGTCCGTCGATGCTCCAGGCGCCTGCGCCGGCAAAGACCAGGTGCAGGAACGCGAAGCAGTAGAGGATGGCCGCGACGCCGAGATTGTTGGCCGGCCAGAAGTTGATCGGCACGTGGAAGCCCCAATAGGCAACCGCCATCATGCCGGACAGGATGAAGGCCACCGGTCGCGTCAGGAACCCCACCAGGATGAGTGCGCCGCCGACCAGCTCCAACCAGCCCGCGACGGCGAGCAGCGTCGACATCTCCTCCGGCGGCGCCGCGTAGGTCGCCGCCGGGATGTTGAACAGCGTGATCAGCCCGGAATGCACGAAGAGCAAGCCGCCGACGATCCGCAGCACGGCGAGCGAATAGGGCGAAAGGGCAGCGAGCCGGTCGGTCATGTCGATCCTCCATCGGCAATCAAAGCGATTGCATTTCCTAACCAGTTGCACTACTATTAAATCTGGTTCAGATTTGCAACTGGTTTTTCGGGACGAATGAAAAAAACTGACGAGGGCCAGCGCTCGGGCTGCCCGATCAATCTCTCCGTCGAGGTTTTTGGCGACCGGTGGTCGCTGGTGATCTTGCGCGACATGATTTTCGGCGGCCGGCGGCATTTTCGCGAATTGCTGACGAACTCGCTGGAGGGCATCGCCTCGAACATGCTCGCCGACCGGCTGAAGATGCTGGTCGAGCGCGGCATGCTGACCAAGGCGGAGGATCCGACGCACAAGCAGAAGGCGGTTTACAGCCTGACCGAGATGGCGATCGGGCTGGTGCCGATCATGGCGCATCTCGGCGCCTGGGGACGCAAATGGCTGCCGGCGAGCGAAGAACTGTCGATCCGCGCCGAGCTGATGGAAGCGGGCGGGCCCGGGCTGTGGGAGCGCTTCATGGCCGAGTTGCGCCAGGAGCATGTGGACGACCCGACCGGCTCGCTCGACCCGTTCCGGCCGGGCTCGGTGCGCGCCGACCTGCAGGCGGCCTATGAGCGGGTTGCTGCCGGACAGGCCGCCCGCCGGGCCTGACGACCCGAATTCCGCCATCGTCCCTGCCGTTGACTCGGCCTCGTCCAACCGACTTTGATCGGCTTGCGAACGGCGGGAGGGTGGCATGTCGGACGTCAGCCTGGCACCGGAGTCCGCGGCAAAGGCCGCCCCGGCGGAGACCAATGTCTTCATCTCCTATTCGCGCCGCGACGGCGAGGTCGCCGAGCGGCTTCGCGACCGGCTGATCGCGCGCGGCATTCAGGCCTACCTCGACAAGCACGACATCGGACCGGGGGAGGATTGGCGCGGCCGTCTCGGCAGCCTGATCGAGTCGGCGGATGTCGTGGCATTCCTGATCAGCCCGGACTCGATCGCCTCGAAAATCTGCGACTGGGAGGTCAACCACGCCGAGCTTCTTGGCAAGCGCATCATTCCGGTCGTATGCCGCGACCCGGCTGACGAGAACGTGCCGGAGCGGCTGCGCCGCCTGAACTACGTCTTCATGCGCAATCCGGCCGAGGAGGAGAGCGGCCTCGCCAGGCTGGAGGCGGCGATTGCCGTCGACATTGCCTGGATCAGGACGCACACGCGTTATGGCGAGCTCGCGCTCGAATGGGACCGCGCCGGCCGGCCGGACCGGCTGCTGTTGCGCGGGACGGGCATCGGCGAGGCGGAGGCCTGGCGGGATCGACGGCCGCACGCCGCGCCGGCGCTGACGGAAGCGCAATCGGCCTATCTCGCCGGCAGCCGGCACGCGGCAACGCGCCGGCAGCGCTTCTGGATCTCCGGTTCGGCGACCGTGGCGGTCGTCTCGATCGGCCTGGCGGTGTTCGCCTTCATCCAGCAGCGCGCCGCCGAGACCAGCCGGCGCGAAACGACGCAGGTCCTCGCCACGTCGGACTTTCGCCAGGGCAGCCTGCTGATGGAGGCCGCCGAGACGTCGCCGGACGGTGTCGCCTTCCTGTCGCGCGCGGCGCGCAGCGGCGACGGCCGTGCCCGGACGCGGCTCTGGACCATGCTGCAGCAACGCAGCTTCTGGCTGCCTGGCGATCTGCCGGCCGAGCCGGTGACGCCACCCACGCCACCGGCCCCGCCGCCCGTTCCGCAGAAGGTCCTGGATGACTTCGCCAGCGTCGAGCTGGACGGACAGCCGGTCGCACCGGCTTCGATTGCGGTCAGCGGCGACGGCGCCTTCGTCTTCACCGCGCTCGGCGAGGACGAGGGTGTGCAGTACGCGGTCTGGAAGAGCGACCGCACGCCGGTGACGGGCTGGATCGCCCCGTACTACACGGGGGTGCACAGGGTGACCGCGGCGACCGGCTATCTTTCGCACGATGGACGTTATCTCGCAGTCAGGCTCGATGCCTTCCGCGACACGTCCTACTTCCTGACCTATGACCTCCGGGAAGGGCGCCTGCTCGGCGGGCCGGTGCCCGCATCCGGCCTGCTTCCCTTCTACGAATCCGTCGGCTTCCGATCGGTGCAGATGTTCGAACGCCCGGGATCCGACGAGCCGGACGTCTACCTCCTGACCGCCTCCGCAAAGGGCGACGCCTCGCTCTATCAGATCGTCTTCAACGGGCTGGCGCTGGTCGCAGCCAACCGCCATCGCTCGCCGGTCTCCTTCGTGGCGATCGACGATGCGCATGAGTGGCTGATCAGCTCGGCCGACGACGGAACCACACACGTGACCAGCCTGTCGGACGGGGAACTGGTCGGCACCCACATCCAGGTCGAAGGCAAGGCCGAATGGGTGAAGCGGGCCGGCGACAGGCTGGTGGTCGAGATGACCGGCGGGGAGCGCCGGTCTTTCACCCTGAAGCCTGCGACGACGCGGACGTCCGCCGGCCTGCCTGCCTCGGTTCCTGCCCTCGACCCCTGCCTCACGGGCGAGAACATCGACTGGGACGAGACGGCGATCGACCATCCCTCCGGCCTGCGTATTGCGCTCAGCGGGCCGCGCCGCATCAGCCTATCGAAGGCCGGCGCCGACCCGATCCTGTCGCCCGACTTCGGCGCGGCCGTGCGCCTGGCCTGCGCCAGCCACGACGGGACTTACGTGATGGTGACGACCGCCAATTTCCGCACCGAGATCTGGACCGCCGACTTTGCCCGGCGTCATGGGCAGACGCTCGACGAAAGGCCGCTGTTCGACAGCGGCGTTCCGGCGCAGACCGACTGGATCAGGCTATCGGCCGACGGCAGCAAGGCGCTGATGCGCAGTTCGATCTGGGTCGGCCCGAATCTCGACACCTATTGGATCACCCTCTGGGACGTGGCGAGCGGGATTTCGCTGATCGATCGCGTGCGTGGGGTGGACGACGAGATGACGGATCAGGGGGCGGTCTTCGATCCGGCCACCGGCGACATCATCTATGTCGCCGGCACGACGCCGCTTCGGTCGATCGAAATCGAGGCGCCCGAAAGCGCCCGCGCCTGGCTGCCGGACCTTTCCGAGGCCGCCATGGGCCGCTCGATCGCCGATGATGGCTTGGCGCGCACGATCGAGGACCGGCCGGCGAAACTCGCCGACGGTTTCGGCCGGCTGGAAAGCCTCGGCAACTGAAGCGGCGGCTCAGGCCAGCCCGCGTTTCACCATCATCGCCTCGGCCGTCGGCATCTTGCCGCGGAAGGCCATGTAGAGCGCCTGCGGGTCGGCGGAGCCGCCGGCCGCGTAGATGTGCTGTTTCAGCAGCGCCGCCGTCTTCGGGTCGAAATGGTTGCCCGTCTCCTCGAAGGCGGAGAAGGCGTCGGCGTCCAGCACTTCCGACCACATGTAGGAGTAGTAGCCGGCCGAATAGCCGTCGCCGGCGAAGATGTGCTGGAAGTGCGGCGTGCGGTGCCGCATCGCGATCGTATCGGGCATGGAGAGTTTCTGCAGCGTCTCGGCCTCGAAGGCGAGCGGATCGCCCGGCGCATCCGCACGCGCGTGAAACGCCATGTCGACCAGGGCGGACGAGGTGAACTCGACGGTGGCGAAGCCGGCATTGAAGTTTTTTGCCGCCAGCATCTTGTCGATCAGCTCCTTCGGCATCGGCTTGCCGCTTTCGTAGTGGCGCGCATGCTTTTCCAGAATCTCGGGCACGGTCAGCCAATGCTCGTAGAGCTGCGACGGCAACTCCACGAAATCGCGGCTGACCGACGTGCCCGAGATCGACGGCCAGGTCACTTCGGTCAGCATGCCGTGCATGGCGTGGCCGAACTCGTGGAAGAGCGTGCGCGCCTCATCGACCGAGAGCAGCGCCGCCTCGCCCTCCTGCGGCCTGGCGAAGTTCATGACGTTATAGATGACCGGCTTCGAGCCCTCGCCGAGCCTGTAGCCCGACCGCAGGCCGCTCATCCAGGCGCCCGAGCGTTTCGACGGCCGTGCGAAATAGTCGGCCAGGAAGGTGCCGCGATACGAGCCGTCCGCGTTCCTGACCTCGAAGACACGCACATCCTCGTGCCAGGCGGCAATGCCTTCGCGCTCCGCGAAGGTCACGCCGAAGAGCCGCGTCGCCACGTCGAAGCAGGCATCGATCACATGGTCGAGCTGCAGATAGGGCTTCAGCTCGGCCTCATCGAAAGCGTATTTCTCCTCGCGCAGCTTCTCCTGGTAGTAGCGCCAGTCCCAGGCCGCTATCGGCTCGTTGCTGCCGCTTGCCGCCGCGATCCGCGTCAGCTCCTGCTGGTCGGCTGCGGCCTTGGCGCGGGCCTTGTCCCAGACCGGATCGAGCAGGCCGTAGACGGCCTTCGGCGTCTTTGCCATCGTGTCGTCGAGCTGCAGGGCAGCGTAGCTGCCATAGCCGAGCAGCCTTGCCTTCTCGGCCCGCAGCTCCAGCGTCTTGCGCACGATTTCGCCGTTGTCGCTTTTCCCGCCATTCTGGCCGCGCATGATGAAGGCGCGAAACGCCGTTTCGCGCAGGTCGCGGCGATCGGAAAAGGTGGTGAACGGCTCGTAGATCGAGCGCGACAGCGTCACGGCATATCTGCCCGATCTGTCGCGCGTCTCGGCCGCCTCGGCCATCGAGCCTTTGACGAAATCCGGCAGGCCGGTGAGGTCGGCCTCGTCGAGGAACAATGCCCAGTCCTTCTCGTCGGCGAGCACGTTCTGGCCGAAGCCGGTGCCAAGCGTTGCGAGCTCGCCATTGATCTCTGCCAGCCGTTCCTTGCCTTTCGGGTCGAGCCTGGCGCCGGAGCGGACGAAATCCTTCCAGGTCAGCTCGAGCACGCGCAACGTCTCGGCGTCGAGCTTCAGCGCGGCGCGCCCCTCATGCAATGCGTCGATGCGCGCGAACAGCTTTGCGTGCATGGAGATCGCCGAATAGTGCCGTGCCATCTCGGGCGAGATCGCGCGCTCCATTTCCTGGATGGCATCATTCGTGTGCGCACCGGCGCGGCACCAGAAGATCGCGGAGATGCGGCCGAGCGGCTTGCCGGCCAGCTCCAGCGCGGCAAGCGTATTGTCGATGGTCGGAGCTTCCGGGTTGTCGGCGATTGCTTCGATTTCCGCCCAGTGCGCGGCGATCGCGGCCTCGAAAGCCGGGCCGAAATCGGCCTCCGTCAGCGCGGCGAAATCGGGCAGGCCGATTTCTCCGGTCCACTTGGCGAGCGGATGGGTGGCAAGGTCGATCGAAGACATGGGCGGTCCTGGATGGGTGGTGAGCTGGCTCAGCGCCATGTAGGGCCTGGCGGAATGCCTCGCAACCGCCTTGACTCGTCAGGGCCGCATCAATAAGCAAGGCTTATTATCAGCAAAGCTTAGCAATCATGCCGGCACGCCTCGACCCCGAAAGTTTCGGCTTTCTGCTCAACGACATAACGCGGCTCAACCGCGCCGAATTCGACCGCCGCACCAGCGAGGCGGGGCTCGGCCTGACGCCGGGCGACGGACGCACCCTGGCCTATGCCGCCCGCATCGGCACGGCGCGGCAGAACGTGCTGGCCGAGCGCATGGGCCTTGAGGCGATGACGCTGTCGACCTCGCTCGACCGGCTGGAGAAGCGTGGACTGGTGCTGCGCCAGCCCGACCCGGCCGACCGTCGCGCCAAGCTGGTGCATCTGACGGCGGCGGGCGAGGAGGTGCTGGCGCGCATCCAGCCGGTGAGCGCCGGCCTGCGCAAGGACGTGTCGGCCGGCATCGATGCCGCCGATTGGGAAAGGCTGATGCTGATGCTGAAGCAGGTGCGCGCCAACCTGCAGAACATCCGCGCTCCTTCGCCGCTTCGGCAGGCTCAGGGCTCGGGCCGCCGGGACGCCGCCGCATGAATTTGCAGACCCCGGTCGCCGCGCCGGCGCTGATGAGCGAGCGGCGCGTCTCCATCATCGGCGCCTCGCTCGTCGCGCTCGGCCCCATGTCGATGTCGCTGCTCACGCCGGCCATGCCGGAGATGGTGCACGTCTTCGGCACCAATGAGGGGGCGGTGAAGCTGACGCTTTCGCTTTATTTTGCCGGCTTCGCCGTCGCCCAGTTGATCTGCGGGCCGCTCTCGGACGGGTTCGGCCGCAAGCCGGTGACCTTCGCATTCCTCGGCATCTACGTTGCATCGGTCGTCGCCGCCATCTTCGCCCCGACGATCGAGGTGCTGATCGGCGCCCGCTTCATGCAGGGCGTCGGCACCGCCGTCGGCTGGTCGATCTCGCGGGCGCTGGTGCGCGACCTCTTCACCCACGAGCAGTCGGCGCGGGTGATGAACCTGATCGGCCTGATCATGGGGCTCGGGCCGGCGCTGGCGCCGACGGTCGGCGGCGTCGTGCTGGAGCTGGCGGGCTGGCAGGCGATCTTCGTGGTGATGGCGCTGTTCGGGTTCGCCGTCATCCTCGTCGTGCGTTTTGCCATGCACGAGACGGTTGTGCGCGACCTGTCGCGCTTTCGCCCGCGCGCGCTCGCACGCTCCTACGTCATGCTGCTGTCGCATCCGGGCTTCGTGCTCTCGAGCCTGGTCATGGCCGGCTCGATCGGAGCGCTCTACACCCAGGCCACGATCCTGCCTTTCATCCTGATGGACCGTGTCGGCCTGACGCCGACCGAGTTCGGCGCCGGCATGCTGTTCCAGTCGCTGAGCTATTTCTTCGGCTCGCTTTGCATGCGCCTGCTGATGAGACGCGCGAGCGCCTATTCGCTCGTGCCCGTCGGGCTTTCCATGATTGCGCTCGGCAGCATCTTTTTCGCCGTCGGCCTGAGAGTCTGGGAACCGAGCTTCCTCGGCGTCATGGGGCCGGTCGCGGTCTACACCTTCGGCATAGCGCTCGTCCTGCCGGCGATGTCGACGGCAGCGCTGGCGCCCTTCCCGCAGATCGCCGGTGCGGCTGCCTCCATGTCGGGCTTTTTCCAGATGGGCGGCGGGCTGGTCGGCGGCGCCGTCGCCGCGCTGATGGGCGAGCCGGTGCTGGCCATGGCGACGGTGATCCCGACCATGGGCCTGATCGCGATCGTCAGCTGGGCCTTGTGGCGGCTGATCCCGATGGGCCAGCAGGGGCCGAAGGTCGGGGTGTGATCGGAGGGGCGGCGTCCCGCCGCCCGCGGTGCGCTGGAACGCGCACCCATCAGGCGCTAATCCAGCCCAGGGCGCTCGAAGTCGCCGGTATCCTTGTTCATCACCCAGAGCTCGCCGGTCGAGATGTCGAACCAGCAGCCGTGCAGGGTAAGCCGGCCCTTGCCTTCGAGGATCTGCACGCAAGGGAAGGTGCGCAGGTTGGCGATCGAATACCGGATCGAAATGCGCTCGAGCGCGGTCTGCCGCTCGCCCGCCGTCATCAGCGTGTTGCCGGCGACCGCCTCCGCCGCCGGCGCGACAAGTCCCATCCAGCGGCCGATGAAATCGCCGGGCGAGAGCGGCTCGGCGGCAGGGTCGAGCGCTGCGCGGATGCCGCCGCAGCGGCCGTGCCCCATCACCACGATGTTTTTCACCTTCAGGCTCTGGACCGCGAATTCGAGCGCCGCCGAGGTGGCATGAAAGTGATCGTCCGGCTGGTATGGCGGCACGAGATTGGCGACGTTGCGCAGCACGAAAAGCTCGCCCGGACCGGCGTCGAAGATCGTCTCCGGCGCGGAACGCGAATCGCAGCAGGCGATCACCATCGTTTCCGGCGCCTGGCCTTCGCGGCCGAGCGCACGGTAGCGCCCGGATTCGGTCGCATAGCGGCCGCTCATGAATTTGCGATAGCCGTCGAGGAGCTTGTCGGGGAGGTGCGCCATGCCTTCCAACTAGCGGCAATCCGGCCGGCCAATCAACCCGCAATTTGAGGCCGTGCGGCAACAGCGACGTCCAGCGCCGTTACTCATGCCCAGATGGCGAGCGGGAGGCCGCGCTCGTCGCGGCCCGGTGGATCCGGAAAACTGATCGCCTGCCCGAAAGCGCGGCGTCGCGCGACGAGCATGACGGCAGCCGCGTCGAGGAAATCATCGGCGCCGGCGCCGCGCGGCGTCCTTTCGAGGAAAGTCCGATCGTATCCCTGCGCGACGAGCAGCGTCCGCCGCTCTTGCATGCCGGCTGGATTGACGCGGCCCTTCACCTTCTTCGGCAGGTTCATGGCGGCCCTTCCATTGAGCTGCCAGAAAGCGACTTCCGGATGCGACTCGATCACCCGGTCGCGCAGTTGCGGCCGCGAGACCAGCAGCCGGTCGATCTCCCTGATCTTCGAGAAGATGCCGAAAGCCTGGATGGAGACCGAGCGCGGCGGATCGGATGTATGCCGCGCGATCGCGCTCGCGGCGCGGTGCGCGGCATACCACGCTTCCAGCGAGGTGAACGGCTGCTCGCCGGCATAGACGGCGGCGCGCGACGGGATGGAGAACACGCTCGACTGCCGCTGCTTGAGCAATGGCCGCACCAGTGCCTCCGGTCCGCGCCCGCCGCGGCGGGTGAACTCCGGCAGGCCGATCGGCATGTCCACGGCGATCACGGCGGTCGCCGGCAACGCCGCCACAAGTGCGGCAAATTCTGCGAAGACGGCAGCGCGTGGCGCTTCGCCCGGTTCGAGCAGCACCGCGATCCAGCCGGCCTTGCACCCGTCAGCGCCGGCGACCGGCACGCTGCAGGCAATCACGCCCGGCGGTCCTTTCCCGGATGGGTGAGTTGGCGAAGCTGCACCATCGCCATCGGATGCGAGAGGCTCTGCGCGTCGGTTTCGAGCGTGAGCTCGTCGGCGCCGCGCTTGGCGGTGCGCGCCAGGATCTCGAACACGGATGCGGTCGTCGACTGCAGCGCCTTGCCCATCGGCTGGTTCGCCAGCAGCCGGGCGAGGAAGACCGCCCCGGTCAGGTCGCCGAGCCCGTTCGGCGGCTTTTCGATCGAGCGATGCTCGGCAAGCAGCGCTTCGCTCGGCGTGATCAGCAGATTGCCGGTGCCGCCCGCCATCAGCGACGGCGCCGAGGTGACGAGCATGGTCGGCGGGCCCGCGTGCAATGCCGCCGACATCACCGAGCGCAGATCCTCGAGCCGCGCGCCCGTGATCCATTCGAGCTCGAAGCGGTTCGGGGTGGCGATGTCGGCAAGCGGCATCAGCGTGTCGCGCTGCGCGGCCGCGGTGACCTCCGGCACGTACAGCCCGCCGGCATCGCCCATGACCGGATCGCAGACATAAAGCGCCTTCGGGTTCTTCGCCCGCACGGCGCTCACCAGCCCGGCGATGGCGTCGGCCTGGTCCGCGCGCCCGAGATAACCCGACAGCACGGCAGCGACTTCACCGAGCCACGGGGCGCGTTCGAGATCCTTCATGAAAGCCCGGAATTCCTCGCTCGTCGGCACGATGCGGGTGGCCCGGCCATGGCCGGGATGCCACGGCAGCGTCACCGTCGGAACCGCCCAGACCGGATGGCCGAGCGTTTCCAGCGCAAAGACCGCGGCGCGGTTTCCGATCGATCCGCGGGCGACGTGGCTGGAGATGACGATGACGGCGCGCGGCGCGTCGGGATTGGCAGCGTTCATCGCATCATCCGCCGCCGAACAGATACCAGACGAGCCAGATTATGATGCCGACGGTGATCATGAATCCGAGCGTGCGGCCGATGCGCGAGCCGAGCACCTCCATGCGGTCCTTCTGGTCGACGTCGGCGGCGGAGAGGTGGTCGCCGAGACGCCGCCCGGTGCGCGAGACGAAATCATTGCCCGTCTCCTGATCGATCCGGTCCAGGATACGCCTGGATTCGCTCGTGTCGTCCTTCTTGCCGGCCATGGAGCTCGCTCGAAAGGATGGAGGGACTGTTCTTTCGCGCGCACCCATCACAGGCCGCAGGGGCACGTCAACTGATTTTGATGTCCGGCAGCATGCCGCTTCCCGGCCCCAAGCGCCGACTGTCTTTCCCGCGAGGCATTCCGGCGCTTGCGTCTCCCCGCCACGCGACTATGGTTGATGCCATGAAGACGCTTGCCATCGACATCCGCAACGCCGAGCCGCGCGACGCCGCGGCCATCGCCGATGTACATTTCGAAGCGTGGCAGGGCGCCTATGCCGGCATCATCCCGCACAAGGCGCTGACGGCGATGCTCAACCGCCGCGGCCGCGAATGGTGGGCCAACGCGGTGCGCCGCGCCGCATCGATCCTGGTGATCGAGGTGGGCGGCAAGGTCGCCGGCTACGCCACGCTCGGCCGCAACCGCGCGCGCGAGCTGAAGCAGCAGGGCGAGATCTACGAGCTTTACCTGCGTCCCGAATTCCAGGGCATCGGCCTTGGCCGCCGGCTCTTCTCCGCCGCACGGCGCAGGCTCGGCGAGCGCGGGCTGAAGGGGCTCGTCGTGTGGGCGCTCGAGGATAATTTCAACGCCGTCAGCTTCTACGCCGGGGCCGGCGGCCGCGATGCGGCGGAAGGGGTCGAGGTCTTCGACCAGCGGGCGCTGCGCAAGATCGCCTTCGTCTGGGACTGAGAGGCAAGCAATCAAAGCTGCATTGTCGCCCGTGAGTGCGGGCGCTATCCAGTGGCTTTGAAGCTGGAGCCGCCCGCATGCGCATCGATGCCATCAAGACCGGCAACAACCCGCCGGAGGACGTGAACGTCATCGTCGAGGTGCCGGTCGGCGGTGAGCCGATCAAATACGAGATGGACAAGGCGGCCGGCACGCTGTTCGTCGACCGTTTTCTATACACGCCGATGCGCTATCCGGGGAATTACGGCTTCGTGCCGCACACGCTTTCCGGCGACGGCGATCCGGTCGATGTCCTGATCTGCAACACCCGCGCACTGATTCCCGGCTGCTACATCAACGTGCGCCCGATCGGCGTGCTGGTGATGGAGGACCAGGCCGGCGAGGACGAGAAGATCATCGCCGTGCCCTCGCCGCACACCACGCTGCGTTACGCCAATGTGCGCGAATACACCGACCTGCCCGAGATCACGATCAGCCAGGTCCAGCATTTCTTCGAGCACTACAAGGACCTGGAACCCGGCAAATGGGTGAAGGTCAAGGGCTGGCACGGCGCCGAGCGCGCCCGGCAGATGATCGTCGAAGGGATCGAGCGGGCAAGGAGAGGTTAAGCCGGACCCGCAGCACGACCTTTACAGGCGAAGGTCGAAGCACCCCCACTCCGTCGCCGCTTCGCGGCGCCACCTCTCCCCCTGCCCGGGGTAGAGGAAGCGAGCCTCGCCTGCAGCCGCAATTCCTCTCCCCCGTCGATCGGGGGAGAGGTGGCGCGCGAAGCGCGACGGAGTGGGGGTCGACAGAGCTGATCCCCGAAGACCCATTCTAATCCGCCCGGTAAAAATCCGGCATCGGATCGCCCACGACCACGCGCTCGTCGGCGCCGCAGACGAAGGTGCGCACCTGCTCGTCGGCGATCCGCCGCGCCGTCTCGTTGGCCTGCGGATTGCCGGTCGCCATGACCAGGCCGACGGCGCAGGATTGCTGCTCGCCGATCTGCCCGACCTTCTCGACCACCAGCACCTCGACCCCCTTGTCGGGGTCCTCGGGATTGCTGACATGCCAGCGATGGATGGCGGCGAAGGGGATTTCCTTGTCGCCGTCCTTCTCGATGCGCCACTCGATCTTCGCCCCGGTGGCGTTGAAGGGTCCAAACGTCTCCCATTTGTGCTCGCCGGGCGACGGGAAGCCGTACACCACCGATTCGCGCAGGTCGCCCTGGTAGATCAGCACCGGATAGCCCCGCCAGCCATTGCAGGCGAGATTGGCGAACTCGCCCCCTTCGGTCGCGATGTCGAAGGTCGAGCAGCCTTTTTCGAGGTCGACATCGGTGTATTCGCTGCGGATCTCGGCCGCCGCCGCCGGCCAGGCCAGCGCGGCAAGGATCGCCGTAAGCAGAAATTTGCGCATGAGCTCACCCCCCTGATCGGCGCCAGACTAAAGCATGTCTCCCAAAAGTGTGCAGCGGTTTTGGGATAAAGACATGCGCACAATCAAACCGCTACGGCAGGCCGGGTACAATCCTAGCGCACTGATGCGGTCAGCAGTGCGACCGCCTGCGCAACTTTTTCCGGGTGCAACGCGACGTGGAACGTCTTCGCGCGGGACGTGCCGCCCGCCGCCAGGGTCACGGCGCTTTTTGGCACGCCGAGCCATTTGGCAACAGCGAGCGCGGCAGCGCGGTTGGCCGCGCCGTCCTCGGGCAATGCCCTTACGCATAATTTAAGCCGCTCAGTGCCGTCAGGTGCGGTCTCGAGGCCGTCGACCGCGTCGCGCGAAGATTTGGGCGTCAGGCGGAAACAGGTCCGTGCCGCCAGCCTGCCCGCGGAAGCAGGCCATGGGGCTTAGCCGAGCAGGGCCGGGGCGATGGTGGTCACGATCAGCCGCTGCAGGAAGAAGATGATCAGGAGCAGAACGATCGGCGAGATGTCGATGCCGCCGAGGTCGGGCATGAAGCGGCGGATCGGACGCAGAGCCGGCTCGGTGATCCGGTACAGGAAATTGCCGATCATGCCGACGACCTGGTTGCGTGGGTTGACCACGTTGAAGGCGTAGAGCCAGGAAAAGACCGCCGCTGCGATCAAAATCCACCAGTATATGTCCAGCGCCAGAAGGATCGTCTGGATCAGGGCGAGCATTCAAGGCCTCCGTCGGGTCCGGCGACATGTAGCCACTGCCCTCCGATGCGGCAAGCCCCGGCCTCGCTTGACAGGGCAAGCCGCCAAACCGTAAATGCGCCGCATCCGCCGGACGGGGCTGTAGCTCAGTTGGGAGAGCGCATCGTTCGCAATGATGAGGCCAGGGGTTCGATTCCCCTCAGCTCCACCATCCTGCTTCGCTCTTCGAGCTTCGCAGGATCGGCACCGGCGAAGCCGCAAGGCAGGATGTCCTTCGAAGCCTTTGCGTGGGAGGCCGTTGCCCGAGTACGTCAGGTGCGGTGCGCTGCCCGGCCCTTGCGCGCCCGCGCCGGCGCGCTTGAAATTATGGTGCGCGCACGACGAGGGTATCCATCGGCGCCCATCGCAGCAGCGCGGCCGCCCGGCTCCCGATCGTGGCGTGAACGAAGCCGCTCGCGCCATGTGCCCCAATCGCAAAAAGGTCCGTCTCAAGCTCGCCGAACGCCAGGCGGACGGCCTCTTCGACCTGGCCCTTGCGGATATGGACGACAACACGCGATCGCAACTGCTGCGGGATCGACTCGTGCTGCAGGAACTCCTCCATCATCCGCTCGCTCTCCGATTTGGCCAGATCGTGAACGTCCGCGGATTTGATCCGGCCCTCGAACGGCACGTGATAAGCGTTGATCAGATCCAGCCTGGCATCTGGAAATTGCGCGGCAGCGGCCAGGAGCGCGGCGCGCGAGCCGTCTGAGAAATCCGTCGCGATCAGGATCTTCGCGTAAGGTTTGTGAGGACGCCGCTTGACGACAAGCGTCGGCACCCGGGCATGCCGGACAACGTAGTCAACCGCGGTGCCGAGAATGTAGTCGCGCAATTCGGTCATGCGGGCGACGCCGACGACGATCAGGCCGGCGCCGCACTGGTCGGCGGTGGCCGCGATGGTCGCCGGCGCAGAGCCGGAAGGCAGCAGTATGTCGACATCGGCGGCCGGATCGGCAAGGCTCTGCCGCACTTCGGCAGTCATTGCCTCGCCGGGCTCATGGCCGGCCGCAAGCACGTGCACGACGCTCGCGCGCGTCCCCTGCTGGCGGGCTAGTTGCAGCGCTCTGTCCAGCGCCCGGTCATCGCGACCGCTGAGATCGGTAGCGACCAGTACCGGCTTGCGCGTCATGTCGTCCTCCATGCGGCTCGATTGCCCGAGTCTGGCGAACCGATCCCGAAGGGGCAAGGCCCAGGCGGCGTAACGCCGCCGGTTGGCGGGCTGCGCAAGCGAAGCACGTTAACGAACTCTCAAATCAGGATGGCCCCGCGCCATCCGGCGCCGGCAGGGCCTTGCCGCCCATGAAACCGAGAAGCCATCGGCTGGACGGCGACTGAGCCGCGAAACAGGCAATGGCGATGGCTATCGGAACTCCGATGAAGGCCCCGTAGACGCCCCAGATGAAGGTCCACAGAAAGACCGCGACGAGGACGATGAACGGCGACAGCCTCAGCGCGTCCCCTGCGATCTTGGGCTCGATGTAGTTGCCGCCGGCGAACTGCAGCACGGTCAGGCCGCCGAACAGCAGAACGGCCAGCAGCGGGTCGCCGATATGCGCGAAGGCGAAGGCGGCCGGAAGCACCGTTGCCACCAGGGGTCCTATGATCGGTATGAAGTTGAGCACGAAGCCGATCACGCCCCATTCGATGGCCAGCGGCAGCCCCAGCGCATACGCGATAAGCGCTATCATCGCTCCGGTCACGGCGCTGACGATGGTCCGAACGCCCATGTAAAGTCGGAGCTTGCGCGCCGTTTCGGCGGCCCCGGCGCGGATCAGGCCAGCCCGGCCGACTCCTGCATAATGATCGATGCTGCCGCCGATGTGCCTGACCTCCACCAGCAGCGTCAGAACGTAAGCGATGACGATTGCCCAGAAGCTCATGGTCTGGCTGGCGCGGGCGAGCAATTGCTGGCCGACGCGCAGCATCCAGTCGACGTTGAACGTATCGGCCCATACCCCGGCCAGAACGATGCCGTTTTCTTCCAGCCAGTCCGCCATGGCCTGGTAGAGTGCCTGGTAGCGTTGCGCATTGCCGCTGATCGTGCGCCAGACGTTCTCCAGCGCCCATACGACCACGGCGCTCAGCGCAAGCATGGTTACGAGAACGGCGGCGAACGTGATGATGACGGCAAGCGCCCTGGGCATCCACCTCTGCAGCGCGCCCTGCACCGGCCAGACGAGCGCGACCAGAAAGAGGGCAAGCGTCAGCGGCGCGAGAAACGTGCTGCCGACATAGGCGCTCCAAAGGATGGCCAGCGTTGCCAGGATGGTCAGGCTCGCCTTCGATGAACCGTCCGACACCTCGACCTCCGCTTTGCCCCGCAACCAAGTATCATGCCGTCCAGTCAGCCATCGAACGGCATTGCCGGCAATGGCCTTGCGGCGAGCCGTTGCGCCGCCGCCTCTCTGCCTTTACCAGAGCGCTCTTGTCAGAGAAGCGGAGGCGTCATGCCTGTCAGCATAGCCGTCTCGACCGGTGAGCTGGTCGACAAGGTCACGATCCTGGAGATCAAGTCGGAACGCATCGCCGACGCGGCCAAGCTTGCCAATGTCGGGCGCGAGCTGGCCGGCCTGCGCACGCATCTTGCGCCGCTGCTGGACGCCCATCCGGCGCTTGCCGGGATCAAGGCGCGGCTGCGTGAGATCAACGAGACGCTCTGGGACGTCGAGGACGACATCCGCGATTGCGAGCGGCGGAAGGATTTCGGCCAGCGCTTTGTCGAGCTGGCGCGCAGCGTGTACAAGACCAACGACCGCCGCGCCGCAGTCAAGCGCGAGGTCGATCTGCTCACCGCATCCGACCTCCTCGAGGAAAAGTCCTACGCGGCCTATGAATGAGCTGATGCAGGCTCCGCTGCAAGCGTCGCAGGCCGCGGCGCGGCCGAAGCTCGCCGTGCTCGTCAGCAACGAGATGCTCGGCGATTCGCTGCTGCGCCTGCATCTGGCCTTCGCGCTGCGCCAGGCCTATCCCGGCCATGAGATCTGGTGGATCTCGACCTACGCCACCCAGATGGCGCATGCGCTTCGCCATTTGAGCGCAGGCGTGATCGACGTGGCGGTGGAGAATTCGGGGCTCGACAAGCCGTTCCGCGCGGTGCTTCAACGCCTTGCGGGGCTGCCGCGCTTCGACCTGGTCTTCGATACGCGCACGCGGCTCACCAGCGTGTTCGCGGCAAAGCGCGTCCTTAGCCCGCGCGAGTATTTCACCTGCCTGCCGGCCTACCTGCTTTCGACGCGGCGGCCGCCCGGACGATGGTGGCGCTCCGACAACACCGGCGAGCGCGCCATGGGGCTTTACGAAGCGGCCACGCGCCGGCCCGCCCCGCGACGCACGGAGCTGCGCGTGAGCGCGGACGCAGATGCGTTGGCCGAGCGGCTCCTGCCCGCAGGCCCCCGCTATATCGGCTTCGCCCCGGTTGGAAGCATGGCGACACGGCGCTGGCCGATCGAGCGTTTCATAGCGCTGGCTGCACGAAAGAGCGCCGAGGGTTACACGCCTGTCTTCCTGATGGGGCCCGGCGAAGTCGAGCATATCGAAGCGGTGCGGACCGCCGTCCCCGCGGCGCTGTTCCCCGAGCAGGCCCCTGAGGCGGCCGCGGCGAAGGTCGACCGCATCGAGCGGCTGGTCGCCATCTGCCGCCGCCTGCGCGCGGTCGTCTCCAATGACAGCAGCACCGCGCATGCCGTGGCGCTTGCCGGCGTTCCGCTCGTCAGCCTGCATGGCCCCACGACCGCCAGGCGATGGGCGGCCTGGGTCGAGCCGAAGCGGGCCATCCAGGCGAAATCGCTCGCCGAGCTGCCGGTCGAGACGGTTGCCGCCGAGCTCGACGCTCTGCTACGCCAGCTCGGTTAGAGTCAGGCGGCGGATCGCAATTTCACCGCAATCCGCCGCTGATTACCGACCTGCCCGCACGAAATTCCACCCGGACCGGAGCCGCCAGCATGAAGCGAGCGTTTGTTGCCTTCCTCTCGGCGATCTTGCTGGTATCGCCGGCATTGGCGCAGAAAAAGCCGGCGGTGGACAAGGCGCAGGTGACGGATTTCCTGGCCGAGGCGATCGCGATCGATTCGGTGTGCGACGGCCTGCAGGTGCACATGGAATACCTGTTCGTCGTGCTGCAGCGGGCGAAGATCAGCCTCGATGAGATCCTGCCCGAGGCAGGCGCAAGAAGTGTGTCTTACATGGCCGGTTTCGCCGAGGACGGCGTGCCCCAGGTCTGCGCCCGCGGCGGCGAATATTATGGGCCACAGGGAAACAAGTTCGCCAACATGCTGACGCTGCAATAGCCTGGAGGGTTTGCCTCCCGCCGCCGCCTGAGCCGGTCGAAAGGGCGGATGCGCCCCTACTCACGCCTCTCCAGCGCCAGGTGCTGCAGCAGCATGATCGTCTTGGCGTCGATGATGCGGCCGTCGGCGATCGCGGCGAGCGCCTCCTTGAGCGGCATTTCGATCACTTCGATATCCTCGCCTTCGTCGGGATGGCCGCCGCCGTCCGAGATCCGGTCCGACGGCCGGTAGTCGGCGACGAAAAAGGACAGTCTTTCGGTCACGCTGCCCGGACTCATGAAGCAGGTGAACAGCCGGCGCACATGCTCGAGCCGGTAGCCGAGTTCTTCCTCGGCCTCGCGCCGGATGGCCTCCTCCGGCCCGCGATCGTCGAGCAGCCCGGCGCAGGCCTCGATCAGCGGCTCCATGTGGCCGACCGCATAGGCGGGAAAGCGGAACTGCCGGACGAGCAGCACCGTCTGCCGCCCGGCATCGAAGGGCAGGATCACGGCGCCGTCGCCGCGATTGTAGGTCTCGCGCACCTGGCTCTCCCAGTTGCCGTCGCGGCGCTGGTAGTCAAAGCTGTTGCGCTTCAGCGTTCCCCAGCCCTTGGCGAGGATCTCGACCGAGCGGACACGGACGCGGTCTTGCATTCGACGAACCCCGCTTGCTTCAAAAAGAAATGGCCGCGCGGGGCATAACCACCGCGCGGCCCTGATTCAACCGGCGAATGCCGGGGCGCTAATCACTCATCGTCGCCGCCGCCGCCATCGTCACCGCCGTCATCGACGATGTCATCGCCGCCGCCATCATCGACGACGTCATCCCCACCGTCATCGACGACGTCATCCCCACCGTCATCGACGACGTCATCCCCACCATCATCGACGACGTCATCCCCGCCGTCATCGACGATGTCATCTCCACCGTCGTCTCCCGCGAAATCGTCGCCGTCGCCCTCATCGGCGTCCGCCACGCCGTCATTGTCGTCGTCGGCGTCGGCAAAGTCTTCCGTGCCGTCATTGTCGTCGTCGGCATCGAGGTCGTCGGGCGTGCCGTCGCCGTCGACGTCCGCCTCGGCCGTATCCGCCGTGCCGTCGCCGTCGTCATCCGTGTCGGCCGTATCCGGCACGCCGTCATTGTCGCCATCATTGTCGTTGCCGTCGGCGATGCCGTCATTGTCGGAGTCGGGAGCATCGGCCTGGCCGTCGCCATCGGCGTCCTGGTCGGCCTCGTCGGGGACGCCGTCATTGTCATTGTCCGGATCGACGCCGTCGGGCTGGCCGTCGCCGTCGGTATCCTTGGCATCGTTGGCGATCTCGTCCTTGAATTCCTGCGAGGTCGCCACCTGCTCGATCGTCGTTTCCGAGGACTGGTAGCTGGTCGAGATCGATTCGGAATATTCGCTGTAGAATTCCGAGTAGGAGAAGGAAGTCGAGACCGACCACGCCGTCCAGCTTGCGATGCCGGCGACGTCGATCGCCGAAAAATAGTCGTCGCGGCTGATGCCGCATTCGTAGACGATCTCCTCGTCGCCGCGGAACAGGTCGATCAGGAAATCGACGATGCCCTGCTCGATCCAGTAATAGCTGATGATGTCGACATCGATCGGCTTGCGGATCTTGCGGCCCTTGATTGTCGACAGCACGTCGCCCGGCATGATGCCGCGGCGCGCCGCCACGCCTTTCGGTTCGACCGAGATAACCAGCACGCCCTGGTCCTTCTTCTTCAGCTTGAAGGCCTTGCGCACCGCATTGTTGATCGGCATCAGCACGGCGTCGAGCGCGCGTGAGACGTAGGGCGCCGGCAGCGTGACATCGCCCTTCAGCGCATAGGCATTGCCGGCAAACGCGACAGGTGTCGCCACGAGCACGCGCGCCGCCAGGGCGACGCTGCGCCAATATCGAGACGTTCTTCTCATTTGAGTTCCCCCGAACAGTGGAAAGCACTGCGGAAGCAATGATTCCATGCCCACGCGAAACCATCGCACGCGCGGGCGATCGTTTCATCAGGCAAAACGTGCGCGCTGCTACCTTTTCTGGGTGATTTGCATGCATGGCAGGGCTTTTTTCTTCGCCGAATTCCTATGCGGAAGTTTTCCGTATTTATTTGTATGAGGTATACATACGAAACCTGGCCTTCCTCGCTTCTGTGTGAAAGATGATACGGCCGGCCGAAAAGCGTTGATCCAGGTGAGCTTGGTCGCGCGCGAGCGATCGATTTGCTCTAAAAACGCGCTTTCGACGCCGGTCCGCAGGACACGCCATCAACGCCAGACGACACGATGACTGCCGCCGCCGACGCTGCTCCTGCCGACAATTACGCCGCCTTCCGCCACAGCGCCTTCCTGCGCTTCTGGCTGGCGCGCTTCTTCACCACCTTCTCGGCGCAGATCGTCTCCGTCGCCGTCGGCTGGCAAATCTATGACCTGACGCGCGATCCGCTCGATCTTGGCCTCGTCGGCATCATCCAGTTCATCCCGTCGCTGCTGCTCGTGCTGGTGACCGGCGCAACGGCCGACCGTTTTGGACGCCGCCTGATCATGGGGCTTTCGGGCCTGCTGGAAGCGCTTTGCGCGCTGGCGCTGCTGGTGTTGTCCTGGCGCGGCCTCACCAGCCCGTTGCCGGTCTTCGTCGTGCTTGCGGTCTTCGGCACGGCACGCGCCTTCTTCGGACCGGCTTCTTCCGCACTCGTCGCCAATCTCGTTCCGCCCGAGCATTTCGCCAATGCCGTGGCGTGGAACTCATCCGCCTGGCAGACGGCGGCGATCGTCGGCCCGGTCGCCGGCGGCCTGCTCTACGGCCTATCGGCCGAAATCGCCTACAGCACCGCGACGGTGATGATGGCGGCCGCGGCGGTGCTGATCTTCTCGATCCCCAAACCGGCACAGCGCACCAGCGCCGAGAAGGCAAGCCTTGCCTCGCTCTTCGCCGGGTTCGGCTACATCTGGCGCGAGAAGATCGTGCTCGGCGCCATCTCGCTCGACCTCTTCGCCGTGTTGATGTCGGGCGCGGTGGCGCTGCTGCCGGTCTATGCGCGCGACATACTGGAGCTTGGGCCCTGGGGGCTCGGGCTGCTGCGGGCCGCACCCGGCATCGGCGCGCTGCTTGTCGCCGTCTGGCTCGCCGGCCACCCGATCCGCAACCATGCCGGCGCGATCATGCTGTTTTTCGTTGGCCTGTTCGGCGCCTTCACCGTGGTGTTCGGCCTCTCGACCATCACCTGGCTGTCGATCTTCGCGCTCGCCATGCTCGGCGCGACCGACATGGTGAGCGTCTACGTGCGCGAGACGCTGATCCAGCTCTGGACGCCGGACGAGCTGCGCGGCCGCGTCAACGCCGTGAACATGGTCTTCATCGGCGCCTCCAACGAGCTCGGCGAGTTCCGCGCCGGCACGATGGCGGCGGTGATCGGTGCAGTGCCGGCGGTGGTCGTGGGCGGCGTCGGCGCCGTGGCCGTCGCCGGTTTGTGGGCGGTGATCTTCCCGCAATTGCGCAAGGTGCGGACGCTGAGCGGAAGGGAGTAGCTTTTTTCCTTTTCCCCGTTGACGGGGAGAAGGTGCCCGCAGGGCGGATGAGGGGCAGCGCTAACCTATCCGCGTGTGCTCCCGCCCCTCACCCGACCGCTTCGCGGCCACCCTCTCCCCGTGAACGGGGAGAAAGGATCTCTCGAATATCAGCTGCAGAAACTCGACCAGCCAGCGCTTCAGATGCATGTCCCAGATCATGCGGCCGCCGAGATGGTCGCGGCCGGGCTGCGCGCCGGGGAGCTCGAAGCGATGCGCCCCGCGCACCACCCAGCGATGCATCATCACCGCCGTCAGCTCGGCGTGGAACTGGATTCCCCAGGCATTGGTGCCGTAGCGGAATGCCTGGTTGGGATAGTTTTCGGCGGTGGCGAGCAGCGTCGCGCCGGACGGCAGCGAAAACCCCTCGCGATGGAACTGGTAGACCATCTCGGGCCAATGCAGCAGCGTTTTGCCTTCGTCGGTCGCGGTGAGCGGGTACCAGCCGATCTCGACCAGCCCGTCGCCATGGCCTGCGACCTTGCCGCCAAGATGGTTCACCAGCATCTGCGCCCCGAGGCAGATGCCCAGGAACGGCCGGTTTTCCCTGAGCGGCACGGCAAGCCAGTCGGTCTCGCGCTTGACGAACTCGTCCTTGTCGTTGGCGCTCATCGGCCCGCCGAACACCACGGCGCCGGCATGCTTTTCGAGCGTATCGGGCAAAGCGTCGCCGAGCGGCGGACGGCGTATGTCGAGGTCGAAACCTTCCTCGATGAGAAGCTGGCCGACGCGGCCGGGGCTCGACTGCTCCTGATGCAGGACGATCAGGATCTGCGGCTTCGGCTTGCGATTCGCGGCCATTGGTTTCGCGACCATGCGCCGACCCTATTCCTCCAAGCCTGCCTCACGCTGGACTCGCCGGCGCGCCTCGACCCGCTCGCGGCCGTCGACGCCGATCAGCTCGGCCACGCGCCACACCACATTGTCCTCGAGCTCATGCCGCTCGCCGTCGGCGTAAACCACCTGCCAGAGCAGCTCGATGAACTGCACGCGCTGGGCCTCGTCGAGCCGGCGCTTCAGCACGCTGGTGAAGGCGTAGAGATCGATCGCATCGCGGTCGGCCTCCTCGCCGGCCCGAAACAGCGTTTCCAGCGCGGCGCCGTCGACCTCGTAGGTCTGCGACAATGCTTCGAGCAGGCTTTGCTTCTCCGAATCGCGGCGCTCGCCGTCAGCGTCCATGACGTGGACCATGAGCGCTGCCGCCGCCACTGCGGGATCGTCCCGCCTCAGGCCCGCCTCCTTCGGCGCGGATCCCGGCAGCTCGCGGAGGAAGATGAGCAGGCGGTCGATCATCGAAAAACCATTGCGCGGGGGTTCGGCCAAAGGAAAGGGGTATCAGAACAAGCGGAAGCGTTTGGGCGCCTGGTCTTCGTCCGGCTCGACGCCCGGATCGTCCGGCGGCCGCGTGAAGTCCGGGGTGCTGCCGTTGCCGGCGCCGGGCTTGTCGGGTGCCGCCTCCTCCTCGTCCTGCGCTTCCGCAGGAGCATGCGCGGCGGGCGCGGGCTGCACTGCGGGCGCCGCGATCACCTCCGCCTCGATCGGTTCGACCGGCTGGGCATTGGCCGGCTCTGCCGGCTTCTCGATCAGCGCCGGCGCCCTTTCGGGCAGCGGCTCGTCCTGGCCGATCAATGCGCCCAGCCGCTCCACCGGCACCTTCCATTCGAAACCGTCGAGCCGGCCGGTGACCGGCGAGGCCGGCGCCCAGACGGGCGATTCATAACCGTCGGCCACCCAGGCCGGGTCGCGCGGAGCACGCACGGCACGCGACAGCAGCTGCCGCACCATGCCCTGGTCGCCCGTCTCGGCCTCCTCGATGTCGGCCAGCAGCAGGAAGGCGCCTTCGCGCGGCTGCATGCGGATGGCGGCCTCCGCCGCCGCGCGCGCCGCCTTGAAGTCGCCGGCATCGAGCGCCGCGCGGGCGACGGCCAGCGACGATTCAGGATGATTGAGCCTGAGCGATTCGAGCTTCTTGGCGCGCGCCAGCCGGTCGAGCGTGGCATCGGCCTGTCGCGCATGCACGTAGGCCTCGGCGATATCGGGGTGCGGATCGAGCCGCCAGGCGGCTTCGAGAATGCGGGTACCCTTGCGCACGTCGTTCTGGCGGAACAGCGCTTTTGCCGCCGTCACCGCCGCCGGCACCAGCTCCGGCGCCAGCCGGTTCGCCTCGGTCGCGGCATTCCTCGCGCCGAGCGGATCGCGCTCCAGAAGCGCAAGCGCCTTGGCGGTGAGGAGCACGGCGCGCCGGCGGCTGGCGGCGTCCTTGGCGATGTGGCCGGCGGATTTCTGCGCCTCGAGCAGTTTCAGTGCGCCGTCCCAGTCGCCCTTCTCCGTCAGTTCCTCGAGCGTGGCGTCGGCGGCCCAGCCGAGCTGTGGCGCGGCGGCGGCAGCCTGTGCGGCGTAGTGTCGGGCGACCTGCTTCTCGCCCAGGCGCGAGGCTTCGAGATAGAGCCCGCGCAGCCCGAGCAGGCGCATTTCGGGGTCGTCGAGCATCGCCTCGAACTTCTTGCGCGCCGCATCGTGATCGCCTTCGATCAGCGAGGTCTGCGCGTCGAGCAGATGGATGAGCGGCTCCTGGTCGGCGCTGATGAAGCGTGACGCCTGCTTGCCGAGCTTGCGCGCCAGCGCTGCGTCGCCGGCGCCGGCCGCGATCATGCCGGTCGACAGCGCCTGATAGCCGCGGTCGCGCCGCCGCACGCGGAAATAGCGGCTGATCGTATAGGGGCTGTTCCACAGCGCCTTGAGCAGCCACCAGACGATCATCACCGCCGCCACGACCGTGACGAGCGCGATCGCCGCCACCATCAGCGTGACGCGGTATTCGTAGCCGCCGAATGTGAGCACCATCTCGCCCGGCCGGTCGGCGAGCCAGGCAAAACCGAGCCCGAGGGCAAAGACGACGGCGATGAAGAACAGGATGCGGATCATCTAGCCCTCACGCCGCCTTGAGCGCATCGGCGAGCGCCTTTTCGACGAGCTGCTCGGCGGCGAGGCGCGTGCGCGCCTTGTCGGCAAAATCGGCGCCCGCGGCCTTTGCCGCGTCCGGCAGCGTCTCATATTCGGCGAGCGCCTTCACGAGGTCGCCCTGCTTGATCGCCACCTCCATGCGCGCCACCGTTTCCGGCACGCCCGCGCCCTCAACCTCGCCGATCGGGCGCACGGTGACCAGCGAGGAGATGCCGTCCCAGAGGCTGTCGAAGAAGCCGGCATCGGGGTCGGGGACATCGCCGGCGGCGATCATCTGGTTGGCGGCATCGTCCATCTCGGCGGCGATCTGGGTGCGCGTGGCGACGCCTTTCGCGGCGATGTCGCGCAACGCCTGCAGGTCGGGCGAGTTCGGCGCGACCGCGGCAAATGTTTCCACCTCCGCCACAAAAGTCCCGCCGCGGTCGAGCGCGGCGCGAAGTGCCGCCGCGGCGATCGCCAATGCGACTTTCGGCTGCCCGCCAAGCGATTCGACCTTCTGCGCAAGCGCGGCAAGCGACTGCTCGACGCCGGTGATGCGCGAATCCGTGGCGTTCGCCGCTGCCGCTGCGGATTTGAGAGCCGCTTCGAGCGTCGTGATGCGTGTTCCAAGCGCCTCCAGCGCGGCTGCGTCGGGCTGCCCGTTACCCTGCCCGAGCGCTGCAATCGAGGCTTCGATCTCGCGGATACGCGCCTCCAGCGCGACAACCGCCGCGCCGTCCCCGGCGCCGCCGGATTCGACCGCCTGGCGCAGGGTTGCAAGGTCGCCCTTCATCGCTTCGAGGCCCTGCGAGAGCGCCTCGATTCGCGTGTTCTGCTCGCCGAGCGTCGTGCGCAGCTCGGCTATTGCGGCTGGCTCCGGCTGTTCCTTAAGCTGCGCGATCTCGGCCTTCATGGTGTTGAGCTCGGCCTGCAGTCCGGCGATCGCCTCGCCGTTCTCGGCCGGCGGAACGCCCGCGCCGGGCAACACGCCGGCAGACTGCAACGCCCAGGCGATCGCCAGCGCGGCGACACCGCCGATCAGGCCGGCAAGCAGCGTCGATCCGCCTCGGCGTGGCGGGGGCGGCGCAGCGCGCAACGGCTCGGCCGCTGTTTCGCTGCGGCGCGTGGAGGCGGCATCTCGGCCAAAGGCGCTCGGCGGCGCGGTGTCGGCAGCCGCCGAGGCCGCCTCGGCCATTTCCGCCTGTGCTTCGATGTTGGCGTCGGAGGCTGGCGCCGGGTCGGACGGAGCTTCCGATGGCGGCTCGGCGGCGACGAAGGCATCAGGCGGCGGCGCTTCGCCTGCCGTCTCGGGCGCTGGTTCCGCGCTCACCGGCGCCGAAACGGCGGACTCCATGCGCTCGTCCCCGCTCGCGGTCGCGCCCGCTGCCTCGTCCGGCGTCACGCGTGAAACGTCGCTCGGGTCGAGGTCGATCGTGGCGGGCTCACGCTCCGTCTTGGAATGCCTGACCCGGGGCGGCTTCACCATGGCTGAGCTCCGCTTTCTTCTGCTGCTGGGGGCCTGAGGGCGCTTTCACGATCGGCACGATCGCGAGAGCGCCCCAGATGCTTCAGGTTGGGCGCGTTGGCGCCCCTCTAGCACAGGATGACCCTGCCCTGAAAAGGGGCGCTCTCAAGGCGTGGGCGGAAATGCCGCCTCGAGCATTCTGAACAGCGCCGCCTCGTCGGGAGTTCCGGCGGCCTGAAATCTTTTTCGCCAGTGCGGCCGCAGGGCGGAACCGATCCGTTCCGAGAGCGCAAAGAGGGCGGCATTGCCGAAATGCCGGTCGGCGTCGGCAAGGTTCGCGAGCGCTTCGGCAGCCTTGCCCGAATAGAGCAGGACCGCGTCGATGCCGCCGGCAAGAACGCCGGCCAGCTCAGCCGGCGAATAGATGATCGGAACGGTGTCGTACGTCTCGATGATTTCGACGTGGCGGCCTGACTCTGCCAGCTTCTGCTCAAGACCGTCGCGGCGGACGCGGCCGGTGAGATAGGCGAGGCGGGCGCCCTGACCTGTCCGTGCGATCACAAGCGCCGCCAGCGCGGCTGCGTCGCTTTCGCCGGTGACGACGTTGCGAAAGCCCGCCTCGCGCGCGGCGCGCGCGGTTTCTTCACCGACCGCGAAGCACGGTTGGTCCGCCAGCATCGCCACGACCTTGGCCGGCGCATGGCGGATGGCATTGGCGCTTGTCGCGATGGCGGCATCCGGGTTCGGGGCAGGCGCTTTTGCCGACAGGGCCTTGATCTCCGTCAACGGCAGCACCACAGGCTCGAAGCCTGCCGCAGCGAGTCGGCTAGCCGTCGCATAAGCCCCAGGCTGGGGCCGCGTCACGAGGATGCGCGGGCGCACCAGAATTCCTCACGGAAATGGCGGCGTTCCTTCGCGCCCCCCTCTGTCCTGCCGGACATCTCCCCCACAACAAGGGGGGAGATCGGCCGGCCGCTTCGCCGGCGTTCGTCCTGCAGCGTTGAAAACTGGCGAAACCGTCGATGACAGCCAATCTCCCCCCTCGTGGGGGAGATGTCCGGCAGGACGGAGGGGGGCAACGTAGAGTGCATATCCCTCAAGTCCAGGTTTCGAAAAACCGCGGCCCGGCCGCGGCGCGCAGCTTCTCCCCCGCGTCGCGCCCAATCCCAGCCGCGTCTACCGCGTCACCCCCCACCCTGACCTCGTGCGCGTCGCGGCCGTCGGGCGTCAGCACCATGCCGTGCAGGCTCACACGCTCGCCCTCAACCGTCGCATGGCCGGCGATCGGCGTGCGGCAGGAGCCGTCGAGCACGGCGAGGAAAGCGCGTTCCGCGGCAAGCGCGGTCGCCGTCGGCAAATCGTTGATCGTGCGCAGATACATGCCGACCCGCTCGTCATCAACGCGCTGCTCGATGCCGATCGCCCCTTGCCCAGGCGCGGGCGGGAACTCATCGAGCGGCAGCAATTCGGTGACCACCTCCTCGCGCCGCAGCCGTTTCAGCCCGGCATAGGCAAGCAGGGTGCCGCCGGCCTGCCCTTCGTCCAGCTTGCGCAGGCGCGTATCGACATTGCCGCGAAAGAGGATGACGGAAAGGTCCGGGCGCATGCGTCGGATCAGCGCCTGGCGCCGCAGCGACGACGAGCCGATCGTGGCGCCATGCGGCATGTCCTTCAGCCGCTTCGCTTCCCTGCCGACAAAGGCGTCGCGCGCGTCCTCGCGCGGCAGGAAGGTGGTCAGCGCGAGGCCGTTCGGCAGCACGGTCGGCATGTCCTTGGACGAGTGGACGGCGATGTCGATGCGCCCGCCGAGCAGCGCTTCCTCGATTTCCTTGGTGAACAGCCCCTTGCCGCCGGCTTCCGACAGCGGCCGGTCCTGGATGCGGTCGCCGGAGGTGGTGATGATCTCGATCGTAAAAGCGTCTTCGGGCAGATCATGCGCCAGCATCAGCCGCGCGCGCACCTCGCTCGCTTGCGCCAGCGCCAGCGGGCTGCCGCGGGTCCCGATCCGCAAGATGGTTGTTTGCATCGAAGCGTCCGTGTTACTCGGCGCCTCTCCTAGAGCATCGGACCGAAAAGTGCGACGCGGTTTTCGGACACATGGGATGCGCCTGACAAAGCGTTGGACTGGCCCGGCAAGAATGGCATTCACCGTCCTCGGCATCGAGACAAGCTGCGACGAAACCGCCGCGGCCGTTGTTTCGTGCGCCGATGACGGTGAGCCAAGAATCCGTTCGAACGTGGTGCTGAGCCAGATTGCCGAGCACGCGGCGTTCGGCGGCGTGGTGCCGGAGATTGCCGCGCGCGCCCATGTCGAGGCGCTCGACGGCGTGATCGAGGCTGCCCTTGCCGATGCCGGCGTGACGTTGGACGAGATCGACGCGGTCACCTCGACGGCGGGCCCCGGCCTCATTGGCGGCCTGATCGTCGGGCTGATGACCGCCAAGGCGCTCGCCAGCGCGGCCGGCAAGCCATTGCTTGCCATCAACCATCTCGAGGGGCATGCGCTGACCGGGCGCCTGACCGACGGGCTCGCTTTTCCCTATCTGCTGCTGCTCGTGTCCGGCGGCCACACGCAGATCGTGCTGGTGCGCGGCGTCGGTGACTATGAGCGGTGGGCGACCACGATCGACGACGCGCTCGGCGAGGCTTTCGACAAGACGGCGAAGCTGATCGGCCTGCCCTACCCCGGCGGCCCGAATCTCGAGCGCGCGGCCAGGACCGGCAATCCGCGGCGTTTTGCCTTCCCGCGGCCGCTCAAGGGTGAGGATCGGCCCGACTTCTCCTTCTCCGGCCTGAAGACGGCGGTACGTCAGGCCGCGAGCGCAATCGCCCCGCTGTCGGATCAGGACGTGGCGGACATATCCGCCTCCTTCCAGGCCGCGATCGCGGAGACGCTGCAGGACCGGGTGCTGCGCGCGCTCGACCGGTTCCGCGCCGCGTTTCCGGCCACGGCCGAGCCGGCGCTGGTCGTAGCCGGCGGCGTGGCGGCCAATGCCGTGATCCGGGCCGCGCTCGAAAAGACCTGCGCGCTGCGCGGCTTCAGGCTGGTGGCGCCGCCGCAGAAGCTCTGCACCGACAATGCCGCGATGATTGCCTGGGCCGGCATCGAGCGGCTGCGCGCCGGCCTGCCGGCCGGGGACGCCTTTGCCTTCGTGCCGCGCTCGCGCTGGCCGCTCGATTCGACCTCCGATCCGGTCTACGGCTCGGGACGCCGCGGAGCGAAGGCGTGAGCGGCGCGCCGAAGCATGATCCCGAAAAGTTGCAGACTTTTCGGATAAGATCATGCGGTAAGAGGTAGAGCAGGATGAGTGAACCTGTTTCGGCTCGTCCTGCTCTGGCCGTGCTCGGCGCCGGCGCCTGGGGCACGGCGCTGGCGATCACCGCGGCGAGCGCCGGGCAGGATGTGCGGCTGTGGGCGCGCGACACCGCAATGGTCGCCGACATCAAGGCCCGCGGCGAGAACGCACGCTACCTGCCGGGCGTGCGCATCGATCCGGCGATCCGGGCCACGGCCGACGCCGCCGAGGCGCTGACCGGCGTCGACCTCGCGCTTGCCGTCGTGCCGGCGCAGTCGCTGCGGGCGGTGCTGACCGCGCTGAAGCCGGTCATTCCCGCCGGCACGACGCTGGTGCTCTGCGCCAAGGGCATCGAGCGGGAGACCGGCCTGCTGCTTTCGGCCGTAGCGCGCGAGATCCTGCCGCGGCACGCGATCGCGGCGCTGTCGGGCCCGAGCTTTGCCACCGATGTCGGCCGCGGGCTGCCGACCGCCGTCGTGCTCGCGTCGGAGGATGGCGAGCGCGCGGCCGCGCTCGCAGCGCGGCTCTCCACCCCTGCTTTCCGCTGCTATTCCTCCGACGACCTGACCGGTGTCGAGATCGGCGGCGCGCTGAAGAACGTGCTCGCCATCGCCGCCGGCGCGGTTGCCGGCGCCGGCCTCGGCGCCAGCGCGCAGGCGGCGATGGTGACGCGCGGCTTCGTCGAGCTGCGCCGCCTCGGTGCGGCCTTTGGCGCAAGGCCCGAGACGTTGATGGGCCTCTCCGGCCTCGGCGATCTCGTGCTCACCTGCGCCTCCGGCCAGTCGCGCAACTATGCCTATGGCGTCGCGATCGGCCGCGGCGAAACGCTTGCCGGCCGGCCGCTGGCGGAAGGCGTCGCGACCGCGGCGATCGCGGCGCGCATTGCGCGCGAGCGCGGCGTCGAGGCCCCGATCGTGGAGGTGGTCGATGCTCTCATCGCGCGCACCCTCACCGTGCATGAGGCGGTCGGCGTGCTGATGAACCGGCCGTTGAAGGCCGAGGCTGAATAGAGTCTTTTGCGCAAATCCGGGCCGAAAACCGGTAACCACTTTTTTTGGATTTGCTTATGGAGGAGAAGACCATGCTTTTTGCCGCGATCTGCAACGACAAGCCAGGGCACCTTAAGGTGCGCACGGACAACCGTCCGGAGCACGTAGCCTTTCTCGACCGGATCAACGCGGAAGGCAAGCTCGCCTTTGCCGGGCCTTTCCTCGACGCCGAGGGCAAGTCGTGCGGCAGCCTGGTCGTGCTCGAGGCGCCGGATCTGGAGAGCGCCAGGGCGCTTGCCGCGCAGGATCCGTTCGCGAAGGTCGGGCTGTTCGAGAAGGTAGAGATCCGGCCCTGGAACTGGGTGTTCAACAAGCCCGCCTGATGAGGGGGCAGCGAGGCGACCATGAAATACTGGCTGTTCAAGTCCGAGCCGAACGTCTTTTCCTTCGAGATGCTGAAGAAGAAAGGCAAGGCCGGGTCCGAATGGGACGGCGTGCGCAACTTCACCGCCCGCAACAACATGAAGGCCATGGAGATCGGCGATCTCGGCTTCTTCTACCACTCGAATGAGGGGTTGGATGTCGTCGGCATCGTCGAGGTGTGCAAGCTGGCGCATCCTGATTCCACTGCCGATGATCCGCGCTGGGAATGCGTCGACATCCGTGCCGTGCGCGAGGTGCCGACGCCGCCGACGCTTTCCGATATCAAGGCCAATCCGAAGCTGGCCGAGATGGCGCTGGTGAAGCTCTCCCGTCTTTCCGTCCAGCCGGTGACGCCGGCGGAGTGGAAGGAGGTCTGCCGCATGGGCGGCGTGACGCCGGTGCCATAAAGCATGTCTTGGTCCCAAAACCGGGGCCACTTTTGGGAGACATGCTGTAAAGCAGATCGAGACGAGGTGGACCCGGTCTTTCGCGTCGGGACGGCGGCGGCAAACCCCGTATTTTGCGGCAATGAAGGCTTGAGCAGATGACCCCGGAAAGACGCCGCGCCTTCATCCTGGAAAACACGGCGCTGATGCCGCCGCCGCATGTGCCCGAGATCCGGCTGCACCTGGCAGACGAGGCGCATGCGCTGTGGCAGAAGACCGAGGACGAGCTGGCCGAGATCGGCCTGCCGCCGCCCTTCTGGGCGTTTGCCTGGGCCGGCGGGCAGGGGTTGGCGCGCTACGTGCTCGACCATCCCGAAAGCGTGCGCGGCAGGGCGGTGCTCGACTTTGCCTCCGGTTGCGGCCTCGTCGCCGTCGCGGCGGCGATGTCGGGAGCAAGCTCGGTCGTGGCGGCCGACATCGACGCCTTCTGCAAGTCGGCGATCGACCTCAACACCGAAGCCAACAAGGTCGCCGTCGAAACCGTCGTCGAAGACCTGATCGGCACGGATGCCGGCTGGCAGGTGCTGCTTGCCGGCGACATTTTCTACCACAAGGACATCGTCGACCGGCTGATGCCCTGGTTCGCCGCGCTCGCCGCGCGCGGTTGCGACATCCTCGTCGGCGACCCGGGGCGCACCTACCTGCCCAAGGAAAGGCTTGAGCCGCTCGAGACCTACGCCGTTCCGGTCACGCGTGAGCTGGAGGATGCCGAGATCAAGCGAACGACGGTCTGGCGCTTCCCTTGACCTGCCCCTAAGTCAGGCATTCAATCCCGCCACCGAATCGTCTCGAAACGGGGAGGGAAACCATGGAATATTCGGGCATCAACTATCTGGCCGTCGTGGTGGCCGCCGTCGCCGGCTTCGCTTGGGGTGCGATCTGGTACATGTCGCTGTCGAAGCCATGGATGGCTGCGGCGCGCATCGATCCGGCAAAAGCCGCCCAGAGCGGGCGCAGCATCGAGCCGTTCATCGTCAGCGCCATCATGCTGTTGGTCATGGCTTTCGCCCTGGCGGCAGTGCTGAACAGCATCGGCTTCTACGGGTGGTTGCCCGGGGTGCATCTCGGCGTCATCGCCTGGATCGGCTTCATGCTTCCGACCGTCGCGGTGAACCAGCGTTATCAGGGATACGGCTGGAACCTGACCATCATCGATGCCTTGCACTGGCTGGGCGTGGCCCTGATCATGGGCGCGATCATCGGCGCGTGGGGACCATCCGAGCCGGCGGTTTAAAAGCATGTCTCCCGAAAGTGTCCGCGGTTTCGGGATAAAGACATGCGCAAAATCAACAGCCTAAAACGTGTCGCGTGAATCCTCTTTCACGCGACACGCTTTAGACTAGACGTCCTCATTGGTGCGACGGGCTTCGTCGAGCATCCAGTCGCGAAAAGCGACGATCCGCGGGTCGGCTTCGCCGGCCTGCGGATAGACCAGAAAATACGCGAAATCGCGCGGCACCCGGATCCCGAGGTCGAACGGCCTGACCAGCCGGCCGGCGGAAAGGTCGTTCGCCACCATGGCGAAATCGGCGAGCGCAACCGCGTTGCCTTCGATCGCCGCCTGCACCGCATCGGATGAATTGCCGAAGACGATGGTGCGGCTGTCGTCGAAATCCTCGATGCCCGCCGCCGCCATCCACATGCGCCAGTTCGGCCAGGTGACGCCCTGGCGCGACCATTCGATGTGGCAGAGCGTGTGGTGGAAGAGATCGCGGGGTTCTTTCAGCGGCAGCGGTCCCTGCAGCAGCCGCGGACTGCAGACCGGAATGATGATGTTGTCGAACAGGCGATGGCTGGCCAGCCCCGGATATCTGCCGGTGCCGAAACGAATGCCGACATCGACGTCGTCGCGGTCGAAGTCGCGCAACTCGTAGGAGATGTCGAAGCGAAGCTCGATATCCGGCCGTACCGCGCGAAAACTTTCGACCCGCCCCATCAGCCATTTCGCCGCGAATTGCGGGTCGGCCGTCACCCTGATCTGGCTTGCGCCGCGCGCCATCTTGCTTGCCTTGGTGACGGCGCGCTTCAAAAGGTCGAGCGCATCCGCGGACGCCTCGGCGAACACCTCGCCGGCCGCGGTCAGGCGGATCGTGCGGCTGGTGCGCATGAACAGGCTGACGCCGAGCTGCTCCTCGATCTCCTTGATCTGATGGCTGACCGCGGCCGGGGTCAGGCCGAGCTCATCGGCCGCGCGGGTAAAGTTCAGGTGGCGGGCCGCCGCCTCCAGCGTCCTGAGCGCGCGTGTGCCGGGGATGAAAGCTGCCGTCATTCTTCAAAGAAAACTTGATGATCGAGCAAAAACTACTCGTTTCCGCCTTGGAGATCAAACGGATAGGTTCAAGCTCAACACATCAACATCAAGTTTTCGACGGAGAATTGAAATGCGTGCGGCAACTCATTCTGATCACCCGGTCCCGACCAGGACCGTTTTGGCGCGTTTGGTCGGGCCGCTGCGCTCGGCGTGGCATCGCGGGGCCTGGATATCGGCAACCGTGTCGCGGGATTTTTCCCGCCGTCCGCTGGTGAATGACGGCTGGCCGCTCTGCCGCTGAGTTGGGTCAGCGTTTGACCACCACGACCGTTTCCGTTGACAGGCGCGGCAGGAGCCGCGCCATCACCGCGCGGGTGACCGCCACGCAGCCGGCGGTCGGCGTCAGCCCCGGCCGCGCGAGGTTGAAGAAGATCGCGCTGCCGCGCCCGCGCCGGCGCGGGCTGATGTTCCAGTCGAGCACCAGGCAGGCATCGTAGAGCCCGTCCGGGCGCAGCATCGTCTCGTGGCTTGCGCCATAGGGGATCGCCACCGGGCGATTGTAGTTGCGGTCGGCCGGGACCTCGCACCAGCCGAGGTTTTTCGCGATCGGCAGCATCGGCAGCCGGCTCGCGGGCAAAAAATGCCGGCGCCGGAAATATCCCGACAGAAGCCGCATGCGCGCCAGCGGCGTGGCGCCGTCGCCCTCGCGCTTGTCCGCCGAAATCCCGCCGCGCCCGAGCGCGCAGGCAAACACGGTTCCGTCCATATTGATCAGCCCCTGGCTCGGCCGGCCGGGCCGCTGCCGCACCGTCAGCAGCCTGATCGGACGGCCCTTCCTTGAAGCGGCCGCATCGCCGCCCTTATTTTTACCGTATGATCGCACTGCAACAACTCTTTGTGAGGCTCTGTTCGGGGGGACAGGTTCCGCATAAGGGCCGACCGGTCAACCGCAATTTCATTTGAGAACAATGGATTGAGCCATGACGTCCCGCACGCTTCTGATTGTCGATGACGATGACGACCTCCGCTCCACGCTGGTCGAGCAGCTGTCGCTCTACGAGGAGTTCACCGTGCTGCAGGAGGCGACGGCGACGAAGGGCGTGGCCGCAGCCCGCGGCGGCATGGTGGATCTGCTGATCATGGATGTCGGCCTGCCCGACCTCGACGGCCGCGAGGCGGTGCGCATGCTGCGCAAGGGCGGCTTCAAGGCGCCGATCATCATGCTGACCGGCCACGACACCGATTCCGACACGATCCTCGGCCTGGAAGCCGGCGCCAACGATTATGTGACGAAACCCTTCCGCTTCGCGGTGCTGCTTGCCCGCATCCGGGCGCAACTGCGCCAGCACGAGCAGAGCGAGGACGCGACCTTCAGCGTCGGGCCGTACACCTTCAAGCCGAGCCAGAAGCTGCTGCTCGACCAGCGCGGCGGCAAGGTGCGGCTGACCGAGAAGGAGGCGGCGATCATCAAATATCTCTATCGCGCCGACCAGAAGGTGGTGACGCGCGACGTTCTGCTCGAGGAAGTGTGGGGTTACAATTCTGGCGTCACCACGCATACGCTCGAGACTCATGTCTACAGGCTGCGCCAGAAGATCGAGCGCGATCCTTCCAACGCGGAAATTCTTGTGACAGAAAGCGGGGGTTACAAGCTGGTTCCCTGATTCTCGGGGAGGTGGGACCGCGCCCAAGCGGGAGGAAACCCGGGGACTGAATGGCGCTCGACGACGACGTGCGCATCCTGTCGGGGGTGGGGCTTTTCGAGAGCTTCACGCGGGAACAATTGCGGCTGCTGGCCTTCGGGGCCGAGAGCGCGCAGCTTGCCGCGCATGAGGAATTGTTTGCCGAGGGCGACGAGGCCGACGGCGCTTATGTCGTCGTGGCCGGGCGGATCGGGCTGTTCCACAATCGCGACGGCAAGCGCGTCGCGGTCGGGCGTGTCGGCCCCGGCGCGCTGATCGGCGAATATGCGCTGATCTCGAGCTCGCGCCGGCTGACCGGCGCGGTGGCGCTGGTCGACAGCGAGCTGATCCGTTTGAACAGCAAACCGTTCCGCCGCATCCTGGAAGAGTATCCAGAAATCGCGATCGCGCTGCACAAAAGAGTCGCCGCGGAATTCCAGGCGCTGGTGGCGAACATCGAGCGGCTGGGGCCGCGTTTCAGCGGATAACCGGCATTGCCCAACGACCCACGCTACGGCCTGCGCCACGCGACGGCTGCCGACATTTCCTTCATCATGGCGACCGAGCGGCTGGAGGGTTACGACGCGGTCGTCGGCCGCTGGGACGAGGAGCGCCATCTCCGCGAGATGGCCGGCACCGACTGCACCTATTTCGTCGGCCTGCGCAACGAGATGCCGTTCGGTTTTGCCATCCTGCGCGGATGGGCGTCCCCGGAACGCGTAACGCTGCTCAAGCGGATCGCGGTCTGCGAGCTGGGCCGCGGCGAGGGCTCGTTGCTCTTACGCATGATCGTCGGACACCTTTTCCACTCGACCGACGCGCATCGTCTGTGGCTGGGGGTGTTTCCCGAAAACCTGAGGGCGCGCCGTGCCTATGAGAAGATTGGTTTCGTCGCGGAAGGTGTCGCCCGCGGCAGCGCTTTCTTCGGCGGAACCTATCGTGACGAGCTGACCATGGCGATGCTGCGGCCGGAATGGTTCGCGCGGGCAGGCTAGCGCGTTCTGCTTTTCGGCAGACGCCGGCGCCGCCCCTCACCCTTACCCTCTCCCCGTGAAAAACGGGGAGAGGGGGACGTCAGCGTTGCGCAGACCCTTCAGAAGCCCCTCTCCCCGCGTTGCGGGGAGAGGGTAAGGGTGAGGGGCCTTGGCGTCGACCGCTTCCAGTCATCTGCAGTGCGCGCTGGAGCGCTTTGCGAAGAAGGCAGAACGCTCTCGCTAATCCAGCTCGAATGTCGCGATCACCGGCACATGGTCGGACGGGCGCTCCCAGCCGCGCGCGGCGCTGAGGATGTCGAGGCGCGAGACCGAAGCGCTGATGTTCGCCGACGACCAGATGTGGTCCAGCCGGCGGCCGCGGTTCGACAGCTTCCAATCGCGCGCGCGATAACTCCACCAGGTGTAGAGCTTCTCTTCCGGGGAAGCGCGCACGCGCATCAAATCGACCCAGCCGCCGAGCTCGCGCATGGCTTCGAGACCCTCGGTCTCGACCGGCGTGTGGCTGACGACGTTGAGCAGCTGCTTGTGCGACCAGACGTCGTTGACGTGCGGCGCGATGTTGAGGTCGCCGACGAGGATCGAGGCGGAAAAGCCGGGCGTCATCGACGGCACGGAGCGCATCTCGTCGACGAAGTCGAGCTTGTGCTTGAACTTCCAGTTGATGTCGGGATCCGGCTCGTCCCCGCCGGCGGGCACGTAGAAATTGTGCAAGAGCACCGAATGCGCGCCGGCTGCGATCCTCACCGACATGTGCCGGCAATCGCCCTTGTCGCAGAAATCGCGCCGCTCGACGATCTCGATCGGCCGGCGGGCGATGATCGCCACGCCGTGATAACCTTTCTGGCCGTTGATCTCGATGTGCCGGTAGCCCGCAGCACGCAAAGGCTCGAACGGAAACAGGTCGTCCGGGCATTTGGTTTCCTGCAGGCAAAGCACATCGGGCGCCTGCTCTTTCAGCAAGCGCTCCACGATCGGCATGCGCAGGCGAACGGAGTTGATATTCCAGGTGGCGACGCTGAGGGGCATGCGCAGCTACTGCCAGCCGCCGCCGGCCTGCGCAAGCCTCGGAGCGCCCTTCGCGGCTTGCCCTCGGGACGCGCCAGCTCTTACCGCGCGTTCTTGATCTCGTTCTGCTCCGAAACCTTGGCGTAGTCGATCTTGAACAGCGAGGCGTCGATGTCGACACCCTGCTTGACGTTGAAGATCATCACCGTGGTGTCCTTGCCCTGCGCGTCGGTGATCGTCCACTGCCTGAGCTCGTAGGATTTCGGATCGAACATCATGGCGATGCGCGCATTGCCGAACACCGACTTGTCGGCGAGCTCGACCGTGGTGAGGTCGGCCTCTTCCTTGACGCTCTTCACCTTCTTGCCCGACAGATCGATCTGGTCGTCGAGCAAAAGCTTCAGCGGCGTTTTCGACAGCGGGTAGAGATCCCAGGTCTTGAGCTTCTGGTTGTTGATCACCACCGACTTGCCGTCGGCGATCACGCGGAACTTGGACGCGCCGTCATAGTTGAAGCGGATTCGTCCCGGCCGCTGGATGTAGAACTTGCCGCCGGTCTGCTCGCCCTTCGGGCCGAACTGCACGAACTCGCCGGTCATGGTGCGCACGGCGGAAAAGTGGTCGGCGATCTTCTGCGCGGTCGGCGAAACGCCCTTGGCGGCTTCCGCCGCGGTCACCGCCGGCAGGCCGACGAAGCTCGCGCCGAGCGCAAGGCCGGTCAAGCGCAGGAAGTTGCGGCGGGTGCCGTCGAGAATGGTCATGTTTTCCCTCATGCCGCGGGTTTACGGGATGTGCTCTTTGTTCCGACGCAAAAGCGGCAGGTCTCCCTGCCGTTATCCGGATGGAAAACCGGTTTCCCGGGATTTGCTCTAACGCCTGCGCTCTGGCTACGTTCCCAGTTGGGCCGCATTGGGGCGCCCAGGCATGATCCCGAAAAGTCCCACACTTTTCGGATAAGATCATGCGACAAAACAGATACCTTACAGTTTATCGTCCTCGGTCGGCACCAGGATCTCGCGCTTGCCGGCATGGTTGGCCTGCCCGACGATGCCTTCCTTCTCCATGCGCTCGATGATCGAGGCGGCGCGGTTGTAACCGATGCCGAGGCGGCGCTGGATGTAGCTGGTGGAGGCCTTGCCGTCGCGCAGCACCACCGCCACCGCCTGGTCGTAAGGGTCTTCCGATTCGTCGAAGGAATCGCCGCCGGCGCCGCCGCCCGTGCGGCCACCGCCTTCGCCGTCCTCGTCCTCCTCCCCGTCGTCCTCGGTGATCGAGTCGAGATATTCCGGCGCGCCCTGGCGCTTCAGGTGCTGCACCACCTTCTCCACCTCGTCGTCGGAGACGAAGGGGCCGTGCACGCGCTGGATGCGCCCGCCACCGGCCATGTAGAGCATGTCGCCCATGCCGAGCAGCTGCTCCGCGCCCTGCTCGCCGAGAATGGTGCGGCTGTCGATCTTGGAGGTGACCTGGAAGGACATGCGGGTGGGGAAGTTCGCCTTGATCGTGCCGGTGATGACGTCGACCGACGGGCGCTGCGTCGCCATGATCACGTGGATGCCGGCCGCGCGCGCCATCTGGGCGAGGCGCTGCACGGCGCCTTCGATGTCCTTGCCGGCGACCATCATCAGGTCGGCCATCTCGTCGATGATGACCACGATGAAGGGGATCGGCTCGAGATCGAGCTCTTCGGTCTCGTAGATCGCCTCCCCGGTCTGCCGGTCGAAACCGGTCTGCACGGTGCGCGAGATCCGCTCGCCCTTCTCGTTGGCCGCCGAAACGCGCGCGTTGAAACCCTCGATGTTGCGCACCCCGAGCTTCGACATCTTGCGGTAGCGGTCTTCCATCTCCCGCACCGTCCATTTCAGCGCCACGACCGCCTTCTTCGGGTCGGTGACGACGGGTGGCAGCAGGTGCGGGATGCCGTCATAGGCCGACAGCTCCAGCATCTTCGGGTCGATCATGATCAGCCGGCACTCGCGCGGCGTCATGCGGTAGAGCAGCGACAGGATCATCGTGTTGATGGCGACCGACTTGCCCGAGCCGGTGGTGCCGGCGACCAGCACGTGCGGCATCTTGGCGATGTCGACGATCACCGCCTCGCCGCCGATCGTCTTGCCGAGCGCCAGAGCCAGCTTGCCCTTGGTCTGCTCGAAATCGCGCGAGGCGAGGATCTCGCGCAGATAGACGGTCTCGCGCTTGGGATTGGGCAGCTCGATGCCGATGGCGTTGCGGCCGGGCACCACGGCGACGCGCGCCGCGATCGCGCTCATCGAGCGGGCGATGTCGTCGGCGAGCCCGATGACACGCGACGATTTGATGCCCGGGGCCGGCTCCAGCTCGTAGAGCGTGACCACGGGGCCGGGGCGCACATGGATGATCTCGCCCTTGACGCCGAAATCCTCGAGCACGCTTTCCAGCATGCGGGCGTTCTGCTCGAGCGCATCCTTCGACAGGCCGGGATCGCGCACCACATTCTTCGGCTCGGCCAGCAGGTGCAGCGACGGCAGCTCGAAGCGGCCTGAGGAAATGAGCGAGGTCTGCGCCTCGCGCTGCACGCGAGCGCCCTGCACTGGCCGCGGTGCAGGTGCGGCGACCCGGGCCTCGGGGCGCGCCGTCGCAGGCGCCGGCGCTTCCTGCCGGACGTAGTCTTCTTCTTCGTAGTCGGCGTCGTCGTCATCGTCGGCGAACGCGAAATCCTCGGCCATCGAGCGCGGCACCGACAGCGTGGAGAATTCGGGCTCGATGCGCTCGCGCGAGCGGCTCGGACGGGCCGGGGCCTCCATCACCGGTTCTTCATGCTCATATGCTTCTTCGGCAACCTCCCGCCGCCTGGCGAGGCTGCGGCGCAGGAAGGCGCGCGCCGAGAGCCACCAGTGCGTCACCGCACCGAAAGCGAGCACGGCCCGGTCGTCATCCTCCTCGTCATCGTCTTCGAGCAAGCCGGAGGGTGGCGGAACCTTGCGGTCGGCGAGCACGATGGCCGGTTTTTCGACGCGGCGGATCAGGCCGGAGCCGTATGCGACCAGCCACGCGGCGGGTGCGGCGAGCAGCAGCATGACCAGCACGGCAAACAGGCCGGTTGGATAGCCGCCGGTCAAAAGCGAAGGAAGCTTGAGCACCATGTCGCCGAACACGCCACCGAGCCCGGAGGGCAGCGGCCAGCTTTCGGACGGGGTCACGCAGCCGGCGATGCCGGCGATGAGCACGGAGGCGCCGAACCAGGCGAGCGCCCGCTTCGGCATCGAATCGACGCCGCGGCCGGCAAGCAGCAGGATGCCCCAGATCGTTCCCGGCACCAGCGCGGCGACCGAGGACAGGCCGTAGAATTGCATGGCAAGGTCGGCGACGACCGCGCCGGCATAACCCATGGCGTTGGTGATCGCGTTGTCGGATGCGTGGCTGAAGCTTGGATCGGCGACATTCCAGGTGCCGAGCGCGGCAAGGCAGAAGGCCACCGCGACGAGCACTGCCGCGCCCGCGGCGCGCGAGAGCTGCCGCCGCGCAAAACCGCCTAACCCGCGATCCGTCCCGGTCAGCGACATCGGCGCTGAAAGTTCTGAACGCATGCCTGTTGCCCGTCCTCGATATCTCCCGCGGGCAGGCCGGAGTCCCACCCATGGATTCGGAGGCCGAGACTAGGGTTGAGGAGGTTAAGGCCGCATTAACCATGCGTAGGGCGTTGGCGGTTCCGGTTGATGCAGCGATCCTTCGCGCCGCCCGATCCCAGTCGCCACGACTCGGCACGCAAAAAAAGAACCCGGCCGGAGCCGGGTTCAGGTCGGGAGACTGAAGTCGTCCCGGACGGGATTGGAAGCGCCCTAATTGTAGGCGCGCTCGCCGTGCGAGGTGATGTCGAGGCCTTCGCGCTCGCCCGCTTCCGGCACGCGCAGGCCCATGATCGCCTTGACGATGTAAAGCGCCACGATCGACACGACGGCCGACCAGACGATGGCGATGACCACGGCCGTGACCTGGGTGCCGAGCTGGCCGCCGATCGAGTAGGCCTCTGCCCCCGGGCCGAAGCCGCCGAGCGAAGGAGCCGCCACGATCGCCGTGCCGATGGCGCCGACGATGCCGCCGACGCCATGAACGCCGAACACGTCGAGCGAATCGTCGTATTTGAGCATCGGCTTCAGCGAGACGACCGCCCACAGGCAGACGACGCCGGCCACCGCACCGAGCACCATCGCGCCGGCTGTGCCGGCAAGACCGGCGGCGGGCGTGATCGCCACCAGGCCGGCAACCGCGCCGGAAGCAGCACCCAGCAGGCTGGCGTGGCCGCGGATCAACCGCTCCGCCAGCGACCATGCGAGCGCCGCGGCGGAGGTGGCGGTGATCGTGTTCAGCACCGCCTGCGCCGTCAGGCCGTTGGCTTCGAGGTTGGAGCCGGCATTGAAGCCGAACCAGCCGACCCACAGCAGGCAGGCGCCGACGAAGGCGAAGGTCAAATTATGCGGCGCCATGTTCTCCTTCATGAAACCGATGCGCGGCCCGACGATGATCGCCGCCACCAGGCCGGCCACGCCGGCATTGATGTGCACGACCGTGCCGCCGGCGAAGTCCAGCGCGCCCATGCCGAAGAGCAGGCCGCCGCTGGCCCAGACCATGTGCGCGATCGGGATGTAGGAGAAGGTGAACCACAGGACGAGGAACAGCATCACCGCGCCGAACCGCATGCGCTCGGCAATCGCGCCGACGATCAGCGCCGGCGTGATCGCGGCGAAGGTGAGCTGGAACACCACGAAAGCGAGCTCAGGAATCACCACGCCGGCACTGAAGGTTGCCGCCGTCGAATCCGGCGTCACGCCGGAGAGGAAAAGCTTGTCGAAACCGCCGAAAAAGGCGGAGCTGCCGTCACCGCCGAAAGCCAGCGAGTAGCCGTACACCACCCACAGCAGCGCCAGCAGCGAGAAGCCGGCGAGCACCTGCATCAGCACCGACAGCATGTTCTTGGCGCGCACCAGGCCGCCATAGAAGAGGGCGAGTCCGGGGATGGTCATGGCGATGACCAGGACGGTCGAAACGAGCATCCAGGTGGTGTCGCCCTTGTCCGGAACCGGCGTCGCGGCATCCTGGGCGAAAGCGGCGACGGACGTGGCTGCTGCAAGCCCCAGCCCCAGAAGGGCGGTTCGCGCCAATGGCGCAAATCGGGTCGGAATCTTCATTGATGTTCTCTCCATGCCTGAAAGAAGACCGCCCTAGAGCGCGTCCGTGTCGGTTTCGCCGGTGCGGATGCGCACGGCCTGGTCGATGCCGTAGACGAAGATCTTGCCATCGCCGATCTGCCCGGTCTTGGCGGCGGCGGTGATCGCTTCGACCGCCTTTTCGACCATGTCGGTCGGCAGCGCGACTTCGATCTTGATCTTCGGCAGGAAGCTCACCGCGTATTCCGCACCGCGGTAGATTTCGGTGTGCCCCTTCTGCCGGCCGTAACCCTTCACCTCGGTGACGGTCAGGCCCTGTATGCCGACGGCGGTGAGCGCCTCGCGCACCTCGTCGAGTTTGAACGGCTTGATGATAGCCATTACGATCTTCATCAGGTTTCACCCTTCGCTTTGCGGGTCCCCCGCGTTTTCGACGCCGCCGGCGAACCGGAGACTGCACGCAGCGATTCAAGCTCCGTGCCAGTTGCCCGAAGCCGGGATTAACCTGTTGTAAACAAATGGAAACGGCGCTGACGTCTATAGCCGCCTTAGCAGGCGCAGCATGGCATCTGCCCAAAAACTAGGCAGATTCTCAGAATTGCCTATCTGCTAGGCCGGGTGCGCAGGCGGATCAGGCCTTCCTGTGCCACGGAAGCGATCAAAGCGCCGTCGCTGGCGTAGAGCGCGCCGCGATTGAAGCCGCGCGCACCGGAGGAGGACGGGCTGTCCTGCACATAGAGCAGCCAGTCGTCCAGCTTGTGCGGCCGATGGAACCACATGGCGTGGTCGAGGCTCGCGGCCTGGATTTCGTCTTCGAACAGGGCCCGGCCATGCGCCAGCGTCGAGGTGTCGAGCAGCGTCATGTCGGAGAGGTAGCCGAGCACCGCGGTCTGCGTCGGCCGGTCGTCGGGCACGGGCCCGGTCATGCGGATCCAGTTGTATTGCTTCGGCGGCAGTTTTTCGCGCGTGGTGTAGTGCTCGGTGACGACCGGCCGGATGTCGAGGGGGCGCTCGCGCGCCCAATAGCGTTTGAGCCCTTCGGGTGCATGCGGTGCCAGCTCGAACAGCTCGCGCTGGGTCTTCAGCGTCTCGGGCGCAGGCACGTCGAGCGGCATCGGCAATTGATGCGTCATGCCGGGCTCCTCGACCTGGAAGGAAGCTTCCAGCGAAAAGATCGCCGCGCCGCGCTGGATGGCGGTGACGCGCCGCGTCGTGAAGGAGCCGCCGTCGCGCAGCCGCTCGACCTCGTAGACGATCGGGATCGCCGGATTGCCCGGCAGGATGAAATAGGCGTGCAGCGAATGCACCAGCCGCGTCGCATCGACCGTGCGTTGCGCCGCGACCAGCGCCTGCGCGATCACCTGTCCGCCATAAACCCGCTTCATGCTGTGGGCGTGGCTGCGACCGCGGAAGAGGTTGAGTTCGAGCTCCTCCAGGTCGAGAATGGACAGAAGCTCCTGCATGGCAGCCGACATGCGGAAATAGCCTTCCGGTTGGCAAATCCAGGAAAGTGGAAGCCGGTTTTCCGACCGGATTTGCGCCAAAACAAGAGGCTAGGGCGTTGTCTCGGTACCACCGTGAAAACGTCCTAGTCGGTTTCGGTTTCCGACGGAAGCGGAAGCAAAGTCAAGGAGAGGTCGGATGGCGGCAGGCGGCAGGGACAAGGACCAGAAGCGGCAACTCGACGTGCTCGTCGCCGGCGCCGGCTATGTCGGACTGGCCGCGGCGGTTGCACTGCGGTCGGCCTGCCCGACGCTGGCCGTGGCGATCGTCGACGCCGCGCCGGCCGGCGTCTGGCAGCGCGACCGCCGCGCTTCGGCGATTGCGGCCGCGGCCTGCCGCATGCTCGGCCAGCTCGGCGCCTGGGACGAGATCGCGCCCGAGGCGCAGGCGATCACCGACATGATCGTGACGGATTCGCGCACCGCCGACCCGACGCGCCCGATATTCCTGACCTTCGACGGCGAGGTGGCGCCCGGCGAGCCCTTCGCCCACATGGTTGCCAACACCGTCCTCAACGGCGCGCTCCGCCGCCGCGCCGCCGAGCTCGGCATCGACGTGATCGAAGGTATCGCCGTGACCGGCTTCGAGCCCGGCGCCGGGTGCCTCACGGTGCATCTTGCCGACGGCATCTCGATCGAGACGCGCCTGCTGGTCGCCGCCGACGGCGTGAGCTCGCAGTTGCGCGACATGGCCGGCATCAAGACCGTGCGCTGGGAGTACGGCCAGTCGGGCATCGTCTGCACCGTCGCGCATGAGCGGCCGCACAATGGCCGCGCCGAAGAGCATTTCCTGCCGGCCGGCCCGTTCGCCATCCTGCCGCTCAAGGGCAACCGCTCGTCGATCGTCTGGACCGAGCGAGCGCAAGACGCCCGCCGCATCGTCGAAGGCGATGTTTTGCTGTTCGAGGCGGAGCTCGAGCAGCGTTTCGGCCTCAAGCTCGGCGAGATTCATGTCGAGGACAGCCCGCGCGCCTGGCCGCTCGGCCTGACGCTCGCGCGCGACTTCGTCAAGCCGCGCTTCGCGCTGGCCGGCGACGCCGCCCACGGCATTCATCCGATCGCCGGCCAGGGCCTCAATCTCGGCTTCAAGGATGCCGCAGCGCTTGCCGAGACCGTGGTGGAAGCCGAGCGGCTCGGACAGGACATCGGCGCGCTCGACGTGCTGCAGCGCTACGAGCGCTGGCGCCGTTTCGACACGGTGCAGATGGGCGTCACCACGGACGTGCTCAACCGCCTCTTCTCCAACGATTTCGGGCCGCTGCGCATGCTCCGCGATGTGGGGCTTGGCCTCGTCGACCGCGCGCCGCGGCTGAAAGAGTTCTTCATCCGGCAGGCGGCAGGGCTTTCGGGCGATTCGCCGCGCCTGCTCAAGGGCGAGGCGATCTGACCGGCACTGGCATAGAATAGCCGATCAGCATTGTTTCCGAACGCGTGCCGCGTTTTCGGGAATAAAGACATGGTCTTAAGGGGATCGCTAACCTTGAGAGTCTTTCCCGTGATCTGCCGATGCTCGGCGCTTGCGCGCTTTCGGTAAATCTGGCCTGAATAAGCCAAGCGAATCCGGGGGCTAGGGTGCAAGCGGCGTTTCGATCGAAACGCCGTTCCTGAGGGAACCCTATGCGGCGCCAACTCCAGAGATTTTGCAGCAGCGCTGCCGCGCGTGATTTCCTGTCCAACGACCAGCCCGGGCACAGGATTTTCCGCCTGTGTCGGCTTGGCTCGTCCGCGGTCGGTTTGGCCGGCCTTGCTCTCGCCGGCAGTCAACCGGCAAATGCGGCCTGCCTGTTCGTGCCCACGGCCGGCAGCGACACCTTCGTCTGCGACAGCGGCACGGCGGCCGCGCTCAACGGACTGGGCGGGAACGACACGCTGACGTTTCCCGCCGGCGGCACCGGCGCGATCACCGGTAACGTCGTCTTCGGCGCCGGCCAGGACCTCGTCAGGATGGAAAGCGGCAGCATTGGCGGCAACGTCCAGCAGGGCGCCGGCATCGACGATTTTCAGATGCTTGGTGGTGTCGTCCAGTCGCTCAGCCAGGGCGACAACATCGACACCTTCTTCATGTCCGGCGGCCGGATCATCGACTTCTTCGAGGATGGCGACCGGGCGGTGATGACCGGCGGCCGCATCGGGCGCGTCAACATGAAGCTCGACGACAATCTCTTCGACATGTCCGGCGGCATCATCGACGGCAATCTCGTCACCGGCTTCGGCAACGATACATTCATCCTCTCGAGCGGCACGATCGGCGGCAATATCAGCCTCAGCGGCGGCGCCGACAGCGCCACCGTGACCGGCGGCACGATAGGGGGCAACGTCCTGATGAGCGTCGGAGCGGACACCTTCACCTGGGCCGGCGGCATCATCTACGGCGCCATCGACCTTGGCGGAGACAATGACACCGCGACGCTGCGCGACCTCGGCAATGCCAACATCGGCGCGACCACGCAGATCACCGGCGGGCCGGGCACCGACAGCATCACGCTGGACAATGTCTCGATGGGCGGCCTCGCTCGGCTGCAGGGCTGGGAGACGGTTGCCGCAACCAACGATACCGAGCTGACATTCGACGGCGCGCTGACGCTTGGCGATGTCGGCACGGGCACCGGCACGCTGATTGTCGATACCTCGAGCACCCTGTTCGGCGGCGGGACGGACGCGGCCGTCTCGGCCTTCGCCGCCGGCCAGCTGGCAAGCGTCGTCAATTCCGGGCGCATCGACCTGACCAATGCCGGCGGCGGCACGAGCGACACGTTCACCATCAACGGCGACTATTTTGGCAATGGCGGTCTGCTCTTCCTGAACACGGTGCTCGGCGCCGATGCATCGCCCTCGGACCGATTGGTGATCGGCGGCGGCGCCGCCTCCGGCTCGACCTTCATGGAGATCATCGATGCCGGCGGCAGCGGCGCCTTGACGACGGGCAACGGCATTCTCGTCGTCGAAACCGTCAACGGCGGCACGACGACGGCCGGAGCCTTCGCGCTCAGCAGCCGCGTCGCCGCCGGCGCGTATGAATACCTTCTGTTCAGGGGCGGCGTCTCGGCGGGCACGGCCGAGAACTGGTACCTGCGCTCGACGGCGCCGGCGCCGGCTCCGGGACCGTCGCCGACGGCCCTCACGCCCGAGCCGGTTCCGGTCGCGCCGGAGATCAGCGCGCAGCCCCCACCCTCGGAAATCCCGCCGGAGCCGATCCCGACCGAGGGCACCGCAATCGTCGCGCCGGTCGACCCGTCGGCACCCTTCCTGGCGGGCGATCCTGCGCCTGAGGCGCCGCCGGCGCCGCCGCTGGCCGCGGAACCGACGCCCCCACCCCCTCTGGCAGAGTTCGCGCTGCTGGCGGACCCTTCCGCGGAACTGCCGAAGCCCAACCCTGAGCACACCGGAAGCGGCATCGTTCCACTCTATCGTGGCGAGGTTCCGACCTACGCCGTCATTCCTGCCGTTTCGCGCTACCTCGCGGCCGCGACGCTTGGCACCTTTCACGAACGGCGGGGCGAGCAGGCGCTGCTCGAGCGCGGCAGCCACCTGCCCGTCGCCTGGGGTCGCGTCTTCGGCCAGGGTGTCGGCATGTCCTTGACCGGAACGTTGACGCCCAGCCTCGACGGCGCGCTGTTCGGCCTGCAGGCCGGCCTGGACCTGCTCGGTTGGGACGACGCGGGCGACCGTCACGGGCGGATAGGAATCTTTCTTGGCCATGTGCGCATGGGCGGCGACGTGAGCTCGCCGACGCTCGGTGGCCCTGACGCCGATTTCGGCAATTTCGATGCAAGCGGCACCAGCGCCGGCGCCACCTGGACGCACATCGCGCCGCAGGGCTGGTATCTCGACGGCATCGTGATGGCCACCTGGTTCCGGGGCGAGGCGACATCGAATGCCGGCGAGAGCATCGACGTCGGCGGAACCGGAATCACGCTGTCACTGGAAGGCGGCTATCCGTTCCGGATCGCGCCGGAGTGGACCCTGGAGCCGCAGGCCCAGATCATCTGGTCGCACCTTGCGCTCGACAACGCCGCCGACCGTTTCTCGTCGGTGTCGTTCGACAGCCATAGCGGCGCGACCGGCCGCATAGGCTTGCGGTTGCAGGGCAATTTCCAGATCGGGGGGACGGTGAGCTTCCAGCCCCACTTCAAGGCCAATCTCTGGCACGATTTCGACGGCGAGGACCGCATCGTCTTCGACGCGACGCCGATCATCTCCGGGGCCGGCGGAACGGCGCTGGAGGTCGGCGGCGGCGTTGTCGCCAGCCTCAATGAGACGACCAGCCTCTTCGCCACGGCCGATTACACGACCAATCTCGGCGGCGAGAAGAGGCGTGTGCTCGAGGGCAATATCGGCATCACCGTCAAATGGTGATCGGAGGCGGGCGTCCCGCCCGCCACGGCGGCAAGACGCCGCCGCTGCAAAAGTCGCTACTTGCAGCTGGCGATCGAATCGAGCGCCGCGGAGATGCCCTTCAGCGAGAACAGGTATTTGGTCGGATTGCCGCGGCCCGACGTCGCCGAGATCTGCATGTCGGCGCCGCCCTTCATCGCCGCGATCAGCAGCGGCTCCTCGGCGGCGTTTTCCATCCAGGCCGACTTGCCGCGGGTGAACATGGAAAAGCTCTTGCTGCCGACCTTCACCTGCACCTTGGAGTTTTCCTTGAAATTGTAGCCGGCGATGAACTGCGGCTCGAAGGACACGTTCTGGCCGGGCTTCTGGCTGACGAAGAAGAACATGTCCCCATGGTCGAGCGTGGTCGGCTGCTGGTCCTTCGGCACGGTCAGCACGTAGCAGACCTTGGCGTTGTTCTGCATGTAGCTGTAGACGCCCCAATCGCCCTGCTGGCCGATCCGCGTGGCCGACGACTGAGCGAGCGCCGGTCCGGCGAGCGATCCTGCCGCGAGGGCGACGAGGGCAAAGGTCAGTCCGCGCATCTTTTTCTTGTTCCCTGTGCGAGCAGCGCCGCGGGCCGAGCCAACGGTCCGTTTCGCTTCATTTTGATTTAATCTGGGTTACCAAAACGTGAACCCACCCCGAAAGCCGATCGACCGGAGAGCTTTCGCCTTGCGAAAGCCTCTAGCCCACGTTTTGGCGCAAATCCGGACGGAAAAGCGATCCTGCTTTTCCTGGACTTTGCGCAAGTTTGCGGCGCGGAGCTGGCGCTTGCATGGCCCACCCAGTCGATCCCTTCGCCGTTTATGAAGTGCAGGAAAGCGGCAAGAGTTTGGCTGGACGCCAGGCGCGCCGGCCCACGCGGCGTAAGGTTTCCGACCGCTGCAGCATGTCTCCCAAAAGCGGTCCCGGTTTTGGGACAAAGACATGCGCAAAGTCAAAGAGCTAAAGCATGTCGCGTGAACCCCAATTCACGCGACATGCTTTAGAGACCTTCCGACAGCGCCTTGCGGGCAGCCGCCCGATGCGCAGGCGTCATGTGGGCGCGGATCGCGGTCAGCGCCGCGGTCAGCACCGCCGCGTCGTCGGTGAGGCCGAGGCCAAAAATCCAGTCTGGGATGGTGTCCACCGGAAGGATGAAATAGGCGAGCGCTGCATAGATGATGCCGCGCGCCTTGAGCGGCGTGTCCTTGTCGAGCGCGGTGTAATAGGCGGCGACCGCATCCTCCATGAATGGCACGTGCCGCGCGCCCTTGCACGCAGCGCGCCAAAGCCGCTCGCCGAGCTGCTTCAGTTCGGCCGCATCGATGTCGAGACGATCAGCCATTTCGGGCCTCCAGACCAATCGGCATGAATCTGGCCCCGATGCCGGCCCGCTACAAGATGCCGGCTTCAACCGGCATAATAGCGGTTCATCTTGGTCGCGAGCTTGAAGTCCAGCGCGGTGAGCCCGCCGGCGTCGTGGGTGTTCAGCGTCACGTCGACGGTTGCGTAGACGTTCTTCCAGTCTGGATGATGGTCAAGCTTCTCGGCCGCCATCGCCACGCGTGTCATGAAGGCGAAGGCTTCGGAGAAATTCTTGAATTTGAAGCTGCGGCTCATCGAATTGCCGTCGGCCGCGATCGTCCAACCGTCGAGGCCGGCCATCGCCTCCCTGATCGCCTCGCGTCCGAGCTTTTCGCGCGACATCGTCGGTCACCTCGCGTAGTCGGCAGCACTCGCCCAGGCCGGCTCGCGGGCATCGCCCGCCGGCGCGAGCGGCCAGGCTTCCTCTACCACATAGGGGCCGCCGCCGACCGATTCACGCGACGACATCAGCACGAAGCGCGAAACCTTGAAGGGCAGCGCGGCGAAATTGCCGTGCGCGGAAAGATAGTGCGCGACATCCTGCGGGCTGGTGTTGCGCAGCCGCGCAAGCGTCACGTGCGGGGAGAATTTGCGCGGATCGGAAGGCAGGCCGAGTCGCTGGCAGATGCGCTCGACGTCGGCCTGCAGGGCGTTGAGATCGGGCGAGGGGGCAGCCCCGGCCCACACCGCGTGCGGCTTCTTCTGGCCGAAGGCGCCGACGCCGGTGAGCGTGAGCGAGAAGGAAGGGCGCCGCACCCGGTCGAGCGCATTGGCGATCTCGTCGGCCACATGGCCCTCGACGTCGCCGATGAAGCGCAGGGTAAGGTGATAATTCTCCACGTCGATCCAGCGCGCGCCGGGCAGTCCTCCGCGCAGCAGGGAGAGCGAAAGGGCGGCGTCGCGGGGAATTTCGAGGGCGGTGAAAAGTCGCGGCATAGCCAGGCTCCCTTCCTCGAATCGAACTCCAGAGCAAATCCGGGAAAGGTGGAAACCGGTTTTCCGTCCGGATCTGCGCCAAAACAAGGCTTCGAGCACATTCACCATTCTACGAATCGTGAATGTGCGAATGTCTCAAACGAATCACCGAAGCCCGGGTGAAGCAAGCGGCGAATCGCCTTTAATGCATTCTCAAGGTGCTACCCTTGCGTAAACCTTAAGCGCTCCGCTTACGTTCCCTGCGGCGCGGCGGCGAGCAATTCCTCGACCATCGGCAGCATGCGATCCACCATGCGCGTCACACCTGCGGCATTCGGATGCATCTGGTCGTCGAGCAGGAAGTCCGGGTCCGCCGCCACGCCGTCCATGAAAAACGGATAGAGCGGAATGCCGTGCTTGGTGGCGAGCCTGCCATAGATGCCGTCGAACGCCTGCTGATAGTCCGGCCCGAGATTCGGCGCGGCCTGCATGCCGGCAAGCAGCACGCGGATGCCGCGTTCCTTCAGTTTGGTGATCATCTGGTCGAGGTTCTTCTCGGTGATCTCGGGCGACACGCCGCGCAGCATGTCGTTCGCGCCGAGCTCGAGGATGACGAACTGCGTGCCGTCGGCGACCGACCAGTCGAGCCGCGCCAGGCCGCCGGTCGTGGTGTCGCCGGAAACGCCGGCATTCTCGATCACCACATCGTGACCGGCCGATTTGAGCCTCGTTTCGAGCTGTTCAGGGAAGGATTCGCCGGGTCCGAGGCCATATCCGGCCATCAGACTGTCGCCAAATCCGACGATTCGATAGGGTTCGGCGGCTGCGGCGCCGGTTGCGGCGAGAACGGCGAGCAGCGCCGCGGCGAGGATGTATTTGAAACCCATACGGTTCAACCCATATCTGGCGGGCGGAGTTTTCAGCCCACGCCCTCCATATAGGACCGACACGCCGTGACAGAAGCCGTCATTGACCTCGACGACGTGTCGCTGACGCTCGGCGAGCGCGCCTCGAAGGTGCATGTTCTGAAGGGTGTCAGCCTGAAGGTCAGGGCCGGCGAGGCGACCGGCATCGTCGGGCCGTCCGGCTCCGGCAAGTCGACGCTGCTGATGGTGATTGCCGGGCTCGAGCGTGTCGATTCCGGCAGCGTGCGGGTGGCCGGCGAATTGCTCAACGGCCGTAGCGAAGACCGGATCGCCGCCTTTCGCGGCCGCAACATCGGCATCGTCTTCCAGTCCTTCCACCTGATCCCGAACATGACGGCGCTCGAAAATGTCGCAGTCCCGCTCGAGCTTGCCGGCCATTCCGACGCTTTTGCGGTCGCCGCGCGCGAGCTCGAGGCCGTCGGCCTTGCCGACCGCACGACACACTATCCCGGCGAGCTGTCCGGCGGAGAGCAGCAGCGCGTGGCGATCGCGCGGGCGCTGGCGCCGGCGCCGCGTATCCTCATTGCCGACGAGCCGACCGGCAATCTCGACCAGGCGACCGGCCGCCAGATCGCCGATCTGCTGTTCGCCAAGGCGCGCGAGCGCGGCATGACGCTGCTGCTCGTCACCCACGATCCGGCGCTGGCCGCGCGCTGCTCCCGCCAGGTCGCGATGCGTTCCGGCCGCATCGAAACCGCCCCCGAACTGGCGCCGGCCTGAGCATGACGTCCAGCGAGGCGGTGCAAACGGCAGAAATGGAGCGGCGGCGGACGGCGGCAGCGGCGCGAGAGACGCTGGCGCTTCCGCTCGCCTTCCGCTTCGCGCTGCGCGAGATGCGCGGCGGGCTTGCCGGCTTCTTTGTCTTCATCGCCTGCATCGCGCTCGGCGTCGGCGCGATCGGCGGGGTGAACTCGGTGGCGCAGGCGATTTCCGATGGCGTCGCCGACCAGGGTCAGGTGCTGCTCGGCGGCGATCTCCGCTTCCAGCTCACGCAGCGCGAGGCGAGCCCGGCCGAGCGCGCCTTTTTTGATTCGCTCGGCAGCGTGGCCGTCGGCGCCAACATGCGCTCGATGGCTCGCCTGGAGGACGGCTCCGACCAGGCCCTGGTCGAGCTGAAGGCGGTGGACCACGCCTACCCGCTCTACGGCACGCTCGAAACCGAGCCGACCCTGCCTTCCGCCGACCTCTTCGGCGAGCGCGGCGGCGTTTATGGCGCGGTGGCGCCCGAGCTGCTGTTCGAGCGGCTCGGTGTCGCGCCGGGCACGAAGGTCAATGTCGGCAGGGCGACATTCGAGCTGCGCGCCCGGCTGGTGGCCGAGCCCGATGCCGTGTCCGACGGCCTGGGTTTTGCGCCGCGTCTGATGATCTCGCGCGAAGGGCTTGCGGCGGCCGGGCTGGTGCAGCCGGGCAGCCTGGTCGATCATTCCTACAAGATCCGCATGCCGGCAGAGACCTCGAACGAGGACATCGCAGCGGTGCGCGAGCGCGCGGCGGCAGAGTTCCCCGAGGCCGGCTGGAGCGTACGCGCCCGCACCAGCGCTGCGCCCTCGCTTGCCGCCAACATCGAGCGCTTCTCGCAGTTTCTCACCCTCGTCGGCCTGACCGCGCTGGTCGTCGGCGGCGTCGGCGTGGCGAATGCGGTGCGTGCCTATCTCGAAGGCAAGCGCGGCGTGATCGCCACCTTCAAGAGCCTCGGCGCATCCGGACGCTTCGTCTTCCTCGTCTACCTGGTCCAGATGCTGATGATCTCCGGCATCGGCATCCTGATCGGCCTTGCGATCGGCGCGACCATGCCGTTCGGCGCGCGCGCGGCGCTGGCAGGCATCGTGCCGGTGCCGGCCGAGGGCGGCTTCTATCCCGGCGCGCTGGCGCTCGCCGTCATCTTCGGCGTGCTGGTCACGCTGGCCTTCGCATTGCTGCCGCTCGGCCGCGCCCGCGACGTGCCGGCGACCGCGCTTTTCCGCGAGATGGGTTTCGACGCGCGCGGCTTGCCGCGCCCGCGTTACGTGCTTGCCGCGCTGGCGCTTGCGATCGCGCTGGCGGCAATCGCGGTCTGGGTGTCGGCCGACCAGCGGCTGGCGCTGATCTTCGTCGGCGCCATGGTCTTTTCGTTCCTGGTGCTGGCGGGCGTCGCCTCGCTCATCCGCCTGATCGCGCGCAAGGCCCCGCGCGTCCGCTCGACGGTGCTGCGGCTCGCGGTCGGCAACATCCATCGCCCTGGCGCCCTTACCCCGTCTGTGGTGCTCTCGCTCGGCCTCGGCCTGACCTTGCTCGTCGCCCTCGGCCTGATCGACGGCAATCTCAGGCGCCAGCTCGCCGGCGACCTGCCCGAACGTGCGCCGAATTTCTTCTTCGTCGACATCCAGAGCGCCGACGTCCCGGCCTTCTCGGAGCTGATCCGCGCCGAAGCGCCGAACGGAACGCTCGCGACGGTGCCGACGTTGCGCGGCCGCATCATGGCGATCAACGGCGTCGATACGCGCAAGATGTCGGTGCCGCCGGAAGGGGCATGGGTGCTCGCCGGCGACCGCGGCCTCACCTATACGAGCACCCTGCCGGCAAACGCCACGCTTCCGGCCGGCGAATGGTGGACCGAGGACTATTCCGGCGAGCCGCTGGTCTCGTTCTCGGCCGAGGAGGCCGGCGATCTCGGTCTCAGGATCGGAGACGCCATCACCGTCAACGTGCTGGGCCGCAACATCACCGCGAAGATCGCCAATCTGCGCGACGTGCAGTGGGAATCCATGTCGATGAATTTCGTCATGGTCTTCACGCCGAACACCTTTGCCGGCGCGCCGCATTCCTGGCTCGCAACGCTCACCGACAAGGGCGCGACGGCCGCCGACGAGTCGCGCATCCTGAACGCGGTGACCCGCGCCTTTCCGGCGGTGACGACGGTGCGCGTAAAAGACGCGCTCGATGCGGTGAACACCTTGCTCGAGCAGCTTGCCACCGCCATGCGCGCGGCCGCCGCCGTTGCCTTGGTCGCCTCGATCCTGGTGCTGTCGGGCGCGCTCGCGGCCGGCAACCGGGCGCGCATTCACGATGCCGTGGTGCTGAAGACGCTCGGCGCCACGCGCCGCACCCTGATGGCGGCGTTTTCGCTGGAATACATGCTGATCGGGCTGGCGACGGCCATTTTTGCCCTGTTTGCCGGCGGCGTGGCGGCCTGGTTCGTGATCTCCCGGGTCATGACCCTGCCCTGGGCCTTCCTGCCCGAGGTCGCGGTCGGCACGGTGGTCGTCGCGCTGGTGCTGACCGTCGGCATCGGGCTTGCCGGCACCTGGCGGGTGCTCGGCCACAAAGCCGCTCCAGTCCTGCGCAATCTCTAGAGCAAATCCAGGAAAAGTGGACACCGGTTTTCCGCCCGGATTTGCGGCTGATACAAACGCTTGGGTCTGATTGGCGATCCTGCCGATCGTCGATCGGACCCAGCCTTCATACAATGTTAGCGCTCACGCGCCATTTCGTCGGGAAACAGGGCTTGTCGGCGGCCTTGAGAGTGAGCATATTCAGGCACAGGCATGCTGGAGTCCCGCCAGCGGCGCCTGGACGATTTCGTCCGACACCCGACGGGACAGAAGCAACAGAGGAATTCCATGGCTGAACCCCTTCGCAATTATCAGGCGCGCGTGCCGGCCGGCACCCGCGCCGATATCGACGAAGGTCTGCGCGCCTATATGCTGAGGGTCTACAACCTCATGGCGCTGGGCCTCGTCATCACCGGTGTCGTGGCCTGGGGCGCGTTTCAGTTCGCGACCAGCGGCGAGATCGTGGGCACGCTCCCGAATGGCGTTGGCCTCAACGCTTTCGGCGCGGCGATCTACACCTCGGGCCTCAGGTGGGTCATCATCCTGGCCCCGCTCGCTCTCGTCTTCCTGCTCGCCTTCCGCGTGCACAAGATGAGCGTCGCTGCCGCGCAGACGACCTTCTGGGCCTATGCCGGCCTCGTCGGCCTGTCGCTGTCGACCATCTTCCTGATCTACACGACCGCCAGCATCACCCAGACCTTCTTCGTGACCGCGGCGTCGTTCGGCGCGCTCTCGCTCTACGGGTACACGACCAAGCGTGACCTGACCGCGATGGGCTCGTTCCTGATCATGGGCGTGTTCGGCCTGATCCTGGCGATGGTCGTCAACATCTTCCTCGCCTCCTCGGCGCTCTCGTTCGCCATCTCGGCGATCGGCGTGCTCATCTTCGCGGGCCTCACCGCCTACGACACGCAGAAGATCAAGGAGATGTATTTCGAGGGCGACGACCAGGCGGTTGCCGGCCGCAAGGCGATCATGGGCGCGCTGACGCTCTACCTCGACTTCATCAACCTGTTCACCTTCCTGCTCCAGTTCCTGGGCAGCAACCGCGAATAGGCCTGAAGGCAAGCGTTGCGAAAAGGCGGCTTCGGCCGCCTTTTCTTTTTGAGGGCAAAAAATGGATGAGCACACACGGGTCAACCGGCTGAACTGGGACAACCGGGCCGAGCTTCACGCCACCGACGCGACCGGCAGCTATCGCATTGCCGAGGTCCTTGCCGGCGGCTCCTGCCTGCACGCGCTGGAGGCCGCCGAGATCGGCAATGTGTCGGGCAGGCACATCGTGCATCTCCAGTGCCATATCGGCCTCGACACGCTGAGCCTGAAGCATCTTGGCGCCGCCAGCGTGACCGGGCTGGATTTCTCGCCGAGGGCGATCGCCGCGGCAGGCGATTTCGCCAAACGCGCCGGCACCGAGGCACGCTTCGTCGAAGCCTCCGTCTATGACGCGCCGGCAGCGCTCGGCCGAGCCTACGACATGGTCTTCGTCACCTGGGGCGCCATCTGCTGGCTGCGCGACATCCGCGCCTGGGCACGCGTCGTCGCGGACGTATTGCGGCCGGGTGGCACGCTATACCTTCTCGACGGCCACCCGACGATGCTGCAGTTCGAGGCGAGGAACGGCCGGCTCGAGCTGGAATACGATTGGCGGACACCGGCCGACAAACCGCTCCAGTTCAACGAGGCCGAGACCTACACACACGACACCCGGCCGCTGACCCACACGCGCAACTATGAATGGATCCATCCGCTCGGCGACGTCGTCAACGCGCTGATCGCCGCCGGCCTTACGATCGATTTCCTCAACGAGCACGATATCATCGCCTGGGATGCCTTCCCGTTCATGGTTGGGGCGGGCATTGACCAGTTCCGCCTCGCGGATGGCATGCCGAAGATTCCGCTGTCCTTCTCGATCGGCGCGACGAAGCGATAGCCTTTCCCGCTGATCGCGTTGGGGCAGGCGTTCGACGCCAAAAGCTGCAGCCGCCGACGAGTCTCGTCTCAGCGGGCGTTCCGATAAAGAATAAGCCCGACCAGGTTCGAACCTTCGACGACCAGCTTCACGTCGATGATGTTTTCAGCATCGATGCGACCCAGGGCCGTGTTCAGACTTTTCTCGAACGCGGCAGGTTCATTGGCAAACACGATCTTGGTTTTCATGGGCTGCTCCCCCCTTTTCCGGCCTTCACCTTCCCAGGATAGTCTCAGCGCCAAGCATATGATCGTCAAGCGGCAGGTGTTTTGCCAGGAAACCGGGGCTAGAGCATGTCTCCCAAAAGTGGTCCCGGTTTTGGGACAAAGACATGCGCAAAATCAAAAACCTAAAGCATGCCGCGTGAACCCCAATTCATGCGACATGCTTTAGACTTGCCTGGACTTTTGCTCCGTGAACTCAATTCTCGAACATGACGAAGGCAGCCCAGACCAGCGGGCTGCCGGCGCCGGGCACGTCGCCGGCGACCGCGTCACGCCGCGTCTGCCGCAGCGCATCGGCATAGCGCATGCCGCCGACGAGGTGCTCGTAGAAACGCGTCATGAAATTGGCGGTGCCCTCGTCGGCGACCGGCCAGAGCGTCAGCAACGAGCGCCTGGCGCCCGCTATGTTGACCGCGGTCGGCAGGCCGCGCAGGCCGCCGACGAATGTTTCCTCGCCGCGTGCGGTCTCGCAGGCCGACAACACCAGGAGATCGAGTTCCGACAGATCCCAGCTCATCAGCTCGAAAGCGTAGAGACGGCCGTCGGTTTCGTCGCGTTTCATCGCATGGCGGTCGCCTGATTTCGACAGGATGACCTCGCTCTGCCAGAGCGCGTCGACATTGCTCGCGCCGCCGTTTTGCGCGCTCCGGTAGGCGCCGTGCGTGGCCAGATGCGCGATCGTGGCACCCTCCATGTCGGCGCGCAGCGCCGCCTCGCTCGCCGCCTCGCCGGTCAGTGTTTGCGCCGCGAAGCGATCCTTGCCGAGCAGGCGCGCAATGGCTTCGACCTCCTGCAGTGTGCCGGGCAGGGGTGCTGCGCCCTTCTCCGTCCCATTGGCATAATCGAGCCCGCCGGCAAGGACGGCGCGGCCGCTGTCCGGCAGGGTCTGGTTGGCTGTGACGCCATAGAGCGATTCCTGCCGTGTCAGGAGGCGCAGCGTGAAGCGCTCTTCCAGCAGCCGGCCCTTGTCGTCCTCAAGCAGCGAGAACGGCACCGCGAAAAGCTGACCGTCGGGTATGACGAAGAGCGTCGCGACATCGGAGAGCTCGTTCTCGAGCGGCGCGAGCAACCGGCCGTAGAGGCCGGAGAAGACCGCGTCCATTTCGGCGATCGAAACCGCCCCGCGTTCCTGCGGCCGCGTCGAGCGCAGCATGGCCATCTGCATGCTCGGCCGATGCGCGGTGATCTCGCGCGGGTCGCCGAGATAGTGGAGCTGCGGGGTGCGATCCCGGCGCGACACGATGGCGTAGAGCCGCGCATCCTCGAGCGGCTGCTCGCTTTCCCGGTCGGGCAACCATTTGCGCGTGATGAAATACGTGACCAGCGCCTCGTTTGCGCCCAGCAGCTCCCGCGCCGCCGGCAGCGGCTTGTCGATTGCGGCCTGGTCGATGTCGGGGTACCGTTCGGCGATGCGATCGTTGACCTTCTGCTCGACGGCCTGCATCTCGTCGAGCAGTTGCAGGCCGAACGCCTGCTCGCTGCCGGATCCGAAAGCCTCCTGCATCGAATAGGATATGCGCAGGAGCTGGCGCAGCATGACGAGTGTTTCTTCGTCGTCCGGATCGACCAGGCGCATCACCTTGCGCAGATTGTCCCGGCTCGCATCTTCCAGCGAAGGCCACCGGCGCGCGGCCTCGGCAAAGCTTGCGACCGTGCCCGCGTCCTTTTCGGCGAGCAGCGCATAGTCGTGCAGCATGTCGTCGGCCATCGCGCGCGTGGCCTCGGCGACATCGCGGTTGGACGAGAACTTCAGCTGCATTGCGACCCATGCCAGCATGTCGCGGTCGAGTTGCGCAAACTCCGCTGCGGCAGCGGCCGGATCGGTCGCGGCCCTGGCGTTGGCGATGGCGCGGCGCGTCTCGTAGGCCCAGGGATGGGACGGGCTCGTCGCGGTGTAGGCGATGCTGAGGGCATGCTCCAGGAGTTTCATGTGGCGGATCGCATTGCCGGCCCCGGCGAAATGCTCCGCCAGCAGATGCGTCGCCCGGTACGTCAGCAATGCCGGATAGGCGGGGTCGTTGACCAGCGCCTCGAGCCTGGCGAGACTCCTGTCGTCGAACGCCTGCTCTCCGGCGCGCATGCGCGTGTAGAGTATCCAGTCCTCCGCCTGCCGCTCCAGGATCGGGTCCTGCGCGCTGAGGGCCACGGCGATCTGGCGGTTCAGCTCGAAATAGCGCAGCGCGCCTGCATGGTCGCGAAGGTCGAGATAATCCTGCGCCGTGTTGTTGGCGCTCACCAGCACGTTGAAATGGTCGCGGCCGTAATATTCGGTGCGCTTGGCCAGCACGATCAGGTCGTATTCGAGCGCGCGCGCGGGCGCGCCGATGGCGCGCAGCGTGTCGGCCAGATTGTTGGCGAACCGCCAGGTCATGCGGTCGTCGGGCCCGAGCTTCTCCAGCGCCAGGTCGTAATTGGACTGGAACAGGCCCACCGCCGTTCCGTATTGCCCCATGGTCGCCAGCGCCACGGCAAGCGCGTCGTTGCCGTTCATCAGCTCGGGCGAATCCTCGCCGTAATATTGCTTGTAGAAATTGGTTGCCGTGGTGAGCAGCGGAACGACGCGCACAAAATCCTTGATCGCCACCTTGAAATGTCCGTAGGCGAGAAAGAACTCGCAGCGCTCCTTCACGTCCTCGCGCATGGCGCGGACCTGCTCGCCTTCGCTGAAAACCTCCTCCGCTTCCTGGCCGAAGCTGTTTTGATGAAAGAGCTGGCCGGCTTCGGTGTATTTGAGCACGGTGAAGGCAAAGAGCTGTGTCTGCGCCAGCTCGGCGAGCACGGCGCGAAGCTGCCGGTAGCCCGCCGCGAACTCGTCGGCCGTCGACATCTGCTCATAGGCGGCGCGGATGCGTTCCTCGAACGCCGCCTCGTCGGGCGACAGAGCCCGGGCCTCGCTTTGTGCCGGGCCGCTTTGCTGGGCAAGGCTGACCGCGCTTGCGGCAAGCAGGAGCACGACCGCCAGGCCGGCGCTCGCCAGCAAATGCCTGAAGAAAGCTGCTCCGCGCCCCGTCATCGCCCGACCTCGAACATGCTTGCGGCCACACAAACGGCCCGCGCTTGGCGAAATTAAGTTTGCCGCGGCAGCCGAACCGTGCATCGCCCGTGCTTGCAAGTGTATGAGAGACCGGTAGATTTGCCTCCGAGCAAATCCAGGAAGGTGGAAACCGGCTTTCCGTCCGGATTTGCGACGAAACGAAGACTTCCGGCGGGGGCCGGAAAGCGCTTGTCTGAGGAGCAATCCATGTCACGTCTCAAGCCGTTCCTGCTCGGCCTTCTGGCCGCAATCATTCTGCCCGTCGCCGCTTCGGCGCAGGCGCTGCCCGACCTTGGCGGCAAGACCGTCGTGGTGGTGACCGAGAACGCCTATTTCCCGCTGCAGTTCGTCGACGCCAAGACCGGCCAGGCGGTCGGCTGGGAGTATGACGCCATGGCCGAGCTTGCCAAGCGCCTCAACTTCAAGGTCGAGTACCAGAACATCTCCTGGGACGCGATGATCCAGGCCGTGTCGGACAAGCAGTACGATCTCGGCATGACCGGCATCACCATCAAGGAAGAGCGCAAGGAGAAGGTGGACTTTTCCGATCCCTACATGAAGTCGGAGATCTTCATGCTGGTGCGCGGCGACGAGACCCGCTTCACCGACGCCAAGAGCTTTGCTGCCGACGAAAAGCTGCTGGTCGGCGCGCAGGCCGGCACCTCGCCCTTCTACGTCGCGGTCTACAATGTGCTGGACGGCAACGAGGCCAACCCGCGCATCAAGCTGATGGAGACCTTTGCCGCGACGGTCGAGGCGCTGAAATCGGGCGATGTGGACTTGGTGCTCACCGACTCCGCCGCCGGCAAGTTCATCTCCGACAATTCCGGCGGTGCGCTGAAGCTCATCGGCGAGCCGCTGCAGGCGGAAGAGTTCGGCTTCATCTTCCCCAAGGGCTCCGACCTCATCGCCCCGATCAATGCCGGCATCGCCGCGCTGAAGGCCGACGGCACCCTCGACGCCATCACCAAGAAGTGGTTCGTCGACTACAAGCCGTAAGAAGCAGTTCGCCAGAGAAGCATGGCGTTCCGTCGCGCCCCCCTCTGGCCTGCCGGCCATCTCCCCCACGAGGGGGGAGATTGGCTGTCATGGACGATTTCGCCAATCTTTGAGATTGCAGGAGGAATGCCGGCACGGCGGCCGGCCGATCTCCCCCCTTGTGGGGGAGATATCCGGCAGGACAGAGGGGGGCAACGTAGAGCGCCCCCGCCCTACGTGTAGCCGGTCAACGTGGCGCCGCCTCCGTTCGCGAAGAAGAAGGAATTTCCCTGGTGGGCGGCCGTGGCCGCGACGGCCGCGATCGCCGTCGCCGTCCTGATCGCCACCAGCGGCCTCTACAGCGAGATCTTCCGGGTCGTCGCGCAAGGCATTCTGGTCACCATCTTCGTCACCATCGTGGGCTTCGTGCTGGCTTCCGGGCTCGGCCTGCTGTTTGCCCTGATGGCCCTGTCGGAATCAGCATTCCTGCGCAATACATCGCGGCTCTATGTCGAGGTGATCCGCGGCGTGCCGATCCTGGTGCTGCTCTTCTGGATCGCCTTTGCCGGCGTGCCGGGCTTCGTCATCGCCTGGAACTGGGTTTTTGCGCCGCTGCACGAAGCCGGCTACGGCGAGCCGATGCTGGTGCGCGACGTCTCTCTGCTCTGGCGAGCGATCATCGCGCTCGCCATCGGTTATTCCGCCTTCATCGCCGAGGTGTTCCGTGCCGGCATCCAGTCGGTCGAAATCGGCCAGATCGAGGCGGCGAAGTCGCTCGGCCTGTCGCGCTACCGCCGCTTCCGCCACATCATCATGCCGCAGGCGATCCGCACCATCCTTCCGCCGCTCGGCAATGATTTTGTCGCAATGGTGAAGGATTCTTCGCTCGTCTCGGTGCTCGGCGTGGCCGACATCACCCAGATGGGCAAGGTCTATGCCGCCGGCACGTTCCGCTTCTTCGAGACCTACACGATCGTGGCTTACGCCTATCTGCTTCTGACCGTCAGCCTGTCGCTGGGGCTGCGCGCGCTGGAACGGCGCATGCGCCGGTCTTCCGAATGACAACGCTGCGCCCCGCATTGGTGCTTCGCAGGAGCCGGCCATGAGGCAGGAGCGGAATTTGAACCGTCGCCAGGCGATCTCCGGGCTGGCGCTCGCGCTCACGCTCGCGATGCCGGCGCGCAGGGCGAGCGCGGCATCGGCGGCGGGCAGCGTTCTGGTCATCGGCGCCGGGCTTGCCGGTCTGGCCGCCGCCCGCGATCTGCAGGCGGCCGGTGCTCAAGTCGTCGTGCTGGAGGCACGGCAGCGCATCGGCGGCCGGGTCTGGACCAGCCGCCATTGGCCGGACCTGCCGATCGACCTCGGCGCCGGCTGGATCCATGGGCCGGACGGCAACCCCATCAGCGCCATTGCCGACGCCATCGGCGCCGCGCGCTTGCCCACCCGCTACAAGCCTTCGCGCTTCTATGGCCCTGCCGGGGAGGGGCCCGACCTCAGCGCCGAAATGGGGCGCGCCGCGGCCATGGTCGAGCAGGCCCGGGCAGCGGTCGAGGATGCCGACAGCGACATGTCCCTGCGCGCCGCCATGGAGCGCTTCGGCGCGTGGAACGAGGCGCCTGCCTCCACACAGCGGCTGGTGCGTTACTTCGTCCACTCTGCGATCGAGCTCGACTATGGCGGCGGATGGTCGGAGCTGTCGGCGTGGAATTTTGACGACGATGCAGGCTTCGACGGAGACGATGTCTATTTCACGGGCGGGTTCTCGCAGATTGCCGACGCGCTCGCTGCAGGCCTGGATGTCCGGCTGGGGCAGGAGGCGGTGCGGATCGAGCGCAGCCGGTCCGGCGTCCGCGTGCTTTGCCGCTCGGGCGAGAGTTTCGAGGCGGGCAAGGCGCTGATCACGTTGCCGCTCGGGGTGCTGAAGGCTGGCGAGGTGGCGTTCGCGCCGCGGCTCGCCGGCTCGCGCCGGCACGCCATCGAGGCGCTCGGCATGGGGCTGGCGAACAAATGCTGGCTTCGCTTCGACCGCGTCTTCTGGCCGGCCGACGTCGACCTGCTCGAATTCATCGATCCGGCCGCCGATGCCTGGCCCGACTGGGTGAGTTTTGCCGGCGGCGGGCAGCCGCTGCTGCTCGGCTTCAACGCGGCCGAGCCGGCCAGGCAGCTCGAGACGCTGGCCGATCGGGAGACGGTTGCATCCGCACTTCAGGCATTGCGCAAGATGTTCGGGTCGTCCGTGCCCGAGCCTGTGGGCATGCAGATAAGCCGCTGGGGCAGCGATCGACAGGCCCTCGGCTCCTACTCCTTCAATGCCGTCGGTACGGACGCCGAGACCCGCTCGGCCTTGTCCGGGCTTGACTGGGACGGAGTGCTGGCCTTCGCCGGCGAGGCCGCCGAGCCGCACTATTTCGCGACGACGCATGGCGCGGTGATGTCCGGGCGCGCCGCGGCCGCGCGCCTGCTCGCCTGAGGCATTGACGCCACCGCCTTTCGCTTCCAGGTTCCGCCGACGACCACCGGTTTGTCTGATCATGTCCGACCAAAACATCACCGACCGGGCCAATGCCGCGCTCGGCAGCGTCTACGCCGCCGGCTCGCATGACGACACGGCGAAAGCCTATGCCGATTGGGCGGCGACATATGACGGCGAGACCGCGGCCCTCGGTTATGCGCTGCCCTTCCAGGTCCTCGCCTGGGTGACGCGTTACGTGCCGGCCGGCGACGGCCCGATCCTCGATGCCGGCTGCGGCACCGGCCTTTCCGGCCCGACGCTGAAAGTGCTGGGCTACGATGCGATCGAGGGCCTCGATCTTTCGCCCGACATGCTCGCCATCGCCGGCAGCCGCGGCGCCTACGGCAAACTCACCGAGGCCGCGCTCGGCGATCCGCTGCCCTGGCCGGACGGCCATTTCCGCGCCTTCTTCTCGACCGGGGTCTTCACCATCAGCCACGCGCCGGCGTCGGGGCTCTACGAGCTGGCGCGCATCACGCGAAAGGGCGGCCACGCCATCTTCACCGTGCGCGACCAGGTGCTGGACAGCGGCGGCTTTCGCCAGGTCTTCGCCGACCTCGAGCGCAAGCAGACATGGCGGCTGGTCGAAGAGGCGCCCTGGCTGCGCGCCTACGCGGTTGCCGAGCCCGACGCGCTGGTGAAGCCGTTTGTTTTCGAGATTCTCTGACCGGCAAGAGAGTTGGTGCGTCCGTCGAGGCTCGCCCGGCACCTTGGACGCACCCGTTACAGCCCCGTCGAGATCACCACCTTGCCGTGCTTCTCGCGCGGTTTGGCCAGATAGTCGAAGGCCGGCTTGATCTCTTCCATGGGATAGACCCGGTCGACATTCGGCGACAGCCTGCCCTTGGCGAACATGTCGTAGACGAAAGCCTTGCCCTGGGCGCAGGCAGCAGGGTTCTCGACATAGTTGAACAGCGAATAGGGATGGAACACCGCGTTCTTCTGGAACATGTCGACCAGCGGCAGGGCCGTGGGAAACCGTTCGTCGAGCGTGCCGTAAAAGAAGATCCAGCCATCGCGGGCAAGCGCACGGCTATAGCGCGGGATCATGCTTGCGCCGACCGGATCGAAGGCGATGTCGACGCCCTTGCCGCCGGTCAGCCGCTTGATTTCCGCGGCGATGTCCGTGCCCGGCTCGTCGATGATGACATGGCTCGCCCCCAGCTCCTTCAGGTACTCGGCATTCCTGGCAAAGCGGGTGGTGCCGATCATGGTCGCGCCGAGGATGCGCCCGATCTGCAGCGAGGCGGAGCCGGCGGTGCTGGTCGCCGCCGTCACCAGCACGTTGGTGCCCGGCCCTGCCTTGCGCACGAAGTCGAGCGGGAAATAGGCGGTCATGAACTGCATCCAGATCGAGGTGGCCTCGACCGCGCTCAGTCCGGCCGGGGCCCTGGCGACGTAGCGCTGGTCGATCACCAGCGATTCCGTGCTCGCGCCGCGGTCGTAATAGAAATAGGGAAGCGTGCAGACGCGGTCTCCCAGCGCGATATCCCTCACGCCCGGACCGAGCGCGTCGACCACCCCCGCCGCCTCGATGCCGACGCGCGCCGGAAATCCCGGAAAGCTGAACGAGTAGCGGTCCCACATCAAATCCATGTCGCCCCAGTTGAGGGCGAAGGCTTCGACCCGCAGCCGGATCTCGCCCGCTCCAGGCTCCTGCAGCGGCACCTCTTCCAGCGAGAGGCTCTGGTATCCCTTGTAGTCGTGCAGCAGCCAGGCGCGCGGCATGTCGTTCCCTCGATTTTTAGCAGCGCTAAAAATTTCCGGGAGCGCACGGCCGGAGTCAAGCGCCAATTTTAGCAGTGCTAAAATCTTCAAGGCTTGTCGCAGACGTGAACGGAACCCGGCGGACCCTGGACCGTTACGCCGCGACAAGAACTTGAGGGATCGCTTATGGAGCAGCTCGCCGAGGAATTCGGCCATCCGACCTTCACGCCTTTCTCCGTCATCGTGGCGCGCCTGCTGCTCGCTGCGGTTTTCGGCGCCGCGATCGGCTTCGAGCGCGAATGGAAAAACCGCCCGGCCGGGTTGCGCACGCACATCCTGGTCTGCGTCGCGGCGGCGACCTTCGCGATCCTGACCGTCGAGATCGTGCATGCGCCGATGTTTTCGACCGAATTGCTCAAGGATGCGGTGAAGGTCGATCCGATCCGCGTGGTCGAGGCCGTCACCGCCGGCGTGGCCTTTCTTGCCGCCGGCGTCGTGATCTTCACCCGCGGCGAGGTGCATGGGCTGACGACCGGGGCGGGCATGTGGCTGGCCGGCGCGATCGGCGTCGCATCGGGCCTCGGCCTCTGGCAGATCGCGCTCTTCGCCACCATCCTGGCGCTCGCCGTCCTGGTCCTGCTCTGGTCGCTCGAGAACAGGCTCGACCTCAACCAGGGCAACGATTTCGACCTCGACGACGGCCAGAAGGCCAGGCGCGCGACGCGGCCGAAGAAGGACGACCCCACGCGCCAGGAGCCGCGCAAGGGCTGACCTGAAGTCGTCCGGACAAGCCGCGATTGCCGTCAAAGGCAAGTGCTGCTATCTAAACTGCCGTTATGGAAGAGCTTTTCGGCAACCCCGGCTACAAGGGCTTTGTGCTGCAGGACAGGAAGCGCCTGCCGGGCCGGTTCTTTGCGCGCGTCAGCGGCGCTTTGACCAGCCGAATTTCCTGAGGTCTGTCCAGCCAGAACCGGCCCTGGCTCGAGCCGCGGCCACTTCCAGCAATTTTTAGACGGATCACTGAAATGAGCGCACCGCGCACCCTCTACGACAAGATTTTCGACGACCATGTCGTCGACCGGCAGCCCGACGGCACCTGCCTGCTCTACATCGACCGCCACCTCGTGCACGAGGTCACCAGCCCGCAGGCCTTCGAGGGCCTGCGCATGGCCGGCCGCAAAGTCCGCCATCCGGAGAAGACGCTGGCAGTCGTCGATCACAACGTGCCGACCTCGCCCGACCGCCGCTTCGGCATCAAGAACGAGGAAAGCCGCATCCAGGTCGAGGCGCTGGCGAAGAACGCCGCCGATTTCGGCGTCGAATATTATTCCGAGAACGATACCCGCCAGGGCATCGTCCACATCGTCGGCCCCGAGCAGGGTTTTACGCTGCCGGGCATGACCATCGTGTGCGGCGACAGCCACACCTCGACGCATGGCGCCTTTGGCGCCCTGGCGCATGGCATCGGCACGTCGGAAGTCGAGCATGTGCTCGCCACGCAGACGCTGATCCAGAAGAAGGCCAAGAACATGCTGGTGCGGGTCGACGGCCAGCTTCCGGCCGGCGTCACGGCGAAAGACATCATCCTCGCGATCATCGGCGAGATCGGCACGGCCGGCGGCACCGGCTACGTCATCGAATACGCCGGTGAGGCGATCCGCGCGCTGTCGATGGAAGGCCGCATGACGGTCTGCAACATGTCGATCGAGGGCGGGGCGCGTGCCGGCCTGATTGCGCCGGACGAAACGACTTTCGCCTACGTCAAGGACAAGCCGCGCGCGCCGAGAGGCAAGGCCTGGGACATGGCGTTCGCCTACTGGCAGACGTTGAGAACCGATGCGGGCGCGCATTTCGACAAGACGGTGGTGCTCGACGCGGCCAAGCTGCCGCCGATCGTCACCTGGGGTTCTTCACCGGAGGACGTGGCATCGGTGCTCGGCGTCGTGCCGGACCCGGAAAGGATCGAGGACGAGAACAAGCGCAACTCGAAGAAGCGGGCGCTCGAATATATGGGGCTGACGCCGGGCACGAAGATGACCGACATCGCCATCGACCGGGTGTTCATCGGCTCCTGCACCAACGGCCGCATCGAGGATCTGCGCGCCGCCGCCGGCGTGGTGAAGGGGCGCAAGGTCAGCGAGCGCGTCAGCGCCATGATCGTGCCGGGCTCCGGCCTGGTGAAGGAGCAGGCCGAGGCCGAAGGGCTGGACAAGGTGTTCCTCGAAGCCGGCTTCGACTGGCGCGAGCCGGGCTGCTCCATGTGCCTCGCCATGAACGACGACCGGCTGGTGCCCTACGAGCGCTGCGCCTCCACCTCGAACCGCAATTTCGAGGGCCGCCAGGGTTTCAAGGGCCGCACCCATCTCGTGTCGCCGGCCATGGCCGCAGCCGCCGCGATCGCCGGGCATTTTGTGGACATCCGCGATTGGCGCTGAGGTTTACCTAAAGCATTTCGCCTTCGGGCATACCGTCGCAGATTGGCGAAGTTATAGCGGCCATCCAATCTCCCCCCTTGAGGGCCCTTGAGGGGGAGATGTCCGGCAGGACAGAGGGGGGCGCCTCGCGCCAACCGATTCCAGCCGGCTGCAACACTTACCGCTTCACGATCTGGTGCCAGCTGTCGCGCCGGCCCGGCTGTTCCCTGGCGACGACCAACGCCAGCTCCTGCTCGTCGAACAGCTTGAACCAGTCGCTCCATTCGACCAGCTCGTAGCCGCCGGCATTGGGCGGACGCTCGGCGCGGTCGACGTCCTGGTAGGCCTGCTGGTCGAAGACGATCCTGAGCAGCGGCTGCGTGCCGGATTGCGCCGAGACGTCGACCACGGCGGGAAAGCCGGAACGTCCGGCAGCCCAGTCGCGGACGTCGTCGTGGTCGGTGAGCGTGATCGTTTCGGCCATGATCTCTAACCTCAAGCTCGCGCTGCCAGGAACGTGGCAGCGTAGCGCCAAGTTCCGGTGTTCGAAAGTGTCGGCACGTTAACGGGATTTTTCACGTCGCCATGCTGAACTCGCCGAAGAACAAAGCAGAAAAGACGACAAACAGTGAGCGGCGCTGGATTTATCCTGGCGATCAACCTGGTCGTGGCGGGCCTGCTTGCCGCGGCCTTCCTGACGGTCGCGGCCTATGACCGCGCGCGGATTGCCGCGCGCTGGCTGGCTTTCGCCTACCTGATCGGCGTGGTCTATTTTGCCGCCGAAGCGTCGATCCCGTTTTTCGACGATGCCAAGCCGGCCGTCGTCTTCGCCTTCGCCCTCTTTCTGGCGGCGACAACCGTCTTCAATGTCGGCGTTGCGCGCCGCTACGAGGTCCCGGTGCCATGGCGGCTGCTTGCCGGACTGTTCGTCATTTCGGTGGTCGGCGTGGCGCTGACGCAGGAACAGCCGCGCGAATCCTTCCTGCGCATGATGATCTACCAGGCGCCTTATGTGGTGATGCAGCTCGTCGCCGTCGGCATCGTGCTCTCCGCCCGGGCCCTGAAGCCGATCGACAGGGTGTTCCTCACCCTGCTTTGCCTGAGCGCGCTGCAGTTCTTCTCAAAACCGTTCATCGCTTACGCCGTGGGCGGCACCGGCGGGAACCCGCAGGCCTATATCGGAACCGAATATGCGATGATCTCGCAGACGCTGGGCGCGCTGTTCGGCATCGCCGTCGCGTTGACCATGCTGATGATCCTCGCCCGCGATGTGCTCGTCGATCTCACGACGAAGTCGGAGACCGACACGCTTTCCGGGCTGCTCAACCGGCGCGGCTTCGAGCAGCGGGCCGGAAGCCTGATCGCGCTCTCCGCCGCCGAAGTGGTGCCGGTCTCGGTCGTGATTGCCGACCTCGATCATTTCAAGTCGATCAACGACCGCTTCGGCCACGCTTCCGGCGACCGTGTGATCGAGACGTTTGCCGCCTTCCTCAGCGATGCGGCGGCCGGGCGCTACGTCGCCGGCCGCGTCGGCGGCGAAGAGTTCGCCGTGCTCCTGCCGGGGGCCAATCTCGCCGCCGCCCGGCTCTTCGCCGAAGGCGCACGCACCGCCTTTTCATCCTTGCCGGTGCAAGGCCTGCCGGCCAGCCAGCGCTTCACCGCGAGCTTCGGCGTCGCCGAGCGGACTCCGGGCGAGGACGTGTCGGATTTCATGAACCGGGCGGACGAGGCGCTCTACCTGGCCAAGCGCGCGGGCCGCAATTGCGTTCGCGTGGCAGGCCCGGAAATCGTGCCGCTGCGCCAGCCGGCCTGATTTGGAGGGGCGGCGTCTCGCCGCCCTGGGCACTTAGAGCGCGTTGCCGCTGACTGGAATAGGTCAGTGCGAGGCGCCCCCCTCTGTCCTGCCGGACATCTCCCCCTCAAGGGGGGAGATTGGACGGCCGCTATGATTTCGCCAACCCTGCAGCGCCGGCGATTGGCGAAAGTCGAGATGACAGCCAATCTCCCCCCTTGAGGGGGAGATGTCCGGCAGGACAGAGGGGGGCAACATAGAGCGCCGCGTCCGCCACAAAGCAGAACGCTCTAGGGTCTAGCGGCACCTCGGCGTCGGGATCACACCGTCGGGCAGGCCGTACATGTAGGAGCGGCCCTTGAGCAGCACCGGCTTGCAGCGGCGCGCGTAATATCGCCCCTCATATTCGTCGAGGGTGACGACCTCCGGCTCTCCGGCGCGGGTGAACTCGGCCAGCTCCTTCGCCAAATGGCCCTGGCCGACGATGATGCGCTTGTAGCCGGCGGCGCTGTTGACGATGAGGTTGCCGAAGGAATCGGCATGCACCTGGTCGCGATAGCGCCAGTCATTCGCCGAAGCCGGCAGGCTTGCCAGCAGCGCCGACGCACCACCGATCATCGCCGCGACGAGCGGCCCGGTCTTCAACAATCGCATGGCGCGTCCTCCTGTCGTCAGACGGCCCCCTCGCGCGCCACATTAACGTTTCGTTTACGATTGTCACCGGCTGGCGTGTGGCCCTCCCGCCTCATTGACAGCGATGGTTAACCGGCCCAAAGGCTCGCGCATGAGCGAAGAACATGTCGTCGACATCGGGCTGCTGCGATTGAAGGATGCGCGCGAGCTGGCTCCGCTGGTTGCGGCCTACGCACAGGCATTGAAGCGCGGCGCGCCGCGCCGGCCCGACAGTTTTTATGCCGAGACGCTGCTTAAGGACCGGACGGTGGAAATCCTCGGCGCGCGGGTCGACGGCAGCCTGGTCGGCTTCGCCATTTTCGCCGACCTGCCGGAGCCGGTGTCAGGCATGCGCTGCGGCAGCTGCGATCACATCTATGTCGACCACGCCTACCGCGCGCGCGGCATCGCCAAGGCGCTGATCGACGTGCTTGCCGACCAGGCGAGCGATCGCGGGTGGTCGAAGCTGACCCTCAACACGCCGCGCCAGCCGGAGGACGGGCGCAAGCTCTACGGCCAGGTCGCCATGCCGGCCGACTGGGCAAGCTACGTCATCCGCTTCGAGGGCTGACGCCTCTCCTACTTGTTGCCCTTGTTGTCCGACCGGTTGTCGTCGATCTCCTCGACCTCGTCGACCGAGCCGCGCGAATTGCTGCCGGCGGACGTGCCGCCGCCTGTCGATGCGCCATCCTCGCCCGTCTGCGCCACCGGGCCGCTGGTGCCGCCGGCTTGCGCATCGGCGATGCGCTGCTTGGTGATGTCGATCCACTGCACGCGGGCCGCGTTGAGCAGGCCGGCTGCCTGCAGCTTCTCGATCACCGCAAGGCCCTTGCGGAAGTTCTCGATCGTGTCGTGGCCGGCGTCGGCCAGGCGCCAGTAGGCGACGTAGAGGTCCCACTGCCATTCGACATTGCCGGGATCCTTGTCGGCAAGCATCTTCGATATCTCGAAGGCCGGCCAGTACGCCTCGGACGCGCCGGTCTTGTCGCCTTCCGCCAGCTTCAGGTCGCCGATGCGGTTGTAGGCGATGGCGAGATCCCGCTGCCAGTCGCCATTGTCGGGGCCGAGCGCCACCAGCTTCTTGGCAATTTCGATGCCTGCCTCGAACGCCTTGTAGGCGGCGGCATTGTCGGCGAGCGAGACCAGCACGTCGCCGATATTGTATTGCGTGATCGAGACGTCGCGCAGCCACTCCGTATTGTCGCGGTCGGAGTTCGACAGCTCGATGACGATGGTGAGGCTCGAGCGGAACGATTCCAGCGCGCCGGCAAAATCGCTCTGCGCCCGGCGGGCATCGCCCACGCGGTTGAGGCTGATCGACAGGTCGCGCCGCCAGGTGGTGTTCGTCTTGTCGGCATCGGACAGCCGCTGCACGATCGTGAGGCCGTCCTCGTAGCTTGTTTGCGCGGCGGTGAATTCGCCCTGCGCCAGCAGCGCGTCGCCGACCTTGTTGTAGCTGACCGAGAGATCGCGCTGCCAGTCGGTGTTGTCGCCGTCCTTGGCCGTCAGCGTCAGCATGATCTCCTGGCCGGCTTTGAACGACTCCAGCGCCCCGGCGATGTCGCCGAGCGCCTTCAGCACGTCGCCGACGCGGTTGTGGCCGACCGAGACGTCGCGCTGCCACGGCGCATTGCCGAGGTCGGTCGCGGCCAGCTTCACGACGATGTGCAGCGCCGCGTTATAGGATTCCAGCGCACCCGCGAGGTTGCCCTGCACGATGCGCACGTCGCCCATCTTGGTGTGGCTGACCGAAATGTCGCGCAGCCAGATCGTGTTGGTCTCGTCGGTGGCGACGAGCTTTTCAGCGATCTCGCGTGCGATCTCGAACTCGGCGAGCGCAGCCGCCAGATTGCCCTGCAGCTTGAGCACCTCGCCGATGCGGTTGTGGGTGACGGAGACGTCACGCTGCCAGCCCGTGTGCTCCGGATCGCGCGCCGTCAGCGCCTCGCGGATGACGAGGCTCGAGCGGTAGGATTCCAGCGCCGCGGCGAGCTTGCCCTGCGACATGCGCACGTCGCCGATGCGCTCGAGGATGACCGAAAGGTCGCGCTGCCATTCCCGGTTGTTGGGGTCCGACTCCGCCAGTTTCTGGCGGATGGCGTGGCTCGCCTCGTAATATTCGAGCGCCGCGGCGAGTGCGCCGCGGGCAAAGCTTGCATCGCCCAGCCGCTCGTTGCTGATCGACACGTCGCGCTGCCAGCCGGGATTGTTCGGCTCGGCCTCGGCGACGCGGGCGATGATGTCGAGGCCTTCCTGGAAGGCGGTGATCGCCTCCGCCAGCTTGCCCTGCTGCACGCGCACGTCGCCGATCTTGTTCTGCGTGATCGAGACGTCGCGCTGCCACTCGCTGTTCTGCGGATTGGCGATCGACAGATACCGCGCGATCTCGAGCCCGGATTCATACGATTGCGCCGCCGACGCAAGCTTGCCCATTTCGAGCTGGACATCGCCGACGAAGAGATGGCTCGCATAGACGTCGCGCTGCGCCTCGAGATTTTCCGGCTCGGCATTGGCGCGCTTGAGCGCAATGCCGTTGGCCGCCATGTAGAATTCCAGCGCCCGGTCGAGACGCCCTTGCGCACGCACGATGTCGCCCTGGCCGAAGGCGGCCCATATTCGCTGCGAATCCGACCCGGTGTCGCGGGCGAGCACGCTGGCCTCGCGATAGGCGCGCAGCGCTTCCGAGGTCATGCCGGCGGCGAACGAGGTCTGGGCGAAGTCCATCCAGGTCTGGATGTCGTTCGGGTCGTATTTGACCGCCTCGCCGAAATATTTCGCTGCCTTCGCCACGTCCTTGGGACGCGACAGCGACGCGATGTGGCGCGCCGACTCCGCCGCCCGCTTGAGCTCGTCGGAGGCGCCGCTGGCGCGCTCCTGCAGCTCCTGCTCGAACAGTGCCTCGGCAGCGCTCTCGTCGCCCTGCTTCAGCGCCGCAAGCGCCCGCTCGCCGGCCGAGTCGTTGCGCTCGGTCAGGGCGCGGCTTGCCGAGACGATGCCCTTGAAGAAGGAATCGCGCTGGTCGGCCGGCAGCTCGTCGAGGCTCGAATAGCCGGCGCTGCGGAGCATCGTGACCACGATCTCCTCATACTCCTGGCTGCGCTCATTCTCCGCCTTCAGCGCGTCCACCTCGGCGCGCAACGTGACCGCTTCAGGATCGGCGGCGCAGTTTCCGGTCAGGCACGATTCCGGCGCGCCGCCGCGGATCAGCACCTCCGGCACCTGCGTGAATTTTGCTTGCGTCGAACGCTCGATGACACGCTTGGCGACACGGTCGAGCAGCTCGTCGAAATAGGCGTTCGGCTCCTTCTCCATCCAGTAGAAAAGGCTCTCGGCGAAGGGCGAATGTGCGCCCGGCATGCCGTCGGCTGCGTACTGGCCGGGCTTGGTCGAGCTCATCAGCAGGAAGCGCGAGTCGCTTTCCGGCACCGCGATCGAGCCGAAGGACAGCGAACGCGCGCCGCGCTGGGCGCATTGCTGCGCCTGGAACGGGTCGTTGCGGCAGGCATCTATGATGACGACCTTGTCCCTGGCGTCCGACATGGCGTCCATGACGTTGTCGAGCATGGTCGCCTTGAGCGGGTCGAGCGTGTCGCAGGAAAGCTCCATGTTGACCGGCGCGAGCACGTTGCCCTTGGCCGTCTGCATGCCGTGGCCGGCATAGAAGACGAGCGCCACGTCGGCGCCGCGCGCCTTGAGCTCGAACGTCTCGAGCGCGTCGGTCATGCCGCTGCGGTCGAGATTGTAGCAGCCGGCCTTGTCGCCGTCGCAGCTCATCACGTCGAAACCGTTGGCGACCAGAAGTGCTGCCATGCGCTCGGCGTCGATCACCGGATTGTTGAGCGGCGCAAGTTTTTCGTAGGCCGCGTTGCCGATGACGAGCGCGACGCGTCCGCCGGCAAGCGAGAGATTGGTTCCGCACAGGAACGTGGCCGCGGCCAGCGCGGCATAGCCGAATACCTTCTTCGATCTGGTCATGACCCACCACCAATCGCAGCATCCCTAGGGTAATCCCACGAATTGGAAAAAACCATGACTTCGTAACGCCCTGATCCGATTGGGCTTTCACCTTTTTGGGAGCGCCCGGCGGACTCCTTTGCCACAATCGAAAAAACTTTTCGCCGCGCCTATGCGTGCTTTTTGAGCGCTCGCGTGCAGCCGGCATGCGCCGCCTGGACATCGCCCCGCTTGGCCTGCATGTCGGCGACGCGCTCGCTATGGACCGACAGGTCGCGCTGCAGTCCGCCATTGGCGGGCGCTTCGGCCGCGTGGCCTTCCTGGATGGCCAGCGCCACCCGGTAGCCGATGAGCGCCGCGGCAAGATCCTTCTGCCCGCGTGCAGATTGCCGACCGCGACTATTTCTCGGTGTGTCCGACACGTCGGATTGATCCCGGGGCCGCGTTGCGTCAGGGTCCGTGTCGACCAGCCAATGCGGGTGACGGCTCGTTGCGTTGCCACAAAAAAGGCCGCGAGCGCGGTTCAAGCAGGTCGAACTTGTTTCGACCTGGTCGAACTCGTTTCGACCGGGTCGAACTTGCTTCGACCGAGTCGAACCGTGTTCAAGCACGAAAATGCATGCTCTACCGTGGACATTCATGACGAGAACCACCTGGCCCAAATCCATTGCCCTGCTTGCCGTCGCAGGCCTGGTGCTGGCGGACTGCGCGTCGACGGACACGGTGGCGACGCCGGTCGATACCGGACCCACGCAGCCGCGCGTCGCGACCTATTCCTGTGCCGACGGCGGCAACATCCGGATCGAGTTTGTCGGCACGGCGATCCGCCTGCTTTCGGTCGACGGAACGGCCGAAGAGCTGCCGGCCAGCCCTCCCGGCCAGCAAAACCGCTTCGGCGACGGGCCCAATGCCGTCGTCATCGAAGGCAGCGAAGCGCTGATCATGCATGGCAACCAGACGCCGCTGACCTGCGTGCGCTGATTCCGCTTTGGTTTGTTGCAGAGGTTGCGGGTTCCCGCCGCTGCCCCATCGCGAACCGGCTTCCGCTTTTCCCGAATTTGCTCTGCCGCTGCGGCATCCGAATCGCTTCAATCCGGTCGAACTTGCTTCGACCTGTTTGAGCCGAATCGGGCTTTGGAAATAAAATCGATTTGGAGACTAAATGACCGCCGCCAAAAGGCTTTTGGCGCTTTGACGCGGTGCAAAAACGGCATTAGATACCGTGCGTCCGATGCCGTTTTTAAGGATGCGTTTGGCGCTTCCTGACAAGCTGTCCCGGGCACCGAACTGGGGGAGCCATGAGCAAGACAGTAGCCACCCGGACGCGACCGCTTTCGCCGCACATCACGGTCTATCGCTGGCCGATCACGATGGCGGTGTCGATCCTGCATCGGGTCACCGGCGGCGCGCTCTATTTCGGCACCCTGCTGGTGGCGTGGTGGCTGATTGCGACGGCAACGTCGGAAGCGCAGTTCGACCTGGTCAACGACGTTTACGGCTCCTGGTTCGGCCGGCTCGTCCTGTTCGGTTACAGCTGGGCCCTCGTCCACCATATGCTGGGCGGCATCCGCCATTTGATCTGGGATACGGGCGCCGTGCTGGAGAAGCATGCGGCGACCCGCATCGCCTGGGTGAACGTGGTTCTCTCGATCGTGCTGACAATTCTCGTCTGGGTCGCCGGCTATGCCGTGCGCGGAGGGCTCTGACATGTCCGACATGCGCACCCCTCTGGCCCGCGTGCGCGGGCTCGGCTCGGCCAAGGAAGGCACCGGGCATTTCTGGAAGCAGCGGCTGACGGCGATCGCCAACATCCCGCTGATGCTGTTCTTCGTCGGCCTGCTGCTCTCCTTGAACGGCGCATCCTACGAGGAGACGCGCGCAACCTTGTCGAACCCGTTCGTGGCACTGCCGCTGATCCTGGCGCTGCTGTCGGTGCTCTACCACATGCGCCTCGGCATGCAGGTGATCGTCGAGGATTATGTGCATGGCGAGGCGCTGAAACTCTTCACCCTCATCCTCAACACCTTCTTCGCGATCGTCGTCGGCGTGGTGTCGATCTTCGCGCTGCTCAAGCTCGCATTCGGAGGCTGACGCGTGGCCAAATCACCTGCGGCTCCCGCGCTTGGCGGCAAGGCCTACACTTTCGTCGACCACAAGTTCGACGTGGTCGTCGTCGGCGCCGGCGGCGCCGGCCTGCGCGCCACCCTCGGCATGGCCGAGCAGGGCCTGAAAACGGCTTGCATCACGAAAGTCTTTCCCACCCGCTCCCACACCGTCGCGGCGCAGGGCGGCATCGCCGCCTCGCTATCGAACATGGGGCCCGACAATTGGCAGTGGCACCTCTACGACACGGTGAAGGGCTCCGACTGGCTCGGCGACGTGGACGCCATGGAATACATGGTCCGCCAGGCACCGGCGGCGGTCTACGAGCTCGAGCATTACGGCGTGCCGTTCTCGCGCACCGAGCAAGGCAAGATCTACCAGCGCCCGTTCGGTGGCCACATGACCGAGTTCGGCGAGGGCCCGCCGGTGCAGCGCACCTGCGCCGCCGCCGACCGCACCGGCCACGCCATCCTGCACACGCTCTACGGCCAGTCGCTCAGGAACAGCGCGCAGTTTTTCGTCGAATATTTCGCGCTCGACCTGATCATGGAGCCCGACGGCACCTGCACCGGCGTCGTCGCCTGGAATTTGGACGACGGCACCATCCACCGTTTCTCGGCGAAGATGGTGGTGCTGGCGACCGGCGGTTACGGCCGCGCCTATTTCACCGCCACCAGCGCCCACACTTGCACCGGCGACGGCGGCGGCATGGCCGCGCGCGCCGGCCTGCCGCTGCAGGACATGGAGTTCGTGCAGTTCCACCCGACCGGCATCTACGGCGCCGGCTGCCTGATCACCGAGGGCGCCCGCGGCGAGGGCGGTTATCTCGTCAATTCCGAAGGCGAGCGCTTCATGGAGCGCTACGCCCCGTCGGCGAAAGACCTCGCCTCGCGCGACGTGGTTTCCCGCTGCATGACCATCGAGATCCGCGAGGGCCGCGGCGTCGGCAAGGGCAAGGACCACATCTTCCTGCACCTCGACCATCTCGACCCGGCGGTGCTGCATGAGCGCCTGCCCGGCATTTCCGAGAGCGCCAAGATCTTTGCCGGCGTCGACGTCACGCGCGAGCCGATCCCGGTGCTGCCGACGGTGCACTACAATATGGGCGGCATCCCCACGAATTATTGGGGCGAGGTGCTCAACCCGACGGCCGACGGCCCCGACCGCGTCTCGCCCGGCCTGATGGCGGTGGGCGAGGCGGGCTGCGCCTCCGTGCACGGCGCCAACCGGCTCGGCTCCAACTCGCTGATCGACCTTGTCGTGTTCGGCCGCGCCGCCGCGATCCGCGCCGGCCAGGTGGTGAACCGCGAGGCGCCGGTGCCGGATGTCAACGTGGCGAGCGTCGACCAGATCATGACCCGCTTCGACCGCATCCGGCACGCCGATGGCGGGTCGCCGACGGCCGCGCTGCGCGACAAGATGCAGCGCGCCATGCAGGAGGACGCCGCCGTCTTCCGCACGCAGGAATCGCTGGAGAATGGCTGCCGGCGCATCTCCGCCGTGTGGAAGGAGCTGCCGGACGTCAAGGTCTTCGACCGCTCGATGATCTGGAACTCCGACCTGGTCGAGACGCTTGAGCTCGACAATCTGATGGCGAACGCCATCACCACGGTCTACAGCGCCGAGGCCCGCAAGGAGAGCCGCGGCGCGCACGCGCGCGAAGATTTTTCCGCCCGCGACGACGCCAACTGGCGCAAGCACACGCTCGCTCATCTCGACGAGGCCGGCAACGTCTCGCTGACCTACCGCCCGGTGCACACGGAAACGCTGCTGCCTTACGCCGAAGGCGGCATCGACCCGAAGAAGATCGCGCCCAAGGCGCGGGTGTATTAGTTATGTCGTGTGGCTGATCGGAGCTGACGATGGACACTTTGACGATCACCGAGCTGGAAGAATCCACGCTGGAGACGCTCCGGCGAAATGCGCAGGTGCACGGTCGGACGGTTGAGGCGGAAGCAGCAGCACTGATCCGGCAAGGCTTGCAGGAAAGAGGCAAGCGCGACCGGGACGCACTGATCGCCGAGGCACGCCGTATCAGCGCGATGACGCCCAGGGGTGTGAAGCAGACAGACTCGGTCGTCCTTATCCGCGAGGATCGCGATCGGTGACATGGGTAATCGACTCGTCTGTGGCGATGAAATGGATCGCACCGGAATCGGGGCAGGAAGCCGCTATCGCGCTGATCGGAGAGGAACGGGAGCTGGTCGCCCGGAGTTCATCTTGGTCGAGACGGGTAATACCCTCTGGAAGAAAGCCCGCAGGGGAGAGCTTTCAGACGAGCAGGCTGCACAGGGGCTTGGCTTGATCGGGCGCACCGTTCAACGTTTCATCCCGGATAAAGCGCTTGCTGATCGCGCGTTGTCGATCGCGAGGAGCATTGACCATCCTGTCTATGATTGCTTGTACCTGGCCTGTGCCGAGCGTGAGGATGGCGTTGTCGTCACTTCTGACAACCGCTTGATCGACAAGCTCTCTGCGCAATTTGGCGCCAGGTTGCATCTTCTCGGTGCGCCATGACTGCCGCGCCTCTCGCCACCGGATATTCGGGCACGCCGCTTGCGGCGAAGCTTGGTTTCAAGGATGGCATGGCCGCAGCTTTCGTCGCATTACCCGAAACTCTGAGCAGCCTCGCCACGAGCTCCGATTTTTCGTACGTCGATCGCCTCGACCGCTGGTCAGAGCTGCGGGCGAGCCAGCAGCGCTTCGACGTCGTCCACGGCTTTACGCGCGAACGGACCGATCTGGCCGGACATCTCGTCGACGCTCAGTCGGCAATCCGGCGCGATGGCATGGTCTGGGTCTCGTGGCCGAAGAAGGCATCGAAGGTCGCAACCGATGTCACCGAGGATGTGGTCCGAGCCGAGGCGCTGAAGCTCGACCTCGTCGACGTCAAGGTCGCGGCCGTGGACGCGACCTGGTCCGGGCTGAAGCTCGTTATCCGCAAGGAGCGGCGCTGATGGCCTACAAGCCCGCCCTGGGAACCCGTCCGCTCGACCGACTGCGGTCGCGGCTCGGCATTTTCCGCGGTGGCGTGGCCGAACATTTCGCCACGCTGAACGACGCGCCGGAGCCGCCCGATGCCGGACCGATCGAGAGCGCTTTCTACCGGCACAAGGGCCGCATCGTTCACAAGTTCCATCATTATCTGCCGCTCTACGACCGCTATTTCGCACCCTGGCGCGGCCAGCCGGTGCGCTTTCTCGAGATCGGTGTCGCCGAGGGCGGCTCGCTTGAGCTCTGGCGCGGTTATTTCGGCGCCGGCGCCACCATCTTCGGCGTCGACCACAATCCGATCTGCGCCAAGCTCGACGACCCGCAGGGCAACCGCGTGCTGATCGGCTCGCAGGACGACCCTGCCTTCCTGCGCGCGGTCGTGAAAGAGATGGGCGGCCTCGACATCGTGCTCGACGACGGCAGCCACATGGCGTCGCACATCCGCGCCAGCTTCGACACGCTCTATCCGCTGCTCGCCGAAGGCGGCATCTACGTCATCGAGGACCTGCAGACCTCCTACTGGGCGAATTTCGGCGGCGGCTATCGATCCGCCGCATCACCCTTCGCTTTCGTCAAGACGATGATCGACGACATGCACCACTGGTACCATCCGCGCGGCCAGAAGATCGAAGCCGCCCGCGACTGGGTCGGTGGCATTCATGTTCACGATTCCATGGTCATCATCGAGAAGCAGGACCGCCGCAGGCGGCCCGACAAGAGTTTCCGCGGCACGCCGGCCGCGGCCGGAAAGGTCTAGGCATGGTTGAGCTAACCCTACCCAGAAACTCCAAGGTCAGGCAGGGCAAGACCTGGCCGAAGCCGGAAGGCGCCACCAGGCTGCGCGAGTACCGCATCTACCGGTGGTCGCCGGATGACGGCGAGAATCCGCGCGTCGACACCTATTTCGTCGACCTCGACGATTGCGGACCGATGGTGCTGGACGCCCTGCTCTGGATCAAGAACAAGATCGACCCGACGCTGACGCTGCGCCGCTCCTGCCGCGAAGGCATCTGCGGCTCCTGCGCCATGAACATCGACGGCTCGAACACGCTCGCCTGCACCAAGGGTATGGACGACATTTCCGGCGCCGTGAAGGTCTATCCGCTGCCGCACATGCCGGTGGTGAAGGACCTCGTGCCCGACCTCAGCGTGCCCTACGCGCAGCTCACCTCGATCGAGCCCTGGCTGAAGACGGTGTCGCCCGAGCCGGCAAAGGAATGGCGCCAGAGCCATGAGGACCGGCAGAAGCTCGACGGGCTCTACGAGTGCATCCTCTGCTTCTGCTGCTCGACCTCCTGCCCCAGCTACTGGTGGAACGGCGAGCGTTATCTCGGTCCGGCCGTTCTGCTGCAGGCCTATCGCTGGCTGATCGACAGCCGCGACGAGGCCAAGGGCGAGCGCCTCGACAATCTCGAGGACCCGTTCCGCCTCTACCGCTGTCACACCATCATGAACTGCACGCAGACCTGCCCGAAGGGCCTCAATCCGGCCAAGGCGATCGCCGAGATCAAGAAGATGATGGTGGAGCGGCGGGTCTAGCTCTCTTCTCCCCATTTTACGGGGAGAAGGAAGAAGACCGCTCCATTGAGCGGCCGTTTCCGTTCGGCTAGAAGCCAGCCATGGCTGACGAACTCCCGATCCTAACGCCCGCCGAAGGGCGCATCCTCGGTTGCCTGATCGAGAAGAAGGAAACGACGCCGGACGTCTATCCGCTGACGCTCAATTCCGCGGTTTCTGCCGCCAACCAGAAGACGTCGCGCGATCCGGTGATGGCGCTGGAGCAGGGCGAGGTGCAGCGCGCCTTCAACATGCTGGAGCAGAAGGGGCTGGTGCGCCGCTCCTTTGCCTCGCGCGTGGAGCGTTACGAACATCAGATGGCGCAGCGTTTCTCGCTCAGCCGCTCGCAGACGACCATCGTCGGGCTTCTGCTCCTGCGCGGCCCGCAGACGGCTTTCGAGCTGCTGTCGCGCGGCGAGCGCATGGGCCTGTCGTCGATCGAAGCCTTGCGCTCCGACCTCGATCTGCTGATCGGCCGCCGCCCGCCGCTGGTCAAGGAGATCGGCCGCGCGCCCGGCCAGCGCGAGGACCGGTTTGCGCATCTGCTGGCGGGGGACGTGATGGCGAACGCGGCGCCGGAACCGCGGAGTTTCGTGCCGGTTGCTGCGGTGACATCGGAGCTGGAGCAGCGGGTGAAAGCGCTGGAGGAGCAGATCGCGGAACTGCGATCTCGGCTGGAAGCGATCGGGGGCTGATGCGACTGGCCGACTTGGTCAGCGCCGCCCCCTCTCAAGCAATTCCAAGGGTTTGACGAAGCCAAACCTCAGGATCGCTTGAGAGGGGGGCGGCGCCGACGTCCGAAACTCACCCCAATTTCGCGTCCAGCGTCACATTGATCGCCCCAAGCGCCTTCGACACCGGGCATTCCGCCTTCGCCTTGTCCGCCAGTTCCTTGAATTTTTCCGCGCTGATGCCCGGCACAGTCCCCACCACCGTCAGCGCGCTCTGGGTGATGCCCTTGCCCGGGATCAGCGTCACCACCGCCTTGGCGTCGAGCTTTTCCGCCACCGTGCCGTTCTCGGCGAGGAAATGCGAGAACTGCATGGCAAAGCAGCCGGCATGCGCCGCCGCGATCAGCTCTTCCGGGTTGGTGCCGGATTTGCCGCTCTCATCCTCGAAGCGCAGCTTGAAGGAGTAGGGCGCGCCTTTGAGCGCGCCGCTCTGGGACTCGAGCGTGCCCTTGCCTTCCTTCAGATTGCCTTTCCAAATGGCGCTGGCGCTGCGGTCCATGGCTTGCTCCTCGTTGCTGAGAGACGGCGCCCGCGGCGCCTGTTTGCATCGACTGGAACCCTAACCTTGACCCGGCGGCGTGCCAAGGCGGGGAAAACCTTGCGCCGGCAGGCCGCAATGCCCATTTTCGCGCGGACCGTGACGCGCGCGGCCTCGCGTGATATCCAGCCCCGCGCCAGAGAACCACATGTCCGTATCGATCGACCTGTCCACGCCCGCCGCGCGCGCCGGGCTTGCCCGCCAGCCGGCCGCCGAGAAGCCGTCGCTGATCGGGCTTGCGCGCGAGGAGATGGCCGCGGCCCTCGTCGCCACCGGCATCGTGCCGGAGCGGCAGGCCAGGATGCGCGTGCAGCAGCTCTGGCACTGGCTTTATGTGCGCGGCGTCTCCGATTTCGCCGGCATGTTCAACATCTCGAAGGAGCTGCGCGCAGCACTTGCCCAGCATTTTTCGATCGCCCGGCCCGAGATCGTCGAGGAGCAGGTTTCCGCCGACGGCACGCGCAAATGGCTGTTCCGCTTTCCCCCGCGCGGCGCCGGCCGGCCGGTCGAGATCGAGACCGTCTACATTCCCGAGGAAGGCCGCGGCACGCTCTGTATCTCGAGCCAGGTCGGCTGCACGCTCACCTGCTCCTTCTGCCACACCGGCACGCAGAAGCTGGTGCGCAACCTGACGGCGGAAGAAATCCTCGGCCAGCTTTTGATGGCGCGCGACCGGCTCGGCGACTTCCCCGACCGCGACACGCCCGCCGGCGCGGTTCTGCCGGCCGAAGGCCGAAAAGTGTCCAACATCGTGATGATGGGCATGGGCGAGCCGCTCTACAATTTCGACGCGGTGAAGACCGCGCTGTTGATCGCCTCCGATGGCGACGGGCTGGCGCTGTCGAAGCGCCGCATCACGCTCTCCACCTCCGGCGTCGTGCCGGGCATTGCCCGCACCGGCGAGGAGATCGGCGTCATGCTCGCCATCTCGCTGCATGCCGTGCGCGACGACCTGCGCGACATGCTGGTGCCGATCAACAAGAAGTACCCGCTGAAAGAGCTGCTCGACGCCTGCCGCAACTATCCCGGCCTGTCGAACGCGCGCCGCATCACCTTCGAATATGTGATGCTGCGCGACGTCAACGACAGCCTGGCCGATGCCAAGGAACTGGTGCGGCTGCTCAAGGGCATTCCGGCCAAGATCAATTTGATCCCGTTCAACCCGTGGCCGGGCACCAACTACCAGTGCTCCGACTGGGAGGCGATCGAGAAGTTTGCCGACTATGTAAACCAGGCCGGCTACGCCTCGCCGATCCGCACCCCGCGCGGCCGCGACATCCTCGCCGCCTGCGGCCAGCTCAAGTCGGAATCGGAGCGCATGAAGAAGACCGACCGGCTGGCGCTCGAAGCCATGATGATCGCCGGCCACGGCGAATGAGCGCACGCGACTTCGCGCTCCGCGCTGTGCAGGCCGGCTTTGGCTACGCCTGCGCGGCCGCTGCCGCGACCGCCGTCACCGTCATTGTCCTGTTCGTTTATGCCCTCGCCACCCAGGGCGGCGGGGGCATGGACGTCTCGACCGGCTTTCTCAATAGCTTGCTGCTGATCGTCTTCTACGGGTTCATTTTCATCTTCATAACGGCGCTGCCGGGCTTCCTGGTCACTTTGCTCGTGAGCGCCGCGACCGGCCTGCGCGGCTGGGCATTCTTCGCCATTGCCGGGGCGCTGGGCGTCTTTCCGGCATGGGCGATTTTCGAAGCGTTGAGCCGGCCCGACCCCGATCAGTTCGGGGTCCTGCTGTTCAGCGACCGGCCGCTGGTCTCGCTGCCCGGCGGTTTCCTCGGCGGCCTGACCTACTGGTATGTCCGCCGACGCCTCCGCGATGCTCCTACTTCGCCTGCGCCGTCAGGATCTTGATGGCGAAGGCCGAGAACACGCCGGCAAACAGATAATCCACCACCCGCGTTACCCGTGCTGATCTGCGCAAGAGGCCGGCAAACCTGTCGGCCGCAAGCACCATCGGCACCGTGATCGGCAATGACACGACGATGAACATGAAGCCGAGGAAGAACAGTTTTCCCGGCGCATGCGGATCGTCGACCGCCACGAATTGCGGCAGGAAGGTCATGAAGAACAGGATGATCTTGGGGTTGAGCAGGTTGATGCCGAGTCCGGTCACCCAGTTCTGGAAGATCGTGTGTCCGGCGCCCTTGCGGCTTTCGGGATTGAACGCCGAGCCGTGGCGTATCGCCTGCCAGGCGAGCCACACCAGATAGCCGGCGCCGACCACTTTCAGCACCAGGAAGGCCTGCGGCGAGGCCACGATCAGCGCCGACAGCCCGACCACGACAAGCGTGGTGTGGATCAGACAGCCGGCCATCGCTCCGAACATGCAGGCAAGCCCGGCGGCGCGGCCTTCCGACAGTGCCCGGCCGACGAACAGCGTCATGTCCGGACCCGGCGTGATCGCGATGATCACCACCGCCACGGCGTACTGGGCGAGGATTGCATAGTCCGGAATGAACGACATGGGAGCTCTCGGCGATTGCCGGCTCTCTTAACCGGGCAGCGCGCGCTCCGCCACGGCCATGCTGTCGCGTGTATGGGCCCAGTTCACGAACTCGCTACTTTCGCAAGGCTTGCCCTGTCCAGTGCATGCAATATTCTTACTTCAAAAAACGTTCACAGAGGATCGCAACCGGGAGGAATACAATGACAGACAAGACCATTTCTCGTCGCAGATTCCTGACGCGCTCCGGCGTCGTCGCCGGAGCCGCGGCGGGCACGCTCGCCGCGCCGGCCGTGCTGGCGCAGGCGCCGCAAGTGCTCAAGATGCAGTCGTCCTGGCCGGCTTCGGACATCTTCCAGGAGATGGCCGCGCAATATGTCGAGCGCGTGCAGGCGATGTCGAACAACCGCATCAAGATCGACCTGCTGCCGGCCGGCGCCGTCGTCGGCGCCTTCCAGGTGCAGGATGCCTGCCATGACGGCACGATCGATGCAGCCCATACCGTGCCGGTCTACTGGTACGGCAAGAACAAGGCGGCATCCTTGTTCGGCACCGGGCCGGTCTTCGGCCCCGACGCCAACCAGATGCTCGCCTGGCTTTATCATGGCGGCGGCCAGGATCTCTATCGCGAGCTCACCCAGGACATTCTCGGCCTGAACGTGGTCGGCTTCCTGTCCTTCGGCATGCCGGCGCAGCCGCTCGGCTGGTTCAAGAGCGAGATCACCGACGCGTCCCAGCTGCAGGGCCTGAAATATCGCACCGTGGGCTTGGCGGCGGACCTCTTCCAGGCGATGGGCGCAGCGGTGGCGCAGCTTCCGGGCGGCGAGATCGTGCCGGCCATGGAACGCGGCGTGATCGACGGCTTCGAGTTCAACAACCCGACCTCCGACATGCGTTTCGGCGCGCAGGACGTGGCCAAGAACTACATGCTGTCGTCCTATCACCAGGCGTCGGAATCGTTCGAGTACATCTTCAACCGGGATACGTTCGAAGGCCTCGATCCCGACCTGCAGGCGATCCTGAAATATGGCGTCGAAGCCGCGCACCTGGCCAATTTCTCGCTGGCCATGGACAAATATTCGGCCGACCTGCAGACCCTGATCAAGGATCACGGCGTCAACGTGAAGCGCACGCCGGACACGGTGCTGCAGGCGCAGCTCGCCGCGTGGGACCAGATCCTGCCGCCGCTGATGGAAGATGCCTTCTTCAAGAAGGTCGTCGACAGCCAGAAAGCCTGGGCCGATCGGGTCGTTTATTATAGCCTGCTGAACGCGCCTGACTACAAACTGGCCTACCAGCACTACTACCCGGGCAAGATCTAGATAAGCTCCGGACGGACAGCGCGGAACGGGGCGGAGCAACCTCCGCCCCGTTCCGCCGCGCCTGGAGGGGCGCTTTGCGATGGTGGGATACATCCGCTTCGCGGACAATCTGTCGGCCTGGTTCGGCAAGGTGTTCGCCTGGTGCGTCGTCATGATGACGCTCGGCATCAGCTACGAGGTCGTCGTGCGTTATGCCTTCCGGGCGCCGACCCCATGGGCCTACGACCTCGGCTACATGCTTTACGGCACGCTGTTCATGATGGCCGGCGCATACACGCTGTCGCGCGACGGCCACGTGCGCGGCGACTTCCTCTACCGGTTGTGGCGGCCGCGCACCCAGGCGACGGTTGAGCTCGTCCTGTATCTCCTGTTCTTCTTTCCCGGCGTCACCGCGCTGATCTTCGCCGGCTGGAAATATGCCTCCCGCGCCTGGGGCTATCTGGAAGTCAGCTCCAACAGCCCGGCCGGCATTCCGATCTACCAGTTCAAGACGGTCATCGTGTTCGCCGGCGTCCTGCTCTTCCTGCAGGGCATCGCGCAGGTGTTCCGTTGCATCCTCTGCATCCAGAACGGTTATTGGCTGCGCGCCGCCGAGGACGTCGAGGAGACCGAGAAGGTGCTGATGCAAGCCAAGACGCTCGACGTGCTCAAGCACGGCTCCGAGGCGGTCGACCTGCCGTCGGGTTACGGTATCGGCACGAGCAAGGACGGAGACCGGCAATGAGTGATCCGCTGATTGCCGTCGGCATGCTGCTCATCCTGATCCTTGCGATCTTCCTCGGTTTCCCGGTCGCCTTCACGCTGATGGCGCTTGGTATCGCCTTCGGCTACTATGCCTATTTCGACGCCGACCGCATGTGGCGCGCCTATGAGCGCGCCGCGGAAGCCGGCGCCGACTTCTGGACGCTGGCCGAGCACTGGATCGGCGGTTTCTTCAACAACCGCATCTTCGACCTGTTCGTGAACCAGACCTATTCGGTCATGTCGAACGACGTGCTGACGGCGATCCCGCTCTTTCTGTTCATGGGTTACATCGTCGAGCGCGCCAACATCGTCGACCGGCTGTTCTCGACGCTCTTCATCGCCACGCGCGGGGTGCCCGGATCGATGGCGGTCGCGGCACTGGTCACCTGCACGCTGTTCGCGACCGCGACAGGCATCGTCGGCGCCGTCGTCACGCTGATGGGCCTCCTCGCGCTGCCGGCCATGCTCAAGGCCAGGTACGACATCAAATATGCCACGGGCGTGATCTGCGCCGGCGGCACACTCGGCATCCTCATCCCGCCCTCGATCCTGCTGATCGTTTATGCGGCAACCTCCGGCGTGTCGGTGGTGCGCATGTATGCCGCGGCGCTCCTGCCCGGCCTGTTCCTGGCGGGACTCTACTTCACCTACGTCGTCGGCCGCGCACTGCTCAACCCGGCCATCGCTCCAAGACCGACGCGGGAGCAGGTCGGCGATCACAGCTTCCTCGAAATCCTGTGGATGCTGTTCACCTCTTTCGTGCCGCTGGCCTTCCTCATCCTGGCGGTGCTGGGAGCGATCCTCTACGGCCTGGCGACGCCGACCGAAGCGGCAGCGATCGGCGCCTTCGGCGGGCTGGTTCTCGCCGCGGCTTACAGGGCGCTGACCTGGCAGCGGATCAAGGAAAGCGTCTATCTCACCGCGCGCACATCGGCGATGGTCTGCTGGCTGTTCGTCGGCTCGGCGACCTTCGCCTCGATCTTCGCCTATCTCGGCGGCCAGCAGCTCATCTCCGATTTCGTCACCGGGCTGGACATGTCGCCCCTGATGTTCCTGATCGTGGCGCAGCTCATCATCTTCATCCTCGGCTGGCCGCTCGAATGGACCGAGATCATCGTCATCTTCATCCCGATCTTCCTGCCGCTGCTGGCGCATTTTGACATCGACCCGCTGTTCTTCGGCATTCTCGTCGCGGTGAACCTGCAGACCGCCTTCCTGTCGCCGCCGATGGCGATGTCGGCCTACTATCTGAAAGGCATCGCCCCTGCCCATGTGCAGATCTCGGACATCTTCCGCGGAATGATGCCGTATCTGCTGATCGTCATCCTGTGCATGGTGCTGATCTATCTGTTCCCCGGCATCGTCTATTGGCTGCCGAACGCGATCTATGGGCCTTAGGAGGGGACGCCGATGACGCTCAACCGGGCCATGGGCCTGCTCGCGCTGGCCGTCCTCATCGGCTTCCTGTCGGTCGTCGCCTTCAAGCTGAAGCGGATCGACCTGTTCGTGCTGATCGCGATCTGCCTGGCGCTCGCCGCCTACGACCTCTGGACCCAGCTCGGGCCGCGGCGGCGCTGAGGCACACGCACCCCGCCGGCTAATCTCCGCCGTCGCCCTCTTCAGGCTCTTCGGCGGGCAGGTCTTCCTCGGAGATCAGCTGGTCGCGCAGCATGTAGCGGTCGCCGCCCCAGACCCAGTGGGTCGGCTCCGTGCCGCCCACCACCGACAGCGTGACGAGGTTCGGCCAGCCGCCATTGGAGGTGTTCGGATCGAGGAAGAGGTGCATGCCTTCGGTGTTGTAGACCTCGCGCCATTCCGGCGCGTCGGCGGTCATGGCGAAACCGTTCAAATTGCAGCCGGAATCGCCATAATAGGCGGTCGAGCCGCAGATCGAGGCGAACATCAGCTGCCGGCCCGGCCCGACATCGATGAACTCCGCCGCCAGCGCCGGCTGCTTGCCGGTCACCTGCCGGAAGAGCCTCAGCTCCTCCTCCAGCAGCGGCTTGGCGCTGATCACCGCAAGGCTCATCTGCGAAAGCGTCACGCTCTCGTAGCCGTCCATGTCGATCTGGCTGCAGCGCGGCGCGATCGCTTCGATCACGCGGCGCGAGGCGTTGAGGTTGAAGACGGCGGCGAGCTTCGTGTCGCCCTCGCCCACCGTCACCGCCATCGAGGTCCCGGATTTGAGTCCCTCGAGCATCGCGACCGGCACGGCTGCGTGCACCGAGCCGGGGCTCACCTCGGCCGCGAAGGGATAAGGCTCGCCGCGCACCGTTATGCTGCCTGCCGCGCCGTTTTCCGGCAGCACCCTGCCGGATTCGGTGCGGAAGATGAAACCCCATTGCTGCTCGGTGCAGAAGAAGGAGCCGCCGGTGATGCCTTGCGGATAACGCGGCTCGGGAAGAATGGCGACGGCGCCGCTGCCTCCTTCCTCCCAGACATCGGCCGCAAGCGCAGGCAAGGAGCCGACAAGCAGGAAGCTGGCTGCAAAAATCAGACGAATCGACAGGGTACTTCCCTCACCTCAAGGATTCGGCGGCTGAAAGACCAAACAAATCACGCCAAGTCTAGTGAAGGGTTGCTTTGCGGCAACACAAAGTTGCGAGCAGCGTTCCCGCTCGCGTCGCGCGACGGCGGCTGGCGGCCGGCAGCCATGCCGCCGGGGGCGGCTGCCTGTCGCCGCGGCAACTTGTGCCGGCTAGCGCGGACGTGGCAGAAGGCCGCCGGCTGACCGCGCAGCATGAAACCCTTCGGCAAGGACGCACACGGCACGTGACAGGACAGGCATCGACGCAGCCGCGTGCATCCGCCGCTTTCGGCCTCTGGGCCGACCCCGTGCTCGTGCTCGGGCTGGCCGCGTTGTGGCTGACGCTGGCGATCGTGTTCAACGGCGAGCCCGGCGTCGACCTCGCGGTTTCGCGTCTTTTCTTCCTGCAGTTCCCTTGCCCCGAAGGGTGGCCGCAACCGGTCTGCGGCGCATTCACGTTCTCCTCGAGCGGCGTCTGGACCGTGCTGCGTGAGATTTTTCACTACGTGCCGATCGCCGCGGCCGCGGTCGTCGCCGCGCTGCTGGCGCGCGACCTCAGTGCCGGCCAGCGCCTGTCCGAGCCTCGCCCGCTCTATTCGCTGACGGCGCTGGCTGCCTTTCTCGCCGGCCCCGGCCTGCTGGTGAACCTGCTGCTGAAGGAGCATTGGGGCCGCCCCCGCCCGGTTTCGACCGACATCTTCGGCGGCGATCTGCCCTTCGTGCCCGCCGGCCAATGGTCCGACGCGTGTGCGTCCAACTGCTCCTTCGTCTCGGGCGAGGCTTCGGCTGTCTTCTGGCTGATCTGCCTCATCCCGTTGCTGCCGGCGCGCTGGCGACGCCGCGGCGCGCCGCTGATCGTGGCGATCGCCGTCTTCACCGCCGGCCTGCGCGTTGCCTTCGGCGGGCATTATCTGTCCGACGTCGTGCTTGGTGGCCTCTCCACGCTGCTGGTCTTCGCCGCGCTCGCCTGGCTCTCATCCAGCCTGGTCCGAGCCATGGCGCGCCCCTGACCTGCTTGCGAGGCGGCGCCGTCCTGCTAAAAGGCCCACGAATTTTCTCGGGGACACCGATGTCGAAGTGGAAGAACGTAAAGAAGGTCGTGCTCGCCTATTCCGGCGGTCTCGACACCTCGATCATCCTGAAATGGCTGCAGACCGAGCTCGGCGCCGAGGTCGTGACCTTCACGGCCGATCTCGGCCAGGGCGACGACGATCTGGAGCCGGCGCGCCGCAAGGCCGAGATGCTGGGAGCCAAGCAGATCTATATCCGCGACGTGCGCGAGGAGTTCGTCAGGGATTTCGTCTTCCCGATGTTCCGCGCCAACGCGCTGTACGAAGGCACCTATCTGCTCGGCACCTCGATAGCGCGGCCGCTGATTGCCAAGCATCTCATCGAGATCGCCGCCGACGTCGGCGCAGACGCGGTTTCCCATGGATCGACTGGCAAGGGCAACGACCAGGTCCGCTACGAGCTGTCGGCCTACGCGCTCAATCCCGACATCAAGGTGATCGCGCCCTGGCGCGAATGGTCGTTCAAATCGCGCACCGAGCTGATCGAATTCGCCGAAAAACACCAGATCCCGATTGCCAAGGACAAGCGCGGCGACGCGCCTTTCTCGGTCGACGCCAACCTCCTGCACTCCTCCTCCGAGGGCAAGGTGCTCGAGGACCCCTGGAACGAGGCGCCGGAATATGTCTACCAGCGTACCATCTCGCCGATGGACGCGCCCGACCGGGCCGTCGACATCGAGATCGAGTTCAAGAAAGGCGACCCGGTCGCCGTCGACGGCAAGGCCTTGTCCCCCGCCGCGCTGCTGACGAAGCTCAACGAGCTCGGCCGCGAAAATGGCATCGGCCGTCTCGACATGGTCGAGAATCGCTTCGTCGGCATGAAGAACCGCGGGATCTACGAGACGCCCGGCGGCACGATCATGGCCGCCGCGCACCGTGCCATCGAATCGCTGACGCTTGACCGGGGAGCCGCACATCTCAAGGACGACATCATGCCCCGCTACGCGGCGCTGATCTACAACGGCTTCTGGTTCTCGCCCGAGCGCGAGATGCTGCAGGCTCTGATCGACAAGAGCCAGGAGGAGGTCGAGGGCACGGTCCGGCTGAAGCTCTACAAGGGCAATGTGATGGTGACCGGCCGCAAGTCGCAAAAATCGCTCTACCGCAACGACCTCGTCACCTTCGAGGACGACCGCGGCGCTTACGACCAGAAGGACGCCGAGGGTTTCATCCGCCTCAACGGTCTTCGGCTGCGCACGCTCGCGGCACGCAAGCGCAACAGCTGACCCTCGCAGCCCGCCTGGCGCGAACGAAAAAGGCCGGCATCAGCCGGCCTTTTTTGTTCGCTGAAGCAGCGCTTATTTGTCGATCGCGTCGGCCATGATGATGATGGCCTGCTGATAGACGGACGCCGCGTTCCACCCGGCGATCGCACCCTTGTTGGCGCTGGCCGGCCCGCCGGAATAGCCATGGCCGCGCAGGAAATTGGCGGTCGAGGCCAGTGCGACTTCCTTGACGCGCAGATTGGCGCCGTCGACGCCAAATCTCAGCACATTGCCCGGCAGGAACTGGGTGTGGCCGAATTCGCCATGCGCAGCGCCCACGGTGCTCGACGTCATGACACCCTTGTCGACCAGCTTGAGTGCGGCGATCGCATGCGGGGTGAAGAATTCGGGACGCCGGCAGTCATAAGCCAGCGTGGTGATGGCCGAAATCGTGTTCTGGTTGCCCATGCCTGCGCCAAAACCGGTCTCCATGCCCCAGATGGCGAGCAGCGGGCCCGCCGGCACCCCGTAGCGCCGCTCGATCTCGGAGAACAGGGCGGCGTTGGACTTCTTGAGCTTGCGGCCCTTGGCGATGATCGCCGCGCCGCCGCGCCTTTTCATGAACTCTTCGACCGTGCCGCTGAAAGCCTTCTTCACGGCGCGGTCGACCTTGATGGTGGCCGTCGAGTAGCTGGCGCCGGCAAGCGCCTTCAGGCCGCGCTTCTTGACGCCGGCGGCCTTGGCCTCGGCCGCAAACTCCTCTTTCCAGGCCTCGAAGCCCGAACCATTGTCGCCGCAGGATGCGGCGTTCGCGGTCCCCGCCGCCACACTCGTCAGTATCGCCGCCGCCAGCAATACCCGCATCTTGGCACGAATTGCCATTAAGCTCTCCTTGTTGCCCAAAACCCGATCTGCTTGAGATTCGCCGAATCTGCCAGTGGCCGGGCATTTTGTCATCGATAAGGCGAAGCCGGCGCTTGCCGCCGCTCTGGCGACGCAACCGAAACTTCCTTAGCATTCAACCTCTTGTGGCCGTCGAGCAGGGGAATTTGAATGCAGGATGTCGATGTTGTGATCGTCGGCGCCGGCTCGGCGGGCCTGGCTGCCGCCAAGGTGGTGCGCGCAGCCGGGCTTTCCTTCCGCGTGCTCGAGGCGATGGGACGTGTCGGCGGCCGGGCGTGGACCTCGGACAGGCATTTCGGCGTGCCGTTCGACATAGGCTGCGCCTGGCTGCACGCGGCCGACCGCAATCCCTATTACGAGGAGGCCAGGGCCGCGGGCTGGACGCTCCACCACCATGCGATGAACGTCGATCATCTTTATTATCGCAACCGCCTGGCCACCGGGGCCGAAGAGCAGGAGCTTCTCGCCGCCGATGCCCGTATCCATGGCCTGCTGGAAAGCTGGCAGGGGGCTGACGACCGCCTGTCGGCACTGATGGCGGAAGGCGAGGCGCACCGCGCCGCCTTTACATTCTGCGGCCCGATGGATTTCGGCGCCGACCCGGACGAGATTTCGATCGCCGACTTCCGTGCCGCGGCCGATCTCGATCCCAACTACTTCACCCGCGAAGGCTTTGGCGCGCTGGTCGAGCGTTTTGCCGCCGACGTGCCGGTCGATCTTGCGACACCGGTGCGCAAGATCATGTGGGACGTGCCCGGCGTCGCCTGCGTCACCGACCGCGGCACGATCCGCGCCCGCGCCGCGATCGTCACGGCCTCGCCGGCCGTGCTTGCCTTCGAGGAGATCGCCTTCTCGCCCGAGCTGCCCGATGCGCATGTCGAGGCTTTCCATCATTTGCCCATGGGCATGCTGACGAAAATCCCGCTGGAAATCCGCGGCACCCGGCTTGGCCTGCAGCCTTTCGACGATCTGCTGATCGAGCGGCCCGCTCTGCACGACATCTATTTCCTCTGCTTCCCGTTCGAGACAGAGCTGATGGTCGGCTTCGTCGGCGGCGATTTCGCCTGGGAGATGTCGGCGGCGGGCGAGGCGGCCGGCATCGATTTCGTCGTCGACCGCCTGTGCGCCATATTCGGCAACGACACGCGCAAGCATGTCGGCCGCGCCATGATGACCAATTGGGGCGGCGAGCGCTTTGTCCGCGGCGCTTATGCCGCGGCCTTGCCGGGCCGCGCCTCTGCCCGCGAGGCGCTGATGCAGCCGGTCGGTGAGCGCATCTGGTTTGCCGGCGAACATCTCGCCGGCCCGCTCATCCAGACCTGCGGTGGCGCCCGCCTTTCCGGCGAACTGGTGGCGACGCAGGTCGTTGCCAAGCTGGCAGAAGGGTAGCGCAGGGGCGCCCCCTCCACCACGCTTCGCAGGGGAGGATCCAAACGTTGCGGCCGGCCTCGACCTCGATCCTCCCCCGTTTACGGGCAGGGCAATCGCGTATGGCCGCAAGCTTGGCGCCATTCCTCTCCCCCGGGCAGGGGGAGAGGTGGCACGCGAAGCGTGACGGAGTGGGGGTGCTTCGCCTCAATCCGCCATATGCGATTGCCCTGCGTTTACAGGGGAGGGGGACCTGCCCCCGGGTCCGGCCGCAGGCCGGCCCAAAGACTGGCTCAGACGGTGGAGGGGGCTCGCATCGCGCCTACCGGCCAGCGTCCAAAATCATGCAGGTCTCGCTGCCATGCGCGATCAGCCGGCCTTTCACGTCAAACAGCCGCCCTTCGCTCGACGCGAGCCGGCCGCCCGAATGGACCGCCTTGCCTTCGCAGCGGACCTCGCCCGAATCGGCCAGCAGCGGCCGCACGTAATTGATGGTCATCGAAATGGTCGTATAGAGCTGCCCCGGCTTCAGCGTCGAATGCACCGCGCACCCCATGGCCGAGTCGAGAATGGTGGCGATCCAGCCGCCATGCACCGTTCCCATCGGGTTGAGGAACGCGAAATCCGGTATGCCAGTGAAGACGACGCGTCCTTCCTCGACCTCGCTCAGCAAGACCTTGGTCGTGCCGGCGAAAGGCGGCCGCGGCAGCTCGCCGCGCATGACCTTCTGCAGCGTCTCGCAGCCGGACAGGCCGGCGATTTCGTCGCGCGGCAGCGGCCTCGAGGTTTCGGCGACGTCGTTCATTGCGGCTGCTCCACGGCTCTTGCGATCGGTTCGGGGTGAACGGTGAAAAGGGTGACCAGCACGGCCGTGAGCGCAAGCGCGCCGCCGGCAACGCCGATCACGACAAAACCCAGCGTGTCGGTGATGAGCCCGCCGAGCAGCGCGCCGGCGCCCTGGCCGGCGAAGATCATCGTGGCGTTCAGCCCGAAAAGCAGCGGGCCGGCGGCCGGCGCGGCCCGCGCGAGGCGCACCTGGATCAGCGGCATCAGCGTGAACAGTGCCGCTGCTCCGACCAGGATCACCGCCGCAAGCATGATCTCCGAGCCGATCGTGCCGGGATTGGCGAGCAGGGCCGAATAGGCCGAGAGCGTCACCGCCATCACGCCGAAGATGGCAAGCAGCGCCGGCCGCAGATGATGCGCGTCGGCGACCCGGCCGCCGACCACCACGCCGATCAGCGAGCCGATGCCGACGCAGACCTGGAACGGACCGACCGCGCCGCCGGAGAGCCCGGTCACCGCATTCACCACCGGGCCGACAAAAGCGACCACGGTGAAGGTCGCGGCGAAGCCGAGAAAGGTGAGCGCGAAGCTCGACAGGACGCGCCTTTCGGAAAGTATGCCGGCAAATGATTGCCTTGATTGCTGCGGCGCCGGCACGCGCGGCAGCATCCCCTGCACAGCGAATGCCGCGACAAGCGCCAGCAGCCCGGCGAACAGGAAGGTCGCCCGCCAGCCGAACTCGCCGCCGATCACCGAGCCGACCGGTATGCCGAGGGTGAAGGCGACGGTCAGGCCTGCGGTGACCAGCGCCAGAGCCCGGCCGCGCCGCTCGGCCGGAACCAGCATGACGGCGGTCGCGGACGCGATCGGATTGATGAAGGCGGCCGCCACCGCCGCCAGCACCCGCAAGCCCAGCAGGGAGGTGAAGTCCGGCACCAGCGCGGCGACGCCATTGACGATCGCGGTCGCGACGAGGGCGCCGGCGAGCACGCGCCTGCGCTCGATCCGCCCCGCAATCAGCGCTGCAAAGGGCGCCGCGACGGCAAAGGTGACGGCGAAGGAGGCGGCGATCAGCCCGGCCGTGCCGACCGTGACGCCAAGATCGGCGGCGATCTCGGACAGCAGCCCGGCAAAGACATAAGATTGCGTGCCGGAGGCGAAGGTCGCCAGCACCAATGGGATCAAGGCGTTCATCCTGGCAGCCTTACGGGTTGTATATACACATTTATCATCGCGATGATCCGCATCATGTGCATTGTCAGGGCTAGGCGCTTTCGGCGATCAGCCCGTTGGCGGCGCGGCGAAGCAGCCTGAAATCCTCGCGGATCGCCGCTTCCTTCTCGGGTGGCAGCCTTGCCAGGATCGCGTCCTGCGCCTTGCGCCACAACGGGATCGCCTCGGCAACGGTGTCGGCGCCCTTGTCGGTGAGGCGATGCAGGATCCGCCGCCCTTCGCCTTTTTCCACCACGATCAGGCCCATCGCGATCAACCGGTCGAGATTGCGCGCCAGGGTGGAGCGCTCGACCCCGACCAGCTCGGCGAGCTCGGCCGCGGACTGCGCCTTTTCCATTGCCACGGTGCAGAGGATGGTGAATTGCGTGACTTCGAGGCCGAGCGGGCTGAGCTGTTGGTTGTAGGCGCGGGTGACGACGTTGGCGGTGCGCCGCGCTGCCCGGCCCAGGCAGGTCGTGGCCATCAGGACGAGCTCACGGATCGGGCTGTTGTCGCTCATGGACGTGTAGATACAACATCGTGTGCACTGCAGCAAGACCGGACGGCGGCGCTGTTGCAACCTTCCCGGCGGGCAGCCTTGACGTGACCGGACGGAGCGTCGCGTATCCTGGCGCCTACGGAACATGGATGATTGCCAAGGCGTTCTACGCCGCCGCCCGAAAGTCACCGCGCCATGAAGCTCTATTCCTGCCCCAACTGCTCGCGCCGGCTTTACTTCGAGAACGCGCAATGCCTGAACTGCGGCAGCCTCGTGCTTTTCGACCCAGGCGTGATGGCCTTTTTGCTGCAGACCGAAAACGCAGCTTGCGCCAATGCTGCTGAATGCGGTTGCAACTGGGTCGCGGACGGCGATCGGCCATTCTGCCGCGCCTGTGCGCTCAACCAGACGATTCCCAACCTTTCGGTGGAAGGGAACCGGGAACGCTGGGTCAAGGTCGAAGCCGCGAAGAAGCGAGCCATCTATTCGATGATCGCCTTCGGGCTGCCTTTCGCACCAAAACAATCGCCGCAGGATGCGGCAGGCATCGCCTTCGACTTCCTGGCGCCCGAGACCGGCGGCGGGCCGGGCGGCGTTCCGCTGCTGACCGGCCATGAAAACGGGCTGATCACGCTCAATGTCGCCGAGGCGGACTCGCCCGAGCGCGAGCGCATGCGCATCCGCATGGGCGAGAACTACCGCACCCTGCTCGGGCATTTCCGCCACGAGCTCGGTCATTATTGCTGGGAGCGCCTGATCCGCGACGACCCCGAACGCCTCGCCGCGTTCCGCAACGTCTTCGGCGACCAGAGCGCGGATTATGCCGCAGCGCTGCATCGCCACTACGCCGAAGGCGCGCCCGCCGATTGGCAGTCGCGCCACATCTCGGCCTATGCCGCGAGCCATCCCTGGGAAGACTGGGCGGAGACCTGGGCGCACTGCCTGCACATTCTGGACACGCTGGAAATGGTGGATGCGCTTGCCCTGGGTCTGCCGCCCGGTCCGGCCGCCGAAACCGCCGATCATACGCCCGCAATGGCCGACGCTCCCGGCGCCTTCGAAAGCCTCTTGCGGCGCTGGCTGCTGCTCTCGGAAGCGTCGAATTGCATCAACCGCTGCATGGGGCTGCGCGACCTTTACCCCTTCGTCATCTCCGACGCGGTCGCGGGCAAGCTGCGCTTCGTGCACGATTTCCTTGTCTCGAATCGGGACACCGAGGCCCGGCGCGCTGCTTGAAACAAAGCGTGACCGTATGAGCTTGTTTGCGGGGAACTGATCCCAACCTTGCCGGTTTTCTGGCCCGAGGGACCAAAAAACCTAGGAGAAGACCATGAAATCGAGACATCTGCTTTGGACGGCAGCCGCCGCGCTGCTGGCCTCCACGGTGATGGCTTCAGCGGCGTCCGTGACTGCCTCGACCGACTTGAACGTTCGCGCCGGCCCCGGCCCGCAATATCCGGTCGTCGGCGTGCTCGGCGCCGGCCAGGCCGCGCAGCTCGACGGCTGCCTGGCGAGCGGCAAATGGTGCCAGATCAATGGCGAAGGCTGGGTCTATTCGGCCTATCTGCTCGGCGATTCCGGCGGCCAGCAGGTCATCATAACCGAGCAGCCGGCCGGTTCGGTCGCCGTGATCGAAGAGCCTGACCAGGAAGGCGGCGGCACTGCCGGCGCGGTTGGCGGCGTGGCCGTCGGCGCGATCACCGGCGCCATCATCGCCGGCCCTGTCGGTGCGGCGGTCGGCGGAGCGGCCGGCGGCATCGCCGGGGGCACGCTCGGCCAGACCATCGACCCGCCGGACCGGGTGCGCACCTACGTCACCGGCCAGCGCATGGATCCCGTCTTTCTCGACGGCGAGGTCGTGGTTGGCGCCACCTTGCCCGATACGGTCGAGTTCCGCGAGATTCCGGATTACGAGTACCGCTACACTTACGTGAACAACCAGCCGGTGCTCGTCGAGCCGTCCTCGCGCCGTATCGTCTATATCGTTCGGTAGGACGGACGATCGCGTTGCAAGGGCCGCCGGCGGTTCGCCGGCGGCCCTTGGCCTGCTTGCGGCTGGCCTTTCGCTTGACTCCGCCGCGCTTTTCCTGTCTAGACCGCCGCAATTCCGCGACGAGTTGAAAACTCCGAGCAGCCGACCGGGACCCTTCACCGGCGGGTTAGCCCGCTTCAAGGTATAAATCGATCCCGGAGGCCAACACCCGGCAGCGCGATGCGCCCCCGGGTGCTTTTTGGCTTTGCGCTGTCATCCAAGCTTTCAACGCAGGCGCGGCGACATTACTTCTCGGCCATCTCAGCGATGATCGAGACAGGAAGAACGGATGTTTGAATCACTTCAAGAGCGCCTTGGCTCCATCCTGAACGGCCTGACCGGCCGCGGCTCGCTGTCGGAGGCTGACGTCTCGGCTGCGCTGCGCGAGGTGCGCCGCGCATTGATCGAGGCCGACGTGGCGCTCGACGTGGTGCGCTCCTTCACCGACCGCGTGCGCGCCAAGGCGGTCGGCGCCGAGGTGCTGAAGTCGATCAAGCCCGGCCAGATGGTGGTGAAGATCGTTCATGACGAGCTGATCGCCACGCTCGGCTCGGAAGGTGCCACCATCGACCTCAACGCGCCTGCGCCGGTGGTGGTGATGATGGTCGGCCTGCAGGGCTCGGGCAAGACGACGACCACCGCCAAGATCGCGAAACGGCTCACCGACCGTCAGAACAAGAAAGTCCTGATGGCCTCGCTCGACACGCGCCGCCCCGCCGCGCAGGAGCAGCTGCGCCAGCTCGGAGAGCAGACCGGGGTCGCCACGCTGCCGATCATCGCCGGCCAGTCGCCGGTCGACATCGCCCGCCGCTCGGTCCAGGCCGCACGGCTCGGCGGCCACGACGTGGTCATCCTCGATACGGCCGGCCGTACCCATATCGACGAGCCGCTGATGGCCGAGATGGCCGAGATCCGCGCCGTCTCCTCGCCGCACGAAATCCTGCTCGTCGCCGACTCTCTTACCGGCCAGGACGCCGTCAATCTCGCCAGGAATTTTGACGAGCGCGTCGGCATCACCGGCCTGGTGCTGACCCGCATGGATGGCGACGGCCGCGGCGGTGCCGCCCTTTCCATGCGCGCCGTCACCGGCAAGCCGATCAAGCTGATCGGCACCGGCGAGAAGATGGACGCGCTGGAGGAATTCCACCCGCGCCGCGTCGCCGACCGCATCCTCGGCATGGGCGACATCGTCTCGCTGGTGGAAAAGGCCGCCGAGACGATCGACGCCGAAAAGGCCGCCGCGCTTGCGAAGAAGATGCAGGCCGGCAAGTTCGACATGAACGATCTCGCCGACCAGCTTTCGCAGATGCAGAAGATGGGCGGCATGGGCGGCATCATGGGCCTGATGCCGGGCATGGGCAAAATGAAGGACCAGCTCGCTGCTTCCGGTTTCGACGACAAGACGATCGCGCGCCAGATCGCCATTGTCCGCTCGATGACGAAGGCGGAGCGCGCCAATCCCGATATGCTGAAGCACAGCCGCAAGAAGCGCATCGCCGCCGGTTCCGGCACGGACGCCTCCGAGATCAACAAGCTGCTCAAGATGCACCGGCAGATGGCCGATGTGATGAAAGCCATGGGCGGCAAGGGCAAGGGCGGCGGCATGATCCGCGGCCTGATGGGCGGGCTTGCCTCGAAGATGGGCATGGGGGCCGGCATGCCGGACCTGTCGAAGATGAACCCGCAGGAGCTCGAGGCGCTGAAGAAGCAGGTCGAGGCATCGGGCCTCGGTGGCGGCCTGGCGAAGGGCTTGCCGGGCGGCTTGCCCGGCGGGCTGCCGGGCCTTGGCTCAGGCGGGCTTCCCGGGCTTGGCGGCCCGAAGCTGCCCGGCGGCTTGCCGGGCCTTGGCGGCGGAGGCCTGCCCGGCCTCGGCAAGAAGGGGGGACGATGAGCGACGCCCGCACGGAACTGCTGCAGCTGCGTGCCTCGATCGACAACATCGACGCGGCGCTGATCCATATGCTCGCCGAGCGTTTCCGCTGCACCAAGGCGGTCGGCGTGCTCAAGGCCACGCACGGCCTGCCGCCGGCCGACCCGGCGCGCGAGGCCGAGCAGATCGCGCGGCTGAGAAGGCTCGCCCACGATGCGAATCTGGACCCGGATTTCGCGGAAAAATTCCTGAATTTCGTGGTGAAGGAAGTGATCCGTCACCACGAGCAGATCGCCGCCGGCAACGGCGCGCGCACCAACCCGGCCGCCTGACGGCAGCCGGCTCGACAAAACCCCAGGACCAAGAAAAATATCCAGGAGAATGAAATGGCATTGAAGATCAGGCTGGCCCGCGCGGGCTCGAAGAAGCGTCCCTACTACCACATCGTCGTCGCCGACGTGCGGGCTCCCCGCGACGGCCGCTTCATCGAGTCGATCGGCTCGTGGAACCCGCTGCTCGGCAAGGACGCCGAGCGCGTGAAGATCGACCAGGAGCGCGTGCAGCATTGGCTCGGCAAGGGCGCGCTGCCGACCGACCGCGTGCTGCGTTTCCTCGACCAGGCCGGCCTCGCCAAGCGCGACGCGCGCTCGAACCCGAAGAAGGCGCTGCCCGGCAAGAAGGCGCAGGAGCGCCTCGACGCCATCAAGAAGGCGCAGGACGACGCCGCTGCCGCGCTGGCGGCCGCATCGGCCGAGCCGGCCGCGAGCTGATCGCGCCGAGCGGTGGGGCGGCTCACCGCTTCCTGACCTGGCGGTCTTGCAATGGTCGAGCGACCCCGCGTCCTCATCCGTGCGCCTTCCAATCTAGGCCTCAGGCCGCTGCGGCCCGGCCATGTGCCGGGCACGTGGCGGGCGCCCGCGGCGCTTACGGAGGCTGGGCTCGTCGAAGCGCTTCGGCCGGTGCGGGTGCTCGACCTTGCAAGGCCGAGCTACAGCACCAGGCCGCACCCGGGCACGCGGCTGCGCAACGGCCCGGCGATCCGCACCTTCAACCTCGCGCTCGCCGGCCTGGTGGATGCGACGGTCCGCGCCGGCGAGTTTCCGATCGTCATCGGTGGCGATTGCTCGATCCTGCTCGGTGCGCTCGCCGGAGCGCGGCGGATGGGCCCGCTGTCGCTGGTGCATATCGACGGCCACTCGGATTTTCGCCATCCAGGCAATTACGAGGCTGCCGCGGGACCTGTCTCCGCAGCCGGCATGGATCTGGCGCTCGCCACCGGGCGTGGCGAGGCGTTGCTGACCGAGTGGCCCGATGTGCCGGTCCCGCTGGTGCCGGACGAGCAGGTCGTCCAGATCGGCGAGCGCGAAAACCGCGACCCCGGCTTTGTCTGGGCCGACATCAACGAGACGGCGATCACCCGGATCGATGTTTTCGACGCCCGCGAGGCGGGCGCGACCACCGTGCTTCGTCGCACGAAGAAAGTGCTCGACCGGACCGGCTGGCCGTTCTGGCTGCATCTCGACATCGACGTGCTCGACGAGGCGATCATGCCGGCGGTGGACTCGCCCGGCGGCCCGGGCATCGAGCCGGACGAGCTCGCGACCACGCTTCGCCGGCTTTCAGCCGATCCGCGCTGCGCCGGCCTCGATGTCACCATCTACGATCCGGACGAAGACCCCGACGGCAACTGCGCGGCGCTGATCGTCTCGCTGCTCGCGGATGTCTTTGCGTGATCTGAAGGGGCCGCGCGCTACTGCAGGGCCCACCATTGGGCGCTCAGCCAGCCTTCATTGATGCGGCCGGCCTCGACCTCACCGTTCTCGGTGTGGATATAGCGGTTCGATTTCCAGCGGTTGCGGATGCGCAGATAATTGCTGCCGGCGACCGGCTCCAGCGTCCACATGGCGCTGTGCCACCCCATCCTGATGCGCCCGGCCTCCAGCCCGCCGTTTTCGATGTGCAGATAGGTCTGGCCTGCGCCGCTCGCCCTGAGGCGTACATAACGGCCTTCGCCGACCGGCTCGATCTCCCATTTGGCCGACGCCCAGCCGAGCTTGATCGGGCTGCTCTCGATGAAGCCGTTCTGGATGTGGAGGAACTCGCCGACGCGCCAGACATTGCCGATGCGCGCGACGCCGCGCACCGCGGCTCCGCCGGGCTGCTCGACCGCGTCCATGGCGAGCGTCAGCCGGACCGGCTGCGAGCCTTGCTGGCGCACGGTGACGCGCAGCGAGACCGGACCGGGCGCGGTTGCGAAGCTTGCGCAGTCGCCGCCGGCATTGTTGCCCGGCGGGCAGGCAAAAACCGAGAGCGGCCAGCTATGCGTCGCCTGGCCCCAGCCGGAGACGTCGTCCGCGCCATGGCCCTGCACCAGGATTCCGTTCCGGTGGTTGCCGTCGGCGTCGGCAGCGTCGGGCAGCAGCACCTCCACCGGCCGGTTGCGGCGCCATGACGAGATCAGCACATGGCATTCGACCGGCTGGCCCGATATGGCGATCTCGTCCGGGCATTCGAGCGTCGCGGCAAGCTGGCTGCCGGCGGGCGGCGGCGGTGGTTCATAGGTCACGCGATAGCGATAGAAGACGCCGGGGCCGAAGGACGCGCCGACCCAGAGCTCGGCGATCGAACCCTCGGGCAGCGAGCGCCGCGGTGTCAGCCGGGCAGTCAGGCTGCGTGTCACGCTCTGGTCGGGGCCGACCCCGAAATAGATGCCGCGCTCGGCAGTGTTCCACTCGAAGTCGCGTGTGCGGAACGCGGTTCCGCCCCAGTAGATATGCCCGTTGGCGGTGGTGACGGTCGCCGTCATCGCCAGGTCGAAGCCGGAGCGATCGATGTTGCGCGGCGGCTCCGACCAGCTGTGCTCGGTGAAGAAATTGCCGCGCGAGCTCGCCTGCGAGACATGGCCGGGGGTCACCGCGATCCAATTGCCATGCGGCTGCTCGGCCTGCACGTCGACGAGGACCAGGAAAGGCCCATCCTGGGCCGACGCGGCGAAGAGGCTGGACACAAGCATCAGCGCCGCAACGGCCAGGGATCGGCCGAAACCGGCAACGAAGCGCGCCACCAACGAATGCTGCCGACCGAGCATGTCCGCCCCCAGGCTTCCCAAGCGAAGGCATCCTCCTTCCGATTCGGCCGGACCGCAAGCCGGCACCGAAGCCGGGCAGGCGATGCATCCCAAGTCCGCCGCCCGCGTTGTTGATGGTCTGATTTCTTGGAAAGGACATGACCATGGCCGACCTCAGCCGCATCAAGGAACACATGGAAGTCATCGGCGCCGACGGCGTGCACATCGGCACGGTGGACCGCATCGAAGGCAATCGCATCAAGCTGACGAAGCAGGATTCGGGCGAAGGCCGGCACAAGGGCCATCATCACTACATTCCCGGCGAGCTGTTTGCGGAGGTCGAAGGCGACAAGGTCCGCCTTTCCGCCAATGCCGACGTCGCCGTCAGCTTCGAGGAAGAAGCGCGCCAGGGGCGCTCGGCATAACCTTTCGGCCGTCTCGCACCAGCCGTTGCAGGGTCTGCGGCATGTCTCCCGAAAGTGTGCAGCGGTTTCGGGATACGGCCTGATGCTCAATGCGAGCGGACATACACGATGTCGGGAAGCCCCTCTTCGTTTCCCGACCCGTCGCGGAACGCTTCGGCCCGGAAGCCATGACGCTCATAGAAGCGTCGCGCGCCGATGTTCGCCCGGAAGCAGTGCAGCCGCGCGGCCGGCATGTCGGCCGTGGCAGAGGCGAGCAGCGACGAACCGATGCCGCGACCGGTCCAGGCCGGATCGAGATAAAGCTGCTCGACCCACTCGCCCGCGACGGCAATGAAACCGACGACCGTCCCGCCGGCCTCCGCCACCGTCACGGCCTGATCCGCCAGCACGCGGTGGCGGATGAAGGCGCGATCTTCATCCGCTGTGTGCAGCATGGGCATCCAGTCGAACGACAAGAGCGCCTGGCGCATGATGCGGGCGATGTCGTCCGCGTCGGCCTGTCGTGCCGGGCGCAGGATCACCTCGCCCGCAGCAGTCACTTCAGGCCGCCTTCTTCTTCGGCTGGATCAGGCCGCGCGCCACCAGCAGCTCGGCGATCTGCACAGCATTGAGCGCCGCGCCCTTGCGCAGATTGTCCGAGACGATCCACATCGACAGGCCGTTCTCGACGGTCCCGTCCTCGCGGATGCGGGAGATGTAGGTGGCATCCTCGCCGGCCGATTCGAGCGGGGTGATGTAGCCGCCGTCCTCACGCTTGTCGATCACCAGGCAGCCGGGCGCGTCGCGCAGGATCTCGCGCGCCTCGTCCGCCGTGATCGGGTTCTCGAACTCGACATTGACGGCTTCGGAATGGCCGATGAACACCGGCACGCGCACGCAGGTTGCGGTGAGCTTGATCTTCGGGTCGAGCATCTTCTTGGTCTCGGCCACCATCTTCCACTCTTCCTTGGTGTAGCCGTCCTCCATGAAGACATCGATGTGCGGGATGACGTTGAAGGCGATGCGCTTGGTGAACTTCTTCACGTCGATCGCATCCGAGACGAACACGGCGCGGGTCTGTGTGAACAGCTCGTCCATGCCTTCCTTGCCGGCGCCCGAGACCGACTGGTAGGTGGCGACCACGATGCGCTTGATCTTGGCGGCGTCGTGCAGCGGCTTCAGCGCCACCACCATCTGCGCGGTCGAGCAGTTCGGGTTGGCGATGATGTTCTTCTTGCGGAAGCCGTCGATCGCGTCCGGATTCACCTCCGGCACGACCAGCGGCACTTCGGCATCGTAGCGCCAGGCCGAGGAATTATCGATGACGACGCAGCCCTGCCGGCCGATCTTCGGCGACCATTCCTTCGATACGTTGCCGCCCGCCGACATGACGCAGATATCGGTGTCGGAAAAATCATACGTGTCGAGCGACTTCACCTTGAGCGTGCGGTCGCCGTAGGAAACCTCCGTGCCGACCGAGCGGCGCGAGGCAAGCGCCACCACCTCGTCGGCCGGAAAGCCGCGCTCCTCGAGGATGTTGAGCATTTCGCGCCCGACATTGCCGGTAGCGCCGACGACGGCAATCTTGAAACCCATGGGAATTCTCCTGTCCCTCTCTCCGCTACCGTTCCGTTTGGAGAAGACCCGCCGGCCATCCGCGGGTCCCGCCTCCCCGGCCGAGCCAGGGAGAGGTGGCGGGCCAAGGTGGTCAGACCGTTTTGCGGGTCGTGGTTTTGGCCATGCTCTTGACGGAGCGCGCGCGCCCGGCCGCGCCGGCGAAGCCGGGCAGTTCGAGCGACAGGAATGCGAGCACGAGGCCGCGCATGAAAAGCGTCTCCGGAAAATACGGGCCGCGTTGTACGCGGTTTCGGTCAAGAGTCAATTGCCGCAAGGCGTTGGCCGCTGGCGGCACGCTCATCCCGATGTGATTTGACCCCTGAGAACCACCGCCTACCTTCAGCCGCGGCGGATAGCTGACGGAGGAATGTCATGCGGCAGCTTTACCGGAAGGGCATCGCTTCGGTCGTCCTGTCACTCGCGCTTGCCGGGGCAGCCTTCGCACATCATGGCTGGTCATGGACCGAGGATGGCTTTTTCCAGCTCGAAGGCATCATCAAGGAGATCTACATCGGCAACCCGCATGCGACGCTCGACGTCGATGTCGAGGGCGAAATCTGGCGGGTGGAGATGGCGCCGCCCTCGCGCACCATCGAAGCCGGCTTCACCGAGCAGGCAGCCAGGCCGGGCGACGAGGTGATGGCGATCGGCAACCGCTCGCGCGAAGAGACCGAAAGGCGCATGAAGGCAGTGCGCATCATCGTCAACGGCAAGACCTACGACGTCTATCCCGACCGCGTCCCGCCTGCCTGAGGCATGGAAATCTTCGCCGCGATCGAGCAGCTCGGTTTCGTACGGGCGCTGAAGGGCTCGTTCTTCGTCTATCCGGTCGTCAATGCGCTGCATATCGCCGCGATCGGCATGCTGCTTTCAAGCGTGGTGCTGATCGATCTGCGTGTGCTGGGCGCTTTTCGCTCGCTTCCCGAGTTGCCCTTCGTCACGCTGCTGCGCCGCCTCGCCTTCATCGCCCTGGCGGGTGCGGTGCTCACCGGCCTCCTGCTTTTCTCGGTCCGCGCCGGCGAATATGCCGGGATGCCGATCTTCCTGGCCAAAATGGCGCTGATCCTCATCGCCGGCCTCAACTTCCTCGGCTTCCTCTACGTGTCCAGGGCGGGGGCGGCCAAAGTTTTGGTCAGGATCTTCGCCGTACTTTCGCTGCTGCTTTGGCCTTCGATCCTGCTTGCCGGCCGCTTCATCGGCTTCCTGTAGCTTGCGCGCGGTCGCGGCCTGCGCTTGTGTGCGTTCCAGATCGAGGCTGATTCATGCGCGGAGAAGTCCTTCACTACGACGACGAGCTGGGGGTCGGCTTCATCACCGGCCAGGACAGCCAGCGTTACGGGTTCGAGCGCGCCGACATGCGCCGGCTCGTTTTGGTCGTCAAAGGCACGCGGGTGGAGTTCCGCCCGGACAACGGCCGCGCGCGCGACATCTTTGTCCTGCACGGCGTCGGGCCGACCGGTCCGCAGATCAGCGCGCAGTCGTCGCAGCCGCAGTTCGGCCGCTACGCCAGCTTCACCCAGGCGGCCCCGCAGGACACCAGCCTGTGGAGCTATTTCATCCGGACGATCACCAGCAACTACGGCAATTTCAGCGGTCGCGCCCGGCGCAAGGAATATTGGGGCTTCGCGCTGTTCCTGATGCTCTCCTTCTTCGTACTGCTCTTCGTCGGCATCCTTGCCGACATGGCGAACGGGTTTCCGGACAGCCGCGATGAGCCGCTCTTCACCTACGCGCTGACCGGGATATTGTGGCTGGCAACCTTCATTCCCCATCTCGCCTTGACGGTCCGCCGCCAGCACGACATCGGCCTGTCGGGCTGGTTCTACCTGCTGATCCTCATTCCCTATGTCGGCGGCCTGATCATCTTCGTCTTCACGCTGATCCCGTCGCAGAAGCACGACAATCAGTGGGGGCCGGTGCCCTACGGCGTTCAGGTCTAAAGCATGTCTCCCGAAAGTGTCGGCGGTTTCGGGATAAAGACATGCGTAAAATCAACAGACTAAGACTACAGCATGTCTCCCAAAAGTGGCCCCCGGTTTTGGGGCCAAGACATGCGCAAAATCAAAGACCTAAAGCATGTCGCGTGAATCCCAATTCACGCGACATGCTTTAGCGGCTTCGCCCGGCGAGCGTCCCGAGAGCGTCCCGATCGAAGCGGAGAAATACCTTCTGTTCCTGCCGCGCCGCGCCGAGCCTGTCGTAGAAGCGCAATGCTCCGTCGTTCCACGCCTCAGTGGTGAAGTCGATCCGGCCGATACCTTCGGCAAGGCAATGCTGCGCCAGGAAGGCCAGCAGGGCTTCGCCCACGCCGGCGCCGCGAAAGCCGTCACGCACGAACAATTCCTTCAGGAACAGCACCCGTCCGAGATCGCCGCCGGGATAGGCGATCGAGACGCAGGCGAGCCCGGCGATCGTCCGGCCGGCATGCGTGACCGCGAAATGACGTTCGGGCGACGCCGCCAGCCATTCGGCCGCGGTACGCCCGGAGCGCTCGACGGAAATTTCCGGCTGCCCGTAGTGAGCCGCGATCTCGCGCAGGACGAGCGCGAGATCGGCGGCGTCGCCCGGCCTCGCCCAGCGGACTGCCCTGCCTGTCGCCTGCTCCTTCTCCGAAAAGTCCGAGCTTTTCGGGCTCATGCCGCCAGCGCGCGGTACTTCTCCACGATCGCGTCGCCCATCGCCGTGGTGCCGACCTCTTTCATGCCCGCCGACGCGATGTCCTTGGTGCGATAACCCTGGTCGAGCACGGCGGCGACCGCGGCTTCCAGCCGGTCGGCTTCCTTCACCATGCCGAAGGAGTAGCGCAGGCACATGGCGAAGGACGCGATCATGGCGATCGGATTGGCGATGCCCTTGCCCGAAATGTCCGGCGCCGAGCCGTGCACCGGCTCGTACAGGGCCTTGCGTTTTCCGGTCCTGGCGTCGGGCGCCCCGAGCGAAGCCGAAGGCAGCATGCCGAGCGAGCCGGTCAGCATCGCCGCCACGTCCGACAGCATGTCGCCGAACAGATTGTCGGTGACGATCACGTCGAACTGCTTTGGCCAGCGCACCAGCTGCATGCCGCCGGCATCGGCCAGCATGTGGCTGAGCTCCACATCGGCGTAGTTCGCCTTGTGATATTTGGTGACCACCTCTTTCCAGAGCACGCCCGACTTCATGACATTGTTCTTTTCCATCGAGCACACCTTGTTGCGGCGCGTGCGCGCCAGCTCGAAGGCGACGCCGGAAATGCGCTCGATCTCGAACGTGTCGTAGACCTGCGTGTCGATGGCGCGCTTCTGGCCATTGCCGAGATCGATGATCTCCTTCGGCTCGCCGAAATAGACGCCGCCGGTGAGCTCGCGCAGGATCAGTATGTCGAGGCCTTCGATCACCTCCGGCTTGAGCGAGGAAGAGGAAGCCAGCGCCGGGTAGCAGATGGCGGGCCTGAGATTGGCGAAAAGCTCCAGATCCTTGCGCAGCCGCAGCAGCCCCGCCTCGGGCCGCACATCATAGGGCACCCCGTCCCATTTCGGCCCGCCGACCGCACCGAAAAGCACCGCATCGGCAGCCATGGCTTTCGCCATGTCGGCTTCCGAGATCGACTTGCCGTGGGCGTCGTAGGCGCCGCCGCCGACCAGGCCGCGCTCGAGCTCGAAGCCGGCGCCGTCCTTGTTCATCACGGCGATGAGCTTTTCCACCTCCGCCATCGCCTCGGGGCCGATCCCGTCGCCGGGCAGCAGGAGCAGTTTGCGCGTCGCCATCACCTAGTCCTCAAGTGGATTGGAGCCGGCGCCTAGCTAGACGCCGGGAACCGCGCACGCAAGCGCAATGCCGCCAATGACGGCTCGGTGGGTTGGGCCAAACGCCTCAGGCGGTCCGGCGCAGCGCCGTCACCTCGATCTCGATCTTCATCTCCGGCTCGGCCAGGCCGCAGACGATCATCGTCGCCGCCGGCCGGATCTCGCCGAAAACCTCGCCGAGGATCGGATAGACGCGGTGCACATAGGCGTGGTCGGTGACGTAATAATGCGCCCGCACCACGTCGGCCATGTCGAAGCCGCCATCGGCGAGCGCCCTGGCGATCGTCCTCAGGCAATTGCGCGCCTGCTCCTCGACGCTTTCGGGCATCACCATGCGCGCATAATCGTAGCCGGTGGTGCCGGCGACGAAACACCAATCGCCCTGCACCACCGCACGGCTGTAGCCGGCGGTCTTTTCGAAAGGCGAGCCCGTTGAGATCAGCCGCCGCATTTTTTTACTGCTCCATCGGGATCGCGGAACGGGCGGCGTCCGCGACGTCCTTCGGCCACTCGGCCAGCGCCGGCCAGGTCTTCGTGTCGCCGCTGTCCTGCCGCTGCGCGAAGTAGAGCTTCTTCGCCCTGGCATCGACCGCCATGAAGGCGTCGTAGCTGCCACAGGCATGCGGCACGCAGCCGCTCGACCAGAAAATGCCGGAGGGCAGGACCTCCGCGCCACCGCCCACCAGCAGGCCGGTCGCCACCTGGGTGACCTCGTCGCCGAGCAGGGCCTGCGCCGCGGCGTAGATCTCGGCGTTGCTCAGGCTGTCGACGATGTTGTCGAGTTTTGCCGGGTCGAGATCGGCCCACCCGGTTCCGGGCTGCGGCGCGAAGACCATGCTGCCCGCAAGCTTCATGCCCTCGCTCGGCGTCCACACCTGCACCGGGCCCGAAGCGCCCGGCAGCAGGAAGGGCACGAAATAGATGTTGTAATCGGTCACCGCGGCCGGTGGCGATCCGCAATCCTCGCCGGCGATTTCCGCCTGGACATCGCCCGCGTCGGGTTTCCACACCATCACGGCGTTGGTTCCGCACATGTTGCCGCCGTCGCCGATGTCGAACAGGGCGACGTTCTTGCCGGCCACCACGACCGTCCGGTTGTAGAAGAGCGCGAAGTTGCGGGCGAGCTCCCTGCCGTTGAAGCTCAGGACCTTCTCGAATTCCTCGTTCTGCGTGATCGTCAGCGTGCCGCCCTCGAACGGGATGTCCTGCGGCGGTTCATCCTGCGCGAAAGCCGGTGCGGCGAGCAGCACGCCCGCCGTCAATGCGAGGAAAGCCTGCCGCATCGTTCCCCTCCCGGATCAGGGTATGTCTTCCAGAACCCGTGCAGCGGTTTTGTGGCCTATGCCCAGGGGCGCGCCTCGGCCGCCCGCTTCTCGAAACCGTCGATGGACGCGGCCTTCTCCATGGTGAGCCCGATATCGTCGAGCCCGTTGAGCAGGCAGTGGCGGCGGAAGGAATCGAGATCGAACTTGATCACGCCGCCGTCGGGGCCGCGGATCTCCATCGCCTCGAGGTCGACGCTGATCGTGGCGTTGGCGCCGCGCGAGGCGTCGTCCAGCAGCTTCTCCAGATCCGCGGGGCTGACCGTGACCGGCAGAATGCCGTTCTTGAAGCAGTTGTTGTAGAAGATGTCGGCAAACGAGGTGGAGATCACGCAGCGGATGCCGAAATCGAGCAGCGCCCAGGGGGCATGCTCGCGGCTCGAGCCGCAGCCGAAATTGTCGCCTGCCACCAGGATCTGCGCCTTGCGGTAGGCCGGCTTGTTGAGCACGAAATCCGGATTCTCCGAGCCGTCCTCCTTGTAGCGCATCTCGGAAAAGAGCCCTTTCCCCAGCCCCGTGCGCTTGATCGTCTTCAGATAATCCTTCGGGATGATCATGTCGGTGTCGACATTGACGATCGGAAGCGGCGCAGCGACGCCGGTGAGCTTGGTGAACTTTTCCATTGGAAGCGGCCCGTATTGCGGAAGCGAACGCTTTACAGCAAGCGGCAGGCCTATGCAAAGAGCCGACGGGTGTCGTTCGGACGCACTTGAACCGCAAGCATTGCGACATATGTCAGCGGGGTTCATACGAGCGCGAGGACCCGCATGAAATGCCCCGTCGACAACAACGATCTCGTCATGTCCGATCGCCAGGGCATCGAGATCGATTATTGCCCGAAATGCCGCGGCGTCTGGCTTGATCGCGGCGAGCTCGACAAGATCATCGAGCGCTCGGCGCCGGGAGACCAGCCGCGGCAGGTGTACGGCGACGAACGGAGCCGTCAGCCCGAGCGCCGCGACTATGATCGGGACGACGATCGTCGCGATTATCGCGGCGACGACCGCAAACCCTACAAGAAGCGCCGCGGCGGCTTCCTCGACGACATCTTCGATTTCTAGCCCGGAGGGGCGGCGTCTCGCCGCCCGGGTAGCCTCCAGCCAGTCCACAGCATGTCTCCCAAAAGTGGCCCCGGTTTTGGGACCAAGACATGCGCAAATCAAAGACCTAAAGCATGTCGCGTGAATCCCAATTCACGCGACATGCTTTAGATCACATTCAGTTCCCGGAACGGCCGGTTTTCCGCCACCCGCGCATACCCCAGCGCCGTGCAGTCGATCGTCCTGTAGCCGCCATGCACGACGAGCTCGGCGATCGCCCGGCCGACCGCCGGCGCCTGCTGCAGGCCGTGGCCTGAAAACCCGTTGGCGAAGAGGAAATTGCGAGCTTCCGGATGCGGGCCGATGACCGCGTTCTGGTCGAGCGTATTGTAATCGTAGTGCCCGGCCCAGGCGCGCGTCGGCTTGATCGCCTCGAAGGCCGGGATGCGCGTCGCCAGCACCGGCCAGATCGCCTCCTCGAACAGCGGCCAGTCCGGCTCGAAATCGTTGCGCTCGGCGGGGCCGTCGCCCTCGTCCGGCTCGGCGCCGCCGGTGATGTAGACCGACCCTTCCGGCCGCCACCAGACGCCGCTCGGATCGACGATCAGCGGCATGCCCTCGAATTTTTCCCGCGCTTCGAACACGAAGACCGATCGCTTGCGTGGCTCGACCGGCAGCACCAGCCCGGCGAGTGCCGCGACCTTTCCCGCATTCGGGCCGGCGGCGTTCACGATCGTGCCGGCTTCGATGCGCGCTCCATCCCCAAGCTGCACGGCGCCGACACGGCTGCCTTCGCGCTCGATGTCCGTAACCTCCGCGGTGATCAGCTCGATGTTGCGGCCCTTGAGCGCCTTGCGAAACAGCGACAGCAGCGCATGCGCGTCGAACCAGCCTTCGCCGGTCCGCCCCCAGGCGCCCGCCGCGATGCCTTCGCCCGAGAGCCACGGAAAGCGCCGCCTCAGCGCGCCCGCATCCTCGATGAGGATGTCGGCGCCTTCGCCTTCCTGCACCGCGTGGTTGGCCTTGAGCACCGGCAGCCCGGCTTCGCCGGCCAGGATCAGATAGCCGTTCTCGCGAAAGCCGATATCGGCATCGGCTCCGAACTCTTCACGCAGCCGGCGGAACAGCCCGAGCGTAAACTGCGACAGACGGATGTTTTCGGCGATCGAGAATTGCTGGCGGATCGAGGCGGCCGACAGCGTCGTGGCCGAATGCGTGAATTGCGGGTCGCGCTCGATGACGGCAATCGAGCCGCCAAAGCCTTCCTCGCGCAGATAATAGGCCACCGCGCTGCCGACGATGGCCCCGCCGATGATGACGACGTCGTATCGCGCCATAAGAATCCTTTCCGAAAACGCGGGCGAAGCAATCAGTTTCGCCGTTGCGCCGCAAGACCTTGCGCCGCGGCAGGCAGCGGGGCATGAAGTCGCGCGATGCAGAGACCCCGCCGCTCCGTGCTTTACGTGCCCGCCACCAACCAGGCGGCGTTGGCCAAGATCGCCACGCGCGGCGCCGATGCCGTGATCATCGATCTCGAGGATGCGGTCGCGCCGGCCGAGAAGGCCGCGGCGCGCGAAACCCTGAAACGTTTCTTCGCGGCAAGGCCGGCCGGGCCGACCGAATGGGTGATCCGCATCAATGCCCTCGCCGGCGAATTTGGCGGCGATGATCTTGCGCTTGCGGCCCGGCTCGAGCCGCACGGCATCCTGCTTCCCAAGGTCGACACGCCGCGCGACATAGCCGAAGCCAACGACACGCTCGACGAGGAAGGCGTCGCCGACGAAACCCGGCTTTGGGCGATGATCGAGACGCCGCGTGCCGTGCTCAACATCGGCGCCATCGCCGAGCTCGGCCGCGACCGCGGGGCGCGCCTTTCCTGCCTCGTTGCCGGCACCAACGACCTCGTCAAGGACACCGGCGTGCTCGCCACCCCCGACCGCCGCTATTTGCTGCCCTGGCTGATGCAGATCGTGCTTGCCGCGCGCGCCGGCGGCATCGACGTGCTCGACGGCGTCTCCAATGATTTCCGCGATCTCGATGCCTTCGCCAGGGAATGCGCCGAGGCGGCAGCCATGGGTTTCGACGGCAAGACGCTCATCCACCCGGCGCAGGTCGAGCCGGCCAACCGCGCTTTCTCCCCATCGGCGCAAGCCGTCGCCGAGGCCGAGCGCATCCGCACCGCCTTCGCGCTGCCCGAAAATTCCGGCAAGGGCGTCATCTCGCTCGACGGCCGCATGGTCGAGCGCCTGCATCTCTCCCAGGCCGAGCGGCTGCTCGCGAAAGCAAATCCAGGAAAAGTGGACGCCGGTTTTCCGTCCGGATTTGCGGCGAAACCAAAGGCTTAGAGCAGATGAGCGATCCTATGGATCGCGAAGGTGCTCTAAGCCCGGCAAGGCATGAAGGATTTTTTGTCGATGAAACTCTACCGCTTCCTCTCCGGCCCCGACGATTCCTCCTTCTGCCACAAGGTCACCGCCGCCCTGAACAAGGGCTGGCAGCTGCACGGCTCGCCTACCTACGCCTTCGACGCCGAGACCAAGACCATGCGCTGCGGCCAGGCCGTGGTGAAGGACGTCGAAGGCAAGGATTATTCGCCCGACATCAAACTTGGGGAGCAGTAACTGCTTCCGGTCGCGCAGCGATCCGTCCAATAGGTCTTGCCGGCGAGCGCTCCGTCAACCGGAAGAGCAGCACGCGCCCCTGGCCGTCCAGCACCAGCAGCCGGGCGGAGGGCGCTTGCGCAGCCTCATTCCACGGTCGCCTCGATCTTTTCCATGTCGTCGTCGGAGAGACCGAAATGATGGCCGATCTCGTGGATCAGCACATGCGTGACGATGTCGCCCAGCGTCTCCTCGTTCTCCGCCCAATAGTCGAGAATGGCGCGGCGGTAGAGCGTGACGCGGTTCGGCCCCTCGCCGGTTGCCGGGTTCCAGCGCTCGGCAATGCCGCGGCCCTCGAACAGGCCGAGCAGGTCGAAGGGCGTTTCGAGCGCCAGGTCGTCCATGATCTCGTCGGTCGGGAATTCCGCCACCTGGATGACGATCTCGCCGGTCAGGGAGCGGAAATCATTGGGCAAATTGGCGTAGGCTTCCAGCGCGAGCAGCTCCAGCTCCTCGATCGAGGGCGACAGCTCGTCGGCGCGGGATTTGTAGAGGCGGGCCATGCTTGTTCCTTTTGGGCGGCATATAGCCGTTCGGGCGCTGCCTTTCGAGCCCCTGCTGCCCGCAGAGGAATAAATCCCTCTCGTAACGCTTGACTCTTCGTTTCAGCTCTGGAATCCATAGGAACATAAAGTGAACATTGCCCGGAACGACAAACCATGGTGGCCTCTGCCGTGGCGCAGGACACTATTGCCGTCCTGCGCCGCCAAATCGCTGCGATCGAGGGCCGGCTGGCCGAGCGGCTCGAGGAGCCGGCTGCCGCCGCGGACGGCCTCGTGGTGCGTGCCGGAGGCATTGCCCGGGCGCAGGAGGAAGGATTTGTCCTTTCCACCGGCGCCGAGGCGCTTGACCGGACGCTTGGCGGCGGCCTGCCGAAAGCCGCGCTCACCGAGATCCATACAAACGAAACCCGCGATGCCGGTGCTGCTGCCGGCTTTGCGCTGGCGCTTGCCGCCCGCGCGCTTAAAGCCGCACAGGCGCCGGTGCTCTGGGTCGGCACCGGCGAGATCTTTCGCGAGGCCGGCTCCCCTTACGCTCCGGGCCTTGCCCAGCAATTCGGCATAGCGCCGGAAAACCTGCTGATCGCGGAAACGCCAAAACTGCTCGACGCGCTCTGGGTGGCGGAGGAGGCGGCACCGCTTGGCGTGCTCTCGGCCGTGCTGATCGAGCTGCGCGGCAATCCGGGAAAGCTCGACCTGACCGCGACGCGGCGCCTGCACCGCCGCGCACAGATGGCTGGACGCCCGGTCTTCCTCATCCGCGAGGCCGCCGCAGCCGAGCCGACGGCCGCCCCCCTGCGCCTCGTCGTCGCCGCCGCCCCGGCTGCGCCGCGCATGAGCCTTGCCGGCGCGCTCGCCGATTGCATCGGCCGTCCGGCCTTCGGCCTGCGCATCACCAAGAACCGCTCGGCGCCCGAAATTCAGTTTCTCCTGGAGTGGAACGCTCATGACCTCACCTTCGAAGAAAGACGGCCGCAGGATTCTCGCTCTGTGGTTCCCCTATCTCAGCGCGGAGCGTATCCGGCGCCGGCAGCTGGGACGGTTGTGGCGTTCGGGTCCGCAGCCGCACGCACCGCTGATCTTCAGCCGGCGCGAAAAGAACAGCCAGGTGATCGCCGCCGTCGACGAGCGGGCTGAAGCGCTGCGATTGAAGCCCGGCACGGGCGTGGCCGACGCACGCGCCATGCATCCTTCCGTCGAAGTCATCGAAGCCGAGCCGGAAGCCGACCGCCGCCTGCTCGAAGGGCTGGCTGCCTGGTGCGATCGCTACACCCCGCTGGTCGCGCTCGAGGGCGTGGAGGGGCTGTTCCTCGACATCACCGGCTGCGCCCATCTGTTCGGCGGCGAGCGGCGCATGCTGAAGGAGATAGCGACCCGCTTCTTCGAGCAGGGTTTTCGCGTGCGCGCAGCGCTCGCCTCTACGCCCGGGGCGGCCTGGGCCGCGGCCCGCTTCCACGATCGCGTCATCGTCGCGGCCGGCGACGAGGGCGAGCTGCTCGCGCGGCTGCCGCTCGCCGCGCTGCGCATCGAGGCCGGGACGCAGGCCAGTCTCGAAAGCGTGGGCCTGCGCACCGTCGGCAGCGTGATGGGCACGCCGCGCGGCCCGCTCGCCCGCCGCTTCGGCACCCTGCTGCTCGAGCGGCTCGACCAGGCGCTCGGCCGTGTCGAGGAGGCGGTCTCGCCGCGCCTGCCGATCCCGCCTCTGTCGGTCGAGCGCCGGCTGGCCGAGCCGATTGCCTCCACCGACGACATCGAGGCGCTGGTGACGATGCTGGCCGCCGCCTTGAAGAAGGAGCTCGAGGCCCGCGAGGAAGGCGCCCGCACATTGCGGCTGCATCTCTTCCGCGTGGACGGCGCCGTTGGCCACATTACGGTCGGGGCCTCGCGTCCGCTGCGCCGGCCCGACCGGATCCGCAAGCTGTTCCGGGAACGGCTGACCGCGCTCGCCGAAGACATCGACGCCGGTTATGGCTTCGATCTCGTCCGCCTGTCGGCCCTTGCCACGGCACCCTTCGAGGTCGAGCAGGCCGACCTCTCCGGCGATGTCTGCGTCGATGCGACCGAGGACATTGCTATGCTTGCCGACCGCGTGCGCGCGCGCCTCGGCGAGCGCGCTTTCCTGCAGCCTGTTCTCAAGCAAAGCCACCTGCCGGAAGAAGCCTGCCGGAACGTGCCTTATGCTGAGCTTCTTCCGCCTTCCAGGCCGACGGCCGCCGAGGAAAGGTTGCCTGAGAATTTCTCTCCCGCAGGTCGGCCGATACGGCTCTTCGAAAATCCCGAGCCGGTCGAGATCATGGCGGTGGAGGTGCCGGAAGGTCCGCCGCGGCAGTTTCGCTGGCGCCGCGCCCTGCATCGCGTCACGCGTGCGGAAGGCCCCGAGCGCATCGCCCCCGAATGGTGGCAGAGCACGGGAACCGCGCCCGCGCGCGACTATTTCCGCGTCGAGGATGATGCCGGCCGCCGTTACTGGCTTTACCGGGAAGGGCTTTATGGCGCCGCCGGAAAGCTGCCGCGCTGGTTCATGCAGGGCTTCTTCGCATGAACGCTGTGCCCGCTTATGCCGAGTTCGCCGTCCAGTCGAATTTTTCCTTCCTGCGCGGCGCGTCCAAGCCGGAGGAATTGATGGTGACGGCCGAAATGCTCGGCCTGGCGGCGATCGGGCTTGCCGACCGCAATTCGGTCGCCGGCGTGGTGCGGGCCTGGTCGATGTCGAAGACGACCAGCACGCCTTACCATCCCGGCGCCCGGCTGGTCTTTTCCGACGGCACGCCCGACATCCTCGCTTATCCGCGCGACCGCCGGGGCTGGGGCCACCTCTGCCGCATGCTCACCCAGGCGAACTTTCGCAAGGTCAGCGACAAGGGCGACCCGCATCTTTTCCTCGCCGACCTGATCCAGTGGGGCGACTGCATGTCGCTCGCCGTGCTGCCCGATCTCGAGGCTGCGGAAAATGAGCTCCTCGTTTTGCTCAACCTGCTGCATGGGCGTTTCGGCAAGGCAGTTCGCCTCGCCGTGGCTCCCGACTATGGCGGCAACGACCGCTGGCGGCTCGAGCAGGCAGCCGCCCTGGCGGCAGCGACGGGTCTCCCGCTCATGGCCGTCAACGATGTGCTTTTTCACTGCGAGGAGCGGCGGCCGCTGCAGGATGTCGTCACCGCGATCCGGCTGGGCGTGCCGGTATCGCAAGGCGGCTTCCGGCTGCGTGCCAACGCCGAGCGGCATCTTAAGCCGCCTAAGGAAATGACGCGTATCTTCCGCCGCCATCCGGAAGCGATCGCCGAGACCGTGCGCTTCGCGGCGGAGCTGAAATTCTCGCTGAAGGAGCTCGAATACAATTATCCCGACGAGCCCACGGTCTCAGGCCTGCCGCCGCAGGAGGAGCTGGAGCGGCTGACTTGGGAGGGCACGTGCAAGCGTTTCCCGCAAGGCATCCCCGGCAAGGTCGTAAACACGATCCTGCATGAGCTGGCCACTGTCGCCGAGATGAATTATGCGCGCTATTTCCTGACCGTCCATGACATCGTCGGGCATGCCCGCTCGAAAGGGATTCTCTGTCAGGGTCGCGGCTCGGCCGCCAATTCGGTCATCTGCTTTTGCATCGGCATCACCGATGTCGGACCGAGCGTCATCGACACGCTGTTCGAGCGCTTCATCTCGAAGGAGCGCAACGAGCCGCCCGACATCGACGTCGACTTCGAGCACGAACGCCGCGACGAGGTCATCGCCTACATCTACGACAAGTACAGCGAGAAGCGGACCGCACTTGCCGCTTCCGTCGTTACCTATCGCGGCCGCTCGGCGCTGCGCGAAGTTTCCAAGGCGATGGGCCTTTCGGACGATGTTCAGGATGCGCTCTCGGCCTCGATCTGGGGCTGGTATTCCTCGCAGCTCGGCGAGCGCGAGGCGCGTGCCGGCGGGCTCGACAAGCTCGATCCGGCCGCCGCTCACGTGATGGAGCGGGCCAACGAGATCCTCGGTTTTCCCCGGCATCTCTCCCAGCACACCGGCGGCTTCGTCATCACCCGCGACCGGCTCGACGAGATCGTGCCCATCGTCAAGACGGCGATGGACGAGCGCAAGATGGTCGAGTGGGACAAGGACGATCTCGACGCGGTGAAGATTCTCAAGGTCGATGTGCTGGCGCTTGGCATGCTCACCTGCCTGCGCAAGGCGTTCGGGCTGATGAATGCTCACTATGGGGAGCGTGACGATTTCGGCCGCGAATATGAGCTGGCTACACTTCCTCCCGAGGACTCCCGCGTCTACGACATGATCTGCCGTGCCGACACGCTTGGCGTGTTCCAGATCGAAAGCCGTGCGCAGATGTCGATGCTGCCGCGGCTGAAGCCAAGGGAATTTTACGACCTCGTGATCGAGGTCGCCATCGTGCGGCCTGGTCCCATCCAGGGCGACATGGTGCATCCGTACCTGCGCCGCCGGCAGGGCAAGGAAAAGGTCGACTTCCCCAAGGAGGAGCTGCGCAAGATTCTGGGAAAGACCCTGGGTGTCCCGCTCTTCCAGGAGCAGGCGATGCGCATCGCCATCGAGGCAGGCGGTTTCAAGCCCGGGGAAGCCGACCAGCTGCGCCGCGCCATGGCCACCTTCAAGCGCACCGGCACGATCGGCAATTATCGCCAGCGTATGATCGACGGCATGGTGGCGCGCGGCTACGAGAAGGAGTTTGCCGAACGCTGCTTCAAGCAGATCGAAGGTTTTGGCGAATACGGCTTCCCGGAAAGCCACGCTGCCGCCTTCGCGCTGCTGGTCTACGCCTCCTGCTGGTTCAAGGCGTTTTACCCTGACGTCTTCTGCGCCGCGATCCTCAACTCTCAGCCCATGGGTTTTTACGCGCCGGCGCAACTGGTGCGCGACGCCATCGACCACGGCGTCGAGGTCAGGGAGATCGACGTCAATCTCTCGGATTGGGATTGCACCCTGGAGGCAGGACGATTCGATGTCGCAAAGATCGAGCGGCGTCATGCCGACATGCAGGGCGTCATCCGCTCCGCTCATGCTGTCCGGCTCGGCTTCCGCCGGATCAAGGGCCTGTCGCAGGAGCGTATGGATGAATTCGTGAAACGGCGCGGCGCCGGCTACACATCCGTCCACGATGTCTGGCTGCGCTCGGGGCTCGACATCGGCGAGATCGAGGCGCTCGCGCAGGCAGACGCCTTCCGGTCGATCAGTCTCGACCGCCGCCAGGCTCTCTGGGAGGTGCGGGCGCTCGGAAGCCGGAAGGTCGCCGAGCAGTTCCCGCTGCTCGAGCGTCAGGAGATCAACCTTCAGGCGCACGAGCCGCAGGCGAGCCTTCCGCTCATGCCGCTCGGCGAACACGTCATCCACGATTACCGTTCGCTCGGCCTCTCGTTGAAGGCGCACCCGGTTTCTTTCCTGCGCCAGCGGCTCGACCGTGCCGGCATCACGCCGAACGCCCATCTCCCTCTCGTGCCCGATGGAAGACGCGTCTCGGTGGCGGGCCTGGTGCTCGTGCGGCAGCGTCCGGGCAAAGGCAACGCCATCTTCCTCACGCTCGAGGATGAAAAGTCGATCGCCAATGTGATCGTCTGGGCAAGGACCACCTTCGACCGCTATCGCTCCGTCATCATGGGTTCGAAGTTCATCCGCGTGACCGGCAAGCTGCAGAAGGAGTCCGGCGTCATTCACATCGTCGCGCAGAAGATCGAGGATCTCAGTCCCTGGCTGAGCGACCTCTCGGAAAAAGCCGCTTCCATCGACACGCTTGTCCATGCCGACGAGGTCAAGCGCGGCGGACACGACCAGCGCGAAAAGGCGCTGCTCACAAAGGCACAAAGCGGCGAGCTCGCGCATGTCGCCGACGTCGAAAGACTGTCCCGCGAGACCAACGAAGTCATGCCGAAGGGGCGTAACTTCCAGTAGGCTCCACAGCTACCGGCATGTCTCCCAAAAGTGGCCCCGGTTGGACAAAGACATGCGCAAAATCAAAGGCCTAAAGCATGTCGCGTGAATCCATGCTTTAGCGCTGCGCTTCCTCATCCTCGATCTGGCGCGCTTCGGAAGGCAGCATGATCGGAATACCGTCCCGCACCGGATATGCAAGCCGCGCCGCACGCGAGACGAGTTCCGACCGCTCCGGCACCCAGACCAGGGGACCCTTCGTGAGCGGACAGGCCAGCAGCTCCAGCAGCTTCGCGTCGATCGGCGCGCCGCGCCCGGGCACGACATCGCTCATTGCAGGCTCGGACCGTCGTCCTGCCGGCGGGCGAGCGCCATCTCGGTGATGGCGATCAGCGTCTCCGCCCGCGCCTTCAGGTCTTCGGCCTCGAGCAGAGCCTGCTTCTCGGCGGCCCCGTAGGGCGCCATCATCGAAAGCGCATTCACCAGCATGGCATTGTCGGCGCGCGAGACGCTGTCCCAGTCGGCTTCGAGCTCATGCGCCTCGAGGTAGGCGCGGAAAGCGCGCAGCAGGCCGGTGCGGTCGATGTCGCCGCCACCCTGGTCCTCGGCCAGATCGGCGGCGAAGGGGGTGATCCTGCATTGCCTGAACGGCGTCTTCACCTCGAGCTCGGCGGCGACGCGGAACCGGCACACGCCCTGCAGCGCGATCAGGTAGCGGCCGTCGCCCGTTTCGGCGAAGGAGGTGATGCGGCCGAGACCGCCGACCTGGCAGATTTCCGGCTCGCCATCTCCCCGGAGCGCGCCGTCGAGCTGCGGCTGAATCATGCCGATCAGCCGCGACCCGCCGACCGCCTCGTCGATCATCTGCAGATAGCGCGGCTCGAAGATGTTGAGCGGCATCCGGCCGCTCGGCAGCAGCAGCGCGGCCGACAGCGGAAAAATGGGGACGACGCCCGGCAGGTCCTTGAGCGACCGGTAATGAGCGTTCCCCGCTTGCACCGGCCTGCGCCCGCTTTTACGAGAACAGCAGCGAGGAGAGCCGCCGGCGTGCCGAAAGCGTCGTTTCGTCCGCCGGCCCCCAGGCTTCGAAGAACTTCAGCAATTGCTGGCGCGCGCCGTCCTCGCGCCAGGTCCGGTCGGCCTTGACGATCGCAAGCAGATTGTCGGCTGCCTCGCTGCGGTTGCCTTGCACGTTCTGGATCATCGCCAGATCGAAACGGGCATCGTGGTCCTTCGGGTTTTCGGCGAGCCTGCGCTCCAGCGCCGCCGGGTCGCCGAGCTTGGCCGCTTCGCGCGCCAGCGCCAGCTTGGCGCGCACGGCGGCCAGCGCTGGCACCTCTTTCGCCCCCTCCGGGACGCCGGCGAGCAGCTCGGCGGCGGCATCGAGCTCGCCCTGGTCGAACAGGATGCCGGCAAGGCCTGCGATCGCGTCGACATTGTCGGGCGCCTGATCGAGAACGGCATTGTAGATCTGCGCCGCCATGTCGGCATCGCCGGCGGCAAGCGCCTCACCGGCTTGCGCCAGCACCTCGGCGATGCGGTTTGCCCCGCCGCCATTGCTGCCGCCGACCTTGCGGATGAACTCGGCGATCTGCGATTCCGGGACCGCGCCCATGAAGCCGTCGACCGGCTGGCCGTTCTTGAATGCGATCACGGCGGGGATCGACTGGATGCCGAGCTGTCCTGCGATCGAGGGATGGTCGTCGATGTTCATCTTGACCAGCTTCACCGCCCCGCCCGCGGCGCGCACCGCCTTCTCCAGCGCCGGCGTGAGCTGCTTGCAGGGGCCGCACCAGGGCGCCCAGAAATCGACCAGCACCGGCTGCTTGCGCGATTCCTGCAGCACGTCGGCCGTAAAGGCCGCGGTCGTGGTGTCCTTTATGAGGTCGGCCGGCGGCTCGCCGGCCGGACGAAGCGCGTTCGGCTCCGGCTGCGCATACTGCACCGTCGTCGAATAGCCGCCCTGCTGGGCGAAAGGATTGTCACGGCTGTTCATTCTTCCTCGCTAAGCGCCTCAACTGCGCTCGACCTCGCGGATTCCTCCGCCATGTGGCGATCAGCGCCCTATTTTCAAGATAGCAGGCTCGTGGCCGGTTGCCTCCAGGAATCGCAGCAGATCCTTCGGCGCAATTGCCGTCGTGGCTTCGTTGGTAAGCGGGTGCGCGTTGATCGTGGTTTCGCCCATCAGCGGCGCGTCGATGACGATCTTCACCTTGCGCTCGACATCGTTGATCGCCCCGAACAGCGTGACGGCGCCGGGCGCGACCCCGAGCAGGGCCATCATGCGTTCTGGATTGCCGAACGACACGCGGCTCGCCGCCCCGATCGTCTGGTGAATTGTCTTCAGATCGACGTCGGCATCCTCCTCGACCGAGACGAGGAAGAAATTGTCCTTCTTGTCCTTGAGGAAGAGGTTCTTGGTGTGGCCGCCCCCGATCTGCCCGCGCAATGCCTTCGATTCGGAAACGGTGAAGAGCGGCGGGTGCCTGATCGTCTCGGTCCTGATGCCGAGCCGGTCGAGAAAAGCGAGGAGGTCGTCAGTCGTTTTCGTCATATGGAAAGCAGCGTGCGGCAATGGAATCGATGCGGCGTTCTTCCCCGCTCGCGCAGCGAAATGCAATCGCGTTTTCGGCTGGCCGCAGAACGCCGGAGTTTCCTGTTGCAATCGCAACGCTCTTCCGCCATATAGGCCGCCTTGCGGCCTTGGCGCCGCGCGAGCGGGTGTAGCTCAGGGGTAGAGCACAACCTTGCCAAGGTTGGGGTCGAGGGTTCGAATCCCTTCGCCCGCTCCAGTTTTCCCAACCACCGCGAAAGCCGCTGCCCGACCTGCGGCATTGACGTCGGAAGCTCGGTCAGGAACCGCGTGGCGCGGGCCAGCGATGCCGGCGCGCTGCGGCTTGATGACGGGTCGCTCCCGCTGTGCTTGAATGCGGGCCGGTTCGGGAAAACTGTCAAAGTCGGAGTGCGAACATGACTTTGTCTGCTAGGCGCGAGATGGCCGTTCTGACGCGTGACGAAGTCGAGCTCGTTGCGCAAACCCACTTCCCCGCCATTTTCGACGTCGACGACAAGTCATTGGCGGAATTGCGCAAGCGCGTTCGTGATGCCGGCTCGAAGGAACGGACGCTTTCCCAGCAGATGACCCGGGCAATCCGGGGCAAGGCGGACCAACGCGGTTCGAGCTTTCCCGGTAACGTCGAAAAGCCGCGTCGGCGCAAGCAGGTATTTGCCGCCGCATCGAAGCGGCTCAACAAGGAAGCCGCGCGGCGCGTCGCCATGGAGCGCAGGGAAGCCCTGAAAGCATCCGCACGTGCAGCACTCACGCTCAAGCGGGGCGGCGCGAGGTCCAGAAAGCCGAGCGACCAAACTGCTGCCACCGGCGCAAGCATCGTCGAAAACAGGAAGCGGCGCTGGACCATCAATCGCTCGCGAATCGGAAGCATCTCGGCAGCCACGAAGCGGGCGCAGGCACGACGAGACTCGCGCTAAAGCATGTCTCCCGAAAGTGTCCGCGGTTTCGGGATAAAGACATGCGTAAAATCAACAGCCTAAAGCGTGTCGCGTGAATCCTTTTTCACGCGACACGCTTTAGAGCAAATCCAGGAAAAGTGGACGCCGGTTTTCCGTCAGGATACCGGCGGGGGAACCCGCCGTTTTTGCGCAAAAAACAAAGACTTAAAGCATTTTCGCGATTCTATGAATCGTGAAAATGCTCTAGCATCGCAGGCGGTTCGGCTCAACCGACGGCCTGTTCGCTTCGAGTGCACTCACCTGTTCGCCGGGAACCGCTGATGTGCTAGCCACGTCGGCGCATGGCACAGAAAAAAGCAAATGAAGTGGAAGGCTGGCTCGCACGGCCGGATCCTTCCTGCCGCGTCGTCCTGATCTACGGCCCGGATCGCGGGCTGGTGTCGGAACGCGCCCGCGCCTTCATCACCAGATCGGGCTTCACCCCCGACGACCCGTTCGCCGTGGTGCGCATGGACGCGGCCGAGCTCGACCGAGATCCGGGGCGGCTGATCGACGAGGCCGGCACGATGCCGATGTTTGCCGACCGGCGCCTGATATGGGTGCGCAACGCCGCAGGCCAGAAGGGGCTGGCCGAGGATGTGAAGATCCTGGCTGCCGACCCGCCGGCGACGAGCACGCTGCTCATTGAGGCGGGCGACCTGAAGAAGGGCACGGGCATCAGAGCCATCGTCGAATCGGCCAAGGCCGCCATGGCCCTGCCCTGTTATGCCGATGAAGGCCGCTCGCTCGACACGCTGATCGACGACGAGCTGGAAAAGGCCGGCATGTCGATCGCCTTCGAGGCGCGCCAGATGTTGCGCTCGAGCCTCGGCGGCGACCGCCTGGCCAGCCGCTCCGAGCTGGAGAAGCTGACGCTCTACGCCGACGGCGCGCGCGAGATCGGCGTCGAGGACGTCAGCAACGCGATCGGCGACGTTTCGGCCATGTCGCTCGACAAGGTGGTCGACGCCGTGCTTGCCGGTGATCTCGACAGTTTTGAACGCTCGCTCGGTCGCGCCATTGCCGTCGGAGGGCAGTTGCAGACGATCCTGGCGTCGGCCTTGCGCCAGTTCCACGGCCTGCACCTTGCGCGCAGCAGCATGGTAGATGGAAAAACTGCTCAGGCAGCGGTGGCATCCATGCGCCCGCCCGTATTCTTCTCACGCCAGAAGCCGATGGAGGCCGCGCTGCAGCGTTGGAGCGTCGAGGATTTCGCCCGCATCCTCTCGCGCCTTCAGGTCGCAGTGCTCGAATCGCGAAAACGGCCCGACCTGGCCGACGCCCTCGTCCGGCACGTGCTTCTGGGCATCACCGCCGAGCGCTCGAGCGGCAAGCGAAGGGCTGGATAGTTAGCCGGCTTCAATTCCCTGCGGAAACTGCGGCCTGCAGCCCTCGCGGTTACTTGCTCAGCCGGTTGAGAGGCGCCGGCACAACTCATCGAGTTGGTCGAGCGTCTTGTAGCCGATCTTGACCTCGCCGCCACGCTCCCGATGCTTGATGGTCACCTTGAGGCCGATCGTATCGGAGATCTGCTTTTCGAGCGCCATCGTGTCGGCGTCCTTCTCGGCGCGCGCCGACGGACCCGCCTTCGCCGGCTCTTCGGCGCCGCCCTTCTGGGCAAGCGCTTCTGCCTGACGCACCGACAGGCCGCCATCGACGATCTGCTTGGCGAGCCCGGCCGGGTTCTCGGCGGTCACCAGCGTGCGCGCATGGCCGGCCGACAGCGTGCCGTCGACCAGCATGTCGCGGATGACGTCCGGCAGCTTCAGGAGCCGCAGCGTGTTGGCGACGTGACTGCGGCTCTTGCCGATCACCTGGCCGAGATCGGCCTGGCTGTAGCTGTGGTCGTCGATGAGCTGCTGGTAACCCTGCGCCTCCTCGATCGGATTGAGGTCTGCGCGCTGCACGTTCTCGACGATGGCGATCTCGAGCGCGACCTTGTCGTCGACCTCGCGCACGATGATCGGCACGTCGGTCAGCCCGGCCTGCTGGGCAGCGCGCCAGCGACGCTCGCCGGCGATGATCTGGAAATGCCCGGCCTCGCCTGCCGGGCGCACCACGATCGGCTGCACGATGCCGTGCTCGCGGATCGACTGCGCAAGATCCGCGAGGTCGACCTCGCTGAAATTGCGACGCGGATTGCGTGGATTGCGCGCGATGAACTCGATCGGCACGCGCTTGTCGGCGACAACGGACCGCTCGGCTTCCTCGGGCCGGTCGATCTCGCCGATCAACGCCGCAAGGCCGCGGCCGAGACGTCGTCTGGAAGGATCGTCGCTCATGAAGTCACTCATACGCTGGTCGCTGCCCTCACGCCGCCTGGAGCCTGCGTTCGCGCCGGATGACCTCGGAAGCAAGCTGCAAATAGGCCTGGCTGCCGCTGCATTTCAGGTCGTAAAGGATTGCCGGCTTGCCGTAGGACGGCGCCTCCGAGACGCGAACATTGCGTGGAATGATGGTCTGGTAGACCTTCTCGCCCATGTAGGAGCGGACGTCGTCCACCACCTGGTTGGCGAGGTTGTTGCGCCCGTCGAACATGGTGAGCACGATGCCCTGGATGGTTAAGTCCGGGTTAACCGAGCCGCGCACCATCTCGACGGTATTGAGCAATTGGCTGAGGCCCTCGAGCGCGAAGAATTCGCACTGCAGCGGCACCAGGACGGAATCGGCTGCCGCCATGGAGTTGATCGTCAGCAGATTGAGTGAGGGCGGGCAGTCGATCAGCACGTAGCTGAACGCCTGGCCGCCGCCTCCTTCCTTGCGCAGCGCATCGCGCAGGCGATGCGCCCGGTCGGGCCGCGCGGCGATTTCCATCTCGACGCCGAGCAGGTCGAGCGTGGAGGGGATGATCGACAGGCCGGGAACCGCCGTCGGCATGGCCGCGGCGGAAATGTCGGCAAGGCCGACAAGCACGTCGTAGGAGGAAACGGCCCGGTCCCGGCGGTCTATGCCGAGGCCCGTGCTGGCGTTGCCTTGCGGGTCGAGGTCGACGATCAGCACGTTCTCGCCGATCGCCGCAAGCGCGGTGGCGAGATTGATCGCAGTGGTGGTCTTGCCGACGCCACCCTTCTGGTTGGCCACCGTAATAATGCGCTGTGTGCTTCTCATGGTTGACCGAATGTTACTCAATCTGTCCGGCCGACGATCGGCTGCGGACGAGCAATCTCGAGGATAACGCTCTCCGGCTCGATCACGCTTCGATGTTCTACCAGATCGAAACTCCACAGTTGAGAACTTTCTTTGATTTCAGCGCGATAGTCCCGGCCTTTATGAAACAAGGCGCTTGCACCGCCCGACAGCCAGGGCATTGCCAGGCCGATGAGCTGACTGAGCGGCGCCAATGCACGCGCCGTGACGATTTCGGGCTCGAAACTGATTCGGGCGTCTTCGATACGGCTGGCGTGGATTTCGGCCGTGACGCCGAGCCCGCCCAGCGAGGTTTGCAGGAACGACGCTTTCTTGCGATTGCTCTCGACAAGCGCGACCTTTCCGCCGCGGTCCTCGACAAGGATCGCCATCACCGCGCCCGGAAAGCCGCCGCCCGAACCGAGGTCGAGCCAGCGCCGGGCGGTAGGGGCAAGCGGCGCCAATTGCGCGCTGTCCAGCACGTGGCGTTCCCATAGATTGTCGAGCGTGGACGGTGCCGCCAGGTTTATGCGCTGGGACCAGCGCCGGAACGATTGTTCGAACGCAAGCAGGCGCTCGAATGTTTCACGTGAAACATCCCCGGCAACCGAACGCAGCCTGTCGAAACGGGGCTCATCGGTCACGCCGCGCCCTCGAGGGTGCGGACATGCGCGATCAGCAGCGCGATGGCAGCCGGTGTCATCCCATCGATGCGCTGAGCCTCGGCAATGCTGCGCGGTCGCCGATTGGTTATTTTTTGCTTAAGCTCGTTCGACAGGCCCGGCAGTGCCGACACGTCGAGATCCTCGGGCAGCGCCCGCGCCTCCTCCCGGCGGATGATCGCGAAGTCGGCCCTCTGCCGATCCAGATAGACGGCGTAGCGGGCTTCCGTTTCGAGCCGCTCGGCTGTCCCGGGATCGACGGAAGCGAGCTCCGGCCAGATCTCGGAAAGCCGCTGGACGCTGACGTCGGCTTGCGACAGCAGATGGTATGCGCTTCGCCGTACACCGTCCTGGCTGACCTCGATGCCCGCCTTTCGCGCTTCCGACGGCGAAAGGACCAATGACTGCGCCAGCAGGCGCGCCCGCTCGAGCTGCTCCTGTTTCGTGCCGAACTTGCGGGCCCGCGCAGGCCCCACTATGCCAAGCTCGAGCCCGACGGGCGTCAGGCGTTCATCGGCATTGTCCGCCCGGAGCGAGAGCCGGAATTCGGCGCGCGACGTGAACATGCGGTAGGGCTCGGTGATGCCGCGGCTCACGAGGTCGTCGATCATCACGCCGATATAGGCTTCGGTGCGGCTGATCGACCGGCTGCTCTGGCCGCCGGCCCGGCGAGCAGCGTTGACGCCGGCCACGATCCCCTGCGCCGCGGCTTCCTCATAACCTGTGGTCCCATTGATCTGGCCGGCCAGGAAGAGCCCGGAAACACGCTTTGTCTCCAGGCTTGGCTCCAGCTCGCGCGGATCGATATGGTCATACTCGATGGCATAGCCGGGCCGGCGCATGACAGCCCGCTCAAGCCCGGGGATCGTCTTGAGGATGTCGAGTTGAACCTCCTCGGGAAGCGAGGTGGAAATCCCGTTCGGATAGACCGTGTCGTCGTCTAGGCCTTCCGGTTCGAGGAATATCTGGTGACCCTCGCGGTCCCCGAACTTGACGATCTTGTCTTCGATCGATGGGCAATAGCGCGGCCCGATGCCTTCGATCGAGCCGGAATACATGGCCGAGCGATGCAGGTTCTCGCGAATGAGGTCATGCGTTCGGCTGGTGGTGCGGGTAACGCCGCATTCGATCTGGGGATTGGTGATGCGGTCCGTCATCAGCGAGAACGGGACAAGCTCGTCATCCGCCGCTTGCATGTCGAGCCCGGCCCAATCGATCGTGCTGCCGCCGAGCCTGGGCGGGGTGCCGGTCTTCAGCCGACCGAGGGCGAAGCCCGCCTGTTTCAATGTTTCGGAAAGGCCGAGAGACGGCTGCTCCCCCATGCGCCCGGCCTGTATCTTCCGCTCGCCAATATGGATAAGGCCGCGCAAAAACGTTCCGGTGGTAAGAACCACGCTTTGGCAATCCAGCCTCCGGCCATCGGCCAGGAGCAGTGCCGTCACTCGCCCGTTGCGCACGTCCAGATCGAAAGCTTCACCTTCGATCACCTGCAGATTCGCCTGCGAGGCGATCGCAGCTTGCATCGCCTGCCGATAGAGCTTCCGATCGGCCTGCGTGCGCGGGCCTCGCACGGCAGGCCCCTTGCGGCGGTTGAGCAGACGGAACTGGATGCCGCCGGCGTCGGCGACGCGACCCATGAGCCCATCGAGCGCATCGATCTCGCGGACCAGATGGCCCTTGCCCAGGCCGCCGATGGCCGGGTTGCACGACATCACGCCGATGGCGTCGACGCGCAGCGTGACCAGCGCGGTGCGCGCGCCGGCCCTCGCCGAGGCTGCCGCAGCCTCGCAACCGGCGTGGCCACCGCCGACAACGATCACGTCAAAGCTATGATTCAAGAGAGCAAAACTCTGTTCGCGCCGCTTCTGACTCTCCCGGCACGCCGGGTCAAGTGTTTCACGTGAAACACACGCGGCACCGTCACGGCGTCAGAGATCTCGGAAAATCGGCTGTTTCACGTGAATCACGGTCATTTTCCGATACAAAAATTCGAAAAGATCGCGTCCAGCATATCCTCGGCATCGATGCGCCCGGCGATTCGTCCAAGAGAATCAGCCGCTTGACGGAACTCTTCGGCATTTTCCTCCAAATAGTGCGAATCCTTGCCTGCGAGCGCACGCTGCAGCGCAGCAATTGCCAGCTGGATCAAATTCACGTGCCGCGCTTGCGACGGAACAATGTCGCCTATCCCGGCGGCTGCCGATTCGGCGCGTTGCCGGATCGACTCCAACAGCTCGGCAATTCCGGCGCCGGTCCGGGCCGAAACGATCAACCCCGAGCCACCGTGGTTCACCGCCAAATCTGCCTTCGAGAGGACTTCGAGCGCCGGAACATCGCTTGCGTGCGAGACGATCTGCCCCGGATCGTCGGCCGGCGTCAGGACGAGCAGCAGATCGGCGGAACGGGCGCGCGCGCGCGCGCGTTCTATCCCCATCTGCTCCACGTTGCCGGCCTGCTCACGAATGCCGGCAGTGTCGGTGAGAATGATCTTGAGGCCGTCGAGGTCGATTGCGATTTCGACGAGGTCGCGGGTCGTGCCGGCTTCGTCGCTCACGATGGCGACGTCGCGCCTGGCGATCGCATTGAGCAGGCTCGATTTGCCGGCATTGGGCGCGCCGAGGATAACGACCTGGAACCCGTCGCGGACGATCTCCGCGCTATGATACCCGGCCAGGTGGTCGGCCATCTCGGCGGCAAGCGATGCCATGTCCGCCCATATCGTGCTTGCCACCGAACCTGGAACATCGCCTTCATCCGAAAAATCGAGCTCGGCTTCGATCATCGCGCGCGCATGCAGCAGGCGCTGCCGCCACGACGCATAAAGCTCGGCCTGGCGGCTGCGCGTGTTTGCCTGGGCAAAACGGCGCTGCGCCTCGGTCTCGGCCGACACCAGGTCGCCAAGCGCCTCGACGGTCGTCAGGTCGATCTTCCCGTTCAGGAACGCACGCCGGGTGAACTCACCGGCTTCCGCGTGCCGCAAGCCCTCCACTCGACCGAGAGCCTTGAGCACCGCCGCGACGATGGCCTTGCCGCCATGCAGATGCAGTTCGGCGATATCCTCGCCCGTCTCGCTGTTCGGGCCCGGAAAGAACAGGGCCAGGCCGCGGTCGAGTTCCTCGCCGGCAGCGTCCCGGACGATACAATAGCGCGCCGTCCGGGGCGGCGGCACCTTGCCGATCGTCGCCAGCAGGGCGGGCTGGGCGTGCGGCCCCGAAATCCGCACGACGGCGATGCCGGCCGGCAAGCGGCCGCTCGACAAGGCGAAGATCGTATCGTGGAACAGCGTTTGCGGCTGGTCGTTCAGCATTCTAGTCTCGCTTCATCCAAGGCTGTTGCTGGCGCAGCAGCGGCGGGCACACCCGCCGCTATCCGAACGGGAAACCGGCGTCCACTTTTCCTGGACCTGCACGAAAGGGAATTGGCCGTGCCGTTACCGCAAAAGAACCTGCTCGCCGAAGAGGCGAGCCCCTATTTGCGACAGCACGCCGACAATCCGGTCTACTGGCGGCCATGGTCCGCGGCGAGCCTTGCAGAGGCGCGCGAGCTCGACCGGCCGATCCTGCTCTCCGTCGGCTATGCGGCCTGCCATTGGTGTCATGTCATGGCGCATGAGAGTTTTGAGGACGCGGACGTCGCCGCCGTGATGAACAGGCTTTACGTGAACATCAAGGTCGACCGCGAGGAACGGCCCGACATCGATCAGATCTATATGGCGGCGCTTGCGGCGACCGGCGAGCAGGGCGGTTGGCCGCTGACCATGTTCCTCACCCCCGACGGCCGGCCCTTCTGGGGCGGCACCTACTTTCCCAAGACCACCCGCTATGGCCGCCCGGGCTTCATCCAGGTGATGGAGTCCGTGCACCGCGCCTGGACCGAGAAGCGAAACGAGCTCGACAAAAGCGCCGACATCCTCAGCCAGCACGTCAACCAGCGCCTGTCGTCCTCGACGCCGGCATCGCCTGTTTCACGTGAATCACTGCGGCGGCTGGCCGAAGGTATCGACGGCATGATCGACCGGCAGCTCGGAGGGTTGCGCGGTGCGCCAAAATTCCCCAACGCACCATTCACGCAGACGCTGTGGCTGAGCTGGCTGATCGACGGCGTCGAAAGCCATCGTGATGCGGTCGTCGTCAGCCTGGAGAAGATGCTCGACGGCGGCATCTGGGATCACATCGGCGGCGGGCTCTGCCGCTACTCGACCGATGCCGAATGGCTGGTGCCGCACTTCGAAAAGATGCTTTACGACAATGCGCAGCTTATCCGCCAGGCCGGCTGGGCCTATGCCGCCACCGGCAACGAACTGTTCCGCATCCGAATCGAAGAGGTCATCGCCTGGCTGCTGCGCGAAATGCAGGTCGAAGGCGGGGGTTTTGCCTCCAGCCTCGACGCCGACAGCGAGGGTGAGGAGGGGCTCTTCTACGTCTGGAGCGAAGACGAGGTCCGTGCGGTTCTTGGCGAGGCGGCCGACGACTTCCTGTCGGTCTACCGCCTGACGGCTCCGGACAACTGGCACGGCAAGCCCATCGTGCACATTGCCGCTGCCGTCTCGGAAGCCGACCGCCAGAGATTGGCGCCGCTGCGGCAAAAGCTGCTGCAGGCCCGGGAGAGGCGTGTCCGCCCCGGTCGCGACGACAAAGTCCTCGCCGACTGGAATGGCCTGACGATCGCCGCGCTCACCGAGGCAGGCAGACAATTCGGCCGGCCGGAATGGGTTGACGCTGCTCGGGCGGCCTATCGTTTCGTTTCCGAATCGTCCGACGCGGCGGGTCGCCTGCCCCACTCGATCCTCGGCGATCGCAAGCTGTTCCCCGCAATGTCGAGCGACTACGCCGCGATGATCGGCGCGGCGATCGCGTTGCAGCAGGCAACCGGTGAACGATCCTACCTGGACGACGCAGCCCGCTGGGCGGCGCTGCTCGACGACTGGTATTGCGGCCCCGATGGGCACTACCTCACCGCCTCCGACAGTGCCGACACGCCGATGCGCATTCGCGGCGACGTGGACGAGGCGATCCCTTCGGCCACCGGCCAGATCGTCGAGGCATTGTTTCGTCTCGCGCAACTGAGCGGCGAGCAAGGACATCGTGACCGCGCCTGGCAGGTCGCCGAGGCCGCGGCCGGGCGCGGTCTGGCACTGCCCTACGGCCAGGCCGGCATCGTCAATGCCTGCGCCATCGGCCTTGGCGCCTTGAAGCTCGTGAGCGTCGATGACGACGGGCAAGCAGTTTTCTCCCGGCTGGCGGACCGGCTGCCCGACCCGCGTCGGACCGACCTCAGGCTGACCGTCGGAGCCGCGGCGACCGAACTGCCCGGTGGAACCGTTCCGGATACGAATCGACCGGGAGCATGGCTCTGCACCGACCAGCTCTGCCTGCCGCCCATGTTCGAGCCCGAAAAAGCAGAGGCCGCCCTGAGGCGGCCTGTCGTCTGAGAAAACCGGACGCTGAATCGGTCAGTGCGAGGCACCCACTCTGTCGGACATCTCCCCTCGTGGGGGAGATTGAAGCGAAGCACCCCCACTCCGTCACGCTTCGCGTGCCACCTCTCCCCCTGCCCGGGGTAGAGGAATGGCGCCAAGCTTATCGCCGTTCTTCCTCTCCCCCGTCGATCGGGGGAGAGGTGGCGCCGCGAAGCGGTGACGGAGTGGGGGTCGATCGCCATATGCGATTGACCTGCCCCTTGAGGGGGGAGATGTCCGGTAGGACAGAGCGGGGCAACGTAGAGCACCGCGCCCGCCACAGTTAGCCAACGGTAGCCTTGGCTCATCAGGCGTTCAGCGCCGCGGGGAGCGAACTCCAGCGCTCATGGCCCTTACGTATTCATCGAATCGAAGAAGTCGGCGTTGGTCTTCGTCTGCTTGAGCTTGTCGATGAGGAACTCGATGGCGTCGGTGGTTCCCATCGGCGCCAGGATGCGGCGAAGCACGAAAATCTTCTGCAGATCGGCGCGCGGGACGAGCAGGTCTTCCTTGCGGGTGCCGGACTTGAGGATGTCCATGGCCGGGTAGATGCGCTTGTCGGCAACCTTGCGGTCGAGCACGATTTCCGAATTGCCGGTGCCCTTGAACTCTTCGAAGATCACCTCGTCCATGCGGCTGCCGGTATCGATCAGGGCCGTCGCGATGATGGTCAGCGACCCGCCTTCCTCGATGTTGCGGGCCGCACCGAAGAAACGCTTCGGCCGCTGCAGCGCATTGGCGTCGACGCCGCCCGTCAGCACCTTGCCGGATGACGGCACGACCGTGTTGTATGCGCGGCCGAGGCGCGTGACCGAATCCAGCAGGATGACGACGTCGCGACCGTGCTCGACCAGGCGCTTGGCCTTCTCGATCACCATCTCGGCCACCTGCACGTGGCGCGACGCCGGCTCATCGAAAGTCGAGGAAACGACCTCGCCCTTCACCGAGCGCTGCATGTCGGTCACCTCTTCCGGCCGCTCGTCGATCAAAAGCACGATCAGGTAGCATTCCGGATGATTGGCCGTGATCGAATGCGCGATGTTCTGCAGCAGCACCGTCTTGCCGGTGCGCGGCTGTGCGACGATCAGGGCACGCTGGCCTTTGCCGAGCGGCGCCACCAGGTCGATCACGCGCGGCGAGATGTCCTTCGTCGTCGGGTTCTCGATCTCCATCTTCAGCCGCGAGGTCGGGTAGAGCGGCGTCAGATTGTCGAAGTGGATCTTGTGCCGGATCTTCTCCGGATCGTCGAAATTGATCGTGTTGACCTTGAGCAGGGCGAAATAGCGCTCGCCCTCCTTGGGGCTGCGGATCGGCCCTTCGACCGTGTCGCCGGTCTTGAGCGAGAAGCGCCGGATCTGCGAGGGCGATATGTAGATGTCGTCCGGGCCCGGCAGATAGTTCGCATTGGCCGAGCGGAGGAAGCCAAAGCCGTCCTGCAGCACCTCGACCACGCCGTCGCCGATGATCTCGACATCCTGCGCGGCAAGTTTTTTGAGAATGGCGAACATCAGCTCCTGCTTGCGCATGACGCTGGCGTTCTCGACCTCGAGCGATTCGGCGAACGCAATGAGGTCGGTGGGTTTCTTGTTCTTGAAGTCCTGAAGTTTCATTTCCTGCATGGGAATGCTCGGGGGAGAGATTGGGAAAAATAGAAGTGGCGTTGCTGAAAGCGAGCCTGCCGCGCGTTCAATGGTGAAGAGATTCGGCGCTGGCTGGAGGGAAGGTCCGTCTTTTATCGCCGCCGCCGTCAAAGAGCAAGGCAGCCCGCCTCCAAAAAAGCGCCAGAGGCGAAAGCGTTCCGCCTGCTCGTCCGAGCGCTCGAATCTTTGGCTGGACGTGCGGTCCCGCTTCAGAACGGCTTGACGATGACAAGGATGACGATGGCGATCATCAGCACGGTCGGGACCTCGTTGACGATCCGCCAATGCCGCGCCGGTTTCCGATTGCGATCGTCGCCGAAACGCCTGACCGCGCCACTCAGATAGCCATGCACGCCGGACAGTACAAGCACGAGGGCGAGCTTGGCGTGAAGCCAGCCGCCGGAGAACGCAAAACCCTTCCAGGCGAGCCACAGCCCGGCGATCCAGGTCACGATCATGGCCGGGTTGATGATGGCGCGCAGCAGGCGCCGCTCCATCACCTTGAAGGTTTCCGACTGTTTCGAGCCCGGCTCCGCATCGACGTGATAGACGAACAGGCGCGGCAAATAGAGCATGCCCGCCATCCAGGAGATGACGGCGACGACGTGCAACGCCTTCACCCAGTCGTACCAGGCGTCCGAGACGAGCAGGAAGAGCGCCGCCGCGCCGGCCGCAAGCACGACCAGTCCGACGAGCGCACGTGTCAGCGGGCTGGCCGCGGAAGATTGCCGGACGTCGCTCAAGGCTGCCCCGCTTCGCGGATGCGCTTCAGCATCGCTTCGACATGCGCCGGCGGCGTCTCGGGCAGGATCCCATGGCCGAGATTGAACACGAGCGGCCCATGGCCGAAACCGGAGAGCACGGCATCGACACCTTCCTCAAGCGCCCGGCCGCCGGCAAGCAACCGCAGCGGATCGAGATTGCCCTGTATCGCTCCCCCGCGTTGCACCGTCCGGCCAAGCTCGATCGGCACGGTCCAGTCAAGGCCGACGCCATCGACGCCAGTCTTTTCCCGATAGGCGGCATAGCGGCCGCCGGCGCCACGCGGAAAACCGATCACCGGAACCTCCGGGTACCTGGCCTTCACGCGGCGGACCAGTTCGCGCACCGGCGCAACCGCGAATGCCTCGAAACTTTGCTCATCCAGCACGCCGGCCCAGGAATCGAAGATTTGGACGACATCCGCGCCGGCGTCGATCTGGCGGACAAGATACTGCGCCGACCACTCCACCAGCACGTTCAGCAGTGCCTCAAACCGTTCACGCTCACGGAAGGAAAACAGCTTCGCCGGCGCCTGGTCGGGTGTGCCGCGCCCGGCGATCATATAGGTCGCCACCGTCCACGGCGCGCCGCAAAAGCCGATCAGCGTGGTTTCCGCCGGCAGCTCGGCACGCAGCCGCGCAACCGTTTGGTAGACGGGCGCAAGGCGGTCATGAAATCCCGATCCGTCCAGCCGCTCGATCTCGCTTGCCGCAAGCGGTGTCATCAGAGGGCCTGCACCCTCCTCGAAGCGAAGGTCGCGGCCGAGCGCATGCGGCACGACAAGGATATCGGAGAACAGGATCGATGCGTCGAAGCCGAAACGGCGGATCGGCTGCAGCGTCACCTCCACCGCCAGGTCGGGATTGTAGCAAAGGTCGAGGAAGCTGCCGGCGCTCTGCCTTATCTCACGGTATTCGGGAAGATAGCGGCCGGCCTGCCGCATCAGCCAGACGGGCGGCGGGAACATGGGCTGTCCCTTGAGGACCTCGACCACTTTCCTATCGGTCATTCCGCTCCCTCACAGGACCCGCTCCAATAAAACAAATCATTTTTAAAGAGTCTTTTGATTCTGAGACTCTGTGAGAGTCGGTAATTCACGCGGGCGGCTGAAACAGCGATCCGGACCCGGGCGGCGCAAATCTGAACGGTTTCCGGAAAGGATTTGTTAACTATGTGGACAGCCAAGGAAAATGCCATGATATCAAGGCCTTGAGGACGACGCGAAGCATGTCGCGCGAAACACGGCCGAACTCAATGCGGCATTTTCCCCGTTCTTCCCAAGGGTGCCGGCGCATCGTCCACGCCGGAGCGAATTGTGGACATCCCGGCATCTGATACAGTCGCGCCGAATGCCGATGGCCGATGGCCGGGCGTTTCCCACATTTGACCACAGGCCTGTGAACAAACCCCAGAGCTTCTTCCATCTGCACCTGATCTCGGACGCGACCGGCGAGACGCTGCTTGCCGCCGGCCGCGCCGCTGCCGCGCAATACAAGAACGCGCGCGCGATCGAGCACATCTATCCGCTGATCCGCACCGAGCGGCAGCTCACCGCCGTGTTCGAGGAGATCGAGCAGGAGCCCGGCATCATCCTCTACACCGTGGTCGACCAGCATCTTGCGGCGATGATCGACCAGCGCGCGCAAGCGATGGGCCTGCCTTGCGTGTCGGTGCTCGAGCCGGTGCTGCTCGTCTTCCAGTCCTATCTCGGCACGCCGGCCGGCCGGCGCGTCGGCGCGCAGCACGTGCTCGACGCCGAATATTTTCGCCGCATCGACGCACTCAATTTCACCATGGAGCATGATGACGGCCAGCTGACCGGCGATCTCGAGGATGCCGACATCGTGCTGGTCGGCATCTCGCGCACCTCGAAGACGCCGACGAGCATCTATCTGGCGAACCGCGGCATCAAGACCGCCAACATCCCGATCGTTGTCGGCGTGCCGCTGCCGGACAATCTGCTGCAGCTCAAGAAACCGCTGGTGGTCGGGCTGATCGCCACGGCCGAGCGCATCTCGCAGGTACGCCAGAACCGGTTGCTCGGACAGACGGCCGGTTTCGAGGCGAGCAGCTATGTCGACCGCGCCGCGATCGCGGAAGAGCTCGCCTATGCGCGGCAGCTCTGCACGCGGCATGGCTGGCCGACCATCGACGTGAGCCGCCGCTCGATCGAGGAAACGGCAGCTGCAATCCTTGCCCTGCGCGGCCGGGCGCGCTAGCCAGCGCTGCTCGACACCGCTGGCAGACCTCAATGAAAAAGCTCATCCTCGCCTCGGGCAGTCCTTTCCGCCGCGCCATGCTGGAAAATGCCGGCATAGCCTTCGACGTGGTGCGCCCGACGATCGACGAAAGGGCGGTCGAAGCGCCGCTCGCCGAAAGCGGCGCCAGCGCCGAAGACGTCGCGCAGGTGCTCGCCGAGGCAAAGGCGCTTGATGTCAGCGAGAAGCATCCGGACGCGATCGTGATCGGTTCCGACCAGACCCTGTCGCTGGGCGACCGTCTCTTCCACAAGCCGGAGGACATGGAGGGAGCGCGGCGTCATCTGCTGGCGCTGTCGGGCAAGACGCATCATCTGAACAGCGCTGTCGTGATCGCAGCGGGTGGCGAGGCTGCCTGGCGGCATGTCTCGGTCGCCTCGCTCACCATGCGCGAGCTCTCGCCGGCTTTCATCGGCCGGCACCTGGCGCGGGTCGGCGACAAGGCGCTGCAAAGCGTCGGCGCCTACCAGATCGAAGGCGAGGGCATCCAGCTCTTCGCCAGGATCGAGGGCGACCATTTCACCATTGTCGGCCTGCCTTTGCTGCCTTTGCTCGCGCAGTTGCGCACCATGGGCGCCATCGATGGCTGACCAGGCCGCGAAGAAGGCTTTTGTCTGCGGTCATCCGATCGCGCATTCGCGCTCGCCCAGGATCCACGGATATTGGCTGAGGCAGCATGGGATCGACGGCGTCTATGTCGCGCGCGATGTGGCGCCCAACGATTTTGCCGGCTTCTTCAACGGCTTCGCGGCGGAAGCTTTTGCCGGCGGCAATGTGACGATCCCGCACAAGGAGGCGGCGTTCGCGCTTGCTGCAAGGCGTGACGAGACGGCGGAGGCGGTCGGCGCCGTCAACACGCTCTGGCTGGAGGAGGGGCGCGTCGCTGCGGGCAACACGGACGTGTTCGGCTTTCTTGCCAATCTCGACGAGTGGGCGCCGGGCTGGGACGGCGCCAGGGTTGCGGTGGTGGTCGGCGCTGGCGGCGCTTCGCGCGGCATCGTTCACGGCTTGCGGCAGCGCGGCGTCGGCGACATCCGCGTCGCCAACCGCACCAGGGAGCGGGCGCGCGAGCTGGCCGACCATTTCGGCAGCGGGGTCAGCGCGCATGGCACCGAGGCGCTGCGCGAGCTCTGCGGCGACGCCGGCCTGCTGGTCAACACCACATCGCTCGGAATGCATGGCGAGAGCGACCTGCCGGCGGACCCGGCTTGGCTGCCGGACGGGGCGGTCGTGCATGACGCGGTCTACGTGCCGCTGAAGACGCCGCTGCTCGTAGCGGCCGAGCGGCGCGGGCTGCGCATCGTCGACGGGCTCGGCATGCTCCTGCACCAGGCGGTGCCGGGTTTCGAACGATGGTTCGGCGTGCGGCCGGGCGTGACGCCGGAGCTGCGCGCGCTGATCGTCGCCGATATCGAAGGCGCGCAAAAATGATCGTGCTCGGCCTCACCGGCTCGATCGGCATGGGCAAGTCGACCACGGCAAAGATGTTCGCTGAGGAGGGCGTGCCGGTGCACGATTCCGACGAGGCGGTGCATCGGCTCTATGCGGGCGAGGCGGCGCCGCTGGTCGAGGCCGCCTTCCCGGGCACCGTGATCGAGGGCCGCGTCGACCGCGAACGGCTTTCGCGTCACGTGATCGGCAACGCGCAGGCGATCCGCCGGCTGGAGGAAATCGTGCACCCGCTGGTGCGTGCCGATGCCGGCCAATTCCTCGAACGGCACCGCGCGGCCGGTGCGCCGCTTGCGGTGCTCGACATACCGCTGCTCTTCGAGACCGGCGGACGCGGCCGCGTCGACAAGGTCGTGGTGGTGACGGCTTCGCCCGAACTGCAGCGCGAGCGCGTGCTGGCCCGGCCCGGCATGACGGCGGAAAAATTCGAGGCGATTCTCGCCCGCCAGGTGCCTGATGCGGACAAGCGCCGGCAGGCGGACTTCGTCATCGATACGGGCGACGGCATGGAGGCGGCCCGCGAGCAGGTGCGCCGCGTCATCGCCGACCTCACCAAAGCAAATCCAGGAAAAGTGGACACCGGTTTGCCGTCCGGTTTTGCGCCAGGACCATGACCGATGGCGTTTCGCGATTCATGAAACGCTAGAGGAAAAGTCAGGAGAATGAACCGCGCTGGTTGCCTGTCGCGGCGGGCATCGGCAGAATCCGCCAATGGCTGATTCTGTCCGCGAGATCATTCTCGACACCGAGACGACCGGCCTCGATTCCCGCATCGACCGCGTGATCGAGATCGGCGGCGTGGAGATGGTGAACCGCTTCCCGACCGGGCGGACGTTCCACGTCTACATCCATCCCGAGGACCGCGATGTGCATCCGGAGGCGGAAGCCATCCACGGCATCAGCATGTCCTCGCTCAAGGACAAGCCGAAATTCCGTGAGATCGCCGCCGACTTCGTCGCTTTCATCGACGGCGCCCGGCTCGTCGCCCACAACGCGAACTTCGATGCCGCCTTCATCAATGCCGAGTTCGCGCGGCTGGGAGTTGCGCCAGTGGCGCAGGAGCGTGTCATCGACACGCTGGCGATCGCGCGGCGCAAGCACCCGATGGGCCCGAATTCGCTCGATGCGCTCTGCCGCCGCTACGGCGTCGACAACAGCCATCGCACCAAGCACGGCGCGTTGCTCGATTCCGAGCTGCTGGCGGAGGTCTATATCGAGCTGACCGGCGGCCGGCAGGCGGCGTTCGCGCTGGATATCAGCATCGACACCGGGCCCGCGGTCGGCGCTGCATCGATCGTCGTCGCCACGCTTGCGCCGCGGCCGCGGCCGCTCGCCGCGCGGCTTTCCGCACTCGAGCTTGCCGCGCACGAAGCGATGGTGCGCGAGCTGGGCGACAATGCACTCTGGAAGAAGTGGCAGCCGGCCTTCATGCCGCCGGCCGGCATCGCCGCGGCACCGACCGCGGCCTGAACGCAGCCCCGACGGGGCGCGCGCTTTAGCTCACTTTCACCTTGGCGCGCGCCTGGTCCTCGGCGATCTTGCGCTGGAACATCTGGGCGAAATCGATCGGGTCGAGCATCAGCGGCGGGAAGCCGCCATTGCGGGTGGCTTCGGCGATGATCTGCCGCGCGAAGGGGAAGAGCAGCCGCGGGCACTCGATGAAGAGCAGCGGCAGCATGTGTTCCTGCGGAAAACCTTCGATGCGGAAGACGCCGCCATAGACGAGCTCGACATTGAACAGCACGTCCTTCTCGCCGCCCGCCTTGGCCGACAGCGTCAGATTGACGTCGAATTCCTTGTCGGACAGCGGGTTGGCCGCGACGTTGACGTTGATGTTGATGTTCGGCGCCTTCTCCTGCCCGCGCAGCGTGCCCGGCGCACCCGGATTCTCGAAGGACAGGTCCTTCACATATTGCGCGAGCACGTTGAGGGTCGGTGCCGCCCCGTTGCCGGCGGTCGGTGCGCCGGTCGGCGGGATCGTCTTGTTGTCGGCCATTTCAGGCAATCCTTGGCTGGCCGCGGGGAGCGGCCGTTAAAATCGCGCGCTGGCTAGCATGGCAGGGAGGCCAAAACAAGTTGCGGCCGCCCGCCGCCGCCGTCAACCTTACTGCGGCTCGATGCGGCGCCAGGGCGAGTCCGGCGAGCCCCCGCGCGAATACTCGTCTTCGTCGAGATCGATCGTGCGGCCGTCCCGGCCGGGGCCGCCTCCGCCGAACGGGCGGAAATCGGTGACGACGGTGATCCGGCTGCCGATCAGCCGCCAGACGAGATCGCGCACGAACGGGACGAAAAGCAGCAGCCCGGCAATGTCGGTGATGAAGCCCGGAATGATGAGCAGGATGCCGGCGAGCATGATCATCGCGCCATGCGCGAGATCGCGGCCCGGCACTGCGCCGGCGGCAGCGGCCTTGCGGATACGGTTAACGGCGCCGGCGCCCTGCGCGCGCACCAGCATCACGCCGGCGACGATCGCGAGCACCTCCAGCCCGATGGTCGGCAGCACGCCGATCCAGCCGCCGACCACGATGAATCCGGCGATTTCCAGCAATGGCAGCGCCAGAATTGCCAGGCCGGTGAGGAATCTCGTCAAGGATTGGTCCAATCGTGGCTTTATGTGCTCAGGCACCTAGATAGGTTGACGGCGATCTGATTTGAATGATCGGCACGCGCGTTCTATATGCAAGGATCAGATCGTGCGAGAAGGCTGGCCCGGCCCGCGCCCTGATGGCATCCGGCGACCGGAACAGAGGCTCTGTTGGAAGACATGGAATTCTTCGATTTCGGCACGATTTTCTTTCTGATCGCCGCCGTGGTGATTTTCCTGCAGCTGCGCAATGTGCTCGGCCGCCGGACGGGCAGCGAGCGTCCGCCTTTCGACCCCTACACCGCCGGCCGTCAGCGCAAGGAAGAAGCCTCCGCCAAGGCGCCGGAAAACGTCGTGTCGCTGCCCAAGAAGCGGGCGCCCGGTGAAGCCGAGCCGTCCATCTATGTGGCCATCGATGCCGCCGCCCAGCCCGGCACCGATCTGAACAAGGGCATGCGGGCGATCAAGGACGCCGATCCGAGCTTCGAGCCGAAGGGTTTCGTCGACGGCGCCAAGATGGCTTACGAGATGATCGTCATGGCCTATGCCGACGGCGACCGCAAGACGCTGAAAAACCTGCTTTCGCGCGAAGTCTATGACGGCTTCGTCGCGGCCATCGCCGACCGCGAGACGCGCTCGGAAAAAATCCAGTCCTCCTTCGTCGGTATCGACAAGGCCGAGATCGTCGGCGCCGAGATGAAGGGCGGCGAAGCGCATGTGACGCTGCGCATCGTCAGCGAGCTGATCTCGGCGACGCGCGACAGCGCCGGCACGGTGATCGACGGCGACCCGGAGACCGTGGCCGAGGTGAAGGACGTCTGGACCTTCGCGCGCGACACCCGCTCGCGCGACCCGAACTGGAAGCTGGTGGCAACGGAAGCCGAAGACTAGATTCGGTTTCCGGGGACCGCCGATGCTCTCCCCTCTTTTCCACCCACGGGATTTCGACAGGCTGCCGGGCTGGCGCGCGGACGACCCTTCGCTTGCGTTCGATGCGTTTCGCCGTTCGGCCTTCCGGGTGCTGGAAAAGCCTTACAAAACCGGCTCGCTCGGCGTCGAGGCCGGCGCCTTTGCCGGAGCCTGCGCCGAGGCGCGCGGGCACCCGGCGCTCGCCGCCGATGCAGCGCGCGCCTTTTTCGAGCGGCATTTCGTCCCGTGTCTGATCGCGCCCGACGACCGGCCGCGCGGTTTCGTCACCGGTTTCTACGAGCCGGCGGTCGAGGCTTCGCCGGTGAGGACTGAGCGGTTCACGGTTCCGCTCCTGGCGCGGCCGGACGATCTGGTCGACATCGATCACGGCAACCGTCCGTCAGGTCTCGACCCATACCTCGCCTTTGGCCGGCGGACGAAGGACGGCGTCGTCGAATATTTCGACCGCCGCGCCATCGAGACCGGCGCGCTTGCCGGTCGTGGGCTGGAGTTCGCCTGGGTCGAAAGCAAGGTCGACGCCTTCTTCATCCATGTGCAGGGCGCGGCGCGGCTGGACCTCACCGGCGGCGGCACGCGCCGCATCACCTACGCCGCGAAATCCGGGCAGCGTTTTTCCGGGCCGGGCAGGATCCTTGCCGATCTTGGTGAAATCCCGCTCGAAAAGGTCACGATGCAGTCGATCCGCCGATGGTTTGCCGAGCATCCGGGCAGGGTCGACGAAATTTTCTGGCAGAACCGGTCATACATCTTCTGGCGCGAGGCCTCGGTCGACGACCCGGCGCTCGGTCCGGTCGCCGCAGCAAAAGTTCCGCTGACCGCCGGGCGCTCGCTGGCCGTCGACCGCCTGCTGCACACATTCGGGACACCCTTCTTCATCGATGCGCCGGCACTGAAGGCGTTCGATGCGAAACCGTTTTCGCGCCTGATGATTGCCCAGGACACCGGCTCGGCCATTGTCGGCCCGGCGCGCGGCGACCTGTTTGCCGGATCGGGCGATGCGGCGGGCGAAATCGCGGGCGTGGTCAGGGCCGATGCCGATTTTTACGCGCTGCTGCCGCGCGGGCTCGCGGCACGCTGATGGCGCGCGGCAAAAGCCTCACCGACGAAGACCGCGTTTTGTGGAACCTCGTCGCCAGCTCGACCGTGCCGTTGAAAGGCCGGGCCAGCCCCGTCGGGAAAAAGGCGGCCGCCGCGGACGAAGCCGCGGAACCCGAAGCGGCAGGGATCGCAAAAGGGTCGACCGCCCCGCTCGCCGCGGCGCGGCCCGAGCCGCCGAAAAAGCAGCATGTCGCGCGCTCGATCGATGCGCCTATGCTCGACAAGATCGCGAAAGGCCGGGTTTCGATCGGCGGCCGCGTCGACCTGCACGGCATGACGCAGGCGCAAGCGCACAATCTGCTGCTCGGTTTCCTGCGCACCGCGCACGATCGCGAGCTGCGCTACGTGCTGGTGATCACCGGAAAGGGTACATCCTCGGGCGGCGCCGGCGTGCTCAGGCGCGCCGTGCCGGACTGGCTGGCGACGGCGCCGTTTCGCATGCTGGTCAGCGGCTATGACGAGGCCGCGCGCAGCCATGGCGGCACCGGCGCGCTTTACGTTCGGCTTCGCCGAAAGGGGTAGGCAATGACCAGGGAACCGGCCCGCCACCCGCAGGATCTCGAGCGACTGCTGATCGACCGGCAATGGGCGGGCGATGTGGACGGCATGGTGGCGCTGTTCGAGCCCGGTGCCGTAATCCATCAGGGCGATGGCGAGCCCACCGTCGGCACCGACGCGATCCGCAAACTGTTTGCCGGCTTCGTCGCGTCAGGCCGCAAATTCCAGCGCGGCGCGCAGCAGTCGCCTGTCATCAACGGCGATCTGGCGCTCACCTCGACGCGCCTGCCGGACGGCGCCGTCACGGCGGAAGTCGCGCGCCGTCAACCCGACGGTGCCTGGCTTTGGGCGATCGACCGGTTCTCGATCTTGTAATTTGCCCGGTATGCCAAACGGGTGAAATAGCTGCTTGACATACGGCATTGCAATTAGGCACTCTACATACCTATTGCAGCTTTGGCTGCATTGCCCGCAGCCGAAGGAGCACAGGTTTTGGCAAAGGTGTACGAGGTGGTCCTCGATTTCCTGCAGGGTTCGGGGATCACGCTTTACGCAGGCATGGTCGGTTCGACGACGGCACCATACGTTTCGAGACTCGTTGACACCGAAGCCAGCCGTTATGTCGCCGTCCGCCACGAGCAGGTTGCCGCGGCGATCGTCGACGCTTCGGCCCGCCTGACCGGCCGGCCGGGTTGCGTGCTGATCCATGGCGCCTCCGGCGCGCTGGCGGCCAGCCTCGGCATCGCGACCGCAGCCAAAGACAACACACCGATGCTGGTGCTCAACGCCACGCAGGAGCGGATCGCCATGGAAGGCGGCTTCTGGCAGACCGCCGACGTGCTTCAGCCGCTTGCCGCGCTGGCCAAATACCAGATCCGCGTCGAGCGCCCCGACCAGGCTCTGACGGCGGTCGCGCGCGCCCTGCACGAGGCGGTGGCAGGCAAGCCTGGCGTCGCGCAGGTCGACCTGCCGATCGATGTCTCCACGGCGGAGTATGACGGCCCGCCGGTGGCGGCCATGCTCCGACTGGCGGCTCCGCTGCTGCGGCCCTGCCCGGACCCCGAGGTGTTGTCCGAGCTTCGCCGCCTGCTGGCGGCGGCCGAGCGGCCAGTGATTCTGATCGGGGGCGGTGCGGCCTATTCCGGCGCCGGACCGGCATTGGTGGAGCTCGCCGAGCTGCTGCACGCGCCGGTCGTCAGCACGCAGACCTCGCGCGGCGTGGTCGACGAGCGTCATCCGCTGAGCCTCGGGCCTTCTGGCATCCTCGGCTACGAGCCGATCGGCGCCGCGATCCGCGAGGCCGACCTCGTGCTCGCCATCGGCTCTCGTCTGTCGGACATGCAGACCGTGCGCGGCACGCTGCTGCCGAACGGCGCGCCGATCGTCCAGATCGACATAGACGCAGCCACCATCGGGCGCTCCGCGCCGGTGGCGTTCGGCATCGTTGCAGACGCGCGCGCTTTCTGCGACGCCATGGTGGCGCTGCTGCGGGACGAACCGCTCGAGGTACCGGCATCACGGCGCCGGTGGGCGGCGCGGCTTAGCCAGGATGCCGACCGTTGGTTCGCCGACTGGCTGTCCGGCGCGCGCGACACCGGCAAGGTGCAGCCGCAGGAAGTGGTGGCGGCGTTCCGCGATCATCTGCCGGCCGATGTGATCATGACGCACGGCGCCGGCGACCACGGCTTTTACGGACCGATGGTGAAGGTCGGCGGCGGCGGCACGCACATCATGTCGGCGACGCTTGGTGCCATGGGCTGCTCGCTCGGTCATGCCATCGGCGCCAAGCTGCAGCAGCCGACCCGCACCGTGATCGCCTGCTCCGGCGACGGCGAGTTCCTGTTCAACGTCGGCGATGTCGAGACCATGGTGCGCGAGAAGGCGGCGGTCGTCGTGGTCGTCTTCAACAATTTCCGGCTCGGATCGCAGCGCCCGCGCGTCGCCGCCTACGGCAAGGTTCAGGGGACCGACCACGGCAATCCCGACTACGCGCGACTGGCGGAGCTCTTCGGCGCGCGCGGATACCGCGTCGATAAGCCCGGTGCTTTCGCAGCGGCGCTCCGCGACGCCATCGCCAGCGGCGAGCCGGCGATCATCGATGTGATCGTCGATCCGGAGGCGCGGCCGCCGCGCATCGCCATGAGCCGCGAGGCGAAGTAGTGCGATGCCGCGCGGCGGCCCCTTGCTGCTGGTGGTGGACATGCAGGACCATTACCTGGCGTCGCTCGGCATCGAGGCGCGGCATTCGCTGGTCGGCGCGGTCAACGAGCTGGCGCGCGGTTTTCGCGATCACGGCGCTCCCGTCGTCTGGTTGCGCATGGTGCATGACGAGAGCTGGGCCGAGCTCAAAGCCTGCATTGGCGAGCCGGGCTGGGCCGAACGCCGACGGTGCCTCGCCTCCAGCGGTCTGGCGGCCGGCGTCAGGGCTGCGGCGCTCGACCTGGTGGTCGACAAGATGCGGCACGACGCTTTCGCCCCGGGCAGCTCGCGGCTGAGCGAGCATATCGGTGAGACGCGTCCGTCATTCGTCGCCGTGGCAGGGGTGAGCACGCACATCTGCTGCCTGGCGACGGCACGCGGCGCGCTGGCGGCCGGGCATGGCTGCGTGATGGTTGCCGACGCCCTCGCGGCGGCCGACCCGGCGGAACACCGGCGCGCCCTCGACGCGTTCGTCGCCGAGGGCGGAGCCGTCGAAACCGCTGCGGGGGTTGGCGGCCGCCTGAGGCCACAGCCCGTCGAACACTGAGGAAAGGGGAACGCCGCATGTACAAGGTCCGCAAATGGGTGGCGCATGTGGAGGAGGTCATGCACGATGGCGGCGCGCCGAACGAGACGCCGCTCGTCAAGGTCGTCGTCGGCGCCGTGATCGAGAACCCCTTCGCCGGCGGTTTTGTCGAGGATCTGAGCCCCCTGACCGAGGTCAGCGATTGGCTCGGGCGCCAGCTCGGAGCGCGGGCGGTCGCCCTGCTCGGCGGCCGGCCGGTCGAAAGTTATGGGAAGGGCGGCATCGTCGGCACCGGCGGGGAGCAGGAGCACGCCGTCTCGTCGCTGACCACGGTGTTCGGCAACGCGCTGCGCGACGCAGTGGGCGGCGGCGAAGCCTGGATATCGTCGGTGACGAAGGTCGGTCCGGCCGGGGCGTCCATCGACGTGCCGCTCGCCTTCAAGGACGAGGTCTATGTCCGCTCGCACTATGATGCGGTGACGCTGCAGGTCGGGGATTCGCCGCGGCCGGGCGAGATGTTGCTGGTGGCGGCCGTGGCGACCGGCGGCAGGCCGCACGCGCGCGTCGGCGGGATGACGGTGGATCAGGCGAGGCGGCGCAAATGAGCCTGGCCATCGTCAATATCGGACCGTCGCACGATGGCGGCGCCGCCGGCAACGCCCTGGCGGGCGACGCGGTCGTCTGTGACAACGGCCGCATCGTGTGGATCGGCGACAGTGCCGCCGTCGCCGCCGCCGACCACCGGACGGTGATCGACGCGGCCGGTGCGACCGTCGTGCCCGGGCTCATCGATTCGCACGTGCATACGACCTTCGGCGACTACACGCCGCGCCAGCAGACGGTCGGCTTTCTCGACAGCTATGTGCATGGCGGCACCACCTCGGTCATTTCCGCCAGCGAGGTGCACGTGCCCGGCCGGCCGCAGACGGTAGCCGGGGTCAAGGCGCTGGCTGTGGCGGCCGCGCACTGTTTCGCCGACTACAGGCCAGGCGGCATGACCGTGCATGCTGGCTCCCTCCTGCTGGAGCCGGGCCTCGCTGCTGCCGACTTCGCCGAGGTCGCGGCTGCCGGGGTGTGGCTCGCCAAGGCGGGGTTCGGCGCGGTGGACACCCCGTTCGGCTACGTTCCGCTGGTGGCCGGCGCGCGTGCCGCCGGGCTGGTCGTCATGTGCCACACGGGCGGTGGGTCGATCGGCGGCAGCCAGTCCAAGATCGGCGCCGACGCGCTGCTGGCGATGAACCCGCACATCGCGGGCCACGTCAATGGCGGGCCCACCGCATTGTCCCGCGAGGAGAATTCGCTGCTCGTCGAGCACAGCTCCATCGTTCTGCAGATATCCCATGCCGGCAATCTGCGCTCTGCCATCGACATCTGCGAGATGACCCTGGCGGCCGGCGCATTTGCCCGCCTGCTCATCTCGACCGACACGCCGACCGGCACCGGCGTCATGCCGCTTGGCATGCTCCGCTGCATGACCGAATTGTCGTCGCTCGGGCCGCTCACTCCGCGCCAGGCGATCGCTGCCGCAACCGGCAACGTGCGTGCCGTCTATGGTCTCGACGAAGGCCAACTGGCGGTCGGTGCCGTGGCCGACATCGCCGTGATCGACGCGCCGGTGGGCTCCATGGCTCGAGACGCCTTCGCCGCGATGGCGATCGGCGACATCCCGGCTGTCGCATGCGTGGTGACCGCGGGCCGGCTTCGTTTCGCAAAGAGCCGCAACACGCCCGCCCCCGTCCGAACCGTCAGGGTGCTGCAATGACGACCGCAACAGCGCTGCTCTTCTCGCAGATGCAGCCGCGTCCCGGCGAGACGGGCCTGTTCGACGAATGGTACGAAACCGACCATATCCCGGCCCGCATGGCCATTCCCGGTTTCCTGGCCGCGAGCCGCTATCGCGCGCTCGAAGGCGAGCCGCGCTACCTGGCCGTCTACGAGCTGGAAAGCCTCGCTGTCCTCGATCATCCCGCCTACCGGCTGGTCAAGGAACAGCCGAGCGAGCTCACCCGCCGCATGCTGGGCAGCGTGACCGGCTTCACCCGCTATACGGGCGTGCTGGAGGCCGAGTTCGGCGCGATCGGAGCGTTGGCGCCTTCGCATCTGTCTGTCGTCGCTTTCGACGTTCCGCCTCAGGACAGATCCGAGTTGCACGATTTCTACCGGCTGGAGCACGCGCCTCTGCTGCTCGACGCGCCGGATTGGCTGCGCATCCGTCGTTTCCGCGTGCTTGACGGCGCCGGTGGGAACTGGACCGACCTTTTGCTGCACGATCTCGGCTCCGCTGAAGTCATGCATTCGCCGCAGCGCGAGCGCGCGCGCAGTGCGCCGCGCCGCAACGCGCTCGCCGCGCGTCCGTGGTTCGCGGCTTCCGGGCGCTGGCTTTACGAACGCTTCAGCGTTCATCTGTCGCGCCCCTGAGCGGCGCCGCCCAAACGCGGCATTTCCCGCAAGGTCTGCTTGACCGGGAGTGATGAGCGAATTATAACCGTAAGTGCGTAAGTTATGTATGGTATCTGGCATCACAAAACGGCTGAGGCCGACCAGAAGGGGAGCATGCATACGATGTCTTCGATCACATCCGGAACCAAACCGGCGAGCAGTCGCGGGCCTAGCCGCCGCGAGTTCATCGCCGGAGCAGCGGCGCTTGGCGCAGCCGGTCTGGCGCCAGCCGGCTGGGCTCGCGCCGCCACGCCCTCGAAGGGCGGAACGCTGCGCATAGGGTTGGGCGGCGGCGGCGCCGGCGGCGCGGTCGACGCCCATGCCTGGTCGGGCGTTTCCGATGGCGTCCGCGTCAAGAGCCTCTACGACACGCTGATCTGGCAGACCTTTCCGAACGGCGGCCAGCTTGTCCACGATCTGCGGGTGGCCGAGTCGATCGAGATGGGCAAGACGCCCGACGAGTGGACGATCCGCCTGCGGCAGGGCATCGAGTTCCACCACGGCAAGACGGTGTCGGCCGAAGACGTGCTGTTCACCTTCGCCCGCATTCTCGATCCGGCGACCAAGGCGGTCGCGCGCGGTCGGCTTTCGATCATCGACCTCGCAAACAGCACCAAGCTCGACGACCGCACGGTGCGGGTGAAGCTCAACACCCCGAGCGTCATCTTCGACGCCCTGCTGGCGGGCGCGACCACCGGCGTCGTGCCGGTCGATTACGATCCGGCCGCCCCCATTGGCACCGGCCCGTGGCGGTTCAAGAGCTTCGCGCCGGGTCAGCGCGCGGTCTTCACGCGGTTCGAGAACTATTTTGGGCAAGTTGCCTATTGCGACGAGGTCGAGCTGATCGACATCAACGACGACGCCGCTCGCGTGAATGCGCTGCTCGCCGGGCAGGTCGATGCGGTCAATTTGCTGCCCTTCAATCAGATCCGCATCATCGAGGCGACGCCAGGCATGGCGATCGCCAGCTCGAAGTCGGGCGCCAACGTAGCCTACTACATGAAGCTGGACGTTCCGCCGTTCGACGACGTGCGGGTGCGGCAGGCATTCCGGCTGATGATCAATCGCGACATGATCGTGCGGCAAGGCCTGAGCGGGCACGGCGAGGCTGGCAACGACCTCTTCGGCCGCTATGACGACACCTACTCGCTCGACCTCGTCCGCAAATACGATCCGGAGCAGGCGAGAGCGCTGCTGAAGGAGGCCGGCCACGAGAATCTGAGCGTCGACCTTGCCATTGCCGACATCGCGCCAGGCGCCATAGCGGCTTCTGAGATTTTCAAGGCCAATGCCGCCGAGGTTGGAGTCACGATCAACCTGCGCCGCATGGACGCGACGACGCTCGAAGCGCAGACCGACGACATCGCCTTCGGCATCAACGCCTGGCCGGCGCAGGCGATGGCATCGTCGCTGGCGACCGTGTTCGGCGCCAAGTCGGCGCGCAACGACACCCGCTTCAACGACCCCGAACACGACGCGCTCTACAAGCAGATGGTGGCGGAGCCCGATCCCGCCAAGCGCAAGCAGCTGGTCCACGCCATGCAGACCATACAGTTCGAGCGGGGCGGCAACATCGTTGCCTACTTCTACAACGTCGTGGACGGGCACTCGGCGAGGATCGCCGGCATTCAGCCGCACGACCATCTGGGCATGACGCTGGGTGCCGGCCAGCTCCAGTACATCCACTTCGTCTAGTCAAAACAGGAGGGCGGCGACGGCCGCCCTCGCATCTCCCGAAGGAACACCCAGCACAATGTCCGAGGTTGCAGTTCTCAATCCGGTGGGCAATCGCCCGGTTCCGGATCCCCGCCCGCTTGCGCCCCGCACGGGCGGTATCGACGGCCGCACCGTCTATCTTATCGACGGACAGTTCGACAACGGACCGGTTCTCCTCCAGAAGGTCGCGGACTGGCTCGCCGAACATCGGCCGGACGTGAAAACGAAGATGGCGCGCTGGTCGATGCCATACCAGCAGGACGCCAGGCTGGCGGCCGCCATACGCGACGACAACGGCATCGTCATCTACGGCGTCGGGCTCGGCGGCGCCACCTCCCAGGACGTGACCAACCAGTCGCTCTGGCTGGAGCGCGAGTTCGGTGTGGTCACCGTGGCCATCCACACCCACACCTTCGGCCGGCAGGTGGAGTACCTGCTGGACGAGTCCGGCGCACCCAACGCGGCGGTCGCTTTCGTCCCGCACCCGGTCATGGACGTCCGCCCCGACGGCCTCGAAGCCTACGTCAACGGCAACGACCCACTGACCGGCCGCCCATTCATGGACGAAGTGCTGGACGGCCTCACCAAGCCGCGCCAGCACCTCGTCAGCCGGTTTGACGAAACCACGAGCAAGCCGCCGCGCATCCTCGCCCGCGGCGATGAGGACCGCCTGCACAGCCTGTTCCTCGAGCGTGAGCTGACCGACGGGCTGCCCATCGTCCTGCCTACGGAGCGGCGTGTCGATGAGATGCTGAGGGGGACCTCGCATGCGCCCGACAAGATCGTCGGCGAGATGTCGTCGTGCCACGGCCCCGACTGGACCTACACCGTCGAGCAGGTCGCCGTGAACGCGGTGATGGCGGGCGCCAGGCCGGAATACTTGCCGGTCATCCTGGCGCTTGCCTCCAGCGGCAGCACCGCGCGCATCCTGCTGACGACGTCGATGGCCAACATGGGCATCGTCAACGGCCCGATCCGCAAGCAGATCGGCATGAACGCCGGCAATGGCGCGATGGGTCCCTACAGTCACGCGAACGCCACCATCGGCCGTGCCTACGGACTGCTGTCACAGAATTTCCAGGGCGGCTCCAAGCCCGGCGTCTCCTATTTCGGCACGCAGGGCAACGCCTTCGCCTATAGCAATTTGGTCTTCCCGGAAAACGAGGAGGACAGCCCGTGGGAGCCGCTGCACGTGCAGCATGGCATGAGCCGGACCGACAGCGCGGTGACCGTCTTCTCCGGCTGCCGCAGCACGGCCTACACGCCCGATGTGCGCGAATTTTCCTGGCGCGTTTATACCAAACAGCTGCTGCAGGGCATGGACCCCTTCGAGCCGCCTGTCTTCCTGCTGTCGCCGCTCGCTGCCGAGCGCTTCATCAAATATGCCGGCTTCGACACCAAGGCGAAGCTCGCCGACTGGGCGTTCGAGAACGCCAAGATGCCCGCCCACGCCTACTGGGACCACCAGCGCGCACAGACGCTGGCGCTGTCGCGCACCTATGCCGGCGACGAGGAGTATGCGGTGAAGCACCGGGCCAAGCCGGATGAGCTCGTCAACATGTTCATCCGCTCCGAGATCGAGATCGTGGTGGTGGGAGGCGACACGGGCGCAACCTGGCGTATCATGGGCGGCAACAGCCGGGGCACCCCCATCTCGATCGACGCCTGGCGTTAGGAAGGACGATGACTGAAGAGCGCCGTGCCGCGTCCGCCGAGGCTCCGTTCCCTGCCCGGGGATGGCAGCGCTGGCTGCGCGGCCGGCCCTCGGGCGGGCGGGCCGCGCTGTCGTGGTGGGTGGCGATGCGCGTCGGCCAGGGCCTGCTTACTCTGGCGATCGTCGCCAGCATCGTCTTCTTTGCCGCGCGCATCCTGCCGTCCGATCCGGCAAAGCTGATCCTCGGCGTCGAGGCCACGCAGCAACAGCTCGACGACCTTCGCGAGCAGCTGGGCCTCAACAAGCCGGTGCTGCAGCAATACGCCGAATGGATCGCCGGCCTGGCGCGCGGCGACATGGGCACCTCGATCACGACCGGCGCGCCGGTCGCCGACCTCGTCTTGCCGCGCCTGATCAACTCCGGCTCGCTGGTGCTGGTCGCAGCGTCGATCGGAATACCGCTGGCGATCCTGATGGGCATCCTCGCGGCGGTGCAGCGCGATCGAGCCTTCGATCACTTCTTCATGTACCTCACGATGCTGGTCACCGCGCTGCCCGGCTTCGTGATTGGGCTCCTCCTGGTCATCGCCTTCTCGACCACGCTGTTCCGGTTCCTGCCGGCGGTGGTGGTGGTTCCGCCCGGCGAAAACCCGCTCCAGTATCCTGCGCAGCTCGTGCTGCTGGTCACGACGCTCGTGCTGGAGTGCCTGCCGCAGCTTGGCCGTCAGGTGCGCGGTTCGATGATCGAGATCCTCGATTCGGAGTATGTGCAGCTTGCCCGCCTCAAGGGTGCCCGCAAGAGCCGGGTGGTGTTCCGCCACGCCCTTCCCAACGCCATCGTGCCCGGTGTGCAGGCGAGCGCGCTCGTGCTCGCCTGGCTGGTCGGGGGCATCGTGGTGATCGAATATCTGTTCAGCTATCCCGGCCTCGGCAGCCTCCTGGCTGCATCGGTCACCCACCGCGACCTGCCGGTGGTTCAGATGATCGTGCTGATCTTCGGAGCCGCCTATATCGGCTTCAACATCCTGGCCGACCTGCTGACGATCCTGCTCACGCCGCGCCTGCGCGCGGGACTGCGCTGATGCCGGCCGCTGCCGCGAGTGAACACGCCGCGCCGCCGCGGCCCTCCGGTGTCGTGGCCCGCGCCATGCGCACCGGCCGCATGCGGATCGGCATCGGGCTGACCGGGCTCGTCCTGCTGGTGGCCCTCGCCGGCCCCCTGGTCTCGCCGCACTCGCCCGTTGCCTTCGTCGACATGGCCTATGCTTCACCTTCGGCCGTCGCCTGGCTGGGAACCGACTACGTCGGGCGCGACGTGCTGTCGCGCGTCCTGCATGGCGGGCTCAGCATCCTGACGATGACGACGCTCGGCGTTCTGCTGGCGATGGGTGGAGGCGTCACCGTTGGCCTGGTCGCTGCCTATAGCGGGCCGCGGCTCGACGCCTTGCTGATGCGCATCATGGACGTGATCTTCGCCATTCCCAACATCGTGCTGATCCTTCTTTTCCTCACGCTGCTCGGATCGAGCGTGCCGCTGCTGGTCGTGCTCGTGGGGCTGGTCTGGATACCATCGGTCTCGCGCATCACCCGCGGCAGTGCGCTGCAGGTGGTGAAGAAGGAGTTCGTCGAGGCGGCCGAGGTGATCGGCATCTCCGGGACGCGCATCCTGTTCCGCGAGATATTGCCCAACATCGCCACCCCGCTGCTGGTCGAGTTCGGCCTGCGGCTCACCTGGGCCATCAGCCTGGTCGCCGGCATCAGCTTCCTCGGTTTCGGCGTCGCGCCGCCGGCGCCGGACTGGGGCATGATGATCAGCGAGAACCGGGGTGGCCTGGCGATCCAGCCATGGGGCACGCTGGCGCCAATCCTCTGCATCGCGCTGTTCACCATCGGCACCAACATGATGACGGAGGCGGTGTCGCGTGCGCTTGCCGGCGCCGAAGGGAAGGCGGTGCGATGAGCATCGTTGCCGTCCGCGACCTGCGGGTGAAGCTGTCGTCCACCGGCGTCGACATCGTTTCCGGCGTGTCGTTCTCGATCTCGGAAGGCGAGGTGCTCGCGCTGGTGGGCGAATCGGGCTCGGGCAAGAGCACGGTCGCAGGTGCGCTGCTCGGCTATGCCCGGCGTGGCGCCGAGATCGCCGGCGGCAGCGTCGAGGTGATGGGCCACGATGTGCTGTCGCTGGATGCCGAGGGGTTGCGGGCCTTTCGCGGTGGCACGGTCGCCTACGTACCTCAGGATCCCGCCGCGGCGCTCAATCCGTCGATCCGCGTCGGCGCGCAATTGCGGGAAGTGTTCGAGATTCACCGCATCACCGACAGGAGTGCTGTTGCCCGGCGCATTGCGGAGGTGCTGGAGCAGGTCAACCTTCCGGGCTCGCCGGATTTTCTGCGCCGCTTTCCGCATCAGCTTTCCGGCGGCCAGCAGCAGCGCGTCTGCCTGGCGATGGCGTTCCTGCTGCGCCCGAAGGTGATCGTGATGGACGAGCCGACCACCGGCCTCGACGTCACCACCCAGGCGCGCATCCTCGCCACGATGCAGGAACTTTGCGCCCGGGGCCGGACGGCCGCGCTCTACGTCACCCACGATCTCGCGGTGGTCGCAAGCCTGGCGGATCACGTCGGGGTGATGACGCAGGGCCGGCTGGTGGAGCTTGCGTCGAAACGGGACCTGTTCACGCGGCCGGCGCATGCCTACACGCGTGAGCTGCTTGATTCAGTGCCCGACATTCTTGGCAAGTTCCGCATTTCCGGTGGCACGGCGCTGGCCGAGCCGATGCCGCGGCCGGTTGCATCCGACAAGCCCGCCGACGCCCCCGTGCTCTCGACCAGACGGCTCAGCGCCCACTATGGCGCAGTGCAGGTGCTGCACGACATAGACCTCGAGGTGCGCCCCGGCGAATGCGTCGCCGTGGTCGGGGAATCGGGGTCGGGCAAGACGACGCTTTCGCGGTCGATCATCGGCCTTCACGCGCCGAGTTCGGGGCAGCTTCTCTTTCGCGACGCGCCGTTGGGCGGGACGGTGGCGCAGCGCAGTCCGCGCGAATGGCAAAAGCTGCAATACATTTTCCAGAGCCCTTACAACTCGCTCAATCCACGGCGCACCGTGGAGGAAATCGTTGCGCAGTCCCTGCGGCAGTTCTCCCCCGTCGGCCGGCGCGAGGCGCGCGTGATGGTTTCGCGCGCGCTCGACAGCGTCTCGCTGCCAGCGGCAGCCTTGCGGAAATACCCCGCCCAGCTCTCGGGCGGCGAACGTCAGCGCGTCGCCATCGCGCGCGCGCTGGTGTGTCAGCCCGAGGTCCTGATCTGCGACGAAGTCACCAGCGCGCTCGACGTCTCGGTGCAGGCCTCGATCATCGACCTGCTCACCCGGCTGCAGGCCGAGCGCGGGCTGGCCATGATCTTCGTTACTCACAATCTGGCGCTGGTGCGCAGCCTGGCGCAGCGCGTCGTCGTGATGCGCTACGGCCGGGTCGTCGAGGCGGGTGCGACGGATGACGCGCTCGACCGGCCCGGGCACCCTTACACGCAGCAGCTCGTTGCCGACACGCCCTCCCTGCTGCGTCTTCTACCTCGCGTGGACTCGACACCGGCGCTGCAAAACGCTATTGACAAGAATACCTAAGTCAAATTAGCTATTTGTGTATTTATTCGCTCGGAGGTTCTGGTGGATCTCGTGAATGCCGGCACGGGGCTTCAGGCTTTCCGCTCGGCGCTCGGGTCGTTTGCGTCGGGTGTCACGGTGCTGACGGTGCGCCGCGCCGACGGCACGGCGGTCGGCATGACGGCGAGCGCCTTCTCGTCGGTTTCGGCTGAGCCGCCGCTCGTGCTGGTTTGCGTCAACCGCGCCAACCGACGCCACGACGATATCGTGACGGCAGGTCGTTTCGCGGTGAACGTGCTGGCTCACGCCGGCCATGGCGTGGCGGACTACTGCGCGCGTCCCGGCGCCGAGAAGATTCTCGACGAAGGCTGGCTGGCCGACGCGGAGTCGGACGGACCGCCAGCGGTCATCGGCACCATCGCGCATTTCGACTGCGACGTCCGCGCGCTGCATCCGGAGGGCACGCATTCCATTGTTGTCGGCGCGGTCCGCAACATTCGGCTCGCGCCGGGCGGCGAGGTAGCCGACGACCCCCTGCTGCATTTCCGCAGCCGCTACCGGACGCTGGTCAGCGCGCCCGCCGCAACCTGATGACTGCCGAGCATGACATGAGAAAAGAGCAGTAAATGACACGATCCGGGAATGACTACGTCGCGGGGCTGGACGACGGCCGTTCGGTCTACGTAGACGGCCAGAAGGTCGCCAACGTGGCGGTGCACCCGGCCTTCCGGGATGCCGTGCGTTCGATCGGCCGCCTGTATGACCTTGCCCATGAATCCGGGCCGGACGACGGTTACACCTATGCCTCGCCCGACACTGGCAAGCCGGTGAATGTCGCCTTCATGATCCCGCGCTCGCGTGAGGATCTGGCCCGCCGCCGCCGCGGCCTGCGTCGCTGGTCGGAAGGAACCTTCGGGCTGATGGGTCGCAGCCCCGATCACGTCGCCGGCTTCCTCGCCGGCTTCGCCGGCAACCCGCATCTTTTTGCCAAAGGCGGTCAGCGCTTCGCCGACAATTTGCTGCGCTTCTATGCCTATGCGCGCGACAACGACCAGTATGTCAGCTACGTCATCGCGCCGCCGCAGATCGACAGGACCAAGCCGGCACATCAGCAGTCCGACCCGCACCTCTATGCCGGCGTGAAAGAGGAGCGGCCGGACGGCATCGTGGTTGCCGGCGCGCAAATGATGGGCACCGGCACCGCCATTTCCGACTGGGTCCTGCTCAGCAACATCGTGCCGTTGGGCCCAGGCGACGAAAATCACGCCATCACGGTCGCGGTTCCGCTCGGCGCGCCTGGCCTGCGTGTGCACGCCCGCCGCTCCTATGCGGCGGCAGCTCCCAGCCACTACGACTACCCGCTGTCGACGCGTTACGACGAAAGCGACTCGCTGGTTGTCTTCGACGATGTTTTCGTGCCGTGGGAGCACGTATTCGTCTACCGCAACCTGGAACTGGCCCGCGACCAGTGGTGGAAGACCGCCGCGCATGTGCTCGGCAACAACCAGGCGCAGATCCGCTTCTCGACCAAGCTCGACCTGCTGGCCGGCGTCGCCAGGGCGGTGGCCGAGATGAACGGCACGCTGTCGATGCCACCGATCCGCGGCGTGCTGGGTGACATCGCGGCTCACAGCACGCTGGTGCACGGCATGCTGGCGGCACAGGAGCAGAACTGCGTCATCGACGAGCATGGCGTCGCCTGGCCGGGGCCGGCCGAGGTGCACGCAGTCTCGACGCTGCAGATCGAATTCTACCCCAAGCTGGTCAACATGGTGCGCGAACTGAGCGGCGGCGGCCTGATTCAGCTTCCATCGTCCACCGCGGACTTCCGTTCCGCGCAGACGCTGGCCGACCTTGAACGTTACGTCCAGTCGCCCGGGTATCCGTCGGTCGAGCGGGTCAAGCTGATGAAGCTCGCCTGGGACCTGGTCGGTTCCGAGTTCGCCAGCCGCCACCACCAGTACGAGCTGTTCTACGCGGGCGCGCCGCACCTCGTGCGCAACCGCATGTACATGCATTACGACTTCAAGCGGGCGGGCGCCCTGGTGACGGAGGCGCTCGGAGGTTACGACCTCGACAGGCGGCTCGACCTGTCGCAGCAGCGGAACATCTGACACGCCGGCGGCGACTGGCGCGAAGCGAGCGAGGACGAAGGGAAGTGAGTATGGCGAAAGCTGCACATGGCCGCGGTCTGGTGGATGTCGCGTGGGTGAAGAAGCACCCGTGGAAGCTGATCGTCGGCGGCGAGCGCGTCGAGGCGGCCAGCGGCCGCCGTTTCGAAAAGGTGAGCCCGATCGACCGCTCGGTCGCCTGCACCGTGCCGGACGCCGACGCGGCCGACGTCGACCGGGCGGTGGCGGCGGCGCAACGGGCCCAGCCCGCCTGGGCGGCGGTCCCGGTGCGCGAGCGCGCCAGGCTGGTGCGTGCTCTCGCAGCCAGGCTGCGAGAGCACCGCGAGGAGCTCGCGGCGCTCGACGCGGTCGATGTCGGCAACGCTTACACCCCCATGCTCCAGGATGTCGAATGGGGCGCCGACGGCATGGAGTTCATGGCGGAAAACGCGTTCGAGCTGCGCGGCGAGACGCTGCCGGCGAACAGCACGCATTTTCACTACACCAAGCGCGTGCCCTACGGCGTCGTGGCGCGCATCGTCGCCTTCAATCACCCGATCATGTTCGCGGCGCAGAAGATCGCCGCACCGCTGGTGGCGGGCAACGCGGTGATCCTGAAGCCGTCGGATCTCAGTCCGCTCTCGGCGCTGTTCATGGGCGAGCTGTTCGCCGACATGCTGCCGAAAGGGCTTCTGTCGGTACTGACCGGCAAAGGGATTGAGATGCCGCGCGCGCTGGTCCGCCACCCTGGCGTGCGACGCATCGGCTTCATCGGCAGCGAGCCTGTCGGCCGCACGATCCAGGCTGACGCCGCCGCCGTCGCCGTCAAGGACGTCACGCTCGAGCTCGGCGGCAAGAACGCCATGCTGGTCTGCCCCGACGTCGACATCGGCGCCGCTGCCGCGGGCGTGGTGAAAGGCATGAACTTCATCGGCTGGCAGAGTCAGTCGTGCAGTTCGACCAGCCGCCTGCTCGTGCATGAGGACATCGCCGATGCGCTGGTCGAGGCGGTGGTCGCGCTGGTCGATCGCATCCGCATCGGCAACCCCCTCGATCCCGACACGCAGATGGGTACGCTCGCCAACGCCGCCCAATACGACAAGACCTTGCGCTACATCGGCATCGCCGCGTCGGAAGGCGCCGTGCAGCGCACCGGCGGGGCGCTTACGGACGGTCCCTTCGGCGCCGGCTACTTCGTGGCGCCGACGGTGTTCGACAAGGTGACGCCGCAGATGCGCATCGCCAACGAGGAGGTATTCGGTCCCGTCCTCTCCACGATCCGCTGGAAGGACGAGGACGAAGCGATGCGCATAGCCAACGCGGTCACCTACGGGCTGACCGGCGCGATCTGGACACGCGACATCGACCGGGCGCACCGCCTCGCCGACAGGATGGACGCGGGCTACATCTGGATCAACGACACCGCTGCGCACTTTACCGGCGTGCCGTTCGGCGGCGTCAAGGCGTCGGGGCTGGGGCGCGAGGAGAGCATTGAGGAGCTGCAGAGCTATACGACCGTCAAGACGTTCAACCAGAGGCTCGGCTAACCTGCTTCCACGAAGCTCGGCTGGCAGCTATACCCTGAAAGCCCCAGCGCAGGACGGGTGCCGGATACGCAACGGCTTAGCCGCAACGAAGGGAGCAGCATGACCGCCCGTTATCGTGGTCGCGAAGACGTCGCCGAACTCGCCCGCTCCGACGAGGAGCTCCACTCCTATTTCAAGGGCGTCGCCCAGGCCCGTTACGTCATGCGCAAGATCATGCGCATCGTCGATGACCAGGCCAAGGCGCGCGGATTGGACCCGCTGCATCATCAGGCGCTGATCCAGGTGCTGGGCAGCCGCAGCGGTTCGACCCAGGTCAACGAACTGGCCGAGCGGCTTGATATCGTGCCCGCATTCGCCTCCCGTATCATCAAGGACCTCGAGGCGCGCGACCTCGTCGTGCGCCGCGGTTCCCAGCACGACAAGCGCGTGACGCTCGTCGAGGTGACCAACGCCGGGAGCGCGCTGCTGCACCAGATCGACCAGGACGTCCAGCTGCACGTCGATTACTTCCAGAAGCAGTTGTCCAAGGAAGAGCGCGAATCGGCGCTCGGCATTTTCGCCTTCTATGCCGGTTCCAACATCGGCCCGTCGTGAGCAGCGGCGCCGGGCTCGGCAAGGATTGCCCATGAAGCTCGCTATCGTCGGTGCGACCGGCTTCGTCGGAAGCCGCCTGCTGGATGAAGCCCTGTTGCGCGGCCACGAGGTGGCGGGTATCTGCCGGACCGCGCAGCCGGCGCGGCCGCGCGTCAGGTGGATCGCGGCGGAGGTCGCCGACACGGCGGCGCTGGCTGCCGCCTTTGCCGGCTGTGTCGCGGTGCTGCATGCCTATGCGCCGCCCCGCAGCGCCGCCGATGCGGAACGGATTGCGCTGCAGAGCGCCGCGACCGGGTCGATCATCTCAGCGCTGCACCGGGCCGGTGTCCGGCGGGTGCTGGCCGTCGGCGGCGCGGGCACGCTGGAGGTGGCGCCCGGCGTGCGCTTCATGGACAGCTATGCGTTCCCGCAGCAGTGGCTGGGCGGCGCGCGTTCGACCGCGGTGATCAAGGACCTTCTGGCCGCGGAGCCGGGGCTCGACTGGGTCTTCCTGTCGCCGCCCAACCTGCTGGAGCCGGGCGTCCGCACGGGCCGCTACCGGATCGGGAAGGACCGTCTGCTTGTTGACGCGGTCGGCCGCAGCGCGATCTCGGTCGAGGACTATGCCGTCGCGATGATCGACGAACTCGAGACACCGCAGCATCACCGCGAGCGTTTCACCGTCGGCTATTGACGGCTCCCGCTGGCGAAGGACCTCCGCGGCGCCCGCGACAGGAGCCCTCCGGACCGCCCTCGCGATTGGCAGAGTTGACGCAGGTATTCTGATCCTTGCGCAGGTCTCCCGCGAGACATGCTTTAGAAAAGCGACTGCAGCTCCGACAATTTGTCGTTGACCAGCCAGCCGTAATAATTCTCTTCCGGCAGGCGCGGCTCCAGGCCCTGCGCCTTGCGGTCCTCGTTTTCGGCCACCAGCGCGCGCGCCCGCTCTTCCGGATTGCCGACATTGTAGAGCGTTGCGGTCACGCCGGGGTTCTGCGAGATGTCGTAGGCGGCGATCTCGCGATAGGCGTCGATCGATTTCTTCAGCGATGCAGCGACGTAGGGCAGCGTCAGGTCCGGGTCCATGATCGTCTCGTAAACCTTGCCGGCGTCGCGGTGGCTGAGCTTCGGCAGGCCCGAGACCTGGTGCACGATGTCGCTCATCTGCAGCGCCACCAGCGGGTTCAGCTGGCCGATGCCGAAAGTCTGGCCGGCATAGAGCGGCTGGAAGAACACCTGGCTGAAGCGTTTGTTGGGAAAGCTCGTGCCCTCGACATCCTGGCCGCGGAACTTTGCGTTCCACACCGCCTCGCGGCAGACCCACAGATCGTAGGAATCGCCGCTGCAGCGCGAGAATTGCGGCCGCTGGATGAAATCGTCGATGTCCTCGCCGTCATAGGAGAAGGAGATGGCGTTGGCCAGGTAGGAGGCCGCCTTCACGTAATAGCTCTGCAGCCGGTCGTAGGCGTCGACATTGTAGGTGTGCTCGCCGACGATGGCGCCGACCATGTGCATCGGGTCGATGCCGTAGGCGGCCGAGATGCTCCTGATCTTGCCGCGCAGATCGTCGTCGTTTTGCAGCAGCTTGAAGACCTTGCGGTACTTTTGCTCGTAGGTGGTCTTCAGCGCCGCGGTGCGGCTCGCCGAAGCGCCCGGGATGGCCGGCTGCTCGGGATAGCGGTTGCCGGGCGGCACCACGGTCATGGCAAAGGCCGCGACCGGCGCGATCAGGGCAAGGGCGGTAAGGGCAAGGCGCAGCTTCATCTCTTGTCGGCCACCGGCGGTTGTGAACGCTCGGGCCGCACAACGTTAGGGAACGCTGCTCGTGAAGTCGAGGGCTCCCCGGTAACACGGGAGTAACCGAAGAGCCCCTGAAATGCCGCCCGGTCCGGCTAGCCGGACCGTTCGTCCTAAAGGATGAATCGCGACAAATCTGTGTTCTTGGCCAGGTCGCCGACGTTCTTTGCCACATAGTCGGCGTCGATGGTGATGGCCTGGCCGTTGCGGTCCGGCGCGTGGAACGAGATCTCGTCGAGCACCCTTTCCATCACCGTCTGCAGCCGCCGCGCGCCGATATTCTCGACGCTGGCGTTCAAATCGACGGCGATGCCGGCGAGCGAGTCGATCGCATCGTCGGTGAATTCGAGCGTCACGCCCTCGGTCTGCATCAAGGCGATGTACTGCTTGATCAGGCTGGCTTCCGTCTCCGTGAGGATGCGGCGGAAATCCTGCTTGTCGAGCGCGCGCAGCTCCACCCGGATCGGCAGGCGGCCCTGCAGCTCGGGCAGCAGGTCGGACGGTTTCGACACATGGAACGCGCCCGAAGCGATGAACAGGATGTGATCGGTCTTGATCGACCCGTATTTGGTGGCGACCGTCGTGCCTTCGACCAGCGGCAGCAGGTCGCGCTGCACGCCTTCGCGCGAAGGCCCGCCGGAAATGTCGCTGCGCGCGGCGATCTTGTCGATCTCGTCGAGGAAGACGATGCCGTCATTCTCGGCCGATTCCAGGGCGCGGCGCACCACCTCGTCCTGGTCGAGCAGCTTGTCGGACTCGTCGCCGATCAGCAGCGGGTAGGATTCCTTGACCGTGGTCTTGCGCGCCTTGGTGCGCTGGCCGCCGCCCATCGCCTTCGACAGCATCTCGTTGATGTTGAGCACGCCGATATTGGCGCCGGGCATGCCGGGAATCTCGAAGCCGGGCATGCCGCCCGTGCCGGTGTCGGCCACCTGGACCTCGATCTCCTTGTCGTCGAGCTCGCCGTCGCGCAGCTTCTTGCGGAAGGAATCGCGCGTCGCCGGGCTGGCATTCTTGCCGACCAGCGCCTCGAGTACCCGCTCCTCGGCATTCATGTGCGCGCGCGCCTTCACGTCCTCGCGCATCTTTTCGCGCGTCAGCCCGATCGCCACTTCGACCAGGTCGCGCACGATCTGCTCGACGTCGCGGCCGACATAACCGACCTCGGTGAATTTTGTCGCCTCGACCTTGATGAAGGGTGCGCCGGCGAGTTTTGCCAGGCGCCGCGAGATTTCCGTCTTGCCGACGCCGGTCGGGCCGATCATCAGGATGTTTTTCGGCATCACCTCCTCGCGCATCTGGCCTTCGAGCTGCTGGCGCCGCCAGCGGTTGCGCAGCGCGATGGCGACGGCGCGCTTGGCGTCCTTCTGGCCGATGATGTAGCGGTCGAGCTCGGAAACGATCTCGCGCGGGGAAAAATTGGTCATCTTACTTACTCTGTCTCGTTTTCGTATTGCATGATCAGCGTGTCGCCGGTGCGGCCTTCGAGGTGCGGCACCGGCCTGAAGCCTGCCTTCTCATAGGCGCGCACGGCACGCGTGTTGGCCGGGTCCGGGTCGATGATGATCGTCTTGTGCCCGTCGCCGAGCAGCTTCTTGACGAAAGCCGCAAGTGCGGCCGAGCCGATGCCCTTCGACAGCCGGTCGGCGTAGCCGATCGAGATGTCGACGCCGACCGCCGCGGACGGCAGCTCGGCCAGCCACGGATGGTCGGCGATCCAGGTCTCGTTCTGGTGGTGGCCGATGAACCAGTACTGGATGTAACCCACCGGCGTGCCGTCCACCGCGATCAGGAAGGGACGTGTGGTGTCGCGGCCCTCGACCATGTCGCGGATGAAGCCGAGCTCCTCCTCCGGGTCGCCCCACCATTCCTGCATATGCGGCTCGCCCAGCCATTGGCTGAGCAGCTTGTAGTGCGCCGGCGTCACCGGCACGAAGCCTATTCTTTCCATCTCAGGCCGCGTCGAGCGTTTCGACGATCACATTGTGGTTGGTGTAGACGCAGATGTCGGCGGCGATCTGCATCGCCTTGCGCGCGATCTTCTCGGCGTCCTGCTCGCTGTCGATCAGGGCGCGCGCCGCGGCCAGCGCATAATTGCCGCCCGAGCCGATTGCCGCCACGCCGAGCTCCGGCTCGAGCACGTCGCCATTGCCGGTCAGCGCCAGCGACACGTTCTTGTCGGCGACGAGCATCATCGCCTCCAGCCGGCGCAGGTAGCGGTCGGTGCGCCAGTCCTTGGCGAGCTCGACCGCCGCGCGCATAAGCTGGTCGGGATACTGCTCGAGCTTGGCTTCCAGCCGCTCGAGCAGGGTGAAGGCATCGGCCGTTGCGCCGGCAAAGCCGGCGATGACATTGCCCTTGCCGATGCGGCGGACTTTCCGGGCATTGCCTTTCATGATGGTCTGGCCAAGGCTCACCTGGCCGTCGCCGGCGATCACCACCTTGCCGCCCTTGCGGACGGTCACGATGGTTGTGGCGTGCATGGAATTGTCGTTCGACATATGGGCTCCGATTCCGCGCGGTCCCTGAAGCGGCGACATTGCGCGTCACGAGGAAAGTTGGAAGCTTATGTATGCCGCTTGAGGCCAATTGCAAATTCGGCCGGACCGGCCGGTCGGGGCCTCGCCGGCAACTGGCGTTCGCCGGTCCATGCTGTTAGAAGCACCGCGTTTTTACAGCGCAGGTTTCCCGAAAGTGCGCAGCGGTTTCGGGATGAAAGACCTGCCGCAAAGAGCAGGAGATCGGACATGGCGTCCGGCAAGGCAGGCAAGCGTGCCGCTTCGGTGAGCCGCTCGACCCGGGAGACGGACATTTCCGTAGCGGTCGACCTCGACGGTTCCGGCCGTTTCGAGGTCTCGACCGGCGTCGGCTTCTTCGACCACATGGTGGAGCAGCTGTCCCGCCATTCGCTGATCGACATGACCGTGAAGGCCAAGGGCGACCTGCATATCGACGATCACCACACGGTCGAGGACACCGGCATCGCCATCGGCCAGGCGATCGCGAAAGCGCTGGGCGAGCGCCGCGGCATTTCCCGCTACGCCTCGCTCGATCTCGCCATGGACGAAACCTTGACGCGCGCCGCGGTGGATGTCTCCGGCCGGCCCTTCCTGGTCTGGCAGGTGACGTTCCCCTCGGCCAGGGTGGGAACGTTCGACACCGAGCTGGTGCGCGAATTCTTCCAGGCACTGGCGCAGAATGCCGGCATCACGCTGCACGTCGCCAACCATTATGGCGCCAACAGCCACCACATTGCCGAGACCTGCTTCAAGGCGGTGGCGCGGGTGCTGCGGGCCGCGATCGCGCACGATCCGCGCGAGGCCGGCAATGTTCCCTCCACCAAAGGCACGCTGAGCGCGTAAGGTCATGGCGAGTTTCGTCGTGTTGGAGCCGCCGGCGAGCGGCGGCCAGAAAAGCGCCGAGGCGAAGTTCGTGCGCGACGGTTTCGTCGTCCCGGCGCTGGTCGTTCCCGTGCTCTGGATGCTGTGGCATCGCATGTGGCTGGAGGCCGGGCTGGTGTTCCTGGCGACCGCCATCTTCGGCGCGCTTGCCGACCGGTCCGAAATGGGACTGCTCGGGTTGGCGCTGTCGCTCGCGCTCTCCGTCTTCACCGGCTTCGAGGGGGCGGCGCTGCGCATCGCCTCGCTGCGGCGAAAAGGCTGGACCGAGACCGCCGTGGTCGAGGCGCAGTCGGCGGCGGATGCCGAGCTTCGCTATCTCTACGACGCCGACGAGCCGGCGCCGCCGCTGCCCGGGCCGCTGCCGCGCGCGACCGCTTCGGGCGCGCCCGCGACCCCGGCCGGCCCGGCGCTCGGATTGATGTCTTACCCCGGGCACCGCTGATGCGTGTTGCGATCATCGACTACGGGTCGGGCAATCTGCGCTCGGCCACGAAGGCCTTCGAGCGCGCCGCGCGTGAGGCGGGCATTTCCGCCGAAATCGACCTGACGGCCGACGCCGCGCGCGTCGCAAGCGCCGACCGCATCGTCCTGCCGGGGGTGGGCGCTTATGCCGATTGCCGGGCCGGGCTCGACGCCGTGCCCGGCATGGCCGAGGCGGTCGGCGACGTGGTGAAGCAGGGCCGGCCCTTCCTCGGCATCTGCGTCGGCATGCAGTTGATGTCGGAGCGCGGCCTGGAAAAGACCGTCACCAGGGGTTTTGGCTGGATCGCCGGCGACGTGAAGGAGATCGCGCCGTCGGACCCGTCGCTCAAGATCCCGCAGATCGGCTGGAACACCATCGAGCTGAAGCGGCCGCATCCCCTGTTCGACGGCATCCCGACCGGCGCGAACGGGCTGCATGCCTATTTCGTCCATTCCTATCATCTCGACGCCGGCCGGCGGGACGATGTCGTGGCGGTGACGGATTATGGCGGGCCGGTCACCGCGGCCGTCGCCAGGGACAATGTCGCCGGCACGCAATTCCATCCGGAGAAGAGCCAGGCGCTCGGCCTGGCGCTGATCGCCAATTTCCTGCGCTGGAAGCCTTGATGCCGTGCCTGGCCGGCTACCATGGAGGTGGTGAATGAAAAAGGGTTATTGGATGGGCATGGTGGATGTGACCGATCCCGACAACTATCCGAAATACATCGAGGCCAACAAAGCTGCGTTCGATAAATATGGCGCGAACTTCCTGGTTCGCGCCGGCCAATATTCGAACCAGGAGGGGCCTGCGGCCAACCGTCATGTCGTCATCGAGTTCAAGGACTACGCCACTGCCGTCGCCTGCTTCCACTCGCCGGAGTACCAGGCCGCGCTGAAGCTCAGGCGGGCTTACGCCACCGCCCATTTCGCCATCGTCGAGGGCGTTTGAGCTGATGATCCTGTTCCCGGCCATCGACCTCAAGGGCGGCGAATGCGTTCGCCTGAAATTGGGCGAGATGGCGAGCGCCACCGTCTACAATTCCGACCCCGGCGCCCAGGCCAAGGCCTTCGAGCAGGAGGGTTTCGAATGGCTGCACGTCGTCGATCTCGACGGCGCCTTCGAGGGCCGCTCGGTGAACGGCGCCGCCGTCGATGCGATCCTCGCCGCAACGAAGAATCCGGTGCAGCTCGGCGGCGGCATCCGCAATCTCGGCCACATCGAGAACTGGCTGGCAAAAGGCCTGGCGCGGACGATTCTCGGAACGATCGCGGTCCGCGACCCCAATTTGGTGAAAGAGGCCTGCCGCCAATTTCCCGGCCGGATCGCCGTCGGCATCGATGCACGCGGCGGCAAGGTGGCGGTCGAAGGCTGGGCCGAGGCATCCGAGCTCGGCGCGATCGAGCTTGCCCGGCGCTTCGAGGGTGCCGGCGTCGCCGCGATCGTCTACACCGACATCGATCGCGACGGCGTCCTGGCCGGCATCAACTGGGATGCCACGATCGCGCTCGCCGATGCCGTCTCCATTCCGGTGATCGCCTCCGGCGGCCTCGCCTCGCTCGACGACATCCGCCGCATGACCATGCCGGAGGCGCGCAAGCTCGAGGGTGCGATTTCGGGCCGGGCGCTCTACGATGGGCGCATCGACCCGCGCGAGGCGCTGGCGATTTTGCGTGCGCAAAGATCGGAGGCAGTGCGATGAAGCTTGCGCTGATCGTGGCGCCCTATGACAGCGCGCACCAGCATTCGGGCTTCGGCCGCGGGCCGGACGCGATCCTGGCCGCCGGCCTGGTCGAGATGCTCGAGGACGCCGGTCATGAAGTGAGCGTGGACGACATCGGCAAGGTCGGCGAGCCGCAGACGCGCGAGATCGCAACCGGCTTCGCTGTCTGCCGGGCGGTTGCGGCGAAAGTGGCCGAGGCGCGCGACGACGATGCTTTTCCGATCGTGCTCACCGGCAATTGCCTCACCGCCAATGGCGCCGTCGCTGGCGAGGGCGCCGATGCGATCGTCTGGTTCGACCAGCATGGCGACCTCAACACGCCGGAAACCTCGCCTTACGGATTTCTCGACGGCATGGCCTTGTCGACCACGCTCGGCCTCTGCTGGAAACCGATGGCCGCGACCATCCCCGGTTTCCATGCCATCGCGCCCTCACGTTGCGTGCTGGTCGATGCGCGCGACCTCGATCCCGACGAGAAGGCGCTGCTCGAAACGCTGCCGGTGCTGCGTGCGCAATGCGCCGATGCCCCCGGGCAGGCGGCGAAGCTGCGGGCAGCAGGTGCACGCCGGGCGCACCTGCATGTCGATCTCGACGTCCACAATGCGTCGGACCTGCAGGTCAACCGCTACGCGTCGGAGGGCGGACCAAGTGTGGATGAGGTGCGCCAGGCCGTTGCCGGCGTCTGCCGCGCAATTCCGGTGGTCGGCGTTACCATCTCGGCCTACGACCCGGTCTTCGACGCCAAGGCCGAAGTGCCGCCTGTCGTCGGCGCGCTGCTGATCGAAGTCATCGCGGCGCTGGAGCGGATATGACCGCGACGGTTATCAATACCGCCTCGAAAACTGCTGGACGGCGGCCATGAACGTTCAGGCCAACGATCCTGCCGCACCGCGCTGCCGACCCCAACCCTGTATCCCTGCCCACAAGGGGGAGGGGGACATCGGCGTGTCATTCTTTTCGGTTGCGGAAGCGCCTGGCGGAGTCGAGGTGGCGCCAGCGAAGACGACCCCCTCCCGCTTGTGGGGAGGGATACAGGGTGGGGGTCGCGCGGCAAAGCCGCGCCACCAAAAAACCCGGGCAACCACATGTCCGCCCTGGCGCACCGCGCAACTCGAAACGGCGGCCGTCCTGTGACTCTCAAATCCCGCGTAATCCCCTGCCTCGACGTAAAAGACGGCCGCGTCGTCAAAGGCGTGAACTTCGTCGATCTGGTCGATGCCGGCGATCCGGTGGAAGCCGCGCGCGCTTATGACGCCGCCGGCGCCGACGAGCTCTGCTTCCTCGACATCACCGCCTCGTCCGACAACCGCGAGACGATCTTCGACGTGGTGGCGCGCACGGCCGAGCAGTGCTTCATGCCGCTGACGGTGGGCGGCGGCGTGCGCCAGATCGCCGATATCCGCAAGCTGCTTTTGGCCGGCGCCGACAAGGTGTCGATCAACACGGCAGCGGTGAAGCGGCCCGAATTCGTCGCCGAGGCCGCCGACAAGTTCGGCAACCAGTGCATCGTCGTGGCGATCGACGCGAAAAAAGTGTCCGGCGCCGGCGAGGCCGATCGCTGGGAAATCTTCACCCATGGCGGGCGCGAGCGCACCGGCATCGACGCGGTCGCGTTCGCGCAAAAAGTCGTCGGCCTCGGCGCCGGCGAGATCCTGCTCACCTCGATGGACCGGGACGGCACCAAGGCCGGCTACGATATCGCGCTCACGCGCGCCGTGGCCGATGCCGTGCGCGCGCCGGTGATCGCGAGCGGCGGCGTCGGCACCCTCGATCACCTGGTCGCCGGCATACGCGACGGCCACGCGACGGCGGTGCTCGCCGCCTCCATCTTCCACTTCGGCACCTATTCGGTGCGCGAGGCCAAGGCGCATATGGCGAAAGCCGGCCTGGCCATGCGACTCGACAGCGTGCCGGCCCCAGCCTAAACCGCACTCATGGCAGAGTTCTCGCTCTCCGATTTGGAGCGGATCGTGGCCGGGCGCGCGCGCTCGGGCGATCCCGATTCCTGGACCGCCAAGCTCTACTCCGCCGGTGTGGAGAAAGCCGCAAAGAAGCTCGGCGAAGAAGCGGTCGAGACGGTGATCGCCGCCGTTGCGCGCGACGAAAAGGGCCTCGTCTCCGAGAGCGCCGATCTGCTCTACCACCTGCTGGTGGTTCTGGCCGTCGCCGGCGTGCCGCTGTCGAAGGTGCTGGCGGAGCTCGAGAGCCGCACCGGCCGTTCCGGCATCGCTGAAAAAGCCTCACGTTCGAGGTAGAAAAAATGGATCAGCGCGTTACGCCCACACGCTATTCCCCCTACCGGGTCTTCAGCGCCGAGCGATGGGCCGAGTTCCGCGCCGAGGAACCGCTGACCCTGACCGTCGAGGAGGTGGCGCGGCTCTCCTCGATGTACGACCCGATCGACATCGACGAGGTCAGCCGCATCTATCTGGCGATGTCGCGGCTCCTCTCCGCGCATGTGGAGTCGAGCCAGCTGCTGTTTGCCCAGCGCAAGCATTTCTTCAACGCCAATGACGCCATAAAGACGCCGTTCATCATCGGCATGGCCGGCTCCGTCGCGGTCGGCAAGTCGACCACCGCCCGCGTGCTCAAGGAGCTGCTCGCGCGCTGGCCGTCGAGCCCCAAGGTCGATCTCGTCACCACCGACGGCTTTCTCCACCCCAACGAATTCCTGCGCCGCGAAAATCTCATGGAGCGCAAGGGTTTTCCGGAGAGCTACGACGCAGGCGCGCTTTTGCGGTTTCTGTCGGCGATCAAGTCGGGCGAGCCGAATGTGCAGGCGCCGGTCTATTCGCATCTCGTCTACGACGTGGTGCCCGGCAACTACGTTACGGTCGACCGGCCCGACATCCTGATCTTCGAAGGGCTGAACGTGCTGCAGCCGCGCGAGCTGCCGAAGGACGGCAAGCTGGTGCCGTTCGTCTCGGACTTCTTCGACTTCTCGATCTACATCGACGCCGAGGAGGAGCTGATCCACCAATGGTACATCAGCCGCTTCATGAAGCTCCGCGAGACGGCATTCCGTAATCCCGAATCCTTCTTCCACCGCTATTCGCAGCTTTCCGAAGACGGCGCGCGCGCCATCGCCGAAGGGCTTTGGCACAACATCAACCTGAAAAACCTGCGCGAGAACATCCTGCCGACGCGGCCGCGCGCCGACCTGATCCTGAAGAAGGGCCCCAACCACCTGGTCGAGGAAGTGTCGCTCAGGAAGCTGTGACGGGGGCGGCCGGAGCTGCAGCGCCGACAGGCGCCGGCGCCGGCTCGGCGGCCGGACGGCGTGCGAAAAACCGCTTCAGCGCGTAATGGATGACGAGCACCAGCGCGATCGCGGCATAACCGTCGATGGCATAATGCCAGGCGAGATAGACCGAGCTCATCAGCACGAAGCCGACATAGGCGAAGGCGGCCAGGCCCCACCGGCGGTCGTGATCCCACAGGAACAGCGCATTGAGCGTGATCAGTCCGACATGCACGCTCGGGAAGGCCGAGATGCCGGAGCCGAAACCGGTCATGCCGCGCGAATGCAGGTCCCAGAGATAGTCCTGGTAGGAAGCGGCGGAGTTTGCCCAGTCGATGCCGCGCGCCAGGAAGGCCATTTGCTCGCCGAAGCGCGCCGCGTCGCCCGTGACCTGGGCGTAGAAGGCCGGGCCGGCGGACATGAAGGCGCCGGCGATGAGATTGCCGACGATGATCCAGGTGAGCATGAAGGCGGTCAGGTAGCGCATGCGCACGCCGCGCGCCCGCGGCGAGGTGGCGACGTAAAACAGCGCCCCGAAGCAGAGCGCGAACCACAGCACGTTGTAATTCCACTCGACCGCGACGCGCAGCCAGTCATGCTCGCCGACGGCGTAGAGCCAGCGCCAGGGGTCGACGCCGAAATGCAGCCACTGGTCGATGTCGGCCTGTGCGCGGTCGTAAGGGAAACCGTGCTGCCAGACGGCGAGCGCATTCTTCACCGAGGTGAAAGTGCCCTGGAACAGGATCATGAAAATGGTAATCGCCATGCCGGCGAGCAGGCAGGCGAGGCGGTTCGGCGAGAACATGCGCCGCGCCGCGAGCCGGCGGCGCCGGTCGAAGCGGTGGACCAGATAGGCGCCTTCGGCGGCGATGAAGATCGTCGGCAGCAGGAAGCCGAAAAGCATCAGCCACTTGTCGACATAGATGATGTAGGCCGCACGGTCCTCGGCCCCGACCGCATAGAGGAAGCCGAGGCCGACAAGCGTGTAGAAGAGCATGCCGAGATAGAGCGGGAGATCGGCGCGGACGAGCGCCAGGCAGCGCGCGCCGAGCGCGGCCGCAAAGGCCTTCGATGTTTCCCGGTCGATCATGGGCAGCGCCTCGCCACCCGACCAATCGCCGAAAATCCTCTATTTTCGGTTAGGCAAAGCCCCGAAATTTGCCGGACTTCGACGCTCGCGATTGGCGAAAGTTGAGATGACAGCCAATCTCCCCCCTTGTGGGGGAGATGTCCGGCAGGACAGAGGGGGGCGCCTCGCACCGCCCGATGCCGGTCAGCTCACCTCCGCTCACCCGGGCACCGTCACCCGCCGCAGCGTCAGGTTGATCCGCCCGCCATGCTTCAGCAGCGCCGAGGTGGCGGAATAGATGCGGTCAACCCCGTGATGGCAGAGCCGCCCTTCGCCCCCGAGGATGACCACGTCGCCGCTCTTCAGCCGGAACGAGCGCGTCTCGCCGTCGCGCGTCGTGCGGCCGACCCGAAACAGGCAGTCGTCCCCCAATGAGATCGAGACGACCGGTGCGGAAAAATCCTTCTCGTCCTTGTCCTGGTGCATGCCCATCTTCGCATCGGCCGAATAGAAATTGACCAGGCAGGCTTCCGGCGGGTGCGGGTAGCCGGCGACCTCGTTCCAAAGCGCCAGCAGCCGCTCGGGAATGGGCGGCCAGGGTCTTCCCGTAACCGGATGCATCGCCTGATAACGATAACCCCGCTCGCGGTCGGTGACCCAGCCGAGCGAACCGCAATTGGTCATGCGCACGCTCATCGGCTTGCCCGTGCGCGGCATTTCCGGCGTGTAGAGCGGCGCTTCGGCCACCACCTGCCGCACCGCCTCGACCAGCGCCACCTGGGTCGGATGATCGAGATGGCCCGGGATATGGCGGACGCCTTTCGGCAGGACTTGCATGGGGCCTCGCGCGATGAGAGCAAATCCAGGAAAAGTGGAAACCGGTTTTCCGTCCGGATACCGGCGGAAAATGCTCCGGAGGACAATAGTCCTATATTGGGCCGGCGAGCCGCGATTCGGCAACCCGAAACCGGCCTTCTGCAAACCTCTCGAGGGGGGAGGTTGGACAGCCGCTATGATTTCGCCAACCAGCAGCGCTGGCGATTGGCGAAAGTCGAGGCGACAGCCGATCTCCCCCCTCGAGGGGGAGATGTCCGGCAGGACAGAGGGGGGCAACGTAGAGCGCCGCGTCGCCACAAAGCGCAACCCCTTGGCGCCGACGCCGCAGCACTTGCCAACGCATGCTCGGCGCGTCGCTCGCTCCACAAGGCACAAGGCTCCAGCCTCAGCTAAGCTCCGCCTTGACCGGCGCCGGTCCGCTCCTGTCGGACCGCCGCCAGAAAAGCCCGCATCTCGGCCGATGATCTGAGGTGGTGCACCCGCTTCGTTGCAGCCGCGTTCGCCACATAGCGCCTGTACTCGGGCGTAAGGTAGCGGTGGCAGAGCCGGATCACCCGATAGCTGTTCAGGCTGCTTTTCCAGATGGGGCTGTTCTCCGGCCAGCCTTGCGGGGCAACGAGAAAGCCCGTGACCAGGCGTTTCGTCACCCACCAGAAATGCAGGAACAGCGGCAGGTCGACATAGACCAGCGTGTCGGCTCTGCCGAGACGGTCCCAGGTCGATTCGAGCGTGCCGAACCCGTCGATGATCCAGTTGTCCCGGGCAAGCAGTTCTGCATGGATCGCGCCGTATTCCGCGTCGGGGATCTCGCCGCCGCCGGCACGGTATTTGATGGCATCGAGCGCAAAGAGCGGCAGTCCGGTCAGTTCGGCGAGGCGCGCCGCGAGCCTGGACTTTCCGCCGCCGGCATTGCCGAAGATGGCGACCTTGCTCATCGCGCTTGGCATCGACGGTTCACGATCAATCGTCCGCGACCCGGCCCCGCATTTTCTTGACCGTTGAGCGGCCTGCCTTGCTTTTCAGCCGTCGCTCGACGGCGCCCTTTGATGGCTTCGTCTTCCGCCGCGGTGGAGGCGGAGGTTCGGCGGCCTTGGCGATAAGCGCCACCAGCCGGGCTCGCGCATCCTCGCGGTTGCGCTCCTGCGTGCGGAAGCGGCCGGCCTCGATGACGATCACGCCGTCCTTGGTGGCGCGGCTGCCCGCCAGGCCGAGCGTGCGCTCGCGCACGCGTTCGGAGAGGCCGGGCGCATGCCTGGCGTCGAAGCGCAACTGCACGGCAGTCGCCACCTTGTTGACGTTCTGCCCGCCGGGACCGGAGGCGCGGATGAACGTCTCCGACAGCTCGCTGTCATCGATGAAGGCGCCGGGAGCGATGTCGATGCGGCTCATGTGCGCCAGGCGATCACGGCGCCTGGCTCCTTTCGCCTGATGTCGGGCACCGTGGCGCCCTCGGCCGGGTAGCCGGCGACCAGCAGGATCGTGGCTTTCTCGTTCTCGGGCCGGCCGCATATCTCGTTGAGGAAGCCCATCGGCGCCGGTGTGTGCGTCAGCGTCGCCAACCCGGCATTGTGCAGGGCCGCGATCAGGAATCCGGTGGCGATGCCGACGGATTCCGGCACGTAATAATGCTTGAGCCGCCGCCCGCCGGGCCCTTCGCCCCAACGCTGGGCGAAGATGGCAATCAGCCATGGAGCTTCGTCCAGAAAGGGCTTGTCGGCATCGGTACCGAGTGGCGCCAGCGCCTCCAGCCATTCGGCGGAGGCGCGGTCGCCGTAGAAGGCGCGTTCTTCTTCCTCGGCCGCGAGCCTGATCCGCCGCTTGGTTGCCGGATCGGAGATAAGGACGAACGTCCACGGCTGCTGGTTGGCCCCCGAGGGCGCGCCCGCCGCGGTCATCACGCAGTCCTCCAGCAACTCCCGGGGGACCTGCCGGCCGGAAAAATCCCGCACGGTGCGGCGCGCCGTCATCAGTGCGCGGAATTCTCTGGCGCGCGCAGCCATCTCGGCGGGCGCCAGCTCGGCAAAAGCCAGCGGAACATGGCCGATGCGGGTCATCGCGGTCTCCAGTGGATACGGTCACAGCCTTGCGCGAAAAGAAAAGGCGCCGCAAGCCGGGAGCAAATCCACGCGAGGTAGGAACCGTCCTCACCCCGCAACGCGGGGAGAGGGAGTTCTGAAAGGTTGACGCCAACGGCGACGACGCCTTCTCCCCGTTTTTCGCGGGGAGAGGGTAGGATGAGAGGCAGCGCCTGCGTCAGCCGAAAAGCAGAACGCTCAGCGCAAAAAAATAGGAGCGGGATGCAGACGAGAGGAATGCACCCCGCTCCAGACGTCACCCATGGGAGGTGATCTCTATTCCGCCGCTTCCTGCGCGCGCGGCGCGGCACCCAGCACGCTCGCGTCCACGTGGTCTTCGAATTTTGCGAAATTGTCGATGAACATGGAGACCAGCCGCTTCGCCTGGCGATCGTAGGCAACGCCGTCCGCCCAGGTCGAGCGCGGGTCGAGGATTTTTGCGTCGACCCCCGGCACCGACAGCGGCACTGCGAAGCCGAAATGCGGGTCGGTGCGGAATTCGGCATTCTTCAACGATCCGTCGAGCGCGGCGGTGAGCAGCGCGCGCGTCGCCTTGATCGGCATGCGTTTGCCGGTGCCGAAGGCGCCGCCGGTCCAGCCGGTATTGACCAGCCAGCAATCGACGCCATGCTCGGCGATGAGGCGGCGCAGCAGGTCGCCATATTCCGACGGATGCCGCGGCATGAACGGCGCGCCGAAGCAGGTCGAGAACGTCGCTTCCGGCTCGGTCACGCCGCGCTCGGTGCCGGCCACCTTGGCGGTGTAGCCCGAGAGGAAGGTGTACATCGCCTGCGCCGGCGTCAGCTTGGCGATCGGCGGCATGACGCCGAAGGCGTCGGCCGTCAGCATGATGATGTTTTTCGGATGCCCGGCCTGACCGCTGGTGCTGGCGTTCGGAATGAAATCGAGCGGATAGGCGCAGCGTGTGTTCTCGGTCAGCGACCCGTCGTCGAAATCGGGCTCGCGGCTGCCCTCGAGCACGACGTTTTCGAGCACCGTGCCGAAGCGCCGGGTGGTCGCAAAAATCTCCGGCTCGGCCTCGGCCGATAGGCGGATGGTTTTCGCATAACAGCCGCCTTCGAAATTGAACACGCCATGCGGGCCCCAGCCATGCTCGTCGTCGCCGATCAGCGTGCGCGTGGGATCGGCCGACAGCGTCGTCTTGCCTGTGCCGGAAAGGCCGAAGAACACCGCGGTGTCGCCTTGAGCACCGGCATTGGCCGAGCAGTGCATCGGCATGACGCCTTTCGCCGGCAAAAGATAGTTGAGCGCCGTGAACACCGACTTCTTCATTTCGCCGGCGTAAGCCGTGCCGCCGATCAGCACGAGCATCTTGGCGAAATCGACGGCGATCACCGTCTCGGTGCGCGTGCCGTGGCGGCCGGGGTCGGCCTTGAAGGACGGCAGGTCGATGATGGTGAACTTCGGCACGAAGCCGTCGAGCGCTTCCGGTCCCGGCCGGATCAGCAGGTTGCGGATGAACAGCGAATGCCAGGCGAATTCGGTGATGACGCGCGTCGGCAGCGCGTTCTCAGGGTCGGCCCCGCCGATCAAATCCTGCACGAACAGGTCGCGGCCCCTGGCATGGGCGAGGAAGTCCGCATGCAGTGCTGCAAACTGCGCCGGCGACATCGGCTTGTTGTTGTCCCACCAGACCTGTTTCTCGGTGCCGGCGTCGCGGACGATGAACTTGTCCTTCGGCGAGCGTCCGGTGTGCTGGCCGGTATAGGCGACCAGCGCACCATGCGCCGACAGCTTCGCCTCGCCGCGCTTCAGCGCTTCCTCGTAGAGTTCGGCGGCGGCGAAATTGTAGTGCACCTTGCCCGGCGCAAGGATGCCTGCCTCCGCCACGCCTGAGGCGGGATTGCGTTTGCCGACTTCGCTCATTCTCTCCCCTCGGCGGCCTCGATCCGCCTTTCAGAGCATGACACCGAAAACTCCGTACTTTCGGACAATGATCATGCGTCAAACAAACAGAGAGCGGGATGACCTTTCATCCCGCTCGAAACGGGTCACACACCCCGTTTCGTCGGGGCATTAACCCCGAAACCAGAAAAACCAAGCGATTTCAAATCATTAATCGATTTAAAGATTTTGAATTCTGTTTAAATCGGTTATATGACGGCGATGGTGGGACGCGCTGCACGCAAACTGGACGGCACTTGCCGCAACGAAACGCGGCGGTGGGAAAGCCTGATCGTGGCTTGCCCGGCGCAAGGCCCGTGCTCTATGCCACATTTTGTACTCAATTTGTCCTCTTATACGCCCTCCTCGAAGCAGGAAGGGACGCCCGCTCATGAGGGAGCCGCTTGACATGGCAACGATTGCGCTTGTCGACGACGATCGTAACATCCTGACTTCAGTATCCATCGCGCTTGAATCGGAAGGGTATCGCGTAGAGACCTTCACCGACGGCGCATCCGCTCTCGAGGGTCTGGCGGCGCGTCCGCCGAACCTTGCGATCCTGGACATCAAGATGCCGCGCATGGACGGCATGGAGCTGCTTCGCCGGCTGCGCCAGAAGACCGACCTGCCGGTGATTTTCCTGACCTCCAAGGACGACGAGATCGACGAGCTTTTCGGCCTCAAGATGGGCGCGGACGATTTCATCCGTAAACCCTTCTCGCAGCGCCTGCTGGTCGAGCGCGTCCGCGCCGTGCTGCGCCGCGCCTCCAATCGCGAGGCCGGCGCCAAGACGCCGAGCCAGCAGGCTCGCTCGCTCGAGCGTGGCCAGCTTGTGATGGACCAGGAGCGCCACACCTGCACCTGGAAGGGCGAGCCGGTGACGCTCACCGTCACCGAGTTCCTGATCCTGCACTCGCTCGCGCAGCGCCCCGGCGTGGTCAAGAGCCGTGACGCGCTGATGGATTCGGCTTATGATGAGCAGGTCTATGTGGATGACCGCACCATCGACAGCCACATCAAGCGGCTGCGCAAAAAATTTAAAGCCGTCGACGATGATTTCGACATGATCGAAACGCTGTATGGGGTCGGTTACCGCTTTCGCGAGGCTTAAGCCTCGCACGGAGTCGACTCGCCGATGGCGATTGAAATTGATGTCAGCAAGCCGGCGGCCCCGACATCGGGGCCGCTGCGCACTTTAAGGACAGCCTTCTCCTGGCTTGTCGTGCCGTTGCGCCGGTTCCTCGGCCACCATGTCTTTTCGAGCCTTACCCGCCGCATCCTGATCCTCAACCTGGCTGCCCTCGGCGTCCTGGTTGTCGGCATTCTTTATATGAACCAGTTCCGCGACGGGCTGATCGACGCCCGTGTGGAAAGCCTGATGACGCAGGGCGAGATCATCGCCGGCGCCATCGCTTCCTCGGCGACGGTCGAAACCGATTCCATCTCGATCGATCCGCAGAAGCTGCTCGAGCTGCAGGCCGGCCAGAGCCTCGCGCCAGGCTCCGACCAGCTCGAAAGCCTCGATTTTCCGATCAATCCCGAGCTCGTGGCGCCGCTCTTGCGGCGCCTGATCTCGCCGACGCGCACGCGGGCGCGCATCTATGACCGCGACGCCAACCTGCTGCTCGATTCGCGCCACCTCTATTCGCGCGGCCAGATCCTGCGTTTCGACCTGCCGCCGGTCGAAGAGGGCGCCGATACCGAAGAGCTGGACGTCTGGGACCGCATCGCCAAGTTCGTGGCCGAGTTCTTCCGCCAGACCGAGCTGCCGATCTACAAGGAGCAGCCGGGCGGCAGCGGTTCGGTCTATCCGGAGGTGATGACGGCGCTGCAGGGCGGCCCGGCCACGGTGGTGCGGGTGAGCGAGCAGGGCGAGCAGATCGTCTCGGTCGCCGTTCCGATCCAGCGCTTCCGCGCCGTGCTCGGCGTGCTTTTGCTGTCCACCCAGGGCGGCGACATCGACAAGATCGTCGCGGCCGAGCGCAAGGCGATCCTGCGTGTTTTCGCCGTGGCGGTGCTGGTGACCGCGATCCTTTCCATCCTGCTTGCTTCCACCATCGCCAGCCCGCTCCGCCGGCTGGCAGCCGCGGCGGTCAGGGTGCGGCGCGGTGCCAAGGGACGCGAGGAGATCCCCGATTTCTCGGAGCGGCAGGACGAGATCGGCAATCTTTCGGTCGCCGTGCGTGACATGACCAATGCGCTCTACACCCGCATCGAGGCGATCGAGAGTTTTGCCGCCGATGTCAGCCACGAGCTGAAGAATCCGCTGACGTCGCTCAGGAGCGCGGTCGAAACCCTGCCGCTCGCCAAGAAGCCCGAATCGCGCAACCGGCTGATGGAGATCATCCAGCACGACGTGCGCCGCCTCGATCGGCTGATCACCGACATTTCCGACGCCTCGCGCCTCGACGCGGAACTGCAGCGCGAGGACGCCGCGCGCGTCGATCTGAAGAAATTCGTCGGCGACCTGATCGCGGTCTCGCGCGATTCCGGCCGCAGCAAGAAGGCGGTCGAGATCGACTACAAGCCGGCCAGGCTGCCGCAGGGCGTGAAAGGTTACCATGTGATCGGCCACGACCTCAGGATCGGGCAGGTCATCACCAATCTGATCGAGAACGCCCGTTCCTTCGTGCCTGACGAAGGCGGCCGCATCACCGTGTCGCTGTCGCGCTCGGGCAAGCACAACATCATCATCGTCGACGACAACGGCCCGGGCATCCGCGCCGAGAACATCGAGCGCATCTTCGAGCGTTTCTACACCGACCGGCCGGCCGGCGAGGCGTTCGGGCAGAATTCCGGCCTCGGCCTGTCGATCAGCCGCCAGATCGTCGAAGCGCATGGCGGCACGCTGACGGCCGAAAACATTCCCGGCGCCAAGCCTGGCAGCATCCGCGGCGCCCGCTTCGTCGTCAGCCTGCCGGCAGCGGAGTGAGCGACACAGCGTTGGCGATTGGCGAAAGTCGAGCGGCCGGCCAATCTCCCCCCTTGTGGGGGAGATGTCCGGCAGGACAGAGGGGGGCGCCTCGCGCCGCCGCCTCCGGTTGTCGGCAGCGCGCCCTGGAAGTCCCGCGTCGCCCATGAACCTGCACGCCACAGGTGTCGTACTCGCTGACCGCGGCATCCTGATCACCGGCCCGTCCGGTTCCGGAAAATCGGCGCTGGCGCTGCTTCTGATCGACCGCTTTGCCCAGCGACGGACCTTCGCCCGGCTGGTTTCCGACGACCAGCTTCTGCTTTCGGCCCATGCCGGACGTCTGCTCTGCCGCGCCCCCGAACCCATCGCCGGCCTGATCGAGGTGCGCGGGCTCGGCCCCGTGCCTGTGCCGCATGTTTCCTCCGCCTTGGTCGACCTGGTCGTGCGGCTGGTCCCGGCCGCCGAAGCGCCGCGCCTGCCCGAGGAAGCCTTCGAAAAAATCGCAGGCTGCGACCTTCCGCGCCTTGATCTGCCCGAAAGGGATAGTCTAGCTGCCGCGCTCGCCGTGGAGGCACGGTTGAGCAGAATGCCGCGCGATGCGCGTACCTAGTCGTTGCCGCAGATCCGGACGATCTTGACCCGTCCCGGACCTGCCTTTGAGGTCTCGAAAATCATTCCCACGGCTAACTCACCGTCAGTTGGGGCTTGTCAACGGCTCGCGCCTCGACAAGATTGCGCACCTGCCGCGGGCCGGCGCCCGAAGGCGCGGACAACTACAACCAGAAACGACGCGCCTCAGTTGGTAGCAACGGGAGCCAGAGCAGTATGATCGGACTCGTGCTGGTAACGCACGGACAGCTTGCTGCAGAGTTCCGCAAGGCAGTCGAGCACGTGGTCGGGCCGCAGGAGGATTTCGAGACGGTGGCGATCGGCGCGGACGACGATATGGAGCAGCGCCGCCGCGACATCGTCGAGGCGGTGGCGCGCGCCGATACCGGCGCCGGCGTGGTGATCCTGACCGACATGTTCGGCGGCACGCCCTCCAACCTTGCCATCTCGGTGATGGAAGCTGGCCGCGTCGAGGTGATCGCCGGCATGAACCTGCCGATGCTGATCAAGCTGTCGAGCGTTCGCCGTGGCGACGATCTGGCCGCGGCCGTGCAGGAAGCGCAGGCGGCCGGGCGCAAATACATCAACATCGCAAGCCAGCTCCTGAGCGGCAAATGAGCGACGCCGTGGACAGTCCCGAAACGGTTGTCCGCGAGTTCGAGATCGTGAACCAGCGCGGCCTTCACGCCCGCGCCTCCGCCAAATTCGTGCAGCTCGCCGGCAGTTTTCAGGCCACCATCACCGTCGAGAAGGACGGCCTGCAGGTCGGCGGCACCTCCATCATGGGCCTGATGATGCTCGCGGCCAGCCCCGGCTGCAGCATCAAGGTGACGGCAACGGGCCCCGAGGCCGGCACCGCGATCATCGCCATCGGCGCCCTGATCGCCGCCAAGTTCGGCGAAGAGATCTGACGCCTTGCCAATTCCCCTCCCCCTTGCGGGGAGGGGCTAGGGGTGGGGGTCGTCCGGCAGCGCGAAGCGATCGGCCAAGAGCGTCCGAACGCCCGAACGCGCCAAATCCCGCACGGTCGGCTAAGCGGAACCACCCCCACCCCTAGGCCCTCCCCGCAAGGGGGAGGGGAATAACCGCCCTGCCCCTACGGCTTCCCCGCAGTCCCCGGATGCGCGGCCTGATAACCCTTCCACCCGAGCTCCGCGTCGGAACGAGCCGCCGCAAGATTGATCACGATGTCGTTGCGCTCGGCCGCGGCGATCAGGTCGTCGCGCAGATCGGTGGCGAACGGATCGCCGGCGGCTGAGGCGATCAGCGCCAGCGTGAGCGCGCGCGTGAAATTGCGCGGCACGCCCCGCCCCTCGTAATAGTCGTAGGCGAGCGCCCGCAGGTCGTTGGCGTCGTAATCGGCGGCCGATTTGCTGTGCGGCGGCGCGCCGCCATATTTGTCGAAATAGATGATGGCGTCGTTTTCCGCGGCGAGCGCTGCATCCCGCCCGAGCTTCCCCGTCAGCGCCGAAAGCGTGCCGTCGCTGACGGTCTCGTCGAGGGCGCGCGCCACCAGCAGGTAGACGTAGAGGCTCGCAATGTCGCGCGCTTCCAGCGCCGGGGCGCTGGCCTCGCCGAAACCTTCTCCGATGGCGCGCACTGCATCCAGGTTTCCGGCGCCGGCCAGCGCGATCAGCTTGCGCGCGCCTTCCTCGCGATTCTGCAGGGCGCCGGCGCCCGAGATCAGCATGCTCCCCTCGGCCACCGTTCCAGGCTGGGCCGGCGCCGGGGCGGTGATGGCGAAGCCGCGCGTCACCGTCGGATTGAGCGCCACGATCAGCGCCTCGTCGAGGTCTTGGGCCGCGATGATGCGCTGCAGCGGCACCGGCTCGGCCGGGGCGAAGGTGACCCGGATGGCGTCTTCGTCCTTGATGAAGCCCTGGATGATCGTGGCCCACCCCGTGATCCTCGCCGAAAGCTCGGGACTTGCGCCGCCCGCAATGCTGCCGACGATGCGCATCGCCACGTCGCGCGGCAAGTTCACCAGGAAATTCTTGAGCTGGTCGGCGCTGACGCCCTGCTGTTGCGCGGCGCTCGCCAGGGCGAGCGCCATCAGGCCCTTGTCCTCATAGCCGATCGTCGCCGCGACGAGCGAGCCGGTCACGCCCTCCGCCCGGGTGATGTCGCCATAGAGGGCATCGCCGACCGGGACCAGCACATGGAAATCGTCGATCGAGGCCTGGCCGGCGAGCGCGGCGATGTCGGTGAGATCGTATCGCATGGTGATCTGGTAGCCGCTGCGCGCGCCGTTCATGCGGATGCCGATCATGACGTCGCCTTCCAGCCGGTCGCGGCCGGCCTGGCGCAGCACGTCGGCGACCGGCGGCGGCAGGTCGAGCCCGCGCGTGTCGATCACGAAATTCTCGAGCAGCAGCGAGCCGAGGTCGAGCCGCATGCGGCCGATATCGAGGTCGAGCGCATCCCGCTTGATGTGCAGCCCCTTTACGAAAAACGTGTTCGTGACCGCGTCGTAGCCGCGCTGATCGTAGGTGATCTCCGCCACGTTGCGGGTGCTCTGCACGATCAGGTCGAAGACGTATGGCGCGATCGGCAGCACGAAGCGCGACACGGTCTCATCGACCGGGAAACCGAGTTCCGCCGAATGCGCGGGCGCCGGCCATGCGGCGAGACCCGTCAGCGCTGCCCCGAGCATCGCGCCGCGTGCCGCGCGGGAAATAGCCGATGAAGTCATGGACGAGCCCTCCGTTCCCCAAAAGACTGCCGCGACGTCATGGCCGCATCAAGGTAGCCCGGGCCGTTTCTGCCGCCGCCATCGAAGGCGGCGGCTCTCGCGTGCTCTGCGGGCAACAGGGCGGGCGGCGCAGCAAGATATAAAGATTTCTTTATGTCCTGTTGCCGAGCGCCGGCCGATCTGCTACTCAGCGCGCCATCCGATCCGCGCAGCAAGCCGCTCTCGGCGCGCGGACGAGGCGCAAAAATCCCGCAGGAGCACGAGCATGCTGGGCAAGCACGACTACCACGTTGCAGACATTTCGCTGGCCGACTGGGGCCGCAAGGAAATCGAGATCGCCGAAACCGAGATGCCGGGCCTGATGGCCTGTCGCGAGGAGTTCGGCGAGCAGCAGCCGCTCAAGGGCGCCCGCATTACCGGCTCGCTGCACATGACCATCCAGACGGCGGTGCTGATCGAGACGCTGAAGGCGCTCGGCGCCGAAATCCGCTGGGCCTCGTGCAACATCTTCTCCACGCAGGACCACGCCGCGGCGGCGATCGCGGCGGCCGGCACGCCGGTCTTCGCCGTGAAGGGCGAGACGCTCGAGGAATATTGGGACTACACCGACAAGATCTTCCAGTGGGCCGACGGCGGCACGTCGAACATGATCCTCGACGATGGCGGCGACGCCACCATGTACATCCTGCTCGGCGCCCGCGCCGAAGCCGGCGAGAACATTTTGGTCAACCCGGGCAGCGAGGAAGAAGAAATCCTCTTCGCGCAGATCAGGAAGCGCCTGGCCGCCACCCCGGGCTTCTTCGGCAAGCAGCGCGAGGCGATCCGCGGCGTGACCGAAGAGACCACCACCGGCGTCAACCGCCTCTACCAGCTGCAGAAGAAGGGCCTGCTGCCCTTCCCGGCCATCAACGTCAACGACTCGGTGACGAAGTCGAAATTCGACAACAAATACGGCTGCAAGGAATCGCTGGTCGACGGCATCCGTCGCGGCACCGACGTGATGATGGCCGGCAAGGTCGCGATCGTCGCCGGCTACGGCGACGTCGGCAAGGGTTCGGCCGCCTCGCTGAAGGGCGCCGGCGCGCGCGTGAAAGTGACCGAGGCCGACCCGATCTGCGCGCTGCAGGCGGCGATGGACGGTTTTGAGGTCGTCACCATGGACGACGCGATCTCGACCGCCGACATCGTCATCACCGCGACCGGCAACAAGGACGTGCTGACGCTCGACCATATGCGCAAGCTGAAGGACATGGCGATCGTCGGCAACATCGGTCACTTCGACAACGAGATTCAGATCGCGGCATTGCGCAATCTGAAGTGGACCAACGTGAAGCCGCAGGTCGACATGATCTCCTTCCCGGACGGCAAGCGCATGATCCTCTTGTCGGAAGGCCGCCTGCTCAACCTCGGCAACGCTACCGGCCATCCGAGCTTCGTGATGAGCGCCTCCTTCACCAACCAGGTGCTGGCGCAGATGGAGCTTTTCGGCAATGCCGGCAAATACAGGAACGAGGTCTACGTGCTGCCGAAGCACCTCGACGAGAAGGTCGCCAAGCTGCACCTCGACAAGCTCGGCGCCAAGCTGACCGAGCTCTCCAACGAGCAGGCCGCCTATATCGGCGTCACTCCGAAGGGCCCGTTCAAGCCGGAGCATTATCGCTATTGATGGAGGGTGGGCGTCCCGCCCACCACAGGGGCGGCGGAACGCCGCCCCCTCCAATGAGCCGGGCATCGCGCCGGTTCTTCCTGAGCTTTCGAGCGGCCTTAGCAGCCCCGCAATGCTTGTTCCCTACATCATTGCGCTATCGTCCGGAGTAAGCAGTAGCAACGAGTTATTCTACGCCGGGGCCAGCAGGCGTTCGCGGCAACGGCGACATCGCGCGCAAAGGCTCCCATGGAGCCCTCGCTATGCCGATCTTCGCCGACTCCGTCGAGCGGAACGCCCTACGCTCTCACTCGCGACACGGGCGGGATTGCCGGCGAAAATTTGTCAGATTTGGAACTTGAGCGATACCAATGCCGTTTGCGTTGAGCTATTGAATGTCCTAATAACTACACCCCCTAGAAGACGGATTGGCGTCGCATTCAAGTATCTTGTCGTATAGATCACAGTTCAGCGTGCCAGTGTTATCTTCTCTTTTGTCAATAACACCGCTGTAAACGATGATCCTGATCGCGTTTCTAGTGGGTGCATCGAGCACTCCTGTTACGAATGAGCTAATCGGTGCAATGTTGAATTTATATCCGGTCTGCTCTTCAATAGCCATGACGCACGAGTGTAATTTAGTCTGAAACCCTGAGATCCATTCCTTGGAGTCATCGGGATTCGCTGGAATAAAGCGGTACTTCTCAAATGTATTTGCGAATCCATCCCCCGGAGGAAAAGGGCATCCCTCAGGCACTCGTTCGAGGTCGACCTTTTCGTCAACAAGCCTCCCATGCGTATCCCGGTAAAGCGGATCGATCAGACGATTGAGAGCCTTTTCGCTGAATTCCGCAGTCGCGACTACGATGGCATCCCGGGTCTTCGAATCGAACTGTCCGGTTTGGTCAACGCAAAGCTTGCGCTGCAGCTGCCGAATGCTTCCTCTGTTGTATGTCTCTTCGACGTCACCCTGGGCCATCGTAAAGAAGCCGGGCAGATATTCTAAAGCCAAACCAACAGCCAGTATTGCGGCAAAGGCACCTAAAAACGGCCACGAAATCCCGGGCGACGCCCCTATGCCAGCTTGTCCCTTTTGTTCTTTCGCACTGGCACGGTACCTGAGGAAGAGATGCCTCTTCGGCGGCGAATCGGCTTTGGCTAGATGCGCCGCTTTAACAGCATTAATCCGCGGCAGTTGCCCCGGGAACCGGTTGGCCAAGTCATCGAAGAGAGGCCCCTGATCCAGACCGTGCGCGCGCAGGAGATCGACCGCCCTCGAAAAGTAGTCCGTACGACTTCCGTTTGACGGCAGGGCGTCGATCAGGGCCGGCATCTCGGCGTAGTCGTAGGTCTTGAGCCAATTCAACAGCTGCTGATTTTCTGGGAACAACACTTTTAGCAAGTCGACGAGAGCGGAAGACATCTTGGGATTCCCTTAGAAAGCAAACCCTTGCGATCTCATACCGACCCGTACGCATTCGATAGGAATGCCTTGATTGCGGTAGGCCACTTGGCCTTTCCCGGGAATCGGCAAATCCCCGCCGGCGTGGTGCAATGCCACTACGTTCCACAGATCGTCGAAGACCGGCGAACCGGAAGACCCCGGCATCGTGTCGGTCAGGTACTGGATCCGCGAAGCGTCGGCGTAAGTGACTAGATTGTTGTGAAGCGCCACTTGCTTAACCATCCCGTTTGGATGTTGGATGATGGCAACGCGATCGCCAACGCTTATTGGCCTCCGGGACAAAGCGGCCGTCGGCCGTCCATGTTGTGCATAATCGAGCCGCAGCAAGGCCCAGTCATTGGCGCTGTCACCAACGACGGTTTCCACTTTGCAGTTGACGACCAGGCTCTCGAGAGCATAGCCGGTCGAGGCTGAACGTTCATAGTCGAAGATGGCTTCGACAGCCTCGGCCCGTTCACCGTCGTTGGACACATTGTGATGCGCGGTCAGCAGTGCATCAGCTGCGACGAGGAAGGCGGTGCCACTGTACCAGTCGCGACGAAAGCGCATGCGGAGCTTCGCAACCGATTTGGCGCGTTCGTAGCCCGTAGCGAGGTACGAAACGTCAAGAAAAGTTGGGCGGTCGCCCATGATCTTCTCGAACCGCGCAATTAGTTCTGGCGGGACATCAACAACGTCGGCCCCTAAAGGATCATCGAGAGGTTGTTCGTCATGGGCCGCGTTAGAGAGATAGCGGTCGCGCGCCGTCTCGATGAGGTCCCGCTGGCCAGGAAATCGGTCGGTCAATTTGTCAAAGAGTTTCGTTTCGTCGAGCGCATTTGCTTGCAACTGCTCGACCGTACGCATGACATAGGTGCCACGCGGCACGCCGGGTGCTGGCAAGGTGTCAATTAGATCAGCCATCCGGGTATATTCATAGACAGAGAGCCACGCGAGCAAGTCATCGTTAGTGCGAAAAAGTATGCGCAGGAGATCAAACAAAGGTTTCGGCGGCCTGATCATGTTTTCGGCTCACAGCAAGTATTCTTGAGGGTAAATGATCTGACACTGGGCGTCGGAGACTACCCGATTCGTATCGGCCTCTCCAAGCTGTTCCGATACAGGCGGAGAAACGACCCTCCTCGTGGGGCTGCCCGGCGACATCAACATTGGGGACGTTGTCTTGGCGCAAGACCTTCGGGCGATCTCTGACGCGGGGTTTGGACTTGGGATTGAGGTATTCCCAAATCTGCCTTAGGCATGGCCAGCGGCCCCTTTCGCGCGGCCATCATGTTGTTGCGAAAGTGAAGTACCGTGACACCACAGCCACTGAACTTCGATTACGGCTTCACTGTAAGAAGCGGCTGAATACCGCAGCGACAAGCGCAACCTGACCGGCATCGCCGACGTGCTGGCCGTAAGCGGTGTTCTCAGGAATCGGCTGTCCGGCGTCACCACCGACGGAACCTGGGGCGACCGCCCGGCCGGCAATCGCACCTGGAACGCGGCATCTGGAGGGTGGCGAGACGCCGCCCCTCCGGCCAGAGCCTCGTCCGGCTCCTTTTTGCCTCTCGCACTGCTTCCCGCCGATTCCGCCAGACGGTATTGTCGAGTGATTCGCGCGCTCGCCGGACGGGGATGGTTGAGCGCGCCGAGCTGGCTTGCCGTCAGGCGGCGGAGAGGAACGAGCATGCCGGGTGAGAACCCGCAGGCGGGCAGGGACCCGGCCGGCGGCCGGAGTGATTCCAGAACGGGGCGCAGGCGCGTCTCCGCCGCTTTCGCCGCCTCAACCGTTTTCCTCGGCGCCTCGCTGCCGGTTGCAGCACTTGCCCAGAACGGGATTGGTTCCGGCTGGTCGGTCGGCTCGCTGGAGGTGATCCAGCTCGCCATGTTTGCCGGCGTCATGGGTGCAGCGCTTTTGTCGGCAGTCTGGATGATCCGCGAGCGCGCCCGCATCGCCGCCGAGAACGGCACGTTGCGCAGCCGCGTCGCCGAGCTTTCCGCATCGCTGCAGCGCTCGGAAGCGCTGCTCAATCTCAGGGATCAGCGCGTCGTCGTCTGGACCAGCGACAATGAGAAGGCCGAGCTCATCGGTGTCCTGCCGCGCGAGAGCGGGGTGCCGGAAGATCGCGCCGCGTTCCTGGCGTTCGGCCGCTGGCTGACGCCGCGCTCGGCCGCCGCGCTAGAGCAGGCGATCACGGCGCTGCGCGATTCTGCGACGGCGTTCGACCTCGTGGTCGAGACGCAAGGGTCGCTGCCGCTCGAGGTGCATGGGCGAAAAACCCCGCAACAGGTCTTCGTGCGCTTCCTCTCGCTGTCGGAGGCGCAGCGTGTGCAGGCGCGGCTGCGGCTCGAGAACCAGCGCCTCTCCTCCGAATACGAGACGTTCCTCGGGCTGGCCGAGGCGCTGAAGACGCCGATCTGGCTGCGCGGCAATGACGGCCGGCTGCGGTGGGTCAACCGCGCCTATGCCGATGCGGTCGAGGCGGCCGACGCCGCCGCCGCGGTGCGCGACGGCAAGGAGTTCCTCGGCACGCAGGCGCGCGAATCGATCGCGCAGCATCACCTGCGTCGCACCGTGTTCGAGCAGAAGCTGGCGACCGTGGTCGCCGGCGACCGCCGCGTCTTCGGCGTGACCGATTTTTCCGGACCGGAGGGCTCGGCCGGCCTGGCCGTGGATCTGAGCGACGCCGACACGGTGCGCGCCGAGTTCGAGCGCACCGTGCGCAATCACGCCGACACGCTCGACCAGTTGAACACCGCCGTCGCCATCTTCGACACCGACCAGAAGCTGCGCTTCTTCAACCAGGCTTTCCAGAAGCTGTGGGACATCGAGGTTTCCTTCCTCGAGAGCGCGCCCGACAACAATCTGCTGCTCGACCGGCTGCGCGCCGACGGCAAGCTCGAAGAGCAGCCGGAGTGGCGGCGCTGGAAGGAAAATCTGCTCGGCGTCTACCGGTCGGTGGAGTCGCAGGAGCATTGGTGGCACCTGCCCGACGGCCGCACCATACGGGTGATCGCCAACCCGCAGCCCAAGGGCGGCGTGACCTGGGTTTTCGAGAACCTCACCGAGCGCATCGACCTCGAAAGCCGCTACCAGACGGCGGTGCGTGTCCAGGGCGAGACGCTCGACAACCTCGCCGAAGGCGTTGCCGTCTTCGGCCCCGACGGCCGCGTCCGCCTGGCCAACCCGGCATTCCCCTCGCTCTGGGGCATCGAGCCGGCCGTCGCGAAGCCGGGCACGCATATCTCGGCGATCCGCGCCGCCTGCGAGCGCATGGCCGACCAGAACCCATGGTCGGGCTTTGTCGCCGCCGTGACCGGCTTCGACGAGGAGCGGCGCGACCAGAGCGGCCAGATCGAGCTCAGGAACGGCACCAGCCTGCGCTTCGCCGTGATCCACCTGCCGAACGGCCAGGTCATGATCACCTTCGTCGACGTCACCGACAGCGTGAACGTGCAGCGTGCGTTGAAGGACAAGAACGACGCGCTGCAGCGCGCCGACCAGCTGAAGAACGACTTCGTCCAGCACGTCTCCTACGAACTGCGCTCGCCGCTCACCAACATCATCGGCTTCACCGAGCTGCTCGCCCTGCCGGCGACCGGTCCGCTGAACACGCGCCAGCATGAATATGTCGATCACATCGGCTCCTCGTCCGGCGTGCTGCTCACCATCGTCAACGACATACTCGACCTCGCGACCGTCGATGCCGGCATCATGCAGCTCGATATTTCCGAGGTGCGCGTCGACCAGGCGATCGCGGCAGCCTCCGAGATCGTCGCGGAACGGCTGCGCGAGCATTCGATCGGCCTCGAAATCGACATTTCGCGGGCGCCGGCGAGCTTCAACGCGGATGAGCATCGTGTGCGGCAGGTCCTGTCGAACCTGCTCAGCAACGCCGCCAACTACGCGCTGGAAGGATCGACGGTGAAGCTTGCCTGCGCTGAGGTCGGCGATGCGATCGAGTTCGCCGTGCATGACGACGGTCCGGGCATGGCGCCGGAGGTGCTCGACACCGTGTTCCGCCGCTTCGAGTCGCGCAGCAATGGTGGAAGGCGCCGGGGCGCCGGGCTTGGCCTCTCCATCGTGAAGAGTTTTGTCGAGCTGCATGGCGGCACGGTGGCGATCGACTCGCGCGCCGAGCATGGCACCACGGTGGTCTGCCGCTTCCCGCTCACGCCGCCGTCCGGCATCCGTCAGGCCGCGGAATAGCCCGCAATGGGCAGGGCAATCGCATATCGCGTAGTCGGGAGGAAGGCCGCCCGCGACGTTTCGCTCTCTTCCTCTCCCCCGGGTAGGGGGAGAGGTGGCGCCGCGCAGCGGCGACGGAGTGGGGGTGCTTGGCCTTTCTCGGCCATATGCGTTTGCCCTGCCGGGCAGGGGGAGAGGTGGCGCGCGAAGCGCGACGGAGTGGGGGTGCTTGGCTTTCCGCAAGCGCATGCGATTGTCCTGCCCCAATGGGAGGTGGGGTGCTGACGCGATATCTGCCCGACGAGGCGGCGACGACTCGGCTGGGCGAGGATCTTGCCGCCGCGCTGAAGCCCGGCGACGTCGTGGCGCTCTCCGGCGACCTTGGCGCCGGCAAGACGACGCTGGCGCGCGGCCTGATCCGGGCGTCGACCGGCGATCCGCTGCTGGATGTGCCGAGCCCGACCTTCACGCTCGTCCAGGCCTACGAGCGCGGCCGCCTGCCGGTTGCGCATTTCGACCTCTACCGTCTTTCCGACCCTGCCGAGCTGGACGAGCTCGGCCTTGACGAGGCGCTGGCCGGCGGCGTCGCGCTGATCGAATGGCCGGAGCGCGCTGAAAATCGTTTGCCGGCAAATGTCATTCGCGTGTCGCTTGCGGAGCAGGACGACGGACGGATCGCCGGCATCGACGCGCCGGCGCCGGTGCTCGCCCGCATCGTCCGCTCGCTCGCCGCGCGCGATTTTCTGGCCGGCGCCGGTGCCGCGACCGCGCGCCGCGCGCCGCTTTCCGGCGATGCGTCGGCGCGCCGTTACGAGGAAATCACCGAGCCGGAGAAGCCGCTGCGGCTCTTGATGGACTCGCCGCCGCTGGTGCTCGGGCCGCCCGTGCGCGGCGGCAAGGCATATGCCGAGATCGCGCACACGGCACGCAGCGTTGCGGCCTTTGTCGGCATCGACCGGTTGCTGTTCGATGCCGGGTTCGCCGTCCCCGAAATCCTGGCGCAGGATCTCGAGCAGGGTTTCCTGCTCATCGAGCATCTCGGCCACGAAGGTTTTCTGGTCGACGGCCAGCCGGTCGCCGAACGCTACGCGGCAGCGGCGGAGCTGCTGGCGGCAATCCACGGCCGCCGCTGGCCCGGGAGCGTCGCCGCCGCGCCCGGCGTCACGCATGAAATCCCGCCCTTCGACCGCGACGCGATGATGATCGAGGCCGATCTCCTGCTCGACTGGTACATCCCTTATGTCAGCGGCGCGCCGGCGAGCGATTCGGTTCGCGCGCGCTTTGCCGCCGAGTGGAACCGCCTGCTCGACCGGTTGGCCGACAAGGAGATCAGCATCGTGCTGCGTGACGTGCATTCGCCGAACCTGATCTGGCGCGCCGGCCGCAAGGGCCACGACCGGCTTGGCGTGCTCGACTTCCAGGATGCGATGATCGGGCCGGCTGCCTATGACGTCGCCTCGCTGGCGCTCGACGCCCGCGTCAGCGTGCCGGCCGCGATCGAGCAGGCAACGGTCGCGGCCTACGTCGCCGCGCGTCGCGCCACCGGACCCTTCGACGCAGCCGGTTTCGGCGAGGCCTACGCGATCATGGGCGCGCAGCGGAATTCCAAGATACTCGGCATTTTCGTCAGGCTCGACCGGCGCGACGGCAAGCCGCAATATCTCGCCCACCTTCCGCGCATTCGCGACTATCTCGCGCGCACGCTCGCTCACCCGGCGCTGTCCGGTCTGGCGGGGCTCTACCGCGAGAGCGGCGTGCTGGAACCCGCCGCATGAGTGCCGGCCCGACCACCGCAATGGTGCTGGCGGCAGGGCTCGGCACGCGCATGCGCCCGATCACCGAGCGCATCCCCAAGCCGCTGGTCGAGATATCCGGCCGCACCCTGCTTGACCGCGGGCTGGACAGCCTGGCCGAGGCAGGCGTCGAAAGGGCCGTCGTCAACGTGCACCACCATGCCGCGCAGGTGGTCGCCCATGTTGCCGGCCGGACGCGGCCGAAGGTGATGATTTCGGACGAGAGCGACGGTCTGCTCGATTCCGCCGGCGGCGTCGTCAGGGCGCTCCCCCTGCTCGGCGACCGCCCCTTCTTCCTGATCAACGCCGACACGTTCTGGATCGACCGCGACGAGCCCAACCTGACGCGCCTTGCCCTTGCCTGGGACGGCGCGCGCATGGATATTCTGCTCATGCTCGCCGAGCTTTCCTCGACCACCGGCCACACCGGCAAGGGTGATTTCTCCCGTGCCTCGGACGGACGCCTGTCGCGTGCGAAAAACAGTCCGGATGGGCTGGTCTATGCCGGCGCCGGCATTTTCGACCCCAGCCTTTTCGCCGGAAGGCCGGTCGAAAAGCGCTCGCTCAACGAATATTTCGATCGCGCCGCCGAAGCCGGCCGCCTCCACGGTGTGGTGATGCAGGGCCACTGGATCACGGTCGGAACGCCCGACGCCATTCCGCTCGCGGAAGCCGCGGTGGCACGGGCGCTGGCCGGACGGCGATGAGCGCCCCGCGCGTCTTCACCATCCCGCCCGGAGTGCCGTTCCTCAGAACCTTCGCCGAGGCGCTGTTGGCCGGCGAGCTGGTTCCGGATTTTGCCGTCGGCGGCGATCCGATGCAGACGGCCGAGGCGACGATCTACCTGCCCACGCGCCGCGCGGCACGCGCCTTGCGCAGCGTGCTGGTCGACCTCTCGCCTGGCGCCTCGGCGATCCTGCCGACCATCCGTGCGCTGGGCGAGTTCGATGAGGACGCCGCCGATTTCGACAGCGCTGCCGCGCTCGACCTTGCGCCGCCGATTGCGCCCGTGGACCGCCTGCTGCTGCTCGCGCCCCTGGTGCGGGCATGGAAGGACCGCCTGCCGGCCTTCCTCGCCGCGCAATATGGCGGCGACATCGTCGTCCCGGCTTCGTCCTCCGACGCCATCTGGCTGGCGCGCGATCTTGCCGCGCTCATGGACGAGGTCGAGACCGAAGGCGCGGACTGGTCGCGGCTGCGCGCGCTCGCGCCCGACGACCTCGCCAATTGGTGGCAGCTCACGCTGCGTTTCCTCGAAATCGTCACTGCCACCTGGCCGCAGACGCTCGCTTCGCTCGACCGCTCCAATCCGGCAGCGCACCGCTCGGCGCGCATTCTCGCGGAAGCGGCGCGGCTCAGGCAAAATCCGCCGCCGGGGCCTGTCGTCGCCGCCGGCTCCACCGGCTCGATTCCGGCGACCGCCGAGCTCCTGTCGGTCATCGCGCGTCTGCCGCGCGGCGCGGTCGTGCTGCCCGGCTTCGATGCCGCGCTCGATGACGAATCCTGGAAGGAGTTGCACCGCCAGCCGCCGTCACCGCCTGCGCGAGAGCAAATCCGGACGGAACCCGGCGTGCACGCCCCTTTGCGCTTTCGCGATTCTGCCGATCGCCAAAGCGCGCTCGGCCATCCGCAATACGGTCTCGCGCGTCTCGTCGGTCGGCTGGAGCTGCCGCGCCATGACGTGATCGGGATCGGCCGGCCAGACGCTGCGCTGGCCGTCCGTCGCGCCATTCTGGCCGAGGCGCTGCGGCCTGCCGAAACGACGGATCGCTGGGTGAGCAGTCGGCGAAGCGTTTCGGACGAGGCGCTCGGCAGCGCGCTCGCCGGCGTGACCTTGGTCGAGGCGGCGCTCGAGAGCGACGAGGCGCTCGCCATCGCCATCGCACTGCGCCTCGCCGTGGAGGATCCGAAGCGCAGCGCGGCACTGGTCACCGGCGACCGCGACCTGGCGCGTCGCGTCGCGGCCGAGCTGCTGCGCTTCGGCATCCGTGCCGACGACTCCGGCGGCACGCCGCTCGCCCGTGCGCCGGCGGCCGAGCTCCTTTCGTTGCTGCTGGAAGCAGTGCTTCGGCCGGGCGACCCGGTTCCGCTCGTGGCGCTGCTGAAAAACCCGCTGCTGCAGCTTGGCCTGTCGCGCCCGGCCGTTCGGCGTGCGGCGGAAGCGGTCGAACTGATCGTGCTGCGCGGCGGCACCGGGCGGCCGGACGTGGGCAACGTCGTCGCGCTGTTCGAGGACCGGCTTGCGCGGTTGAGCGCCGTGCGCCGCCCACCCTTCTGGCTGGCGCGTCTGAACGCCAGCCGGCTCGGCGAGGCGCGCGACCTCATGCAGCGGCTCGCCACGGCGCTGCTGCCGCTGGTCGCGCTGCGCGCCGAGCGCGAGCTGCCGCTGAAGACCCTGCTCAAGGCGAGCATCGTCGCCTTCGAGGCTCTCGTCCGTGACGCCAAGGGCAGCCTTGCCGATCTTTATGCCGGCGAGCCCGGCAACCGCCTGGCCGATTTCCTGCGCTCGCTGCTTGCCGCGGAAGCCGATCTGGCGGTCCCGGTCGGCGAATGGCCGGACGTCTTCGCCGCGCTGCTGGCGCCGGAGGTGGTGAAGCCGAGGCCCGGCGCCGACCAGCGCGTCGCCATCTGGGGGGCGCTCGAGGCGCGGCTGCAGAGCGTCGACACGCTGGTCGTCGGTGGCCTGAACGAGGGTGTGTGGCCGCGGCGCGCCGACACCGATCTCTTTCTCTCGCGCACGATGAAGATCGGCCTGGAGCTGGAGCCGCCGGAGCGGCGCATCGGCCTGGCCGCGCATGATTTCATGATGGCGTTCGGCGCGCCGCAGGTGGTCCTGTCGCGCTCGGCCCGCGCCGGCGATGCGCCCTCGGTCGCGTCGCGCTGGCTGCAGCGCCTGGTCGCCTTCGTCGGCGAGAAGAACAGCGAGATCATGCGTGAACGCGGCAGAAATCTGCTTGGTCTCACGCGCTCGCTCGACCGTGGCGAGCCGGCGCGCCGCTTCCGCCGCCCCAACCCGAAACCGCCGCTCGCCGCGCGTCCGAAGAAATTCTCCGTCACCGACATCGAGACGCTGCGCCGCGATCCCTATGCGATCTATGCGCGCATGGTGCTGGGTCTGCGGCCGGTCGAGCCGCTGCTGCGCGATCCGGGTGCTGCCGACCGAGGCACGATGTTCCACGAGATACTCAACCGCTTCACCACGGCGGATGTCGATCCGCTCGCGGCTGACGCGTTCGACCGGCTGGTCGCCATCGGCCGCCAGGTTTTCGACGAGGCGGCGCTGCCGTCGGATGTCGACGCGGTCTGGTGGCCGCGCTTCGTCAAGCTCGCTCCGGACTTCCTGCGCTGGGAGCGTGAAAGGCAGGCGCGCGTGGTGAGCCGCAAGGCTGAGGTGCATGCCATGCCGGTGCTGGTCGGCGCGACTGGGGTGACGCTCTCCGGTTATGCCGATCGCATCGACCTGCTGCCGGCGGGTTATGCCGACATCCTCGACTACAAGACCGGCGGCAATCCATCGAAGGTCCAGGCGCACACGCTGCTGGCGCCGCAGCTTGCGCTCGAAGGCGCCCTGCTGATGCGCGGCGCCTTCAAGCCGCTGGGTGGGTTGAAGCCGGACCAGCTCGCTTATGTGCGGCTGCGCGCCAACGGCTTGGTCGATGAGGATTCGATCCTCGAGATCAAGGGCCGCGGCGCCAGCATCAAGACGGCCGAAGCGATCTCGAGCGAGGCCTGGCAGCGGCTGGAAAAGCTGCTCGATCATTACAACGCTGCCGACGCCGGCTACATATCCCGCGCGCTTCCCTTCAAGGTCGGCGATTTCGGCGGCGACTACGATCATCTGGCGCGCGTGCTCGAATGGTCGTCCGGGCCTGACGCGGACGATTTCGAATGAAACGGCGCCATACGATTCCGGAGGAAACCAGGCGCCTGCAGACCGAGGCGTCCGACCCGGGCAACTCGGCCTGGGTGTCCGCGCATGCCGGCTCCGGCAAGACGCATGTCTTGGTGCTGCGCGTCATCCGCCTGCTGCTCGCCGGAACCGATCCGTCGAAGATATTGTGCCTCACCTACACGCGCGCCGCAGCCTCCGTCATGGCCAACCGTGTGTTCCGCGATCTCTCCGCCTGGACGATGCTCGACGATTCCGCGCTTTCGGAGCGCATCGCCGAGATCGAAGGCACGCGGCCTTCGCCGGGCAAACTCGCCCGTGCGCGAAAACTGTTCGCCGAGGCGCTGGAGACGCCGGGCGGTCTGAAAATCCAGACCATCCATGCCTTCTGCGAGGCGATCCTGCACAAATTCCCGCTCGAGGCCAACATCGCCGGGCATTTCGACATGCTCGACTCCGAGATGGAGGCTGCCCTTTTCGGCGAGGCGCGGCGCGACATGATCGCCGGAACCATGGTCGCGGAGAACCATGCGCTCGCCGAGGCCTTCGCCGCGATCCTGGCGCGCGGCGGCGAATATTGGCTGGAGACGCTGCTCACCGAGGTCGTGCAGCGGCGCGACGAGCTCAGGACGTTCATCGAAGCGACCGACGAGCGCACCTTGTTCGACGAATTCGGCTTTGCCGAGGACGAGACTGCGGCGAGCATCGCCGCGGCGGTCTGGCCGCTGCCGGGTTTTTCACCCGCAGAGTTCGCCGAGCTGCAGCGCGAGGCCGAGCGCCAGGGCGCGGCGCAGACGCTCGACAAGTTCATTCTGCCGGCGGCCGCGGCCTTCCGCGAGCGTGACCCGGAGCGGCGGCTGCTTCTCCTGCGCGACGCCTTCCTGAAGGAAGGCAGGAACCCCGAGCCCTACAGCGCGACCTGGTTGTTCAAGGCCTCGCTGCGCAAGGTCATGCCGAGCCTTGCCGACGACTATCTCGCGGCGGCGGAAATCATCATCGCCACGGCCGACCGCTACGCCCTTTTCCGCATGCTCGAGGCGACGAAGGCGATGCGTGTCGTGGCCGACGCGCTGATCGGCCGCTACGAGCGGCTGAAGAGCGGGCGCGGCCTGCTCGACTTCAACGATCTCATCACCCGCACCGGCAACCTGCTGCGCCGGCCGGATGCCGGGCCCTGGATCCAGTACAAGCTCGACCAGGGCATCGACCACATCCTCATCGACGAGGCGCAGGATACGAGCCCGCAGCAATGGCAGGTCGTTGTGAGCCTCGCGCAGGAATTTTTTGCCGGCTTGAGCACGCGCGACGGCAAGATGCGAACCGTCTTTGCCGTCGGCGACGAGAAGCAGTCGATCTATTCTTTCCAGGGTGCCGACCCGGCCGCTTTTGCCGAGACGAGATTTGCGCTGCGCAAGCGGGTGGAGGCGGCGCAAGGGCGGTTCCACGACGTCCGCCTGCAATGGTCGTTCCGCTCGACCGACGATGTGCTGCACGCCGTCGATCGCGTCTTTGCCGATCCGGGCGTTCGCAACGGCCTGACGCGCGACCCCGAGACCATCGAGCACAAGGCGATCCGCGCCGGCGCGCCCGGCTCGGTCGAGGTATGGCCGACAGTCGGCGCAGAGCAGGTCACCGAGCCGGACGACTGGGCAACGCCGGTCGACGAGGCGAGCGCGCCGGCCGTGCGTGTCGCCGAGCGTGTCGCCGACGCCATTGCCGGGATGACCCGGGCGGGATCGTCGGAATCGATCAAGCCGGGCGAGATCTTGGTGCTGGTGCGCAAGCGCGACCGGTTCGTGCAGGCGCTGTCGCGCAGCCTGAAGGACCGTGGCGTTCCCGTTGCCGGCGCCGACCGGCTCAGCCTTTCCGATCACATCGCCGTGCAGGACATGATGGCGCTCGGCCGCTTCTGCCTGCTGCCCGAGGACGATCTGTCGCTGGCGGCGGTGCTGCGCAGCCCGGTCTTCGGACTGTCGGAAGAGCAGCTCTTCTCGCTGTCGTTCGAGCGCCTGCCGGCGCGTTCGCTCATCGCCTCGCTGCGCGCTGCCGCTTCCAGCGATCTTCTCCTGCACGGTGTGGTCGAGCAGCTCGACCGATGGGCCGTGGCGGCGGCGTTCAGGCCGCCATTCGAGTTTTTTGCCGGCGTGCTCGGCGCCGACGGGGTTCGGCGCAAGATGATCGCCCGGCTCGGCGAGGATGCCGGCGACATCCTCGACGAATTCATGAGCTTCTGCCTGGCGCAGGAGAAGGTGGGCCTGCCCGGCCTCGAAGCTTTCCTCGCGACGCTGGCGACCGCGGCGCCCGAGATCAAGCGCGAGATGGACCAGACGCGCGACGAGGTGCGCATCATGACGGTGCACGCCGCCAAGGGCATGGAAGCGCGCCTGGTCTTCCTCGTCGACAGCGGCAGCGCGCCCTTTGCCGACGCGCATCTTCCGCGGCTCATCCCGCTTGAACTGAAGGGCAAGGCGGTCAAAGCCTTCCTCTGGCGCGCCGGCGCCGACCTCGCCAACGCCGCCTCGAAGGCGATCTGCAACGCGTTGAAGATCAAGGGCGAGGAGGAATACCGCCGGCTGCTTTACGTCGGCATGACCCGTGCGGAAGATCATTTGGTCGTCTGCGGGTATCACGGCAAGCGCACGCCGATGCCAGGCACCTGGCATTCGATCGTCAAGGCGGCGCTGCGCGACACGCCCTATTCGGAAATCCGCACCGACCCCGAAACGGGCGAGGAAACGATCTTCTATCGGGTGACCCGCCAGCCGCAGCCCGACCGGGGGCCGGCCGAGACTGCCCGGCCGGCGCCGCGCGCGGCGGTGCCTCCAACGCTTCAGCGGAACCCGCCGCCGGCCGAGCGGCTGCCGCGCCCGCTGGCGCCCTCGGGCGCTTCGGTGCTGATCGAGGAGGGCAAGGAGATCGTCATCTCCGGCCGCTCGCCCGTGCTCGACCCTGATCTCGGCCCGGCCTTTGCCGCGGCGCGCGGCACGGCCATGCACCGGCTGCTGCAGGTCCTGCCTTCCTTGCCGCAAGCCGCCCGGCCCGCGGCAGCCCTGCGCTATCTCGATCGCGCCGGCCGCGACTGGGCTGCGGCGGAAAGGCAGGCGGTGCTCGATTCCGTTGCCCGTCTGCTCGCCGACGCCGGCTTTGCCCCGGTCTTTGCCGAAGGCAGCCGCGCCGAGGTCGAGCTGATGGGCACGCTGCGGCTGAAGGGGGTGGAGCGGGCCGTGTCGGGCAAGATCGACCGGCTGGCGGTGACGCCGGAGCGCGTCCTCATCGTCGACTTCAAGACCAATCGCCCGCCCCCGGGCGTGCTTGGCGACGTCCCGGAAGCCTATGTCTTCCAGCTCGCGCTCTACCGCGCGCTTTTGCAGAAGATCTATCCGGACCGGCCGGTCGAAGCGGCCTTGATCTTCACCGAGGCGCCGCTGCTGATGCCGCTGCCGGCCGAGGTCATGGATGCCGCGCTTGCCCGACTCACGCGTGCGTGACACAAGCCCTGCTTGACCGCCCCGTTCTGCAACACCACATATAGCGCACGCGAAACGCCGAAAGGACGCATCGAAATGGCAACCGTCAAGATCGACAAGAGCAACTTCAAATCCGACGTGCTTGAAGCCAAAGAAGCCGTCGTGGTCGACTTCTGGGCGGAGTGGTGCGGGCCGTGCAAGATGATCGCGCCGGCGCTGGAGGAGATCTCCAAGGAGATGGGCGGCAAGGTGAAGATCGCCAAGCTGAACATCGACGAGAACCCCGAGCTTGCCGCGCAGTACGGCGTGCGCTCGATCCCGACGCTGATGCTGTTCAAGGGCGGCGAGATTGCCGACATGAAGGTCGGCGCCGCGCCGAAGACCGTGCTGTCCAACTGGATCAACGCCGCGGTCTGATCGCACATTGTTTCTGGCACAAGAGCCCGGCCTCGCGCCGGGCTTTTTGTTTGTCTACCATCAGGCTGCATCCATGGAGTTCGCCATGTCCGGATCAGCCAAGGCCACGGTGCTCGTCGACAATGAGCGGGTGATCGTCACCGAATATCGCTTCCAGCGCGGCGACAACACCGGCTGGCATAGACATGGCTACGACTATGTCGTCGTTCCGCTGATGGACGGAAGGCTGAAGATCGTCAGCAAGGACGGCGAATCCTTTGCCGACATGAAAGCCGGCGCGCCCTACTTCCGGCGCGAGGGCGTCGAGCACGACGTGGTCAACGCCACCGATGGCGAGTACGCGTTCATCGAAGTCGAGCTGAAATAGAGCAAATCCGGCGGCTCACTCCGGCACGGTGCCGTTCTCGGCGAGCACCTCGCCCACCAGGTAGAGCGAGCCCGAGATAAGGATGCGCGGCGCGTCCTCCGACGCATCCCAGGTGTCGCGCAGCAGCATCAGCGCGTTGGCGACGGAAGCGACCGGTTCGGCCGACAGGCCGGCTTCCCCCGCGCGAACGGCGAGCTCCGCATTCGGCACGCCGGCGTCGCTGCCGCTGATCGGCACGGTGAAGACGTGCCGGGCCATGCCGTGGAAGGCGCGGAAATAACCGGTCTGGTCTTTGGTGTTGAGCATGCCGGCGATCAGGAACAGCGGGCGCGGGCGCTTCTCCTCGAGCTCGGTCATCGCCTCGGCCACGACCAGCCCGGCGCCGGGATTGTGGCCGCCGTCGATCCACACTTCGGCGCCGGCCGGCGCGAGCTCGGTCAGCCGGCCCGCCGGCAGCTTCTGCATGCGGCCCGGCCAGTAGACGCTCTGCATCGCGGCATCGGCGCTACGCGTCGTGACAGGGAAACCTGCCGACTTCACCGCGGCGATCGCTGCGGCTGCATTGGCATATTGATGCCGGCCGGCAAGGCGCGGCGGGGTGAGGTCCATCAGCCCCTGCTCGTCCTGGTAGACCATGCGGCCGTTTTCCTCGAAGGCGAGGAAATCCTCGCCATAGATCACGGCGGGGGCGCCGAGCCGGCCGGCGGTCTCGATCAGCACCTCGCGCGCCGTCTCGTATTCCTGCGCGCCGATCACCACCGGCACGCCGCGCTTGATGATGCCGGCCTTCTCGGCGGCGATGAGCTCGACGCGGTCGCCGAGATGCGCCTCGTGGTCGAGCGAGATCGGCATGATCAGGCAAGTTGCAGGCTGCTTGATGACATTGGTCGCGTCGAAGCGCCCGCCAAGCCCCACCTCGACCACGCAGACGTCGGCCGGGTGCTCCGAGAACAGGATGAAGGTGACGGCCGTCAGGATCTCGAAGACGGTGATCGACTGGCCGCGATTGGCTTCCGCCGCGCGCGCGATCGCCTCGGCGAGCACGTCGTCGGCGACGAGCCTGCCGCCGCCGGGCGCAGCGAGGCGATAGCGCTCGTGCCAGTTCACGAGATGCGGCGAGGTGTGCACATGCACCGACATGCCCGCCGCTTCGAGCAGTGCGCGCGAGAAGGCGGCAGACGAGCCCTTGCCGTTCGTCCCGGCAATGTGGATCACCGGCGGCAGCCGGTCCTGCGGATTGCCCAGCCTTTCGAGCAGGCGCGTGATGCGGTCGAGCGAAAGGTCGTAACCTTTCGGGTGCAGCGCCATGAGGCGCTCGATCTCGCGGTCGGCGGCTGTTGCGCGAATCTCAACCATGAAAAATCATCCCGCCGGCGCAGCGCCGGCACAAGCGGCAAAGCGGCCGCTCTTTGTCGCGATTACGCCGAGGCCCGCATTTCCGCGGCGGGCGACGTGGGCGGCGGAGTTATTTCGCCGTTTAGGGTGTCCGCCGGCTGCTTGAGCAGGATCTTCAGGAGCCGCGCGATCGTCGAACGCAGTTCCAGCCGCGACACGACCATGTCGACCATGCCGTGATCCATGAGATACTGGGAGCGCTGAAAACCTTCCGGCAGCTTCTCGCGGATCGTCTGCTCGATGACACGCGGGCCGGCGAAGCCGATCAGCGCGCCTGGCTCGGCAATGTGGATGTCGCCGAGCATGGCATAGGAGGCAGTGACGCCGCCGGTGGTCGGGTTGGTCAACACCACGATGTAAGGCAGGCCGGCTTCCTTGAAGCGATCGACGGCGACCGTGGTGCGCGGCAACTGCATCAGCGACAGGATGCCCTCCTGCATACGCGCGCCGCCGGAAGCGGCGAAAAGCACCAGCGGGCGGCGCAGCTGCGTTGCGGTCTCGAACGCCTTCACGATCGCCTCGCCGACGGCCATGCCGAGCGAGCCGCCGATGAAGGTGAAGTCCTGCACGGTGACGACGATCGGCAGCCCTTCGATCTCGCCGGTGGCGTTCAGGATGGCGTCGTCGAGCCCGGTCTTGGCGCGCGCTTCCTTGAGGCGGTCGACGTAGCGCTTCTCGTCGCGGAACTTCAGCGGGTCGGTCGGGACCTTCGGGTTTTCGAGCAGCTCATAGGCACCTTCGTCGAAGAAGGATCGGAGCCGATCCTTGGCGGCGATCTTCATGTGGTGGCCCGAGGAGGGGATGACCCACTGGTTGCTCTCGAGGTCCTTGTGAAAGACCATCTCGCCGGTTTCCGGACATTTGATCCAGAGGTTCTCCGGCATCTCGCGGCGCCCGAGCATCGAATTGATCTTCGGCCGGACGTAATTGGTGATCCAGTTCATGACGCCGCTCCTGTTCTATAGCGGGTTCACGATTCTTAGAATCGCGAAACCGCTCTAAGTCATTGTTCTGACGCAAATCCAGGAAACCGGTGTCCACTTTTCCTGGATTTGCTCAGGCGAGAAAAGTGGGAATTTTATCGGGCGGAAGCAAGGCGGGCCGAGCGTACGCCCTGCGCCAGGCCATTGACCAGCGTCGCCACGGCCTCTGCCGGATCGGCGGTCTTTTCGCCTTTCGGCCCGAGCACATTGGCGACCGCGTTCACGATCGCCGTGCCGACCACCACGCCGTCGGCGGCTGCGCCGATGACGCGCGCCTGCTCGGCTGTCTTGACGCCGAAGCCGACGCAGACCGGTAGATCGGTGTTGGCCTTGATACGCTTCACCGCCGCAGCGACCTTCGTGGTGTCGGCGAGTGCGGAGCCGGTGATGCCGGTCATCGACACGTAATAGACGAAGCCGGACGTGTTCTTCAGCACCGCCGGCAGCCGCTTGTCGTCGGTGGTGGGTGTGGCGAGCCGGATGAAGTTGATGCCGGCGCGCACCGCCGGCAGGCAGAGCTCGGCGTCCATTTCGGGCGGCAGGTCGACCACGATCAGCCCGTCGATGCCGGCATCCACCGCATCGGCAAGGAAACGTTCGACGCCGTAGATGTAGATCGGGTTGTAGTAGCCCATCATGATGATCGGAGTTTCGGCATCGCCCTTGCGGAAGTCGGTGGCCATGGCGAGCGTCTTCTTCAGCGTCTGCCCGGCCTTCAGCGCACGCAGGCCGGCCGCCTGGATCGCCGGACCGTCTGCCATGGGGTCGGAGAACGGCATGCCGAGCTCGATCACGTCCGACCCTGCCTTCGGCAGCGCCTTCATGATGGCGAGCGAGGTTTCGTAGTCCGGGTCGCCGCCCATGAAGTAGGTGATGAGCGCCGGCCTGCCCTCGGCCTTCAGCTTCTCGAAACGTCGGTCGATGCGGGTGGCCATGATCAGAGTTCCATCCCGAGGATCTTGCCGACGGTGAAGATGTCCTTGTCGCCGCGGCCGGAGAGATTCATCAGGATGATCTCGTCCTTGCCCATCTTCGGCGCGCGCTTGATCACTTCGGCTAGCGCGTGCGCCGGCTCCAGCGCCGGGATGATGCCTTCGACGCGGGTGAGCAGCTGGAAGGCTTCCAGCGCCTCGTCATCCATGATCGGCACGTATTGGACGCGGCCGGTGTCGTTCAGCCAGGAATGCTCCGGCCCGATGCCCGGATAGTCGAGGCCGGCCGAGATCGAGTGCCCATCCTTGATCTGCCCGTCGCTGTTCTGCAGCAGGTAGGTGCGGTTGCCGTGCAGCACGCCGGGCGAGCCGGCGGTAATCGAGGCGCAGTGCTCCTCGCCAGAGAGGCCGCGGCCGCCGGCTTCCACGCCGATGATCTTGACCGAGCTGTCATCGAGGAAGGGGTGGAAGATGCCGATGGCGTTGGAGCCGCCGCCGACCGCTGCGACCACCAGGTCGGGCAGCCGGCCTTCGGCGGCCATCAGCTGCTCTTTGGCCTCCGTGCCGATCACCGACTGAAAGTCGCGCACCATCTCCGGATAGGGGTGCGGCCCGGCGGCGGTGCCGATCAGGTAGTAGGTGTCCTCGACATTGGTCACCCAGTCGCGCAGCGCTTCGTTCATGGCATCCTTGAGCGTGCCGTGGCCGGACGTCACCGGCCGCACCTCGGCGCCGAGCAGCTTCATGCGAAAGACGTTGGGCTGCTGCCGCGCCACGTCGGTGGCGCCCATATAGACCACGCACGGATAGCCGAAGCGGGCGGAGACGGTGGCGGAGGCGACGCCGTGCTGGCCGGCGCCGGTCTCGGCAATGATGCGTGTCTTGCCCATGCGCTTGGCCAGAAGAATCTGGCCGAGGCAATTGTTGATCTTGTGCGAGCCGGTGTGGTTCAGCTCCTCGCGCTTGAAATAGATCTTTGCGCCGCCGAGATGCGCGGTCAGGCGCTCGGCGAAATAGAGCGGGCTGGGGCGGCCGGTATAGTGCTTGCCGAGATGCTCGAGCTCGGCCTTGAACTCCGGGTCCTTCTTTGCCGCGTTCCACTTGTCCTGCAGGTCGAGGATCAAGGGCATCAGCGTCTCGGCGACGAAACGGCCGCCGAACATGCCGAACATGCCCTGCTCGTCGGGACCGGTGCGGAAAGAGTTTGGCAGTGCCGGCTTGTTCAAGCGCGAGTCTCCTGGAAAGACCGTCCGCCGTTCAGGCGGCGCGGCTTTCCCGCGCGCGCCGGACGGCCCGGAAGAAATTCTCGATCAGCGCCGGCTCTTTCACCCCTGGCGCGCTCTCGACGCCTGAGGAGACATCGATGCCGCGCGGCTGGGCGACGGCCAGCGCCTCGCCGATATTGGCGGCGTTGAGGCCACCCGAAAGCATGTAATCGAGGCTGGGGTCAAGGCCGGCAAGGATCTGCCAGTCGAAGGAAACGCCATTGCCGCCCGGCCGGTCGGCCCCGGCCGGCGCCTTGGCGTCGAACAGGAAACGGTCGGCGATGCCGCGATAGGGCGCGGCGGCGTCGAGATCGCCGGCCTCGCGGATGGACAGCGCCTTCATCACCGGCAGCCCGTAACGCGTCCTGACCGCACCGACGCGATCCGGCGTTTCCGACCCGTGCAGCTGCAGCATGTCGGGCGCCATCGCCGCGACGATTGCGTCGAGCATCGCATCGGAGGCATCGACCGTCACCGCCACCGCCAGCGCCTTGCCGCGTGCCGCCTCGCGCAGCCGCCCGGCCTCGGCCGGATCGATGTTGCGGGGGCTTTTGGCGAAGAAAATAAAGCCGACATGGCTCGCGTGCCCCGCCAGCGCTGCGGCGAGCGCGGCATCGGTCTTCAGTCCGCAGATCTTGATGTCGAGCGACATGGCGCGGGATTTACACAAAATGGCCGGGGAGTCGAGGCGGGAGAGTAGCGTCCTTCTCCCCGCTTGCGGGGAGAAGATGCCGGCAGGCAGATGAGGGGCGGCGCTGCCGTTCAAAGAACAAAGAAAACTTGCGGCGTCGGCGCTGCCCCTCATCCGCCCTTCGGGCACCTTCTCCCCGTGAACGGGGAGAAGGAATTAGCTGAACTTGAACGCCTGGAGTGCGTTGCCGTTCTTCTTCAACCACGCCTTGCACTCTTCGGTGGCCGGGCAGAGCTTTTCGCACAGCCGCCAGAATTTCGGGCCGTGGTTCAGCTCCTTCAGATGCGCGACCTCATGCGCGACGAGGTAGTCGATCACCGGGCGCGGCGCCATCATGATGCGCCAGGAGAAGGACAGCGTGCCCGTGGCCGTGCAGGAACCCCAGCGGCTCGACGTGTCGCGGTAGCGGATCACCTTGGCGCGCTTGCCGATCGCCGCGCAATGCTTCTCGACGAGCTTCTCGATGTCGCGCTTGGCCTCGCGCTTGAGGAAGTCGGCGATCCGGCGCGGCAGGTGGGCGCGCTCGCCATAGACGACGAGGCGCGGATTGTCGGGGTCGCTGCGGTCGATCTTGACCGTGCCGCGCGCTGCCGGCTCATGCACGATCCGATACGGCACGCCGCGGATGGGAATCCTGATGCCTGGCCGAACTTCCGGCCTGGCCGGGATTTCCCGCAACCGCTGGGTGATCCAGTCCTCGTGGCGGTAGAGGAACTGGTCGATCTCGCGCTTGGCGATGCCCGGAGGGGTTGTAACCCTCAAGCCCCGCCCACCCGTGTCTATCCGTAGAGTTAGCCGGCGTGCCCGATGATTTTGCACGACCTTGAGCGGCAAAGTCCGCCCCGCAACCTCGTGCAGCCGCTCGACAGAGCGGGGCGGCGGGATCCTTTTCAGCAGGCGCAAACCGAACGACATGGACACACGATAGGCGATTCGTTGCACAAAGCGAGCGGAAAGAACAAAACAAAAACGGCGCCGCTTGGCGGCGGCGCCGTCCGAGGGGGATCATGACGATACCCGATCAGCCGTCAAGTAGGCCCGGATTGGATGGGCCGCGCGGCTTGTCGTTTTCGCCGGAGGGCGAGGAGCCCTCGGACTTGGCACGGGCGCGATCGGCCATGAAGCGGTCGAATTCCTGCTGGTCCTTCGCCCGGCGAAGCTCGCGGGCATAAGCATCGAACTCGCTCCGCGCCTCATCGAGCTTGCGGCGCTCCTCGGCGAGCCGCTCCAGCTCCTTTTCCCGCCATTCGTCGAAGGCGAGATTGCCGGTGCGGCCGTGGCCGTGGTGGTGACGGTGGCGCCCGCGGCACGAGGCGAAGAAGCCGTCGGTCCTGGCGTTTACGTCGCGCTTGAACCCGTCAAGCCGGTCGCCCCACAGGATGTAGGCGAGCATGGCGAGGCCGAGCGGCCAGAACACCATGAAGCCGATAACCATCAGGGCGATGGTCGCCGGCGTCCAAGCCGGACGGATCAGTGCATGCGTGTGCATTTTCGTTCCTTCCGTTCAAACGGCCGGTTGGGGCCGCCTGAATCGAAATGGTAGCGGTCAGAATTCGATTCAAGACGGTTACCGGCAAAACCGGAGAAGCCTTTGATTCGATCAGCGTTTTTTGGATTTTTCGAGGAGAAGCACCGCCAGCCCGGCAAGGAGGCCCCAGAAGGCCGAACCGATGCCGGCCACCGCCAGGCCGGAGGCGGTGACGGCGAAGGCCGTGGTTGCGGCCATCCGCTCCCGGTCCTCCTTCAGCGCGATCGACAGCGCGTTGGCAAGCGGGGCCATCAGCGCGAGCCCGGCGACGAGCACGATCAGCGCCTGCGGCAGCACGGCGAATATGCCGACCAGCGAAGCCCCGAAGACGGCGAAGATCAGGTAGGCGAGCGCGTAGAACGGCCCTGTCTTCCATCGTTCGGCCGGGTCGGGGTGTGCATCGGGCCCGGTACAGATCGCGGCCGAAATGGCTGCGAGGTTGGTGGTAAGCGCGCCGAAAGGGGCTGAAATCAGCGAAAAAAGGCCGGTGACCGTGATGATCGGGCCGGGATTCGGCTCGTAGCCCGCAGCCTTCAGCACGGCGAGCCCGGAGAGGTTCTGCGATGCCATGGTGACGAGATAGAGCGGGATCGCCAGACCGATGACATTGCCGAGCGAAAATGCCGGCTCGATGACGGTCAAAGTGGAAAGCTCCGGCGGCGGCAGGGCGCCGACCCTTCCCGAGAAGTAGGCGGCCAATCCGCCGCCGACCAGCACGGCCAGGACCGACAGCGCCGGATTGAAGATGCGGATGATGAAGAAGGCAGCGATCAGCGGCAGGATCAGCCAGGGATCGGAGGGGATCGTCTTCACCGCGTTGATGGCAAAGGTAACGACGATGCCGGCTAACATTCCCGACGCGACCGACGCGGGAATGCGCGAGATGAGCCGCGTCAGCGGCTTGAACAGACCGGTCAGGATGAGCAGGACTGCGGTCACGACGAACGCCCCGACCCCGTCCGCCATCGAGAAGCCGGACGAGGCGGCGACGAGCGCGGCCCCCGGCGTCGACCATGCCGTGATGACCGGCATTTTCGTGCGCCAGGAGAGCCACAGGCTTTCCGCCGCCATGGCGAGGCAGATGGCGGTCACCCAGCTCGCAGTCTCGACCCGCGTCGCGCCGAGCGCGTTGGCAGCCGCGATGATCAGCGCCAGCGTGCCGCCAAAACCGACGATCGCGGCGACAAAGGCTGAAATCGGAACGGATGCGCGCATCTAGCCCTGGCTGACCTGCGTGGCCATGCGCTCGACGATGCCCCGCAGTTGTTCGAGGTCCTGCGGACGCGACAGCCGGTGGTCGCCATCCGGCACCATCGAGAAGGTGACGTCGTCCGCCGGCAGATGCGAGACGAGTTTCAGCGCTTGTCGGTGCGGCACGTCCGGATCGAGATAGCCGTGCATGATGTGGATCGGGCAATGCGTGTGGATCTGGCCGGAGAGCACGCCGTTTGCCCGCCCGTCCTCGATCAATGCGCGCGTATAGATCGTCGGCTCGGGCGAATAGTCCGACGGCTCCTCGAAATAGCCCTGCGTCTCCAGCGCCTTCTTCTGCTGCCTGGTCAGGTGCGGCTCGAGCAGCTCGCTGGTGAAGTCCGGCGCTGGCGCGATCAGCACCAGCCCGGCAACGCGACCCGTCTCGGCCCGGCGCAGCTCCTGCACCATGCGCAGCGCAATCCAGGCGCCCATCGAGGAGCCGACCAGGACCTGCGGGCCGGCGGTGAAGGCGTGGAAGACAGCCAGGCTCTCGGCCAGCCATTTCGAGATCGTGCCGGCGCGAAAATCGCCGCCCGACTGGCCGTGGCCGGAATAGTCGTGGCGCAGGAAGGCGCGTCCGGTCTCCGCCGCCCAGCGGTCGAGGAAGTCGGCCTTGGTGCCGGCCATTTCCGAGCGGAACCCGCCGAGCCAGACGACGCCAGGGGATGACCCCGGCCGGCGTCGCACGGCGATCTTTGCGCCGTCCACGTCGAGGAAATGCGATTCTTCGTCGGCCATCGGGGGCTCCCTTCGGGCGGCCTCTTTGCCACGGCGTCGCGACGTGGCAAAGCCGTCTCATCCCTCCGGGGAAACGCGCGTGCTTATTTCCGGCTGCTGTGCTATTGACAGTTTTCCTGGCGGAACGACATAGCGTCCACCGTCGGGAGGCCGACATAGACGTCAACAATTCCAGGAGACCGCACCATTCGCAGACCATTCAAGGCCGCGGCGCCCAGCAAGGACGGGCCGCGTTCAAACAAGGACATCCGGGTTCCCAAGGTTCAGCTTATCGACGACAGCGGACAGAACCGCGGCATCGTGTCGATCAATGAGGCACTGAGCCTCGCTGAAGAGCTGGGCCTCGACCTCGTCGAAATCTCCCCCAACGCCGAGCCGCCGGTCGCCAAGATCCTCGACCTCGGCAAGCTCAAATACGCCAACCAGAAGAAAGCCGCCGAGGCGCGTCGCAACCAGAAGGTCATCGAGATCAAGGAGATCAAGATGCGCCCGAACATCGACACGCACGACTACGAGACGAAGATGAAGGCGGTGCGCCGCTTCTTCGAGGAAGGCGACAAGGTCAAGCTGACGCTGCGTTTCCGCGGCCGCGAGATGGCGCATATGGAGCTCGGCATGGAGCTGCTCAACAAGGTGCGCGAGGAGGTCGCCACGATCGCCAAGGTCGAGGCGGAGCCGAAGCTCGAAGGCCGCCAGATGATGATGGTCCTCGCGCCAAAATAAGGCATTGCCCCGCAAGGTTGCAGACTTTGCGGGCAAGGATCATGCGCTCAGGCAGGCGGGAGCATTACCTGACCAGTTCCGTGGCGAGGGCGCGTGCCCTTGTGTCGGCGTCGAACACGGCGCCGATTTCCGTTGCCGCCGGCGCACCCATCCTCTGCATCACCTTCTCCACCGTCGCGGCGATGTCGAGCAGGCCGATGCGTCCGTCGATGAAGGCTTCCAGCGCCACCTCCTTGGCGCCGTTAAGCACGGCGCCGGCAAGGTCCCCGGCGGCGATCGCCTCGCGCGCCAGCCGGAGCGCCGGAAAGCGCACCTCGTCCGGCGCTTCGAAATCGAGCCGCGCCACCTTCGCGAAGTCGAGCCGCTGCACCGGCAGGCTCGGCCGCTGCGGCCAGCCGAGCGCGTAACCGATCGCCGTGCGCATATCCGGCGCGCCGAGCTGCGCCAGGATCGAGCCGTCGCTATAGCCCACCATCGAATGGATGACCGACTGCGGATGGATCACCACCTCCAGCGAGCGTCCAGGCGCACCGAACAGGCGGTCGGCCTCGATCATCTCCAGCGCCTTGTTGAAGAGTGTGGCGCTGTCGATCGAGATCTTCTTGCCCATCGACCAGTTGGGATGCGCCGCGGCGGCTTCGGGCGTCACGTCGCGCATCTTCTCGATCGGCCAGGTGCGGAAGGGGCCGCCCGAGGCGGTGAGGATGATGCGCTCGACCGCTGAAGGCTGCCGCGTATCCAGCACCTGGAAGATCGCGTTGTGCTCGCTGTCGACCGGAAGCAGCCGCGCGCCCGACCTTTCGATCTCGGCCTGGAACAGCGCACCGCCGGAGACGAGGCATTCCTTGTTGGCGAGTGCGATGGTGGCGCCCGTGCGCGCGGCGCAGAGCGTCGGCTTCAGTCCCGCGATACCGACGATCCCGGCCATGACCAGATCCGTCGGCTCGCTTGCGGCTTGCTCCAGCGCGGCCGCTCCGGCCGCCGCCTCGGAACTGCTGCCGGCAAGCGCCGCCTTCAGGGCGCCATACCCGTCCTCATCGGCCGTCACGGCGTAGCGTGCCCCGAACTCGCGTGCCTGTTTCGCCAGCAATTCGACATTGCCGCGGCCGGTCAGCGCCACGACCTCGAACGCCTCGCGGCCGCCCAGGTGGCGCACGACGTCGAGCGTGCTGACGCCGATCGAGCCGGTCGAGCCCAGGATGGAGATGCGCCGCTTCGCCTTCATGCGCCGTCTTTGGACCGGTGGCGCGGGCTTTGCAAACGCATCGCGCGTGCTGGCTGCGCTGCGAGCGACGGGCGCGCCGTGCCGCGGGAAGCAAAATCTCCCGAAAGCGTGCAGCGGTTCAGGTGAGATTTCCGGACTTCAGTTCCGGCGGCAGACGATCTCCCTGAAGCGATCGCAGAAGGGCTGCTCGCAAAGCACGTAGTCCGCCAGGATGACTGTCGGCGGGGAATCGTTCTGTACGACGTGTGAAGCCGAGTTCGCAAAACCCTGTCTGCGGCAGAACTCGTCGGCGGCGGGCTTGCCGCAGCCCTGCCCCCACTTCAAACAGATGTCGAGAGGATAGCCGGCGAACGTCGGACCCTGGATGCGAACATTGCCCGGAGGCGGGGTCGCTCGCGCTATGCCGGAGACGCAGCAGGCGCTGTTGACGGGATTGGGCACCTGGTTCTTCAGCCAGCAGCGCGCGCTCGGGCCCTGCACGCCCGGCCTTACGAAGGTGAAGGCGCGGCATTGCGATTCGCCGAAGCAGGCGTTCTGACACAATTGCGGATCGGCCGCCGGCAGGTCGAAGTTCCGATAGTCTCGGCCGGGCCGGTCGACGCCGAACTCCAGGCTCTGGGCCGATGAGCCAGTGACGGCCTGCGGCGACAGCGACAGCGCGGCCAGGAGTGCAAACTTGATCGGCAAAGCGGAGAAGAAAAGAACCCAGCGCATGGATACCCTCCAACACGAGCTTCCCTTACGTAAGCTAGCATAAGCGGATATCCGAAGGAACTGCCGGATGGGCAAGCGCGCGGCCGATGCGCTGTGCGAGCCGCCGGCGCCGCCGGGTTCAGCCCTATTGCGCGGCCGGCACGTGCCTGATATGGACCGCGCATTCAAAGCCGCCCGGCAGGGCATGCCGTGGCGGTTTTTCATGCTTTTCGGGCTTTGGTCGGCCTGAATCGAGACATGAAGAGGCGTGGAGCGCCGAAGGCGCGACAGGGACCTCAAAACAACAGGGGCGCTTGAAGTCCCGTCAGGAGTAGCAAAATGCCCAAGATGAAGACCAAGTCAGCCGCGAAAAAGCGGTTCAAGATCACCGGGACCGGCAAGGTCAAGGCGCAGGCCATGGGCAAGCGTCACGGCATGATCAAACGCTCCAACAAGTTCATTCGCGACGCCCGCGGCACGATGGTTCTGGCTGAACCGGACGGCAAGAAGGTGGTCAAGAATTTCCTGCCTTACGGCGGCGGCCTCTGAGCCGAGCGGAACTTAAGGAGACAAAGAAATGGCACGCGTCAAACGTGGCGTTACCGCCCACGCCAAGCACAAGAAGGTCCTGAAAGCCGCCAAGGGTTTTTACGGCCGTCGCAAGAACACCATCCGCATCGCCAAGCAGGCGGTGGAGAAGTCGAAGCAATACGCCTATCGCGACCGCAAGAACCGCAAGCGCACGTTCAGGGCGCTGTGGGTCCAGCGCATCAACGCTGCGGTGCGCGAGCACGGCCTGACCTACGCACGCTTCATCGACGGCCTGAACAAGGCCGGCATCGAGATCGACCGCAAGGTCATGTCGGACATGGCCATCCACGAGCCGCAGGCTTTCGCCGCGCTGGTCTCGAAGGCCAAGGGCGCGCTGGAGTACCTGAAGAACACCACTCCGAACGCTTTTGAGGCAGCTGTCGCCTGAGGCCAGCGCTTCCCAAGCTTTCAAAACTCTGATTTGGGAAACCCGCGCTGGCAGGGCTGGCGCGGGTTTTTTCTTTGACTGCTGAACGAATTGGCGAGTTGGGAGCCGTTGGGCGACCATCGCCCGACTGAAGAGAGCTGGCCGTGAACGTCGCCGTCGAAAATCTTGAAGTGCAGGAAAGCGCGATTCTTGCCGACATCACTGCTGCCGGCGACGAGCAGGCGCTGGAGGCCGTGCGTGTCGCGGCACTCGGCAAGAAGGGCTCGGTCTCGGAGCTGCTGAAGTCGCTCGGCACGATGAGCCCGGAAGAGCGGCAGTCGAAGGGCCCGGCGATCAACGGGCTGAAGAACCGGGTCACCGAGGCGATCGCCGCGCGCAAGTCCGAGCTTCGCGATGTGGCGATAACCGCCAGGCTCGCGGCTGAAAAGGTGGACGTGACCTTGCCGGTGCGGTCCTCGCCGGCCGAGCGTGGGCGTATCCATCCGATCAGCCAGGTGATCGACGAGATTGCCGCGATCTTCGGCGACATGGGCTTCGCCATCGCCGAAGGCCCGGATATCGAGACCGACTATTACAATTTCACCGCGCTGAACTTCCCGGAGGGGCACCCGGCGCGCGAGATGCACGACACATTCTTCCTGCAGGCCGACGGCGCGAACCAGCAGAAGCTGCTGCGCACGCACACCTCTCCCGTACAGATCCGCACCATGGAAGCGCAGAAGCCGCCGATCCGCATCGTCATCCCCGGCAAGACCTACCGCATGGATTCGGACGCCACCCACACGCCGATGTTCCACCAGCTCGAGGGGCTGGTGATCGACAGGACGGCGAACGTCGCCAATATGCGCTGGGTGCTGGAAGAGTTCTGCAAGGCCTTCTTCGAGGTGCCGAGCCTGAAGATGCGCTTCCGTCCGAGCTTCTTCCCCTTCACCGAGCCGAGCCTCGAAGTGGACATCCAGTGCGACCGCTCGCGGCCGGGCGAGGTGCGCTTCGGCGAAGGCAATGACTGGATGGAGATTTTGGGCTGCGGCATGGTCCATCCCAACGTGCTGCGTTTCGGTGGGCTCGACCCCGACGAATACCAGGGTTTTGCCTGGGGCATGGGCATCGACCGCATCGCCATGCTGAAATACGGCATGCCGGATCTGCGCGCTTTCTTCGACGCCGATGTGCGCTGGCTGTCGCATTACGGCTTCCGCCCGCTCGATATGCCGACGCTGTTCGGAGGGCTGAGCGCGTAACGATGCCGACGTTGCTGGTCTGGCGTGGGTACAAGTTCCGTTTTTACGCGCTGGACGCGGACGAGCCGCCTCATGTGCATGTGGTCAAGGATGGCAAGTCATTGAAGGTATGGCTGCAAAGTTTGGAAGTCGCGCAGAACAAGGGGTACCATGATCGCGACATAGCCCGGTTGCTCGCTGTCGTCGCAGAGCACCGCGACGAATGGGTAGGTGCGTGGAATGACTTCTTTGGCATTTGAAACCGACGAGATGCGGCCGATCAAGGCGTGGTGCACGTCTGACGAAGTGCATGTCAGCCTTGCCGACGGCCGGTCGATCGCAACGCCGCTTTGGTGGTATCCATTCCTGGCGAGGTTGGACCACGGCCAGTTGAATGACATCGAGTTGATGTACGAAGGAATCTGGTGGCCGGCGGTCGACGAGGGCATCTCCGTAAAGAGCATGTTCCTTGGCAAGAAGGCGCCCGGGGCGAGGCCCCCCTCGGTAGCTGCCGAGTGAGGCAATGACGGAAACCTCCCACAAAGGCGGCTGCCGCTGCGGCGCGGTGCGGTTCGAGGCTTCGGCCGAACCGCTGTCGGTTGGTTATTGCCATTGCGCCGACTGCCGCCGCGCCACCGGCGCACCGGTTTCGGCCTTCGTCGGCTTTCCGGGTGATGCCGCCCGCTTTTCCGGCGATACGCTCGGCGTCTATGAGAACGGCGCAGTGAGCCGCAGTTTCTGCACGGTGTGCGGCTCTCCCATCGCCTATGTCGATCAACGGCTCGCCGGCCACATCTATTTCATGCTCGGCGCCATGGACGTGCCCGCCAACTACAAGCCGACGCGCCACGCTTATGTGCGCGAGCAGCTCCCCTACGTGCACATGCCTGACGGCCTGCAGCGCTTCGTCAAAACCTCAGTCCCGCGACCCGACGGAACCGCCTGATGAAACTCACCCTCTCCTGGCTCAAGGATCACCTCGAGACCGACGCCACGCTTTCGCAAATCGTCGAGCGGCTGACCGCCATCGGCCTCGAAGTCGAATCCGTCGACGACAAGTCGAGCCTGAAACCGTTCGTCATCGCCAGGGTGCTGACGGCGGCAAAACACCCCGACGCGGACAAGCTGCAGGTGCTGACCGTCGATACCGGTGACGGCAAGCCGATCCAGGTCGTCTGCGGCGCGCCGAATGCGCGCGCCGGCCTTGTCGGCGCCTTCGCCGCGCCGGGCAGCTACATTCCCGGCATCGACGTTACCCTGTCCGTAGGAAAAATCCGCGGCGTCGAGAGCCACGGCATGATGTGCTCCGAGCGTGAGCTGCAGCTCTCCGACGAGCATGATGGCATCATCGACCTGCCCGTGGATGCGCCGGTCGGAACCAGCTTCGCCAGCTACGCGCATCTCGACGACCCCGTGATCGAGATCAATCTCACGCCGAACCGCCCCGACGCGACCAGCATCCATGGCATCGCCCGCGACCTCGCCGCGGCCGGTCTCGGCCGGCTGAAGACGCCGGCGGTCGAACCGGTATCGGCCAAGGGCGAGACACCGGTGAAGGTGACGCTGCAATTCGGCGACACGCCGAAACTTTGCCATGGCTTTGCGCTTCGCCTGGTGCGCGGCGTGAAGAACGGAGCTTCACCGAAATGGCTGCAGCAGCGCCTGATCGCGATCGGGCTGCGCCCGATCAACGCTCTGGTCGACATCACGAATTACATCACCTTCGATCGCGGCCGTCCGCTGCACGTCTTCGACGCCAGGAAGGTGGCGGGCGACCTTACGGTTCGCCGCGCGAAGGACGGCGAGACGGTGCTGGCGCTCGACGGGCGGGAATACGCGCTGACCCACGAAATGTGCGTGATCGCCGACGAGAAGGGTGTGGAGTCGATCGCCGGCATCATGGGCGGCGAGCATTCCGGCTGCGACGAGACCACGACCGACGTGCTGATCGAGTCGGCGCTGTGGGAGCCGCTCAACATCGCGCGAACCGGCCGCACGCTCGGGATCATCACCGATGCGCGCTATCGCTTCGAGCGCGGCGTCGATCCGGAGTTCATGGTGCCCGGGCTCGAGCTCGCCACGCGCCTGGTCCTCGATCTCTGCGGCGGCGAGCCGGCCGCGACGGATGTCGTCGGCTACGAAGGCTTCAGGCCGCGGACGGTTCGTTTCCCCACCTCGGAGGTGAGGCGCCTCACCGGTGTCGACGTACCGGCGGACGAAAGCGTCGCGATCCTGAAGCGGCTTGGCTTCGGCGTGATCGGCGTGGGCGCGGCGCTCGACGTCACGCCGCCGTCCTGGCGCCCCGACATCGAGGGCAAGGCCGACCTGGTCGAGGAAGTCATGCGTATCCACGGCGTCGATCAGATCGCACCGCAGCCATTGGCCAGTCATGCCGCCGTCAACGGCAAGATACTCACGGTCCTGCAGATCCGCACGCGCGCGGCGAAGCGTGCGCTCGCCGTGCGCGGCATGATGGAGGCCGTCACCTGGTCGTTCATTCCGGCGAAGCATGCCGAGCTTTTCGGCGGGGGCCAGCTCGGACTGAAGCTCGCCAACCCGATCGCCGCCGACATGTCCGACATGCGGCCGTCGCTGCTGCCCGGGCTGATCGCGGCGGCGCAGCGTAACGCCGATCGGGGCTTCGGCGACGTGGCGCTGTTCGAGGTGTCCGGCACGTACGAAGGCGACACCCCGGACAGGCAGCGGCGCGTGGCGGCCGGCGTGCGCCGCGCCACAGCGACGATGGAAGGCAGCGGCCGCCACTGGGCGGGTGCAGCGGCTTCGGTCGGCGTGTTCGACGCCAAGGCGGATGCGCTTGCCGTGCTCGAAGCCTGCGGCGCGCCGGTCGACAAATTGCAAATCGAGGCGGGCGGCCCGGCCTGGTATCACCCCGGCCGCTCGGGCACGATCAAGCTCGGTCCCAAGACCGTGCTCGGCACCTTCGGCGAGTTCCATCCGAAAACGCTGGAGACGCTCGACGTCTCTGGCCCGCTCGCCGGTTTCGAGGTCTTCATCGACGCCATTCCCGAGCCGAAAGCCAAGCCGACGCGCACCAAGCCGAAGCTGGAGCTTTCGCCTTTCCAGGCGGTGAAGCGCGACTTTGCTTTCGTCGTCGACAAGCAAGTCGAGGCCGGAACGCTGACGCGCGCCGCGCTCTCGGCCGACAAGAAGCTGATCATCGGCGTTTCGGTGTTCGACCTCTTCGAAGGCGCTTCGCTCGGCGAGGGCAAGAAGTCGATCGCCATCGAAGTGTCGATCCAGCCGTTCGACAAGACGCTGACCGACGAGGATTTCGAGGCGCTGGCCGGACGCATCGTCGAGAATGTGAAGAAGCAGACGGGCGGCATGCTGCGGAGCTGAGCCGTGGATGACCATCTGCGCTATGCGCAATTGCCTGACGCGGAGCAGCGACGTCTCTTCCTCGAAATCGTCTTGGACGATCCGGTCGTGCGCGCAGCGCTCGCGGCGGCGCGCGACGTCGCCTTGCCCGACTGGCTCATCGTCTCGGGCCTGCTCTACAACAGCGTCTGGAATGCGTTGACCGGCCGCCCGCCCGGCTACGGCACGAAAGACATCGACCTGTTCTATTTCGATCCGGTCGATCTCTCCTACGAAGCGGAGGATGTCGTGATCGCGCGCAGCGCGCCGCATTTCGCCGCGCTGCCCCTGCCGGTCGAGATCCGCAATCAGGCGCGGGTTCATCTCTGGTATCCGCAAAAGTTTGGCAGCCCATGCCCGCAATATGCGAGCTCGGCCCACTCGGTCGCCCACTTCGCATCGAGGGCGCATGCGGTCGGCGTTCGCCTGTCGCGGGATGCAAGCCTCGAGCTTGTGGCGCCGTTTGGCGTCGCCGACATTTTTGCGTTCCGGATCGCGCCCAACCATGCGCTCGACAATCGCGTGACGCATGAAAGCAAGGGCGCTCGCGCCAAGGCCATGTGGCCGCAAGTAAGCGTCGAGGCCTGGTAAGCGGCAAACTGCGAGGAGGTCGAAAATGGCGTCTGAAATCAGGACCGTAAAGCTTCCGTCCGGCGTCCGCGTTCCGGCACTCGGCCTGGGCACCTGGAAGATGGGCGAGAGCCGCTCGCGCCGTGCCGACGAGGTGGCGGCGCTGCGGCTTGGCGTCGAGCTCGGCATGACCCTCATCGACACCGCCGAGATGTATGCATCGGGCGGCGCCGAGGAAGTGGTGCGCGAAGCCATCGCCGGGCGCCGTGACGAAATCTTCCTGGTCAGCAAGGTCCTGCCGTCGAACGCGTCGCGTCGCGGCGTGGCGCAGGCTGTCGAAGCCAGCCTGAAAAGGCTCCGCACCGACCGTCTCGACCTCTATCTGCTGCACTGGCGGGGCAGCGTTCCGCTGGCGGAAACGGTCGACGCCTTCGAGACCGCGAAGCGGCAGGGCAAGATTCTTCGCTGGGGCGTCAGCAATTTCGATGCCGACGACATGGCCGAGCTGGCTTCACTCGATGGCGGCGACGCGGTCGAGACGAACCAGGTGCTCTACAATCTCGACAGCCGCGGCGTCGACTTCGACCTGCTGCCGGCGGCGGCAAAGGGCGGCGTGCCGCTCATGGCCTATTCGCCTGTCGGCCAGGGCGGACTCACATCGGACCGCAGGCTGGAGAAGGTCGCGGCGCGGCATGGCGCGAGCAAGGCGCAGGTCGCGCTGGCGTGGACGCTGAGAGAGCCGCATGTCATCTCGATCCCGAAGGCAACCCGGCTCGAGCACGTGCGCGACAATCGCGCCGCGCTGGATCTGACGCTGGCCGCGGAGGATCTCGCCGAGCTCGACGCGGCGTTTCCACCGCCGCGGCGCAAACGGCCGCTGGAGATGATTTGAACGCCGCGCCGGCTTTTCAACACGAGGTGGAACCCGATCTAGCGCCGGCCGAACAGGTCGACATAGGTCGGGCCCTGGCCGTTCGGCACCTTGCCGTAGAAGAACGTCACGTGGCGGATGAAACGCTTGCCGCCGGCAAGGTCGAGCGTGCGGGTATGGCCGCCCTGCGGGATGAAGGTGCGGACGGCCATCTCCTGGTCGCCGCCATTCTCGAACCGCACGACGAAACGGTAGAGGAACAGGTCATTGCCGCGCACATGCAGCCGTATCCTGCGGAACTTGCCCCAGCCGGCGCCGACATGGATGCGGTCGACATCGGCGAGGCCGCGCACGCGCTCGGTGCCGAGATGCAGCCAGGTGGCGGCTTCAGCGGTGGCGGGCAACACAGTGGCCACGCCGGCGCCGGCCAGCGTGGTGAGAAAGGCTCTGCGGTCCATGAAGATTCCTCCTCGGGCATGATCCCGAAAAGCACCATACCTTTCGGACGAAGATCATGCGGCAAACCAAGAGCGGAGCGGGAGAACATCCCGCCCGGGCGATAGGCGGCGCGCGAGATAGCGCCGCGCGCTTGAACAGGGTATGAACCATGCGTTCAGCCGCGCTCGCGGTATTTGTCGGACAAATTCTTCACATTTCGGCCGCCGCCCGCTAGGTTCGCGCGCCATTTTTTTCCTGAGGAGAGGATCATGTTCCGCTGGGGTATTCTGTCGACTGCAAAGATCGCGCGCGAGCAGCTTATCCCCGCGATCCTCGATTCCGAGAACGGCGTGCTGGCGGCGATCGCCAGCCGCGACCTCAGCAAGGCGCGCGCGGTGGCGCAGCGTTTCGGCGCCCCGCATGCCTTCGGCTCGTATGACGAGATGCTCTCCTCGCATGTCATTGACGGTGTCTACATCCCGCTGCCGACCTCGCAGCACGTCGAATGGGCGGTGAAGGCGGCTGATGCCGGCAAGCATGTGCTGGTGGAAAAGCCGCTGGCGCTCGACGCCAAGGACATCCAGCCCGTCATCGAAGCACGCAACCGCAACGAAGTCCTCGTCTGCGAGGCCTTCATGGTCACCTATCATCCGCAATGGCTGAAGGTGCGCGAGCTGGTGCAGGGCGGCGCCATCGGCCGGCTGCGGCATGTCCAGGGCGCGTTCTCCTATTTTAACGTCGACCCCGACAACATGCGCAACAAGCCGGAGCTCGGCGGCGGCGCCCTGCCCGACATCGGCGTCTATCCCACCGTCTCGGCCCGCTTCGTCACCGGCAAGGAGCCGTCGCGCATCCAGGCGACGGTCGAGCGCGACAAGACGTTCGGGACCGACATCTATTCGGTCACCAAAGCCGATTTCGGCGATTTCGACCTCACCTTCTACTGCTCGACCCAGATGGCGCTGCGCCAGTTCATGGTCTTCCACGGCGAGAAAGGGTTCATCGAGGTGCATGCGCCCTTCAACGCGGGCATCTACGACCATCACCGCATCGAGATGCACAATCAGGGGCACAATGAGGCAACGGTCTTCCGCTTCCCGGGCACCAGCCAGTACCGGCTCGAGGTCGAGGCCTTTGCGAAGGCTGCCCAGGGTGAAAAGGTTCCTGTCTTCACGCTCGAGGATTCGGTGAAGAACCAGAAGGTCATCGACGCGATCCTGCGCGCCGCCGGCCACGATGGCTGGGAGAAGGTCTAGTCTAGTCTAAAAGGACGCGAGCGGGCTGGCGGCAAATCTCGAAGCTTGCCGGGGCGAGGAAAATGGTTCGCCCTATTCGGCAGGCGCCAGCCCGAACCGTCGCTCGATCCGGTCGGCGACGAGTTCCTGCATGCGCCACAGATTGCGGTCGTGGATGCCGAGGCTCTCGAGCTGCCGTACGGTCGAGAACAGATACTCCGCCATCGAGCCGCGAAAGCCGCACGCCGTCGCCAGCATGTCGGCAAGCGCGTCCTCGCCCAGGTCGGCGATGTAGCGCCCGCTCCTGCGGTTCATCGCGAAGGTCAAAGCCGTTAGCGGGCCCGCTTCCGTCGTCACCGTGATCCAGCGCGCCGGGAACGCCGATGGCACCATGCTCATCTCGCGCCGGATGAGCTTGTCCAGATTGGATTTCAGCGCGTCGCCCGGCAGCCGGAAGGCGACACCCCGGCACTGGCCGCCGCGGTCGAGAGCGAGCATCAGTCCCGGCTGCTCTGCATTGCCGCGGAAGCGGTAGTCCCAGCCGAGGCAGAAGCGCCGATGCCAGCCGCGCGCCAGCGCGATGCGTTGCGCGGTGAAATCGAAGGCCGGGTTCCAGATCAGCGAGCCGATGGCGAAGACCCAGAAGCCGTCGCGGGGCGCCGTCGCGATGAGTTCCGCCACCAATGCGTCGTAGTCGGCATCGGTCGCCGGGCGGTAGCCGGCCACGAGCCTTGGGCCCGGATCGGCGATCTGCCGCTCCAGGCAGGCAACATGCCGCTCCGACAGGCGCATCGTGCGTTTGGTTGGATGGAGGACTGGCATGAAACACCCCGGTGCAGACAGATCACCGCACGATCGCTTCCGACGCAAGAGCCGGCTGTTCGCTTGCAGGCTTTGCCGCCGCGTCCTAAAGCGTGTCGGGTGAAAAAGGATTCACGCGACACGCTTTAGGCTGTTGATTTTACGCATGTCTTTATCCCGAAACCGCGGACGCTTTCGGGAGGCATGCTTTGGATGGCGCTTCCGAGGCAAGCGGAAAAAATGGCCGACATCTTCGTCAGTTATACGAGCAGCGACCGCGACTGGGCCTATTGGATCGGTCGCGAGCTGGAGGCGCTTGGCCATGTCGCGCATATTCACGAATGGGAGCTGAAATCCGGCGAGGACATCTACGAGTGGATGGAACAACGCCACGACGCGGCCGACCATGTGCTCTGCGTTCTATCGGACGACTATCTGAAAGCGCCCTACTCCAAGCTCGAGCGCAACGCCGCCATCTGGCAGGCCGCGGGAAAGCGGCCGGGCTTCGTGCTTTTCGTGGCGGTGAAGCCGTGCAAGCTGCCGACGCTCGCCGACCATTTTCGCCGCTGCGAGCTGTTCAACGTCGATGAGGCCGAAGCGCGGCGGCGGTTCCGCGACTTCATGTCGGCGCGGAATGCGGCGGCGACGATCGCGTTTCCCGGCGAGCTTGCCGTCTCCAACATCCCGATCCGCGTGCCCGAGCATTTTGTCGGCCGCGAGGATTCGCTTGGCTCGATCCGCACCGCGCTGACGCGCTACGAGGGCCGCGTCGCGATCACGGCGCTGCACGGGCTGCGCGGCGTCGGCAAGACGACGCTGGCCGCTGCCTACGCCGAGCGCCATGGCGGCGACTATCGCGCCACCTGGTGGATCCGTGCCGAAACCGAGGCGACCATGCGCGCCGACCTCGTCGGCCTTGGAGCCCGGCTGAACTGGGTCGACGCGGAAGCGAAGGAGGACGTGGCGCTGCAAGCCGTCATGGAGCGGCTGCGGCAAGAGGGGGACGGCCTGCTGCTTGTCTACGACAATGCGATCGATGCGCGCTCGCTCAAACCCTATCTGCCGACAGGAGGCCGGGCGCATGTGCTGCTTACCTCGAACGCGCACGCCTGGCGCGGCCTGGCCTCGCCGGTCGAGATCAGGCTCTGGCCGCGGCAGATCGGGGCCGATTATCTGATCGCGCGCACCGGGCGCGAGAGCGAGCGCGCGACGGCGGAGGCGCTGTCGGAGACATTGGGCGGACTGCCGCTGGCGCATGAGCAGGCCGCCGCCTATTGCGAGCGTCTCGACATCTCGCTCGCGGATTATGCCCGGCGCTTCTCTGCTTCGCCGGCCAAGTTTCTCGACACCGAAAGCGACGCGCCGCTCGAATACCATGACGGATTGACCGTCGCGAAGACGTTCGCGCTGGCGATCGAGGAGGCGGCGAAGCTGAACCCCGCAGCGGAACCGCTGATCGTGCATCTGGCGCTGCTGGCGCCCGAGGCCGTTCCGCTTTTCGTCTTCTCCGAGGGCCGCGAGGCGCTCGGCCGGTCGCTGGCGTCGGCGTTGGCCGATGAAGGGCTGGACGAGGCGATCGCTGCGCTGCGGGCCTTTGCTCTGGTCGATCGCGAAGAAATCGTCGACGAGCGCGATCCCGAGATTTCCACTGCCTGCGTCCGCCTGCACCGGCTCGTGCGCCAGGTCGCCGCGATACGGCGCACCAGTGAAGAGCAGACGGCAATCCGCCAGGCCCTCGCCGCGGCGCTGGAAAGCATCTATCCCGAAGCCGCGCTCGTCGACCCTGCGCATTGGCCGAAGGCGCGCCGGCTCGACGCGATCGCACTCGACCTGACCGACCTCGAGCCCGACACGGCGACGGTTTCGCTGCTCGCCTACCTGGCCGGCTATCGCCAGTCGGCGCTCGGCCGGTTCACCGAGGCCGACGCGCTCTATGAACGCACCCGCGCCGGGTCCGAACGAGTGTTCGGTCCCGAATCGGCCGAGACCAGCACGGTTTTGCACAACCACGCCTACATGCACGAATTCTCGGGCGAGGTGGCCAAGGCGCGCCGGCTCTACGAGCAGGCGCTGGCTATCCGCGAAAAGGTGCTCGGCGAGCAGGACGAACGCACTGCCAACACGCTCAACAACCTTGCCCGCATGATCCGCGAAATGGGCGAGCTGGATGTGGCAAAGCCGCTGTTCGAGCGCGCCCTGGCCATCCATGAGAAGCGCGATCCGAGCTCGGTATCCTACATCGTCAGCCTGCGCGATCTCGCGCAGCTCTACTTCAAGCAGGACGATTACGTCTCGGCCCGCGCGCTGTACGAGCAGGCGCTCGCAATAGGCGAGCGCGCCATCGGCCCGGAAAGCTATCTGATGCCTTACGTGCTCACGAGCTACGGGCACCTGCTCCATGCGCTGGGCGAGAATGCGGAGGCCGAACGCGTCTACCGCCGGGCGCTGGCGATCGACGTGAAGCATTACGGCGGCGACCATCCCCGCACCGCCAAGTCGCACGCCATATTGGGAAGACATTTGCTGCGTATCGGCGATGCCGGCGGCGCGCTCGTCGAACTCGAGCAGGCGCTCGCCGACCAGCTTGCCGCGATCGGAGCCGCGCACGAGGAGACTCTGATAACGGCCGCGCTCGCCGCGGCGGCGCTCGATCGGCTCGGTCGCGCCGACGAGGCCGCGGCAATAAGGGCGAAATACAATGTCGAGAACCACAAGCTCTGAGCGGCAACCCTGGTCTGACGCGGTGCTCGATCCTGGAGAAGACATGCATGAAGGCGTCGTCGCTGGTCCTAGCCACGGGCATCACGCTCCTCGCCGCCGGACGCTCCCCGGCCGGCTCGGTGAGCGGCATCGCGGTCGATGAGAGCGGCGCGCCCGTCGCCGGCGTGCAGGTCGAGATTGTCAACCGCACGATCAGCGCGGAGGATCTTCTGACCTATGGTCAGAGCATCAAGGCGCAGGCGACGACCGGCACGGACGGGCGCTATTTCGTAGACACGGATTTCCTGCCCGCGATCGGCGAATACGGGGCGCACGCCTATCGATTGGTGATGAATGGCGGGCGCCCGTTCAACATCGACCTCCTGCCGGAAGTGCCTGCCGGCTTCGCGATCGGCAGCGATGTGGTGCGCAATTTCAGGGTGGGCGTGATCGAGTTCAGCGAAGACCTGCCCTATGGCAATGCCGGCGTCTTCGTCCTCAACAATGCGATCGGCGACTTCACCGACCTTAGCGCGGCCGAAGTGACGCTGGTCGAGCAGGCCAGTGGCCGCAGCTACGTGAAATCCGTCCGTTCGAGCGGCGAGGGCCTGGTCGCGACCGGCATTCCGTTCGGCACCTATGCGGCATCGGTGACGCTCGACGGCAAGCCCATGCAGATCGCGCTGTGGGGCCCGGGGCATGGCGACAGCTTTGGCCGCAGCGTCGTGCACGATTTCACCATGGGCTGGGCCGGCAACCAGATGCAGGTGCAGGTGAAGCCCTGAGCTTCCGTCAAGTCAGCTCGCGCCGGACGATTTCCCGCCGCGCGATTCAACCTGCGTGGTTGCTGCATCGTCGCCCTGCTTCCTGTAAATTTGCCGGCCGGAGCGGACGGCAATGCACGCCTCCATCGAAAGCCACTCGCAGATGCGCGTGGTCAATTCTTTCTCCGCGCCGGCGTGAGCCTCAATACGGACAGTTCGTGCGAACCAGCAGGGTGAAGGGATCGAGCCCGAACTCGCGGTTGAGGTCCGTGCCGAAGAGCGCCAGCCACCGCTCCTGCGCCTCGAACGCTGCCCCTTCGAGGAATTCCGGGCAGGCCGCTTTCTGGCCGGCCTCGTTCTGGAGGTGGTGCACCAATTCGTGCACGACCACCGAGAGTTGCGCCGGCGTGCTGCCATCCCAGCCGGTGGACAGATGGACGGTTCGCGTCCGTCGATCGTAGACAGCGACGACGTCGCCCGGGCTGATCGGCGCATTGATGACTGCCGGCGCCGGGTCGGCTGAGATGCCGCGCAGGCGCTGCGCGACCAGCTCCGCCGGCGAGGCGAAGGCAAAGGCGGGCGGCTCCTGCATCGCCGGCAGGTCGAGCTCGGCGCCGAGCCAGCCGGCCATGGCCTCGATCAACTGGGGGTGCGGCAATCCTGTTGCCGGTTCGACCACCGGGAAGCCGGTTTCGACCGCCAGCCCGGTGCCGGGGATCTCGACGCGCGCCAGGCGCTCGGCGTCGGACGCCGTCCAGGGGGCCGCCATGCTGCCGAGAGCCAATATGCAGAAAAACAGGAGTCGCGGCATGCCGTCCTCCGTCGCGCAATTCGCGACAGGCGTGCCGGAACCGGCGGCACGACGCATCAACCTAAAGGTGGAGACGCGCGGCTTTTCGAGACCCTTGCAGTGACGCAGCCGTTACCACCACACCCCGCCGCGGCCGACGCGGATGCGCGGGTCCCCGTGCGGCGGGTTGAGCGATGCCTGGCAGGCGGGCACCTCGTCGGCCGCTTGCGGCTCGATGCTGCCCTCCACCAGACCGAAGCCAACGCCGCCGAAGGTCGGGCCTTGCGGCCGGATGCGTGGCACCAGCGACGGGCGCGGCAGTGTCGCCGGCGGTGGTCCTGGCAGGCGCGGGTCGACGCCTGCTTTCAGCGCCATCAGCCGCTTCACCCGCTCCGCCGTGAGCGGGTGCGTGCGCAACACCGACGGGTTCGGGCTGCGCCCGGTCGGCAGGATCACATTCTCCCAGGCCCGCCCTTGCGCGCGCTCGAGCTTGGTGAGTGCGGAGGCCAGCCCATCCGGATCGCCGGTGAGCAGGGCGGCACCCAGATCGGCGTCGAACTCGCGCGTGCGCGACAGCGCCAGTTGCAGGAGCCCGCCCACCGTCGGCGCCGCGAGCAGCACCAGCACGGCGAGCCACGGCACCTGCACCTCCATGCCGCCGGCGAAGCCGACGATGTTGAGGAAAAGTGAGATGAGCCCGATCGTCGACATCAGCGAGGTGAAGCGCGACACCATGTCGGCAAACGCCATCACCTTCACGTCCTCATGCGCGATGTGGCTCATCTCGTGCGCCAGCACGCCGGCAAGCTCGCGCAGCGTGAGGTTGCGGGCGAGCGCGTCGGTGATGGCGATAACCGAATCCTCGCGCCGGCCAACGGCAAAGGCGTTCATCATCTTGGACGGCACGACGTAGAGTTTTGGCACGGCAGGCAGCCCGGCGCGGCGCGCCAGCTCCTCCACGATCTCGATGCCGGCCGGAAACTCGGCGCGGCTCACCGCCTGCGCCTTGTACATGGTCAGCACCATCTGCGGGCTGACGCGGCGCACGATGAGCATCGAAACGGCGCCGAAGACGACGGCATAGATGATGCCGGTCCAGCCGCCGAAAGCCCAGGCGGTCACGGCCAGGAGCAGCAGACTGCCGCCGGCAAGCAGCCAGGTGTGCACGGTGTTGAGCGTGCGGTTGCGGCGGTGGATGAAGTGATCGATCGTGTCGGGATTGGCCATGACGGCGAATATGGTATGGCGCCCGGCTTTTGCGAAGCCCGCTTGCTGCGCAGGCAGGCAACGGACAAGCTTGTTTTGAAAGGCTTCTCGGCGCTTGCAGCCTAAACGGGCCCTCCTTATATACGCCGCACATCCGCTTCTTCCGTCCGGGCTCGGGCTGAGATGCGGAAATCCTTGTGACAAGGGGCCGCCCACGAACGCCTTATTGGGTCCAGGCGGCCTGCTAAGCGGAGAGACAAGACATGGCAAAAGTAATCGGCATCGACCTCGGAACGACCAATTCCTGCGTCGCCGTCATGGACGGCAAGGACGCCAAGGTCATCGAGAATGCGGAAGGCGCCCGCACCACGCCTTCGATCGTGGCTTTCAGCGGTGACGGCGAGCGCCTCGTCGGCCAGCCGGCCAAGCGCCAGGCGGTCACCAATCCGGAAAACACCATTTTCGCGGTGAAGCGCCTCATCGGCCGTCGCTACGACGACCCGGTGACGGAGAAGGACAAGAAGCTCGTCCCCTACAAGATCGTGAAGGGCGACAATGGCGACGCCTGGGTCGAGGCCGGCGCCAAGAAGCATTCGCCCTCCCAGATCTCGGCGATGATCCTGCAGAAGATGAAGGAGACGGCGGAAGCCTATCTCGGCGAGAAGGTCGAGAAGGCGGTCATCACCGTTCCCGCCTATTTCAACGACGCCCAGCGCCAGGCCACCAAGGACGCCGGCAAGATCGCCGGTCTGGAAGTGCTGCGCATCATCAACGAGCCGACCGCGGCCGCGCTCGCCTACGGGCTGGAGAAGAAGGAAGGCAAGACGATTGCCGTCTATGACCTCGGCGGCGGCACCTTCGACATCTCGGTGCTCGAGATCGGCGACGGCGTGTTCGAGGTGAAGTCGACCAATGGCGACACCTTCCTCGGCGGCGAAGATTTCGACATGCGCCTGGTCGAATATCTGGCGGCGGAGTTCAAGAAGGACCAGGGCATCGATTTGAAGAACGACAAGCTGGCTCTGCAGCGCCTGAAGGAAGCTGCGGAGAAGGCCAAGATCGAGCTGTCCTCCTCTGCCCAGACCGAGATCAACCTGCCCTTCATCACGGCCGACCAGACCGGGCCGAAGCACCTGACGATGAAGCTCACCCGCGCCAAGTTCGAGAGCCTGGTCGACGATCTCGTCCAGCGCACCATCGAGCCTTGCCGCAATGCGCTCAAGGATGCGGGCCTCAAGGCTGCCGAGATCGACGAGGTCGTTCTCGTCGGCGGCATGACCCGCATGCCGAAGGTGCAGGAGGTGGTGAAGCAGTTCTTCGGCAAGGAGCCGCACAAGGGCGTCAACCCGGATGAGGTCGTCGCCATCGGTGCTGCCATCCAGGCCGGCGTGCTGCAGGGCGACGTCAAGGACGTGCTGCTGCTCGACGTGACCCCGCTGTCGCTCGGCATCGAGACGCTGGGCGGCGTGTTCACCCGCCTGATCGAGCGCAACACCACGATCCCGACCAAGAAGAGCCAGGTCTTCTCGACCGCCGAGGACAGCCAGTCCGCGGTCACGATCCGGGTGTTCCAGGGCGAGCGCGAGATGGCGGCCGACAACAAGGCGCTCGGCCAGTTCGACTTGGTCGGCATCCCGCCGGCGCCGCGCGGTGTGCCGCAGATCGAGGTCGCCTTCGACATCGACGCCAACGGCATCGTCAACGTCTCGGCCAAGGACAAGGGCACCGGCAAGGAGCACCAGATACGCATCCAGGCCTCGGGCGGCCTGTCCGACGCCGACATCGACAGGATGGTGAAGGAGGCGGAAGCCAACGCCGAGAACGACAAGAAGCGCCGTGCGCTGGTCGAGGCGAAGAACCAGGCAGAGGCCATGGTTCATTCGTCGGAGAAGTCGCTCAAGGAATATGGCGACAAGGTCTCCGAGGCCGACCGCACCGCGATCGCCGACGCCATCGCCGCGGTCAAGACCGCGCTCGAGGGCGACGACGTCGAGGCGATCAACGCCAAGGTGCAGACGCTCGCCGAAGCTTCGATGAAGCTCGGCCAGGCGATGTACGAGGCGAGCCAGGCCGCTGCCGCCGGCGAAGGTGCGGCCGAGGCCAAACAGGACGGTGACGTGGTCGACGCCGATTTCGAAGAGATCGACGACGACGACAAGAAGAAGTCGGCCTGATGCCGACTTCCTTCAGGGGTTTCACGATTGATAAAATCGTGAAACCGCTTCAGGGCCTCGTTCTGGCGCAAAAACGGCGGGGTTCCCCCGCCGCTATCCGGACGGAAAATCGGTTTCCACTTTTCCTGGATTTGCTCTGACGGAGGAACAAGGGCCCGGCGTTCGCGCGCCGGGCCTTTTCGCAAGCTCCGGAAGCCGCAATCCAGGAAAAAACAACGGCAACTGGTCCGGACCTATGGCAACTGCGCTCCGCCTTTACTAAATCGGAGGCCGGTCGCCTGAAGAACTTGGAAAGCATCCGCGGCGAGACCGGCTGCGCTGGGGCAGTGATGAAGGCAGATTTCTACGAAACGCTCGGCGTCCAGAAAGGCGTGGACGAAAAAGGGTTGAAGGCTGCGTTCCGCAAGCTCGCCATGCAGTTCCACCCCGACCGCAATCCCGGCGACCAGGCCTGCGAGTTCAAGTTCAAGGAAATCAACGAGGCCTACGAGATCCTGAAGGATCCGCAGAAGCGGGCCGCCTATGACCGCTTCGGCCATGCCGCCTTCGAGCAGGGCGGCGGGGCCAATGGTTTTGCCAACGGCTTTGCCTCGGCGGGCGGCTTCGCCGACATCTTCGAGGATATTTTCGGCGACATGATGGGTGGCCGCCGCCGCTCGTCCGGCGGCCGCGAGCGCGGCGCCGACCTGCGCTACAACATGGAAATCTCGCTTGAGGAGGCTTTCGCGGGCAAGACCGCGCAGATCCGCGTGCCCGCCTCGGTGTCCTGCTCGGAGTGCTCGGGCTCAGGCGCGAAACCCGGCACCCAGCCCACGGCCTGCACGACCTGCAACGGCGCCGGCCGCGTCCGCGCCAGCCAGGGTTTCTTCTCGATCGAACGCACCTGCCCGGCCTGTCATGGCCGCGGCCAGACGATCAAGGACCCGTGCGCGAAATGCGCCGGCCATGGCCGCGTGACCGAGGAGCGTTCGCTCTCCGTCAACATACCGGCGGGCATCGAGGACGGCACCCGCATCCGGCTCGCCAATGAGGGCGAGGCGGGCATGCGCGGCGGGCCGCCCGGCGACCTCTACATCTTCCTTTCGGTCAAGCCGCACGAGATTTTCCAGCGCGACGGCGCCGACCTCTACTGCAAGGTGCCGATCTCGATGACCACGGCCGCGCTCGGCGGCTCCTTCGAAGTTGCCTCGCTCGACGGCACGCAGACGCGCGTGAAGGTGCCCGAAGGCACCCAGCACGGCCGCCAGTTCCGCCTCAAGGGCAAAGGCATGCCGGTGCTGCGCCAGCCGTCGATCGGCGATCTCTACATCCAGGTCGCGGTCGAGACGCCGCAGAGCCTGTCGCGGCGCCAGCGCGAGCTGCTGGAGGAGTTCGAAAAACTCTCCTCGCAGGAAAACAGCCCGCAATCGACCGGCTTCTTTGCCCGCATGAAGGATTTCTTCGAGCAGCTCGGCGGGCAGTAGCCCGCCTTTTTTCATTCCACGGACAGCAGGGCGGCAGCGCTTGCGTCCGGCAGACGGTTAACGCTAAGTCACTTCAGCCTGAGTGGGCGGAGATCTTGATGACGGCAATTGCGGCACTGAAGAAGTCGCTGTCGAGGCGTTTTGACGAAGAACTCCGTTTCATCCGAAGCTGGCTGGACTCCCCCAAGACGACCGGCGCCATCCTGCCGAGCGGCGCGGTGATGGCGCGCAAGATGGCCTCGGTGGTCGATCCCGCTTCCGGCCTGCCGGTGCTGGAGATCGGGCCGGGCACGGGCGTCATGACACGCGCCATACTCGAGCGCGGCATCGCGCCGGAGCGGCTTTTCCTGATCGAATATTCGAACGAGTTCGCGCGGCGGCTGCGCCTGGATTTCCCCGGGGTGAACGTGCTCCAGGGCGATGCCTTCGACCTCACCCGCACGCTCGGCGACCATGCCGGGCTCACCTTCGACAGCGTGATATCGAGCCTGCCGCTGCTGAGCTTTCCGGTCGAGAAGCGTATCTCTTTGATCGAGGGGCTGCTCGACCGGCTGCCGGCCGGCCGGCCGGTCGTGCAGTTCAGCTATCAGCCCTTCTCGCCGGTGCCGCCGCGGCGCGGCAATTATCGGGTCGAGATCTTCCGCCACATCGTCCGCAACATCCCGCCGGCCAAGACCTGGCTCTACACGCGTCCGGCGCGATAAGACGAGTCCCCGGCGTGAAAAAACCCTCGGAACGCCAGGCGCTCCGAGGGTTTGTTTTTCGTTGCCCTGATTACTTGATCAGGCTGACCTGGCGATCTTCGGCCTTCTCGAGCTCCGGACAGCCGATGACGATGACGATGTCGTCATAGTCCCGGTCGGTCCAGGCTACATCGGTCCAGTCGTCGGCTTCGCCGGACAGGCCGGGCTCGCGGTCCTCCCAGCCATAATACATGTATTTGCCGGGCGAGCAGGTGGCCTTGGCGCTCACCGGCGTGCGGTCCCTTCCTTCAGGAACGATGCCGCCCTTGCTCTGCTTCTTGCATTCGTTGAGGTTGTTGCAGAGCACCGTCTCCATGATCTTCGTCATCTTGGTGCTGTGCTTGTCCTTGCCCGCCTTCACCACCGTGTCGCTGTAATATTCAAAGCGCGTCTGGTGCGGATCGTCCCATTTGCTCGGCTGGTTGCGCACCAGGCGGACGTTGAGCAGCTTGTAGCTGAGGGTTTCGCCGGATGCGCATTGCGGCATCACATAGGTGTATTTCGTGCCGCCATTGTCGGAGATGACGGTCATCTTCGTCCGGCCCTTGTCGGGCTTGCTCTTGTTCTTCGCATTGTAGCAATAGACCGAGACGCGGTTGTAGTCGCCGGCCTCGTAGTCCAGCTCGTTCACCGTCGGCGGCTTGTAGACGTAGCGCGGCGCGGCCAGGTGGGCGATCGAGACCACGCTCACCTTCATGTCGTCGGGCAATCCCGGAACCGCGCCGAGCACGGAAACGGGAACCTTGCCGGTCACCGTCACGCGAAAGTCCAGGTCGCTGAGCCACTTGCCCTCGACCGTCATCGAGTCGACCCAGCTGCCCATGCCATAACGCTGCTCGGTGTAGTATTTGACGTGCTCGAGGTAGGCCTTCGGCTCGCCTGTCGGTCCGAGCTGTGCGCCGCCGAGCGCTGCCATGTCGGACTGCGCCTGCATGAAGGAGCGCACATTGTCGGCGCGGGTGTAATCGATCGCCACGCCGGCGGCGCCCATGATGGGCAACATTGCCATCGCCGCGGCGACGGCGACGTTGCCTTTGCGATTGGCCAGGAAGCTGCGCATTTTTTTCCCCCGAACATGCGGCTGCCAATGGCTCAACTTACCGCAGGCGTGCGAAGAACCGGTTCTGGCGGGCGCTAAAGATTGAGCGGAAGCGGGAAGCTTCCATTAACGATGGCGGAAAAGCCCGCCTGCCGTTTTGACAGGGCCGATGCTTCGGCTATAGCGGATGGGCCGATTTCGGCCTGGGGCGGCACGGCGTGCGCCGCGCCGGCGAGGGGATTTTCCATCTGAAAAGAGTGACTTTCTCTCAAATCGACGCTCCAGGCACGGAAGAAGGTGAGAAATGCTCGGCTGCCCGGACTAGTTTGCCCCAAAACCTGTTCCGTCGAAGCGAGGGGTGAGGAAGCATGGTGCCGAAAATTCTGGTCTTTGCCGGGTCGATCCGGTCGGGCGCGTGGAGCGGGAAAACCGCGGACGCGGCGCAAAAGGAGCTGGCGCTGCAGGGCGCGGGCGTCACCCGCATCTCGCTTGCCGACTATCCGTTTCCGCTCATGGACGAGGATCTGGAGAAGGACAAAGGCATCCCGGAAAACGTCATGCGGCTCGCGCGCCTCGCCGCCGCGCACCATGGCATGCTGATCTCGACGCCCGAATACAACAGTTCCATTCCGCCGCTGCTCAAGAACACGCTCGATTGGCTGAGCCGCGTGCGCCGCGACGGCGGCAGGCCGCTGCGGCCCTACGAAGGCAAGACGGTCGCCATCTGCTCTTCCTCCGACGGCGGCTTTGCCGGCCGCGACGCGATCGCGCATCTCAGGCAGGTGCTTATGAAGTGCCGCGTCGAGATCATCACGCCGCAATGCTGCGTGCCGCGCGCGCACGAGGCCTTCGACGAGGAAGGCCAGTTCAAGGATGAAAGGCTGCGCCACCAGATGACTGCGGTCGCCACCACGCTGGTCGAGCGCACGAAGCTGTTCGCGCGGCTGGAGGAATCATGAGCGCGGCGCGCGAAAAGCTGATCGTCGGCCTCGACCTGCCTGGCATCGCCGAGGCGGGCAAGGCGGTCCGCGAGCTCGGCGACGCGGTCGTCTTCTACAAGATCGGCTATCAGCTGGCTTTCGCCGGCGGGCTGGATTTTGCCCGTGAGCTCGCGGCCGAGGGCAAGAAAATCTTCCTCGACATGAAGCTGCTCGACATCGACAACACGGTGGCGAAGGGCGTCGAGAACATCGCGAAAATGGGCATGACCATGCTGACGCTGCACGCCTATCCGAAAGCGATGCGCGCCGCGGTCGAGGCGGCGCGCGGCAGCGGGCTGACCCTGCTCGGCGTTACCGTCCTGACTTCGATGGACGCCGGCGATCTTGCCGAGGCCGGCTATCAAGCCGATCCGCGCGCCCTGGTGCTGCAGCGCGCCGGGCAGGCTCGCGCCGCCGGCATGGGCGGCATCGTCTGTGCGGCGACTGAAGCTGCCGCGGCGCGCCGGGTCGTCGGGCCGGACATGGCCGTGGTGACGCCCGGCATCCGCCCGGCCGGCGCCGATGCCGGCGACCAGAAGCGCGTGATGACGCCGGCCGAGGCGATCCGTGCCGGCGCAAGCCATATCGTGGTGGCGCGGCCGATCGTCGGCGCCGCCGACCGCAAGGCGGCGGCGCAAGCCATTCTGGCCGAGATGGCTGCCGCCTGAACGAAGTGCTGCTGAGAGGAGAAGAGCATGCCCAAAGGCTACTGGATCGCGCGCGTCGATGTGAAAGACCCGGAGCGATACAAGGATTATGTGGCGACCGCGAAGCTCGCCTTCGAGGCGCATGGCGCAAAATTCCTCGCCCGCGGCGGCGCGCATGAAGGCCTCGAGGGAAAGGCCCGCGGCCGCAATGTGGTGATCGAGTTCGCGTCGCTGGAGAAAGCCAGGGAATGCTACAATTCCGAGCAGTACCGGAAGGCGGCCGCCATCCGGCAGAGTTGCGCCGACGCGGAACTGGTGATCGTCGAAGGCGTCGACTAGATCTTTGGCGGGGTTGACGGTGTCAGCCAAGACGACCGCGCCCGTCGGCTATTCCATCCGCCGCCGCCGGCCCGAGGACGATGCGGCTCTGGTGCAGGTCGAAAATCGCGCCGCGCAGCTTTTTCGCGCGCATGGCTACGCCGGCGTCGCCGACGCACCGATCCCGGACGTAGCCTGGCTGCGCGAGATGATCGGCGGTCAGGACGTCTGGGTGGCGGCGGACGGCAGCGACGTTCCTGTCGGATTTGCCGTCGCCGGCGAGGCCGCCGGCTTCCTGCATTTGCGCGAATTGTCGGTCGACCCGGCGCACGGCCGGCAAGGAATAGGCCGGGCGCTTGTCCTTGCCGTGCACGCCGCGGCCAAAGCGGCCGGCCTTGCCGGCACCAGCCTCACCACGTTTCGCAATGTCCCCTTCAATGCGCCCTTCTATGCCGGCCTCGGCTTTTGCGAATTGCCGCCATCCGAGGCGCCGGCCAGGCTTGCCGGGATCTTCCTGGCGGAAGTGCCGGAGGGCGTGCCGGCCGAAGAACGCGTGCTGATGATCCGGCGCGTCTGACGAAAAGTCCCTTCCCGCAGCCCGCCATTTGTGCAGTGCATGCGCGCCGGCTAAGCGCTGCGGGCGGTTTGGACCAACGGAATTTCAATATGTTGGGAGAATAGTGGGATCCTTGACGGTGCGTTACGGTTGCACTGCAACGCAACAATGCTACGGTTCGCTGCGTTGCAGCATGATGCTCGCGCACGCCAGAGTTGGATGGACGATGTTCTACCAGTTCTACGAGTTGAACCACGCCGCCCTGCAGCCCTTCCGGGCGATGGCCGATTCTTTCAGGCTGCTCTACACGAACCCGCTCAATCCGCTGTCGCAGACCGTCTTCGGTCGGTCGGTGGCGGCATCCGCCGAGCTGTTCGAACGCACCACGCGCCGCTACGGCAAGCCGGGCTTCGGGATCACCCAGACAGTTGTCGATTTCAAGACCGTGGCGGTGAAGGAGCGGGTCGTCTGGTCGAAACCGTTCTGCAACCTGATCCGCTTCGAGCGTGACCTGCCGGAAGGGCGCCGCAAGAGCCGCAAGCTGTTGATGGTGGCGCCGATGTCGGGCCACTACGCCACGCTGCTGCGCGGCACGGTCGATGCGCTGCTGCCTTACGCCGATGTCTACATCACCGACTGGGTCGATGCGCGCATGGTGCCGCTCTCCGACGGCTCCTTCGACCTCGACGACTACGTCGACTATCTGATCGAGATGCTGCACGAGCTTGGCCCGGACGTGCACATCATGGGCGTATGCCAGCCATCCGTTCCGGTGCTGGCCGCGACCGCGATCATGGCGGCGCGCGGCGACAAGTTCGCGCCGTCGACGATGACGCTGATGGGCGGCCCGATCGACACGCGCCGCAACCCGACCGCCGTCAACCTTCTCGCCGAGGAGAAGGGCATCGACTGGTTCCGCGACAATGTGATCATGCCCGTGCCGTGGCCGAATCCGGGTTTCATGCGCGACGTCTATCCCGGCTTCCTGCAACTGTCGGGCTTCATGAGCATGAACCTCGACCGGCACATCATCGCCCACAAGGACTTCTTCATGCACCTGGTGAAGAACGACGGCGACGGGGCCGAGAAGCACCGCGAGTTCTATGACGAATATCTGGCGGTCATGGACCTGACAGCCGAGTTCTACCTGCAGACGGTGGACAAGGTGTTCGTCCGCCACGACCTGCCCCGGGGAACGTTCAGATATCGCTCGGAGCTCGTCGATCCGGCTGCCATCCGCGACACCGCGCTGCTCACGATCGAGGGCGAGCGCGACGACATTTCCGGCGTCGGCCAGACCCAGGCCGCGCATGACCTGTGCGTCAACATTGCGCGCGATCGCAAGGCGCACTGGCTGCAGCCGGCGGTCGGCCATTACGGCGTCTTCAACGGCTCGCGCTTCCGCGCCGAGATCGTGCCGCGCATCGTCGATTTCATCACCAGCTACGGCCGCGAGACACGCCAGCCGCCTGTCAAGCTGAAGGTGGTTCGCTCGGCCAAGAGCTGAGCAGGTCGAGGACAGCCCTCGATCTTCGGCCCGATGCCGGCCGGGGGAACGCCGGCTTTTTTGCTGCAAGACACATGGCAGCGCGGTCGCAATCCTGCGATTGCGACCGTAACATTGCCTGTTGCAGATTGGCCGCGACGCCCGGGTTACGGTAACCATCCCCTCATTCGGGCCAGATGGCGAATTGACACCGCCGCCAAATCACTCTTAACGTTTTGTTAAGAAAAGACACATTGGGTTCGCGGGGCAGGGGGCATGAAGACCTCTGGTGCCGGTCGTGCAGCGGCAGCGCTGTACGCATGGGCGGTAATCGGATTGCTGGTTGGTGGAGCGGGCGTGGCGCAGGCATCGGGCGCCATGGTCACCGGCGGACTCACGTCGCAGCCGATCGGCCATTACGATTTCTGCAAGGTCAATCCGGCGGAGTGCCTGATACGCACGCGCGACACCGGGCCCGAGCATCTTTCCGATGCGTTGCTGAAGACGATCACCAGGATCAACGTCTCGGTCAATCGCGCCATCCGGCCGATGAACGATTTCGACATCTACGGCAAGGATGAGGTCTGGGCCTATCCGAACGGCGCCGGCGACTGCGAGGACTATGTGCTCGAGAAGCGCCGCGCGCTGCATTCCGAAGGCATTTCCTTTTCCAACCTTCTGATCACCGTGGTGCGCAAGCCGGATGGCGAAGGCCATGCGGTTCTCACCGTGCGCACCGACAAGGGCGATCTCGTGCTCGACAATCTGACCGACAAGGTGAAGGACTGGACGAACACGGGCTACCGCTTCCTCAAGCGCCAGTCGACCGACCACACCGGCCGCTGGGTGTCGATCCGCGAAGGCCAGACCAACCTCGTGGGTTCCGTCGAGTAGGCTTGCGCCGCATAAGACGCAACGAAGCCGGGCTTGCCCGGCTTTTCTCTTTTCACGCGAGCAGCGCCGGGACTGCCGCCGACAGAAGCGTCAGGCCCGAAATGGTGAGCAGGACCAGCACCAGCTTGCGGAACGAAGCATCGTCGATCGCAGCGTAGAGGCGGGCGCCGACGAGGGTCGGGACGATCATCGCCGGCACCATGACGAGGAACATGGCGCCGGTCTCGGCCGTCAGCGTGCCGGATGCCGCATAGCCGGCAAACGTCAGCACGTGCATGCTCAGATTGAACGACTGGAACACGGCGCGCTGCTCGTGTTTTGCCCAGCCGCGCAACGTGCACCAGAGCGTGGGCGCCGGCCCGCTCAGCCCTCCCAGGCCGCCCATCACGCCGCCGACTGCTCCGACGAGACCGTCGGCGGCGCGTCCGCCGACGGCAATGCGCGGCAGACGTGAGGCGAACAGCATCAGCGGACAGTAGATGACGAGCAGCGCACCGACCGCGAACCTGAACCAGGTCGCGTCGATATGGCCGAGCAGCGCGATCCCGATCGGCACGCCGATGACCCCGCCGGCGATAAACGGCAGCGCCCGCCCGAGCCGGAAACCCGACCAAGCCGATTTGAGGCCGATCAATTGGCCGACCAGGGAACCGAACACCACCATGGGAGCGGCGAGTTGCGGCGGCAGCACCCAGACCCAGAACGCCATCGCCACGAGCCCGAATGCAAAACCCGACAGGCCCTGGACGAATCCGGCCACGGCGGCGCCGGCGGCGACAAGCAGGATAAGTGTCATGCGGCCTTTCTATTGCCGCTAAAGCATGTCTCCCGAAAGTGTGCGCGGTTTCGGGGCAAGACATGCGCAAAACCAACAGGCTAAAGCGTGTCGCGTGAATCCTATTTTCACGCGACACGCTTTAGAGACAAGCCGTCGTCGCGTGCGGCCGCAAGTCCGGCAGCCGCCTGAATTCTGGCCCAGCGCCAAATTCTTGGCGGGCCAATGAGTCGGCTGCTGGCCGCCTGCCCGCGCTATGCCACTTCAAATCGATCATTCTGCGAGAACAGATCGATCTCGACGGATAGCTTTTTGACGCGCGAGACGGGAACGCGTCGGCGTCCTTCCGCCCGCATTTCGATCAATCCGAAAGCCTCCAGCTTTCCGAGCGTTCGCAGGAGATTGGGCTCAGCTCGTTTGGTCCTGCGCGCCAGGTCTGCAACCGACTGCGGGCGCTCGTCTCGAATAATGCGCAAGAGGTCTCGGTTCTCTGGCGTCAGCAACCGCAGGAGGACTTCCGCCGACTCGAAACTTGCCTTAGCGGCATCCGTCGGCGCCGGCTTCTCGCCGCGCGCGACTGCCTTCATTTTGTCGCGCAAATCCACGTGGCTCTGAATCTTGTATTCGGTCATGGCGTTTTCGTTTCCGTTGTATCGATGACCACCAATTCAACTCCTCTTTCCTTGAGCACACGCTCCACTTCATCGAAAAAATCGTCGATGAGCTGTTCGGCATTTTTGAACCGGTACGGTCTGCCAGGATCGGTTTCCGTCCGATGCCAATGATCTGCCGTGGCCGGCTTCGCCTTGTATCGCCCGCCGATCGGAGCAACCGGATGCGCGTTGTCGAAACCGATCAGCCGCGTCCCGCTCGGACCATGCAATGTGAACGAATAGCGCAGGCCATGCGGTCGTTCCGGAGTCGGATCAACGCGTTTGATGTCGAACCTCAGAAAGTAGCCTTCGGGATAGTGATGTTCGCGGCCATCGAAAGCCAGAAGGTATTCAAGCGTGTGCTCCGATTCCCGCTCATTCATATCATATCCTCACATGATAAGAAAGTTGAAGTCGAAATCGCCGGCGAACCGAATGCATCAGCTATTCGACGGATGCACGGTCCAGCAGCCGTCCGAGACAAGTTCCCTGAACGCGGTGGATATGTCTTACGCCGCCTGCGCCAGCCTTTCGCCTGCGATGCGGTAGGAGATCGCTTCCGCCAGGTGAATGCGGCCGACCTGCTCGACGCCGTCGAGGTCGGCAAGCGTGCGCGCAACTTTCAGCACCCGGTGATAGGCGCGCGCCGAGAAGTTGAGCCGGTCGCTCGCCTCCTTGAGCAGCGAAAGCCCGGCCGCATCGGGCTGCGCTATCCTTTCGACCAGCGCCGTCGAGCATTGCGCATTGGTGGATGTCGTCAGCCCGAGCGCCTCGAAGCGCTCGCGCTGGATCTGGCGCGCCCGCGCCACCCGTGCTGCCACGGCCGCACTTGCCTCCGACTTGCCCGGCCGGATCAGGTCGGAGGCGTTGACGGCCGGCACCTCGATGCGGAGGTCGATGCGGTCCATAAGCGGCCCGGAGATGCGGGCCTGGTAGTCGGTCCGGCAGCGTTCGCCGCGCAGGCAGCGATAGCCCGGCTCGCCGGCCATGCCGCAGCGGCACGGATTCATCGCCGCAATGAGCTGGATGCGCGCCGGATAGGTGACCCGGTGGTTGGCCCGCGCGATGACGCTTTCGCCGGATTCGAGCGGCTGCCGGAGCGAGTCGAGCACCTGCGGCGTGAACTCCGGCAGCTCGTCGAGGAAGAGCACGCCATTGTGCGCCAGCGAGACCTCGCCCGGCCGGGCGCGCATGCCGCCGCCCACCATGGCCGCCATCGACGCCGAATGATGCGGCGCGCGGAATGGCCGACGATCGGACAATTTGCCGCCGGACAGCTCGCCCGCGATCGAGGCGATCATGGAAACCTCGAGAAGCTCCTTCGGCATCAGCGGCGGCAGGATCGAGGGCAGGCGCTGCGCCAGCATGGATTTTCCGGCGCCCGGAGGTCCGACCATCAGAAGATTGTGGCCGCCGGCAGCCGCCACTTCGAGTGCCCGCTTGGCGCTCTCCTGTCCCTTGATGTCGGCAAGATCCGGCAGGTTGGACGCCGCCTGATGGATCGCCGGCTGCGGCCGGGCAATGATCTGCGTGCCGCGGAAATGGTTGGCGACCGCGATCAGGCTGCGCGGCGCCACGATGTCGATGTCGGCGCCGGCCCAGGCGGCCTCCGACCCGCTGGCCGCCGGGCAGATCAGGCCCTTGCCTTCGGCATTCGCCCCGATCGCGGCCGGCAGCGCGCCGTTGACCGGCGCGATCGTGCCGTCGAGCGAGAGCTCGCCGAGCACGACATAATCATTGAGCGCATCGCCGGGGATGGCGCCGAGCGCTGCCATCAGGCCGAGCGCGATCGGCAGATCATAGTGGCTGCCTTCCTTCGGCAGGTCGGCCGGCGCCAGATTGACGGTGACCTTCTTCGGCGGCATCGACAGGCCCGAAGCGTGCAGCGCCGCCTGCACCCGCTCGCGGCTTTCCGCCACCGCCTTGTCGGGGAGCCCGACGATGTGGATGTTCATCTTGCCGGGCGAGATCATCACCTGCACGTCGACGGGCACCGCCTCAATGCCCTGGAATGCGACCGTGCGCACCCGAGAAACCATGCAACCGCCCCTGAAGCCCGCGCCCAGCGCAGCTCAAATAAGCACGGCAGCGGGCGCAACGCAAGAACATTTAGGGAACATGCGCGGCAATTCAGGCCTTCGGCTAGCGTTAGCCGTAGCGTGTGTCGCGGCAAGCGTGCGACTCAAAGCTCTACGCCTGAGCTAGACATTTACCCAGGAAAGGACTATCTTCCTAGGAAATATCTCCTCAGATCAAGGCGACCTTCCTATGCGGTAATACATACCAGGGGTAGTGGTCTACCACCCTCCAAAGAAATAAGTCGTTGTAGCAAAGGCCTTTTCTTCATCGATCAGCTTGAGCCGTAAGCTTGGCACAATGCTGCATTGCAATATGGTAATTTGACAGTTCCGAAACCTAGTGGGCAAATAAGCCGTTCATCGGGGGAGGAACGAGCTATGAACGGGTCGATGGCGCGTAAACTTCATACAATCGTCTATCGTGACGGCGATACTTTCGTCGCTTCCGGCGTCGAATTGGACATCTTTGCACAGGGTCGTTCGGCCCACGAGGCAATGTCCCGACTGGAGACCGTTTTGGTTGCCGAAATGAAAGATGCCAGTGACGCTGGTCGCGATTTGTTTGATATTGGGCCGGCGCCGGCCAGTGTACAGAAGTTGTTTCGCGGCCCAGACGATGCGCTCCTGGCTAAGGAAGAACGTCTCGTCGCGTAAGCTTCGATGGCCACTCTTGGCCAGTACATGCGCTGGCTGCGATCAATCGGTGGGGAGTGCCGAAGCGGCATAGCGGCCGATCACGAACGTGGCATGGTCCCGGTTACAAAACTGGTCGGGCCAGGCGGCCGCCACGTGATTTATCCGGGCAACGATCAGTTCGAAGAATTGTCGCCTCACATTGTCGAGCGGCTAGACCATCGCCTTCAAGTCATCTCGCCATTTCCATCAGTACCGCGTGCCTGAGCTAAAGTTTTGCCCCGTCGCGGGAAAGACCGATGAGCCATGTCCGCTTCCGCTGCGGTTCGAACGCTGAAAGCGCGCTAACGACGAGGAAGCGCGGCTGGCTAAGCTCTCACCCCCGCCCCACCTTACCCTCGACCGCATCCCAGAACAGTGCTGCGATGTCGGCCCCGCCAAAACGTTTCACCTCCCGCACGCCTGTCGGCGAGGTGACGTTGATCTCGGTCAGATAGTCGCCGATCACGTCGATGCCGACGAGGATGAAACCGCGTCCCTTGAGCGATGGGCCGATGCGCGCGCATATCTCTCGCTCGCGCTCGGTCAGCTCGGTTTTTTCCGGCCGCCCGCCGACATGCATGTTCGAGCGCGACTCGAAATCTGCCGGCACACGATTGATTGCGCCGACGGCCTCGCCGTCGATCAGGATGATTCGCTTGTCGCCCCTGCGCACGTCCTTGAGATAGCGCTGCACGATGAAGGGCTCGCGGAACATCTGCCCGAACATTTCCAGCAGCGACGACAGATTGCGGTCGGCGTCGCCGAGGTGGAACACGCCGGCGCCGCCATTGCCGTAGAGCGGCTTGATGATGATGTCGCCATGCTCCTTGCGGAACGCGGCCACCTCGCGCGGATCCTTTGTGATCAGCGTCTGCGGCATCAGGTCCGGGAATTCGGTGACGAAGATCTTTTCGGGGCTGTTGCGCACCCAGGCCGGGTCGTTCACGACCAGCGTCTTCGGATGGATGCGCTCGAGGATATGGGTGGTGGTGATGTAGTTCATGTCGAAGGGTGGGTCCTGGCGCAGCAGCACCGCATCCATCTCCGAAAGATCGCGCCGTTCCTGCTCGCCGAGCGTGAAATGGCTGCCCTTCTCGTCCTTGACGGTGACCGCTTCGACGCGCGCGACCACCTTGCCGTTCTGCAAGGTCAGCCGGTCGGGCGTGTAATGAAAGAGCGTGTGGCCGCGCCGCTGCGCTTCGAGCATCAGCGCAAACGTCGTGTCGCCGCCGATGTTGACGGTCGAGATGTGATCCATCTGGACGGCTATCTTGAGCGGCATGGGCGACCTCGGCGGTTCAGGCTGGCAAGCGTGTAGCGTTTCGGCCGGCGGCTGCCAATCCGGGGGCGCGGACCGCGCCTTGGGCCAGCCGGACGGCAAATGCCGCGACCCGCCGATTGCATCGAAATCTTAAGCCTTTGCGTCGCATTGTGCCGCGGACTTCGGCGGGAAATGAGGATTCGTGCCTTGCGCGGTCAGGCCAGAAAAAGAGACGAGATCGGCGCGCAGAATTCGCCGGCGACGGCCGAGCAAACGGTCGAGCTGACCATTCTCATGCCTTGCCTCAACGAGGCCGAAACGCTCGCCACCTGCATCGTCAAGGCGAAGAACTTTCTCGGCCGCTCCGGCATCTCCGGCGAGGTGCTGATCGCCGACAATGGCAGCACGGATGGCTCGCAGCGCATCGCCGCGTCGTTCGGCGCGCGGGTCGTGCCGGTCCCCGAGAAGGGTTACGGGGCAGCCCTGCAAGGCGGCATAGCGGCCGCGCGCGGCCGCTACGTCATCATGGGCGACGCCGACGATTCTTACGATTTCGAGGCGCTCGACGCCTTTGTGAGCCGGCTGCGCAGCGGCGCCGACCTGGTCATGGGCAACCGCTTCAGGGGCGGCATCGAGGCCGGCGCCATGCCGGCGCTGCACCGCTATCTCGGCAATCCGGTGCTTTCTTTCCTCGGCCGGCTGTTCTTCCGTATCCCGACTGGCGATTTCCATTGCGGCCTGCGCGGCTTCGACGCGGAAAAAATCCGCGCGCTCGACCTGCAGACGACGGGCATGGAGTTCGCCAGCGAGATGGTGGTCAAGAGCGCGCTGGCCGGCCTCGCAATCGAGGAAGTGCCGACGACGCTGAAGCCCGACGGCCGCAGCCGCCCGCCGCATCTGAAAACCTGGCGCGATGGCTGGCGGCATCTCAAATTCCTGCTGATGCACAATCCGCGCTGGCTGTTTTTCGTGCCCGGCCTGACGCTCTGCGGGCTTGGCGTGCTGCTCGCCATGCTGCTGTTCTTCGGCCCGTTCGCGCTGAACACGACGATGGAGCTCGACCTCAACACCTTCGTCGCCGCATGTTTCATGCTGGTCACGGGCACGCAGCTGATCAGCTTCGGCATCCTCTCCCGCCACTACGCCCACATCACCGGCATCCTGCCCGCCAACACGCGATCGAAGATGCTGAGCGGCTGGATCAGCACGGACCGGCTCGCCCTCAATGGCGGCATCTGCTTTTTCGCCGGCCTGCTGTTCTTCGGCTACGCCGTGATCTCCTGGGCCCGGCTCGACTTCGGCCCGCTGACCAATTCCGAGATCCCGCGCATCGTCGTGCTCGGCCTGACGCTGGTGGTCATCGGCCTGCAGGCCTTCTTCTCGGCCTTCCTGCTCGGCGTGCTCGAAATCCCGGTGAAGCGGCAGCGCGCGGCAGCGCTCGAGCCTGCGCAGACGCCACCGACCGACCGGCCATGACGGTGGCGGTGCTGGCCGACCGACGGCGCCTTGCCCGGTTCATCGTCGTCGGAGCCGGTGCAAACGTCCTGCTTTTCGCCCTCTCCTATCTCTTCCGGTCGCTCGGCATGGCTGCCTTCATCGCCGGGGCGGGCGCCTACGCGATCACCTTCTTCGCGGCCTACACGGCGCAGCGCGGCTGGACCTTCGCGAGCAGCGAAAGCCACGCCAGGGTTCTGCCGCGCTACCTCGCCGCGCAGATCGCCTGCGCAGCACTGGCCGGCGTCGCCGGCCACGTTGCGGCCGAGCTTCTTCACCTGTCGCCGTTCTGGATGTCGGTCGCCGTGACCGCCATCGCCGCGATCAGCAGCTTTTTCCTGTCGTCCCTGTGGGTGTTTGCGAAAAGCGGCGAGCAATCCGGCAGATAGTGCGGCGCCGTCCCCACCAGGCTCCCGAAGCCGCGCCCTTTACGCTTTCTTGAAGCGGTTCGGGCATGGTCGATCGACCAAGCGGGCGCAACCAAGCCGTGACCACGATCGTGTCGACCTCAGCCAGTCCGACCAGATTCCGTGGCCTCGCCGACGGAGCGGCGGCCATCCTGGCGACCGCGCTTTTCATCGGCTTTCACCTCGCCTCCGGCCTTTCGCTGCTGTCCGACGGGCGCGGCGACAATGACAGCCTTCTGCGGCTGGTCGAAGTGCGCGACCTGCTCGCCGGCCAGGGCTGGTTCGACCTCACGCAATATCGCATGGGGCTGGACGGCGGTTTCGTCATGCACTGGTCGCGGCTGGTGGATGCCCCGATCGCGGCGATCGTGCTGGCGGCGAGCGCGGTCACCGGCTCGCAGGCGACGGGCGAACTCGTTGCTCTCGTCCTGTGGCCGCTGCTGCTGGCCTTTGCCGCGCTGTTCCTGATCATCCGGCTGGCGCGTTTGTTTGCCGGCGAAATGGCGGTCCTGCCGGCAATCGTGGTCGGCTCGGCTGCGCTCTATTTCGTGGCCACCTTCGCGCCCGGAGCCATCGACCATCACAACATCCAGCTCGTGCTGGTGCTGGCAACCGTCCTGCTGCTGGCCGAGGCCGAGCGCGATTCTTGGCGCGCCGTTGCCGCCGGCGCGCTCTGCGCCGTCATGCTCGCCATCGGCATGGAAAGCGCCCCCTATGTGGCCGTTGCCGGGCTCTGGAGCGCCGGCCTCTTCCTGATCCGCGGCGAGCGCGTCGGGCCGATGGCCTTTGGCGCGGGCTTTGCGGCTGCCGCCGCCCTCTGCTTCGCGGCGACCGTGCCCGCGTCTCGCTGGAACGACGCCGCCTGCGATGCCTTTTCCTTGCCGCAGCTCAGCCTGGCCATGGTCGGCGGCCTGGGCCTGGCTTTCGCGGCGGCGATCGGAGGCCGGTCGATATGGCGGCGCGCGCCGGCAGTGGCGCTGGTCGGCATCGTCGCGGGAATGGTGCTGCACGGCTTCTTCCCGCAATGCCTGGCCGACCCTTATGCCGGCGTCGATGCAAGGCTCAGGACCTACTGGCTGAACTCGATCATCGAGGCGCTGCCGATCTGGACCATTCTTGCGAGCCGCCCGACCATGCTGTTCGCCTACTACGTCACGCCGCTGCTCGCGATCGTCTGCCTCGACGTCAACATGCGGCGGCATGGCGTGCGCAGGATCGCCCTTCTGCTCGGCCTTTTCCTCCTCGCCGCCTTCCTCGTGAGTCTGTGGCAGGTGCGCGGCTCGATGTTCGCGATCCCGCTCGCCGTGGTTCCGCTCGCCGGCTGGATCGCCGGCGCCCGCGCGGCCGCGGCCGCGGCAGCGGGCAGCAACGGCGCTGTATTGCGCATGGCGGTCGCCTGGCTGGTTTCGATCAATACCATCTGGGCCGGCGGCGCCAACTATGTGGCGGAGGCGCTCGCCGCGCCGCGCCCGGCAGGCAGCGTCGCCAGCGGCGATTGCTACGCCGAGGCCGATTATGCGCAGCTCGCCGCCATGCCGCCGGCCGCGGTTCTTGCCATCTCCAACCTCGGCGCCCCGATCCTGCGCTTCACCGGGCATCGGGTTTTCGCCGGCCCCTATCACCGCAACATCGCAGGCAACACCTTCGCGCTCGACGCCTTCATGGGAACGCCGGATTCGGCCGCCGCGCTCCTGCGCGGCCAAAACGTGACATTGATCGCGCATTGCCGCGGCAATCCGGAAAGCCTGGCGCTCGCCGACTGGGCGCCGGCCGGATTGATGGCCGGTCTCGTCGCCGGCAAGGTTCCGGACTGGCTGGAGCCGGTCGCCGGCGGCGCCGACCTGCAGCTTTATCGGGTGAAGCCGGCGCCCTAAAGCGTGTCGCGTGAAACAGGATTCACGCGACACGCTTTAGCCTGTTGATTTTGCGCATGTCTTTATCCCGAAACCGCGCACACTTTCGGGAGACATGCTTTAGCCCGGTTTACGCATGGTCAAAAGCGCCGCTTAAGCTTTGAAAACGTTACGCTCTGATACCTTTCATAAACGCTTTGCTGGCACTGTACCTGCAAGTAAAGACAAAAGTCAGGGAGCCCGATGCGGACTTCGTTCGGCACCGGTCAGGATAAGGAAACGGATCTCGCTTTCACCGATCCGCTGACCGGGCTCGGCAATCAGCGCCGCTTTTTCGACAAGGTCGACCGGCTGATCGCCGAGCGGGCGGAAGATCCTGCGCCTTTTGCCGTCGGCATCCTCGACCTCGACGGCTTCAAGCCGATCAACGATCTGTTCGGCCGCAAGGCCGGCGACGACATCCTGGTGCAGGTGGCGCTGCGCCTGCGCGCCGCGATGGATGGGCGCTCCGCCGTCACCCGCATCGGCGCCGACGAATTCGCCTTCCTCTACCCGATGGTGTTTTCGGAAGAGGGCGTGACCGAAAAGGCGAAGATGCTGATCGAGATCCTGTCGGCGCCCTACGACGTCGGCGAGCGCACCGCGCGACTTTCGGCTTCGGTCGGCTGCTCGCTGTTCTATTCGGGCGACGAGACGACCGAGCTCCTCGTCTCCAAGGCCGAGACCGCGCTCTATCAGGCCAAGCGCACCGGCCGCGGCAAGGTCGTCGTCTATACCCGCGAGATGGAAGACGCCGCCAAGCGCGTCACGCGCATCGAGCAGGCATTGCGCCGTGCCGTCTCGGCCGGCGAGGTGGAGCCGCATTTCCAGCCGATCGTCGACCTGAAGGATCGCCGGGTCATCGGCTTCGAGACGCTCGCCCGCTGGCACGACCGCGACCTCGGATTCGTTTCGCCATCCGTCTTCATCCCGATCGCGGAAGAGCGCGGCATCATCGGCCCGCTGTCGCAGCTCGTGCTGCGCAAGGCGGCGGAGGCCGCGCGCAACTGGCCGCAGGACCTGTTCCTTTCCTTCAACCTGTCGCCGTCGCAGCTCGTCGACCAGAACACCGGCCTGCATATCCTGTCGATCCTCGACCGCACCGGCTTCGACCCGCGCCGCCTCGAGATCGAGATCACCGAGACCGGCCTGATGAACGACCCGGCTTCGGCCGAGAAGATCGTCAGCGATTTGAAGCGCTGCGGCATCCGCGTCTCGCTCGACGATTTCGGCACCGGCCAGTCCTCGCTCGGGCGCTTGCGCGAATTCCAGTTCGACAAGCTCAAGATCGACCGCGCCTTCGTTGCATCGATCCTGCAGGACCGGCCGTCCGAGCACATCATCCGCGCCATCCTGGCAATGTGCGAAGGCCTCGGCATGGACGTGGTGGCCGAGGGCATCGAGGAAGAGGCGCAGGCGGATCGGCTGGTGCAGTTCGGCTGCGGCGGCGGCCAGGGTTATCTTTTCGGCAAGCCGGCGAACGCCGAGGCAACGCTCGGCTACCTGCGCGATTCCATGCGTGGCGCCGTGCGGGTGCGCACTGCCTGAGCAGAGGCCATCAGGGCAGCGGCGGGAAAAATTCCCGCTGTCGCTGCCACAAGCCAAAGACTGCAGCCGCCGACTTTTCGCCTATCCCGAAACGGTCTATCACCCGATGACAGCGCCGCGTCTGGAAGCGGTGGACGGTTTGCTTTGACGCATGATCCTGCCCGAAAGGTACAGGACTTTTCGGGATCATGCTCCTGGAGAACGCCGCATGATGCCATCCGCCCGCTACCCGGAGCTCGAAAGCGCATCGGTGCTGATCACCGGCGGCGGCTCCGGCATCGGGGCGGCGCTGACGGCAGGGTTCCTGCGCCAGGGCGCCCGCGTCGCGTTCATCGACATCGCCGAGAAACCGAGCACCGCACTTGCCGACGGGCTCGAGCACGAGACGGGCCGGCGGCCGCTTTTCATCAAGGCCGACCTTCGCGACGTCGCGGCGCTGAAGGCAGCGGTCGAGCAGGCAGCGAAGGCGAACGGCCCGGTCACGGTGCTGATCAACAACGCCGCGCTGGACGATCGCCACGATCTGCTCGAGATGACGGTCGAGTACTGGGAGAACAACCAGGCGGTCAATCTGCGCCCGCACGCCTTCACCGCGCAGGCGGTCGTGCCGGGCATGAAGGCGGCCGGCGGCGGCTCGATCATCAACTTCACCTCCACCTCCTTCCTCATCAACCATCCCGGCATGCCGTCCTACACCGCCGCCAAGGCCGGCATCATCGGCTTGACCAAGGGGCTCGCCGGCCTGCTCGGGCCGGACCGGATCCGCGTCAACGCCGTGGCGCCGGGCTGGGTGCTGACCGACCGGCAGAAGGAACTTTGGGCGACGGGCGAGGGCGTGAGCAGCCACATCGCCAAGCAGTGCATCAAGGAGGCCATGCAGCCCGACGACATGATCGGCATCTGCCTCTTCCTTGCTTCCGACGGCGCGCGCATGCTGACGGCGCAGACGATCATCGTCGATGGAGGTTTCCTGTGACATCCGGCACAGCCTTCGCAGCGGTCGACTGGGGCACCTCGTCGCTGCGTGTCTGGCTGCTCGACGACGCCGGCAAAATTGTCGCCGAACGGCGTTCCGGCGAAGGCATGCAGGTCGCGCGCGAGACCGGTTTCGCTGCGATCCTCGAGCGCATCCTGGGCGAGCTCGGCGCGAGCCCCTCCCTGCCGGCCATCATCTGCGGCATGGCCGGTGCGCGGCAGGGCTGGGTCGAGGCGCCTTATCAGGACGTCCCGGTCAAGGTCGACGCCGTGCTTGCCGGCGCCACCCGTGTCCCCGGTATCGCCCGCGACGTCCGCATCGTTCCGGGCCTGGCGCAGCGCGAGCACGATGCCCCCGACGTCATGCGCGGTGAGGAAACGCAGCTTGCCGGCGCGGCCGACCGGCTGGGCGGTGGGCAGAACATCGTCTGCCTGCCCGGCACCCATTCGAAGTGGGTCGAGATGAGCGAAGGCCAGATAACGCGCTTCCGCACCTTCCTGACCGGCGAATTGTTCGCCCTGCTCTCCGCGCACTCGATCCTGAAACATTCACTCGAAGCGGCGGCTTCGGTAAGCCCCGCCTCCAATCCAGCCTTCGATGCAGGCGTCGAGCGTGGGCTGGCGGCGAGGACGCTCGGATCGCTGTTCTCGATCCGCGCCGGCGGCCTGCTCTTCGAGCGCAGGCCTGACGAATCCGCGGCGACGCTTTCCGGCCTGCTGATCGGCGGCGAGATCGCGGCGGCCGACCGCCTGTTCGGGCTCTCCCGGCGTGTGGTGACGCTGGTGGCGTCCGGCCGGCTTGCCGATCTTTACGAACGCGCGCTCGAGCTTGCCGGGCATGGCGCCCATCTCGTCGATGCCGACGAGGCGGTGCGCGCCGGATTGCTTGCCGCCGCCAGGCGGGTGTGGGGAAGTCCGTGAGCGAGCCTGAAATCGAGGTGCTGTCCGACATCGCCTGCCATCTGGGCGAGGGTCCGACCTATGATCCCCTGTCGAAGACGCTGTTCTGGTTCGACATCCACGGCAAGAAGCTGCTGGCGCGCACGGACGGCGGCGCCGTCAGCGTCACCGACCTGCCCGAGCTCACCAGCGCGCTCGGCATCATCGATGCCGAGCGCCAGCTCCTGGTGACCGAGACGGGCCTGCACGTGCGCGAGACCGCCACCGGCAGGATCGCGCTCCACACGCCGCTCGAGGCGGACAATCCGGTGACGCGCTCGAACGATGCACGGGTGCACCCTTGCGGCGCCTTCTGGATCGGCACGATGGGCAAGCGCGCGGAAAAGCAGGCCGGCGCCATCTACTGGTTCTTCCGCGGCGAGATCCGCAAGATCGTGCCGGACGTCACCATCCCCAACTCGATCTGCTTCTCGCCCGACGGCGCGACCGCCTATTTTACCGGCGCGACCATGGAGGTGCTGCACCGCATCGACTGCGACCCGAGGACGGGGCTGCCGACCGGCTCGCCGCAGCTCTTCCACGACCAGCGCGCCGGGCCGGGCGAGCTCGACGGCTCGGTGGTCGATGCCGACGGCGTGCTGTGGAACGCACGCTGGGGCGGCGGCGCGGTCGACGCCTATTCTCCCGACGGAAAGCGCATCCGCACCATAGCTTTGCCGGCCATGCAAACCTCCTGCCCGGCCTTCTTCGGAGCTGACGCCGGCCGCCTCGCCGTGACGTCGGCATGGCAAGGTTATGACGAAGCAGCGCGCGCCGCCGATCCCAAGGCGGGTTGGACCTTTGCCATCGACCTGCCGGTCAAGGGCCGCTTCGAGCCGCGCGTCCTGATCTGAGATGCAAGGCATGTCTGCCCGCACGCTTGCGCTGATCTACGAGACCGAAGCCGCTTGCCGCGAGCGGCTGCTTGCTGCCGGCTTCGATTCCGGGCGCGCGCTGGAGATCACGTCCTACCTGGCGCAGGCGACCGACCTCGCGCTCGAATTCGGTGAGCTGGCAAAGCAATGCGCCGTGCACGGCATCGACTTTGCGCCGATCGAGCTCGACGCAGCGCCGAAGGCGCTCGCCATGCTCGATCCGGCCAGCACGCTCGTCTGGACGCTGACCGACGGCATTGCCTATTACCGCGGCAGTGCCAGCCCGGCCCTGGCGCGTCTCTACGGCCACGGCACCATCGGCGCGGACGATTCCGTCTTCGCGCTATGCCAGGACAAGTTCCGCTCCGGCGCGGTGCTCTCCGCGCTCGGCCTGCCGGTTCCGCCGGCCGGGTTGGCTCGCGACGGCCGCTTCGTCGTCGCTCCGCCGGCTTCCCCGGGCGGCTATTTCGTCAAGCCGAACCGGCTCGGCTCGAAGGTCGGCATCTGGCCGGATTCGCGCTGTCGGACGGCCGAGCACGCGCTGGAATTGAGCCGGCGCATCTTCGCCGCCTACCGCGACGACGCGATCGTGCAGGCCTATGTGCCGGGTCGCAACGTGCGTGCGAGCTTTCTCGCCGTCGACCCGGAAGCCGGCCCCGAAAGGCTCGGCGTCGTTTTCGTCGACGCCGGCGGCGACTTCCAGACCATGGCGGATTCGCTGGCGCTTTACGGCGACACCGGCGCGGCGGCGAAGGCCGCCGGCACCTATGCCGAGCCGGAGCTGGTGCCGGTTTCGGCCGCGCAACCGGCGGCGGATGCCGCCATCCGCGAGATTGCCGCGCGGCTGATGGCGGGCGTCGGCCTGAAGGACGTCTATTCCATCGACCTGCGCGTCGAGCCGGACGGCAACGTGCACCTCATCGAATTCGAGGTCGGCCCGGGGCTGCCCTGCTTCGATTTCCGCGACTATTGCCGCAGGCAATGGAGCATGACGCTGGTGCAGGCCATGGCCTCCACGGCTGCCGGACGGTTCGCGATAGCCAGCCGATAACGATCTGTTTTATTCCGCGTGAGGCGGGGCCGGCCTAGAACGCGCGCATGAGGCGGTTCTTCGCATTCCTGGTCGTGCTCGCGATCATCGGCGGGAGCTTCGGCCAGGCGCGTGCCGACCGGTCGGGCAGCGACAGCCCGTGCACGCCGGTCACCCTCGAGCGCTGCGTCGCCGTCGATACCTCGGCCATCATCCTGCCAGCGCCGGACAATGGTAGCTGCGGCTTCAAGGCAATCGCCGCGCAAGGTTTCTGCCATGCGCATGAGCCGCGGGTCGTCCGCGCTGCCGTGAGCGGCGCCGAGCACGCCCTTTTGCCCGCTTTCCTGCCGCAGCCCGAGCGGCCGCCTAAAAACGGCTGAGCGAAGCCGCATCCGGCTCGCGGCCCACCCCCCGAAGACAATCAGATATCGAACCATGCACCGGTTGCGTGAGCGGCTGGGTCAGCCGCGCTGCCGTGGTGCACCGGAACACAAGGAATGAACATGTCCAATCTTTCGCAGCAAACCCTTGCCATCCCGGCATTCGGCCGCCTCTACGCCTCGCTCGACACCGTCGCCGAGACGCTCCTGCGTGTCGTCGCCGGAATCGCGCTCGTCGTCCACGGCGCGCCGAAGATCGCCGATCCGTTCGGCGCGATCGGCATGGTCGAAGGCCTCGGCTTCTACCCTGGCGTCTTCTGGTCGCCGCTCCTGTCCGTCACCGAATTCTTCGGCGGCATCCTGCTTACCCTCGGCCTGCTGACACGGCCGGCGGCGTTGGCGACCACGATCGTGCTGCTCGTCACGGTCTGGTTCCATTGGATTTCCATGGATCAGGGTTATGCCGGCGCCGAGAAGTCGATCATCTGGGCGGCCGTCACCTTCTATTTCGTGGTGCGCGGCGCGAACCGCTACTCGATCGACGCCAGGCTTGGTCGTCACATCTGAGCACAAAAGAAGGCGGCGCCCCGCAGGGCGCCGCCCTTCCTTGCCGGGCGGAAAAACGCCTTCAGAGCTTTTCGATGCAGATCGCAGTGTGACCGGAGCGGATGAAGCCGAGCTTCTGCGCCGCGCCCTTCGACAGGTCGATGATGCGGCCCTTGATGAAGGGTCCGCGGTCATTGATGCGCACGACGATGCTCTTGCCGTTGTTCCGGTTGACCACCTTGACCTTGGTGCCGAAGGGCAGCGAGCGGTGCGCGGCGGTCATCGCCGACGGGTTCATGCGTTCGCCGGATGCGGTCTTGGAGGTGAGCGCGTACCAGGATGCGCGCCCGCACTGGGCGCTGGCCTCGCCGGCCGAAACCGCGAGGATGAGGCCGGCCGACAAGGCGGCGGCCGCGACTTTGATGGTCATTAACGATGTCCCCAACGTGACTGGAACCCGTGCTTGCCGGGCCGAATGTGTCGGGAATGCGATAGGTGCGTCGCGGCTGGAACACGCTTGGAGTCGTCACGAAACATTTTCTTGAGTAAGAACAGGTCTGCCGCAGCAAAACCATGCTGTCCCGGTTCGGAGTTGAATCGGATTTTACAGAATTAAGACTAGAGCGCCTTCGCGATTCTTGCGGATCTCGACAGCGCCGGCGAGTCAGAATCCGATCTTCTGGATCTCTTCATGCGGCCGGGCCGCATGCGATCGCCGGGACTACGCATCCGGCGCCGGGTTTCTCTTCAGCTCGCGATTTCAGAGCCGAGGCCGTGACAGAAGCGGCTGCCATAGAAGGCGAGCGGCGTGCCGTCCTGCTGCCGGCACCAGCGGACCTCGCCGATGAAAAGCGTGTGGTCGGCGACCTCGATCGACTGGACCACCTGGCAGGCGAAATGTGCGATCGCGCCCGGCAGGATCGGGAAGCCGTCGGCGTCGGTCAACAGAGGAGCATGCTTCGCCAGCGGTCGGCCGCCGAAATGCCGGCAGACGGCGACCGCGTCCGAGGGCATGACGTTCACCGAATAGATGCCGCACTCCTTGACCGCCTGCCAGGTGCGGCCGCGCGTCAGCGAGACCAGCACGGTCGGCGGCCTGGTCGATACGGTGGTGAAGCTGTTGGCGGTCATGCCGACGGAATTGCCGTCCGCACCGATGCTGGCCACCACCGTCACGCCGGTGGGGAAGCGCGAGGCCGCGCCGCGGAACGCGGCCGGATCGGGCTGCCGGCTCATCCGGCTGCCTCAACCGGAAAGCTGCAGAGCGCCGGCCGCTTGGGCGAATAGTTTGCCACGTCGGCCGCGACCTTGGCGCCGAGCTCGGAAGCAAGCGCTGCCCCCATCGCCTCTGCATCGGCGAAATAGGCCTGGAAGATGCAGAAGGGCGCAGTCGCCGGCCCCATCTGCTCCGGGAATGCGTAACTGAAGCGGATCAGCCCAGGCAGAGACCGGGCGAGCGGCAGATGCCGGCTGACATAATAGTCGCGAAAGGCTTTCGGATCGTCGGGTGCTTCATAAAGCACGGTCAGGCAATGCATTGGCGTCCTCCAGGGGCAACGTGGCCGGCTCGCCTGCGGGGCAGTCGGCGAGTGCGTCAGGCCGTTTCAGCCGAAATCAGGCGGCGAGCGGCGTCAAGCTGTCGATCCAGGCGTGGGTGCGCTTTTCGCTCGCCAGGCGGTCCCACTGGCGTTCCGGATAGTTGAAGTTCTCGGTGAACTCGTCGCAGAGCGCCTGGTTCTGGGCCATGGTGAAGATGAGCCGCCCCATCGCTTCGGATGGCGGCTGCAGCATCAGATTCGTCCAGCGGGATGCGGCCAGCACCCGGTTTTCGCGGGCGCGATCGACCTGCTCGACGAAGCGTGCATCGAAAGCTGTCGTCTCGACGATCGCCTTGCCGAGCTCGAAGGCGGCGTAGGAAGCCATGTTGGCGCCCTGGCCCATCAGCGGGTCGACGACCGACTGCACGTCGCCGAGAGCGATCGCCAGCTTGCCGTTGTCGAAGGCGACCGCGCTCTGCCGCACCGTCGGCACCACCGCGCCCTGCAGCAGGTCGAGCGGCTGGGCGAGGCCGAAGCGATGCGTGTCGATGCGGTTGTAGGTGTGCGGGTGGTGCTTCTCGAGCTTGTCGAGGATGGTTTGCCGGAAGGCGGCAGGGTCGGCGTCGTGGTCGAGCGACACGATGTCTGCCATGTCCCCGCCCGGGATGTTCTCCATCAGCAGCGCTGTCTGCATGCCGTTGAAGGTAAGCGTCGGGATGACGATCATCTCACCATGGCCGGGCGAGACCGAGAGCGTCACGCCGCGCGGATCGTCGGCCCTGGAGCCGCCATGGTCGACGCCTTCGTAGAGCCCGACGCAGAGCAGCCGCTGCGGCTGCGTGTAGGGCGAGTGCTCGGGCCGGAAGGCGAACATGCGGCCAAGCGCGCCCTTGCCGGTCGATACGACCAGCAGGTCGAAGCGGTCGACGAGCGCGGCAATGTCGTCGTCCTGGATGCTCGCATACTCGATCCTGCCGCCACGCTGCGAAAAATCCTGCATCAGGGCCGGCAGGTAGATGCGGTAGTCGACCGCGCGGCTCGGCTTCTTGAAGCGGCCGCGGAAGATGAGCGGGCTGCCCGGAAAATTGAAGAAATGATCGTGGTGGTGGTAGATGAGGCCCGCATCGTCCCAATGGTTGACGCCGAGCTCGTTCTCGCGGGCGACGGTCACGCTGTGATGCGCCACCGTGTTCATCAGCCGGGTTGCCGGATATTGCTCCGGCGTGCGGTCGGTGATGACCGTGGGCTGCAGTCCCTGCTTCTGCAGGTAGAGCGCCAGATGCAGTCCGCCGACGCCGGCGCCGACAATGCCGATCCTGTGATCCATCGTTTTCCTCCCTCTTTTTCAGGGAGGCTAGATCACCTTGCGTTATTTGAGTATTGGAATGGCTAGAATAACGCTCATTCCGGAGAGGAATGAATGGATCGCATCGACGCGCTGCGGACGTTTCTCCGGGTGATGGAGACAGGCAGCTTCACGCAGGCTGCCATGGACCTCAATCTCGGCCAGCCCGCCATCAGCAAGCGCATCGCCCTTCTGGAGAGCGAATTCAACTGCCGGCTGTTCGTTCGCAGCACCCGCAGGCTGCGGCCGACGCCCGAAGCCGAGCGCGTCCACAAGACGGCCAGGGAGATCGTCGCCGCCTATGAGAGCGCCGGTGCCCCGTCGGCCAGTGTGGTCTCGCAGCCTTCCGGCACGCTGCGCGTGACGGTCCCGACCTCCTTCGGGCGCTTCTTCTTTCGCGACATCTTCACCGAATACATGCGTCGTTATCCGAGCGTGCGCCTCGACGTGCGTTTTACCGAGCAGTTCATCGATCTGGTGGAAACCGGCACCGAGGTCGCGGTGCGCATCGGTCTCCTGCAATCGAGCTCGCTCGTCGCGCGCCGGTTCGGCACGCTCAGGCGCCTTGTCGTTGCCGCTCCGCTCCTCATGGCGCGCCATCCCGAACCGCGCCTGCCGGAGCAGTTGCGGCGTATTCCGTGCATCACCTATTCGCGCTTTTCAGCGCAGAACCAATGGACGTTCGAATCCGATTCCGGCCGCCATGTCGTCGACGTCGAATCGAATCTCGTCTGCGATGATGCCGACGTGATGACGGAGGCTGCGGTGCAGGGTCTCGGCGCCGCCGTCCTGCCCGGCTGGTGCGCCGCCGCCCACGTCGCAGCGGGCCGTCTCGTCCAGCTCCTGCCCGACTACACGGTTCCATCCCTGCCGATGCATCTGGTCTATCCCGATGCGCAGTGGATGTCGCACCGCGCCCGGCTCTTCCGCGACCTGATCGTCGAGCGCGCCGAGGTGTTTGCCGTCAGTTAGCCGCGCGACAGTCCAGGCCTTATGAAGCGCGTTGCAGACGGCTGGAATCAGTTGGCGCGAGGCGCCCCCTCTCTGTCCTGCCGGACATCTCCCCCACAAGGGGGGAGATTGGCTGTCATCTCAACTTTCGCCAATCGCCAACGCTGCAGGTTGGCGAAACCGTAGCGGCCGTCCAATCTCCCCCCTTGTGTGGGGGAGATGGCCGGCAGGCCAGAGGGGGGCAACGTAGAGCGCTGCGTCCGCCAGAAAGCAGAGCGCTCTAGAAACGTTTCGATTTTCGCGTTCTCAGGATTGATGTCGAGCTGGTCGACGAGGAACTTGATCCGGCGATAGATGCGCCATTTTTCCTGCCTCACTTGAGGCAGGGCATTGAATGCCCAACATCGGTCGCCCGCCGTCGACAGTGAGCGCAGACGATCGAGTTCTTCGTCGGGGATCATTTCAGTCTCAGCTCTCTACCTTCGTCGCCCGCTGGCGCCGATGGCGACGGCTGCGACGATGATCAGGCCGGTGGTGAAATCCTTGAAGAACGGGTCGGCGTTCAGGATGTTGAAGCCGTTGTTGATCAGCGCCAGCATGATGACGCCGGCAAGCGAGCGCCAGATCGCGCCCTGCCCGCCATAGATCGAGGTGCCTCCGATGATGACGGCGGCGATCGCTTCGAGCTCCATGCCGAGGCCGGCGGTCGCCTGGCCCATGGAGACGCGCGAGACGGCTATGGCCGAGGCGAGCCCCGCAGCCACGCCGGCAATCGCGAAGGTCGCGATCTTCACGTTGCGCGTGCGGATGCCGGAGAGGATCGCCGCTTCCTCATTGCCGCCGACGGCAAAAATCTTGCGCCCGAAGGTGGTGCGGTTGAGCAGCACCATCAGCGCGACGGCAAAGATGATGAGCACGATGACGGCGATATAGACGACGCCGATCCGGCCGCGGCCGAGCCAGGTGAATTCGGGGAGGCGGACCGGGATCAGCGTGCCGCCGGTGATGAGGATCGCGATGCCGCGAAAGACGAGGCTGGTGGCGAGCGTGCCCAGGAAGGAATGGATGTTCAGATAGGTGATCGTCACGCCGTTGACGAGGCCGAGCAGCAACCCGACCAGCGGCGCCACCGCCAGGCCGACGAGCGGGTCGACATTGAGCGCCACCCAGGCTGCCGAGACGCTCGCCACCGCGAAGATCGCGCCGACGGAAAGATCGAAGCCGCCGCCGATGATCACCAGCGTCATCGCCGCCGCCATGATGGCGAGCGGCGCGTTCTGGTTCAGGATGTTCATCAAATTCTGCACGGTCAGGAACGAATCGCTCATGATCGTCAAGGCCGTCATCAGGGTGAGGACCATCACCGCTATGGCATATTTCTGCAGCAAGCGCGCGACCGCCATGACGCTGAAACCTCCCGCCTTGCCTGCAGGCGTGGAAACCGTCTCCGTGCTCATGAGGCCTTTCGCTCCGAATCGTCTTCCTGGAACAACGTCAACAGCACCTCGTCCTCGGTCACCTCGCCCGGCACCACCTCGCCGGCGATGCGGCCGCGCCGCACCAGATAGGCGCGATGCGCCAGCCCCAGCACCTCCTCCATCTCCGAAGAGATGAGCAGCACCGCGGTGCCTCTTCGCGCCAGCTCGACGATGAATTCATGGATGCGCCGCCGGGCGCCGAGATCGACGCCGCGGCTCGGCTCGTCGAGGATGACGATCTTCGGATCGCGCATGATCCATTTGCCGAGCAGCACCTTCTGCTGGTTGCCGCCGGAATAGGTGGCGACATTGCCGTCGACCTGCCGCGGCTGCACGCCGAGATAGTCGATGAAACTCTTCACGGCCGCGACCTCGCTTCCGCCGCGCATCATGCCGAAGCCGGAAAAGGATTTGAGGTGCGGCAGCGTCATGTTGGGGCGCACGGCCTGGGTCAGCACCAGCCCTTCCCTGCGCCGGTCCTCCGGCACCATGGCGATGCCGCGCAGCACCGATTGCTCCGGTGTCCGCTTCTCGTAGGCCGCGCCCTCGACCAGCACCGTGCCGGTCGCCGCGTCGGCGCCGAAAACGGCGCGCGCGATCTCGCTGCGGCCGCTGCCGACCAAGCCGATCAGCCCGACGATTTCGCCGGCAAAGATCTCGATGTCGATGTCTCGAATGCCGGTCGCGGCGTTGAGGCCTTCAAGCTTCAGCACCGGGGTGCCCGTCCGCGCGGGCGCCGCCGGCTTGTCCGGATAGGATACCTCCGCATCGGCGCGGCCGAGCATGCCGGCGACCAGCGTCTCCTTGGTCTCCTGGCCGCAGTCGGCGGTGCGCACCACCGCGCCGTCGCGCATGATGGTGACGCGGTCGCAGATGGCGAGCACGTCGTCGAGGAAGTGCGAGACATAGATCACGGTGCGGCCCATCTCGCGCAGCCGGCGCATGGTGGCGTGCAGCCGCTCCGCCTCGTCGGCGGTCAGCGACGAAGTCGGCTCGTCCATGACGATGACGCGCGCATCGCGCGCCATGGCGCGCATCACCTCGACCTTCTGCTGGTCGGCGATGCTCAGCGAGCCGGCTTTCGCTGCCGGGTCGAGGTCGAAGCCGCACATCGCGACGATGCCGGCAAGCCGCTTGTTCTCGTCGCCCTTGAGCAGGCCGCCGCGCTCGTGCTCGATGCCGAGGAAGACGTTCTGCGCCACCGTCAGCGCCGGCACCAGCTGCAGCTCCTGGTGCATCATGGCGATGCCGCGCTTCAGTGCCGTCGCGGCGTCCCACGAGCCGACCTTCTCGCCGAAAATCTCGAGATCGCCGGAGGAGCGCGCGTAGTAGCCGCCGGCGATCTTGCCGACCGTCGATTTGCCGGCGCCGTTCTCGCCCACCAGTCCGTGGATCTCGCCCTGGCGGAATTCGAGGTCGATGTGCCGCAGCACCTCGACGCCGGAGAAGGATTTGCCGACGTCGACCAGGCGGATGCAGATTTCCGGCGCGCCGCTCATGCCGCGCCAACCCTCTGGAGGCGGTCAGCGCCAAGGCCCCTCACCCTTACCCTCTCCCCGGATTGCGGGGAGAGGGGGTTCTGAAAGGTTGGCGCAAACGTTGACGACCCCCTCTCCCCGTCCCTTACGGGGAGAGGGTAAGGGTGAGGGGCAGCGCCAGCGTTGCTGATTGGCGAAAGCCAGGCGGCCGGAGAATCCCGCTCCTTCAGGGAGAGATGTCCCCTCGACAAATATTCGGGAGGACAGAGGAGGGTACTGACAAGCGGTAACATCAAAGGTTACCCCGGCTGGCGCGGCTCCGTGCGGCTCGTATCGATCGTCAGGTCCGCGCCGATGGCGACGCCGTATCGTGCCATCGCCGCCTCGCGCGAGACAAGCCCGCTGGCGACGTCGAGCTGCACCTCCTCGGCCGTCCGCGCCTTCGGGTTGCCGTAGCCGCCGCCGCCGCCGGTGCGGGTGATGAAGAGCGTGCCTTTGGGGAATTTGCGCGCACGCATCTTGAGCGGCGTTTCCTTTTTCCCGTCCGGGTAGACGATCTCGTTGAACGGGCCCTGCCCGTCGCCGCCGCCGGCCAGGCCCCAGGCGGGCGTCTTCGCCCGCTCGAACCAGAGCGCGCCGAAGCAGTCGTCGAGCAGGCGGTAGCTGCGCACCACGCCGGTGCCGCCACGCCAGCGCCCCGGACCGCCCGAATCCGTGCGCAGCGAGAATTCTTCCACCCGCACCGGAAACTTCGTCTCGTAGACCTCGGCCGGGATATTGCGAAAACCGCCATTGACGAGGTTGATCAGCCCGCTCTCGCCGTCCGCGCCCACCGTGCCGCCCCAGCCGCCGGCGGTCGGCTCGACCGAGATCCACTGGCCCTTGTCCGGGTCCATGTCGAAGAAGGCCGCGACCATGGAGTCGCCGTAATGCGCCGCGGTCGCTTTTTCCGGCATGGCCTCTGAGAGACAGGAGATCATCAGGTCGCCGAGCAGGCCGAGGCCCGTAAAATACCATTCGCAGGCGGCGGGCTCCCTGGCATTGAAGATGCAGCGGTCAGGGATCTTCACCTCCATGGTGGAGAAGGAGCCGCCGGTGATCGCCCGTTCCGGGCTGATCATGGTCTTGTAGGCGAGCCTGAGCAGCGAGGCGGTCTGCACCGCCCCGCAATTGATCGAGCCTTCGACCGGGGGCGAGGAGCCCTCGAGATCGATGATCATGCGCTCGCCGGCGATGGTCAGCTTCAGCGCCACCTTCACCGGCTCGCTGCCGACGCCGTCATCGTCCAGGAAACCTTCGCGGTAATAGCTGCCGTCCTTCAGCTTGCGGATGGCCTCGATATCGAGCAGGCGGGCCTGCTCGAAAATATTGGCGCAGGCGGCGCGGTAGACATCGGCGCCGATGCGGTCGAGCACCTGGCTGAGCCGCTTCTCGCCGGTGCGGATCGAGGTGATCTGGGCGTTGAGGTCGCCGAGCGTCATCTCTTTCAGCCGCGTATTGCGGGTGAGCAGATCGTACCATTCGGGGATCGGCTTGAGTTTCGACACGATGCGTGTCGGCCCGAGCCGCAGGCCCTCGTGGAAGATCGAGGTCGAGCCCATGGTGGAGCCCGGGTCGATCGCCCCGATGTCCTGCCAGTGGGCGCGCGCGGCGCCGAAGCCGACCAGCTCGCCCTTGTGGAAGAGCGGTCCGACCGCGGTGATGTCGTGCAGGTGCGTGCCCTGCAGGTAGGAATCGTTGAGGATGAAGATGTCGCCCGGGTGGATGTCCTCGCCATAGCGCTGGACGACCAGTTTTACGCAGGCGTCGATCGCGCCGACGAAGAGCGGCACGCCGGTCGACTGGCCGAGCATGTTGCCCTTCTCGTCGAGCAGCGCCACGGCGCTGTCGCGGCCCTCGTAGATCACCGCCGAGAAAGCCGAGCGCCAGAGCGCGGCATTCATGTCCTGGGCGCAGGAGATGACGAAGTTGCGAACGACCTCGGTGGTGATCGGGTCTGCTGTCACGGTCCGCATGGATCAGGCTCCCTTGCGCGTCAGCGTCATGTGGCCGCCGGCGATGACTTCGGCCTGCCATGTGTCCGGCACCAGCGTGGTGGCGGTCGATTCCTCGATGATCGCCGGGCCGGGCACCTTCTGCCCCGGAGCCAGCCCGTCGCGGTCGACGATCGCCGTGTCGTGCTCGATGCCGTTGAAATAGACCTTTCGGCCGCGCGGCTTGCCGGCTCTCCCGGCGACCGGATCGGCAATGCCCGGCCGCTTCAGCCGGCCGAGTGCCGCGACGCGCAGATTGGCCACCTCGACGCGCGATTCGGGCGCCGAGTGCCCGTATTGCCGGTCATAGGCCTCGTCGAAACTCTTGCGCACCGCCGCCATGTCGATCGCCCCGGCCGGGATCGGAATTGTCAGCACGTATTCCTGGCCGTGGTAGCGGAAGTCGGCCAGGCGCTCGAACGAGATGTCTTCGTCCGTAACCCCTTCCTTACGGAGATAGTCGCGACCGTCGGCTTCGAGGCTGGAGAAGTTCGCCTCGAGCTCTGCCGCCGGCACCTGCTCCCAATAGCCGTAATAGGTCATCTTGAAGTCGTGGCGGACGTCGGTCTGCAGCATGCCCCAGGCCGAGAAGGCGCCCGGCATGATCGGCACGATGATCTCGGAGATGTCGAGCTGCTCGGCGAGCGCCACCGCCTGCGCCGGCCCCGCGCCGCCGTAAGCGACGAGCGCGAAGTCGCGCGGATCGATGCCGCGGCGGATGGTTATGGTGCGGATGGCGTCGGCCATCTTGGCATTGATGATGTCGATGATGCCTTGCGCCATGGCTTCGGTGGAAAGGCCGAAACGGGTGCCGAGCCTGCTCACGGCCGCGCGTGCCTTCTCGACGTCGAGCGTCATGGTGCCGCCGGCGAAATTGCCCGAGTCGAGACGGCCGAGCACGAGATTGGCGTCGGATACGGTGGCGTCGGTGCCGCCGCGTCCGTAGCAGGCCGGTCCGGGCGTCGAGCCGGCCGATTGCGGGCCGACGCGCACGGCGCCGGCCTCTTCCCAGGCGATCGAGCCGCCGCCGGCGCCGATCACATGGATATCCACCACCGACATCTGTACCGGCAGGCCTTCGAGCGTCGCCTCGTTCGAGGTCGAGGGACGGCCGTCGACGATCAGGCTGGCGTCGAAGGAGGTGCCGCCCATGTCGACGCAGATCAAATTCTGCCGTCCGGTCGCTTCGGCCAGCGCCACGCCGCCGATCGTGCCGCCGACCGGCCCGGAGAGCAGTGTCTGCAGCGGGATCTCGGCTGCGGCGGCCGCGGTCATGGCGCCGCCATTCGATTCCATCACATGCAGCTGGCCGCCGGGCAGACGGCCGGAAAGCTCGCCGATCAGCGTCTCGAGATAGCGCCTCACCACGGGCGCGACGTAGGCGTCCATCACCGTGGTCGAGGTTCGCGCGAACTCGCGCCATTCCGGCGAGACGCGGTGCGACAGCGTGATCGGAATGCCCGGCAGCCGCTCGCGCAGATATTTTTCGGCGGCGAGCTCATGCACCGGATTCTTGAAGCCGAACAGGAAGCAGATGGCGATCGCCTCGTAGCCGCGTTCCTTCACCGCCTGCACCAGCGGCTCGAGCTCGGAAAGGTCGAGCCTCGTCTCGACCATCCCCTTGGCGCTGATGCGCTCCTTCACGGTGAAGGTGTCGGGAATGGCGGCAAGCGGCTTGGGCTTGCGCCAGTGGATCGAAAAAATCTCGCCGCGGTCGTTGCCCTGGATGGTGTAGACGTCGCGATAGTTCTCGGTGGTGAGCAGCGCCACCTTGGCGCCGCGCCGTGTAAGCACGGCATTGAGGCCGACCGTCGTGCCGTGCACGAAGAAAGCCACCTCGCCCCCTTTGGGCAAAGCCTTGTCGAGGCCTTCGATCACGGCCAGCGCCGGATTCTGCGGCGTGGTGAGCACCTTGAACGCCTCGCAGCCGCCGCTGGTCGCGTCCTGAAACACAAGGTCGGTGAACGTTCCGCCGATATCCGCGGACACGCGATAGGCCTTCACGGCAAGCCTCCGGAAAAGATGTAGCGAAAAGTTGGGAAGCGCAGCGGCGAGAACGAGGGCGTTTTCACGATCACGAAAACGCCCTAGCCGCCGCTGCGCCGGGCCGGGAGGATGCTTATTGCGCCCATTCGCCCTTGAAGTCGGGGTGCGCATCGAGCACCGCCTTGTTGATCAGCGCCGGCAGCGGCCCGACCTTGTCCATGTCGGTGAAGGACGCGACTTCCTCGCCCTTCAGCTTCTTCACCGCCGTCTCCAGCGCGATCTTGCCCATCGTCACCGGGAAGTGCGCCAGCGTCACGTCCCAGCGGCCCTCGCGGATCGCGTCGATGGCGATGGATGCGGCGCCGCCGCCCGACAGATAGAGGTCGTGCAAATTGTAGCCGGCATTGGTCAGCGCGATCTCGACGCCCACCAGATGCTGGTCGGCGTTGGACAGCACCACATGCACGTCCTTGTTGGCCTGCAGGATGTCCTGCATCACCGTCAGCGACTTGTCGGGATCGTAATTGCCCTCGCCGGTGGCGACGACCTTGATGTTCGGATGCGTGCCGAGCACCGACAGGTAGGATTCATAACGCAGATTGTCGAACGGGTAGATCTTCTGCCCGATGACGATGACGACGTTGCAGGGGTCCTTGCCCTCGCAGAACTTCACCACGTCCTCGGCCTGCGCCTTGGCGCCGTCGGCCGGCGGTGCGGCCACCGTCGCGGTCACGCCCGGCACCTGCGGCTCGAGCTTGGCGAGATCCGGGCCGATCGGAAACAGCGCCGTCACCAGCGGCTTGCCGGCAGCACCCACCTGCTCGACCGCGCCGGCAATGCCGACCGTGTCGTTCGGCACGACGATGAAGGCGTTGAACTGGCCGCCGGCCAGCACGTCCTCGATCTGGCTGTACTGCAATGCCGCGTCGAACTGGCCGTCATAGATCGCGACCTCGACGCCGAGCTCCTTCGCCTTCTCCTGCACACCCTGATAGACCGCCTGGTTGAAGCCGTTCTGCGCCGACGAAGCGAAGAACGCGACCTTGTAATCCGCAGCCAGGGCGCTGGACCCCGACAATGCTCCGACCGCCAGGGCGGCGGAGGCAAGCAAAAGCTTCACCTTCCCATTCATCACCGACACTCCTCTTTTCACCAGCCTATTTCGGCGGGGAAAACCCGCCGTTTTCGGTTCCCTCTGGACGGCTAACGGTATGCATAATACAAAGTTTATGCAACAGGTATTTCCGCATCGGCATCTGCATCGCCGACCGGACGACGAGGGCGGAGAAAATTGGACAAGCCGACAGCCCGCCGCGGGCGGCCAGCGAACGGCAAGACGAAGGCGGGAGCCGAACCGCGCCGGCGCGAGCGGGGCTCGATGGCCGTCTACGAGGCCATGCGCGAGGACATCCTCACGCTGAAGATCAAGCCGGGCAGCGCGCTCGACGAGGTGGCGCTGGCGGCCCGCTACGGCCTGTCGCGCACGCCGATCCGTGAGGCGCTCCTGATGCTGCAGCGCGAGGATCTGGTGACCTTCCTGCCGAGCCGCAGCGCCATCGTGACCCCGCATACGATGAGCAACGCGCATGAATACATGGACACGCTGATGCTGCTCTCGCGCGCCATTGCGCGGCTTGCCGGCGAGGTGCGCACGCCGGAGGCGCTGGCGCGCATCCGCGCCAGCCAGAAAGCCTATGAGGAGATATCGCTCGGCGCCGATATCGACGCGATCGTCGCCGCCGACCTCGCCTTCCACCGCGCCATCTCGATCGCCAGCGGCAACGAGTTCTTGGGAAAATTCTACGATCTGTCGCTCGACTACGGCCGGCGCATGCACATTCTGCACTATTATCCGCTCTTCGGCCGCGCCGAGCGCGATCTCTGCGTTGCCGAGCATGGGACAATCGTCGATGCGCTGGAGCAGCGCGACGGCGAGCGCGCCGAAACGCTGGTCGGCGAGCACGTCATGTCCGAGCTGCGCGTCGTGCAGCGTTCGCTCGAGCCCAAGGTCGGAACGAAATTTGCGCTCGCCGGCGGCAGGCGGACGGGCGCCTGATGACGGCGCCCGCCTTCGCCAGCTTCGACCTCACGGCCGCGATGGGGCGCGGGCCGGAATCGATCTATGCCTTGCTCGCCAACCGGCTGCGGCAGAAGCCCGGCTTCGACCTGCTCACGGTGCTCGCGCCCAATCGCGTCGGCGACCGGCTGGTCCGGCTGTTCTCCACCAACACCGGCCATTACCCGCTCGGCGATGCCGACCCGGTGCAGGACGACCGCTGGTTCCGGCACCTCTTCGTGCGCAAGGAGCCGGTGATCGCCAACGACGCCGCGGCGATCCGCGACTGGCTGCCCGACTATTCCGAATTCGCCGAGATGGGCTACGGCTCGCTCGCCAACATTCCCGTGGTCGTCGCCGGCGAGGCGATCGGCATCATGAACCTGATGGCCGGCCCGGGCCATTTCTCGACCGCCAACGTCGCGGTCATCTCCGCCGAACTGCCGCTCGCTGCAATCGCGCTTTGCGCGCGCGACGCGCGCGGTCTGCGGCTCGGATAAGCGACTGGACTACGCCTTCGCCGCCCAGTTCAGGCCGCGCCGCAGGATGGTGCGCATTTCCGGCACGTTGAACTCCGCCGAGACGTGGCCGAGCGAGGAATAGAAGACGCGGCCCTTGCCGTGGCGGCGTTTCCATACGACCGGCATGGTGACGCCGTCGATCCAGGCGGCATGCTCGCCGCTGAAGGTCGTTGTCGCCAGCACCTCGTTGGAAGGGTCGACATGCATGTAATATTGCTCCGACCGGTAGGGGAAACTGGCAATGCCCTGCATGACCGGATCGTCGGGGCGGGTGACGTCGACGCGGTAGTCGATGATGTTGCCCGGATGCGCGACCCACTGCCCGCCGACGATGAACTGGTAATCCACGTTGTCGCGAAAAGCGTCGCCCATGCCGCCGTGATAGCCGGCCATGCCGACGCCATCCTGCACGGCTTGCGAAAGGTTCAGCGCCTCGGCTTTTTCGATCTTCGACATGGTGTAGATCGGCACGATCAGGCTGAGCGCGTGAATGGCGGGGTCGGCAAAGGCGCTTGTCGCCGTCTCGACCCGGACCTCGAAACCATCCTCGATCAGCATGTCGCGGATGATGGCTGCACCCTGTTCCGGCTCGTGGCCCGACCAGCCGCCCCAGACGATCATTGCCTTGCGCATTTCGATTTTCCTCAGCTGAGTTTGCCGTCGCGGAGCGACGTCGCTATCGGTTCCGGGCGTTCCACGCTCGTCTCGATCTCGACCGTAGTCCGGGTTTCGGAGGCGCGCTCCACCGCTTCCATCACCTCGAGCACGTGCAGCGCGAGGTCGCCGCTCGCCCGGTGCGGGCGGCCGCCGCGCAAGGCATAGGCCATATCCGCCAGCCCGATCGAACGATAATTGCCGTCGGCATAAGGCATGCCCGTTTCCACGTCCGCCCATGCCCCGCCCTTCGGCAGATGCTGGATCTGGCCGCCGAAATGGTTGGGGTCGGGGACGACCAGCGTGCCCTCCGTGCCGTAGATCTCGAGCGGCAGATGCTTGTGGCCGGCGACGTCGAAGCTCATGCCGATCTGCACGACCGCGCCATTCTCGAAGGCGAGCAGGCCAGCCGAATGCGTCGGCACATGCACCGGGATCACCGTGCCCTTGCGCGGCTCGCTGGTGATGGTGCGCGTCGGCCGCGGCGTGGTGGCAAAGCCCGCCACCCGCGCGACGGGTCCGAGCAGGTTGACGAGGTCGGTGATGTAATACGGACCCATGTCGAGCATCGGACCGCCGCCATGCTCATAATAGAAGTCCGGATTCGGATGCCAGCGCTCATGACCGGGGCACATGAAAAACGCCGTGCCGCCGACCGGCTGTCCGATGACGCCTTGGTCGATCAGTTGCCGCGACGTCTGATGGCTGCCGCCGAGAAAAGTGTCCGGCGCCGAACCGACGCGCAGCCCCTTCTTTCGCGCTTCCTCGATCAGCCGGCGGCCTTCCCGGAAGGTAATGCCGAGCGGCTTTTCGGAATGCACGTGCTTGCCGGCCGCGATGGCGCGCAGGCCCACCTCGACATGCGCCTTGGGCACGGTCAAATTGAGGACGATCTCGATCGAGGGGTCGCTGAACACGCTGTCGAGCGGCGCGGCCTTCAGCCCGAACTCGGCTGCGCGCGCCTCGGCCGCCGCCGGGTCGAGGTCGGCCAGTGCACGGATGTCCAGGATCGGGAAACCGGCGGCAGCCTTCAGATAGGCCGCCGATATGTTGCCGCAGCCGACGACCGCTACCCCTACCCGCTCCATTGAAATCACCCCTTGACCGCGCCGGCCGCAATGCCGCGAACGAACCACCGTCCCGAGACGAAGTAAATCACCAGCGGCACGAGAGCTGTCAGCAGCGTCGCCGCCATCTCCATATTGTACTCGCGCTCGCCCACGCCGGGCGGCGTTCATATGTGCAACATCTGGCAGGGCCGGTTTCCCGACGAGGACAGCGGCGAGGACGGCTTTTCCGGCACGGCGCCTGCGCGTTCCTACCAGCCCAATGGGTTCGGCCTCTTCAGCATGTCCGGCAACACATGGGAATGGGTCTCGGACTGGTGGAGCACGCATTGGCACGTGCGCGAGTCGGCGGCCACCCGCAACGATCCCACAGGTCCGGCATCGGCCGGGCAGAAGGTGGTCCGCGGCGGCTCGTTTCTGTGCCACGCGTCCTACTGCAACCGCTATCGGCTCTCGGCGCGGACTGCGAGCGCACCCGACGTAACCGCCGCTCACACCGGCTTCCGCTGCGCGATGGACGGCTAGAGCAAATCCAGGAAAAGGGAATGCTCGGACCCAGGCTCCTTCGTGCCGGTAAGGTTTTGTTTACTTCAGAGCCGAGGTTAACCTTACCGAATTATCAATTCCGTAGGATTTGTCCTTTACCTTGTCTGTATTGGCGGGCGGTTCTCACCGCTGGGCATGATGCCCTTCGTCACGCCGGTCCGCCGGTATGCGTAAGAAAAGTTTGTGACAAGGGTAAGGGTAGCCATGTCCAGTCTTCTGACCAATGCATCTGCGATGACGGCGCTGCAGACGCTGTCGAAAATCAACGCAGACCTCTCCACAACTCAGGGCCGCATCTCCACCGGTTTGAAAGTCGGTGAGGCGGCCGATAACGCCGCCTACTGGGCGATCGCAACCGGCATGCGTTCCGATGCCTCTGCGCTCTCCACCGTGCAGGAGGCCCTCGGCCTCGGCGCGGCCAAGGTCGACACGGCCTATGCCGGCGTCGATGCTGCCATCGAAGTCGTCAAGGAAATCAAGAACAAGCTGATCACCGCCCAGGAGCCCTCCGCCGACCGCTCCAAGATCCAGGCCGACATCACCCAGCTGCAGCAGCAGCTGCGCGGCATCGCCGAGTCGGCCTCGTTCTCGGGCGAGAACTGGCTGCAGGCCGACCTCTCGGGCGGCGCGCTGACGAAGAGTGTCGTGTCGTCCTTCGTGCGTGACTCGGCCGGCAACGTTTCCGTGAAGTCGATCGATTACAGCCTCGACACGGACACGGTGCTGTTCGACACGACCGGCAACACCGCCATCCTCGACGCCACGACCAACATCGAAGGCGCTGCCTTCACGATGAGCATCAATGTCGGCGGCGTGGTCTCTTCCTACACCGTTGCCGCCTTCACGACCGATGACGTGATCGCGGCCGGTGCCGGTGCTTCGACCTTCGACGGCGCATATGCCAATGACGGCGCGAACGACTATGTGAAGGTCGCGCCGGACACCTGGGTTGCGGCGGTCGACCAGACCACCGTTCCCGACCAGGAAGTGCAGTTCGAGGATTCCGGCGCTGGCCTGTGGGCCGTCGACGTGACCGCTTCGCCGACGAACATCACCTCGTCGGTCGACACGATCAGCATCGCCACGGCCACGACCTTCGCCCAGCTCGACGGCATGCTGCAGATGGTCGACGACGCGCTGACCGACCTGACGGGTGCTGCTTCCTCGCTCGGCTCGATCTCGAAAGCCATCGACATGCAGAACACCTTCATCTCGAAGCTGACCGACTCGCTCGACCGCGGTATCGGCCGTCTGGTCGACGCCGACATGGAAGAGGAATCGGCTCGTCTGTCCGCGCTGCAGGTTCAGCAGCAGCTCGGCATCCAGGCGCTGTCGATCGCCAACTCCAGCGCGCAGGGCATCCTGTCGCTCTTCCGCGGCTAAGCATCCGCGTCCTGAAAGGAAATGGCCGCGCCCGGCAGGGCGCGGCCATTTCCATATTGGTGCAGACCCGACGGGTTTCCCCACCGCTTACGGCGGGTTTCCCCGCCGCTATCCGGACGAAACCCGGTCTCCACGTTCCTGGACTTGCCCTACCGCCGGGCCCCGAGCATTCGGCCGACGGACCATTCCGAAGCATGGTCGCGAGCAGCGTCGACGTCGCGCAGGGCAAAAACCTCGACCGCCGCGTTGATGAAGGCCTTGCGCGCCTGGGCGATATCGCCCTGGCCGCGCAGCGCGACCATGACTGCCAGCATCGCCTTGCGCCGTCGCGCCGTATCGGCCGGCCAGTTGGTCAGCAGCAGGTCACCTGCATCGGCGACGTCGATGACCTGGTATTTCTTGCCCTTGAGTTCGACCGCGATCGGAGCCGCGAATCGCTTCTTCTCGCCCACCATGAGAGAATCGGTAGGCCCACTTTTCTTGATTCGGCAAGTAAGTTCGGTGAGTTATCCGCAGCTTTACTCGGCTCGACTGAGCTCAGGCGGTTCACTCCACCCTGGCCGAGAACGCGGAAGCCGCCGTCAGTTCGCCCGGCTGCCGAAGATTGCAGCGAGGTTGGCCAGGTCCGCGTTTCCGCCGCTGAGCACGACGCCGACGCGTTTTCCCGCGCAGTCGAGCTTGCCCGTGAGCACCGCCGCCGCGGCGAGGCAGCCGGTCGGCTCGACCACGATCTTCATCCGCGCCGCGAAGAAGCGGACGGCCTCCATCAGCTCCTGGTCGGAAACGGTGACGATGGTGCCGACGGTTTGCCTGATGATGGGAAAATTGTGCTGGCCGAGATGTGTGGTCAGCGCCCCGTCGGCGATCGACTTCGGCACCGGAATGCGCACCACCTCACCCCTGGCGAGCGATTGCTGCCCGTCATTGCCGGCCTCGGGCTCGACCGCTGCGACCAGGCAGGACGGCGAAAGCGCCCTGGCGGACAGCGCGCAGCCGGCGAGCAGCCCGCCGCCGCCGAGCGGCGTGACGAGGAGGTCGAGCGGGCCCGTCTCCTCGATCAGTTCGAGTGCTGCCGTGCCTTGGCCCGCGATGACATCGGGATGGTCGTAGGGCGGAATGAGCGTCGCGCCGGTCTCCGCCACGAGCTTGCCGGCGATCACGTCGCGGTCTTCCGTATAGCGGTCGTAGAAGACGATGCTGGCGCCATAACCACGCGTTGCCTCGACCTTCGCCTGCGGCGCGTCCTTCGGCATCACGATGGTCGTGGCGACGCCGAGCAGCGCCCCGGCATGCGCGATTGCCTGTGCGTGGTTGCCTGAAGAATAGGCGAGCACGCCGCGTCCCCGGGCTTTCTCGTCGAGCGCGGCGATCGAATTGTACGCGCCCCGGAACTTGAAAGCGCCGGTGCGCTGCAGATTCTCCGCCTTGAAGAACAGCCTCGCGCCGGCTTTTGCGTTGGCCGTGCGCGAGGTCAGCACGGGCGTCCTGTGTGCCTGTCCGGCGAGGCGCTGCCGTGCGGCAAGCACGTCATCGAAGGTTGGAATGCGAAGCGACATGAGCGGCAAACCTGTTGCGACAGGCGATTTTTTAGGGCGATTTGCGCCGCCACGAAACGGCTGCCTTTGCCACCGTGACAAAAGAGTGGGCGTGGCCCTGCCGTCGATGGCTCGCCGTCAACGGCATGTCTCCCAAAAGTGGCCCCGGTTTTGGGACCAAGATATGCTTTAAAAGCGTGCCACGTGAAAAAGCCGCCGCGTCGCCTCGCGCCAGCACCCCCGGTACGGTTAACCAATTTGCAAAGCCGAGGTCGCTCGCGCGACCACCTCGCATTGCCGCAGGCCGCCCGATAAAGTAGTTAAGGGAACGTTAACGGAAGGTCATGCGCTGGGGAGGCGCGTCCCGGTCCGGGACCGCATTATCCGACACACCAGCAGATTTTCGCGCATTGCCTTTCGAGTTGGAGGTCCCGCCGTGTGGTTGGCGGGCCGCGTCGGGGTGGGTAATGCGTAACCGAGTTCGCGCCGCAGGCGCAGTGCGTCCGAAGCAGCCTTCCGCCAAACTGCCGGCCGGCCGGCCGCGCAAGCCGCGCTCATTCCGGTCCTGGAGCCGGGACCTTCAGTCAGGCACGGCATTTGCAGCCTTGTTCGCCCTGGGCCTGTTCAGCGCGACGCCGACAGCGCAGGCGCAGGTTCTGCCGACGGGCGGCACGGTCACGCACGGCAATGCAGCGATTTCGGGCAGCGGCAGCGGACTGCTGATCGATCAGAGCTCAGGCAGTGCGATCATCAGCTGGGACGGCTTTTCCATCGGCGCCGGCGGCACCACGCACTTCAACAATGGCGCGGGCATGACGCTCAACCGGGTCGGCGGCAATGTGCCGAGCCGGATCGACGGCACCCTTACGGCGACGGGCGGCGTGTTCCTCGTCAATCCGGCCGGCGTGACGGTCGGCACAGGTGGCATGGTGGCGACCGGCGGCAGCTTCGCGGCCTCCACGCATGACGTGACTGACGCGGATTTCCTCGATGGCGGCGACACCGTGTTTGCCGGCGACAGCAAGGCCGAGATCGTCAATCACGGCACCATTTCCTCGGCCATGGGCGACGTTGCGCTGATCGCGCGCCGGGTCGAGAACAGCGGCGACATCTCCGCTCCCAACGGAACTGCCGCGCTGCTTGCCGGCTACGACATCCTGATGCGCGAGACGACAGGCCCCAACGGCAAGTTCCTCGTGCGCGCCGGTGGCGCCGATACGGAGGTCGTCAATTCCGGCACGATCAGGGCGGCCGAGGTGGAACTGCGCGCCAATGGCGGCAACGTGCTGGCGCTTGCCGGCAACACCAGGGGCGTGATCAAGGCGACCGGCGTAGCCAAACGCGGCGGGCGCATTTTCCTGACCGCCGGCGGCGGCAAGGTGCAGGCAGGCGGACGTGTGATCGCGCGCAGGCAGGTCTCGTCCGCAAGCACCACAAGACAAGAGGGCGGCGAGGTCTTCATCAACGCCGACGCGGTTCTCGCCTCGGCCCATATCGACGTGTCGGGCCTTGGCGCCAAGGGCGGCAATGTCGATATCGGCGGGCGTAACGTCGCGCTTCAGGGCGCCACGGTCAACGCTTCGGGCGATCTCGCCGGCGGCCGGATTCGCGTCGGCGGCGCTTTCCAGGGCGGCGACTTCGGCGATCTGCAGACGGCGGATACGACCAGCGTCGACGCCAACGCGCTGCTGACGGCCAGCGCCGTCGAGAGCGGCGACGGCGGCGAAGTGATCGTCTGGGCCAACGGCACGACGTCTTTCGATGGCGCGATCGTCGCCACGGGCGCCCGGAACGGTGGTTTTGCCGAGGTCTCGGGCAAAATCGGCCTCGGCTACACCGGTCTTGCCAATCTGGGCGGTGGCACCGGCGGCAACGGTACCCTTCTGCTCGATCCCACCGATTTCACGATCGGCGCCGCCGAGGCGTTGGCTATCACCACCGCGCTGGCCACGTCGCACGTCGTGGTGTCGACGAGTGCGGCAGGCGGCGGCAATGGCGACATCTTCGTCAACGCGAACGTAATGTACGGCAGCGCCAACGATCTGGCCCTGCTTGCGCACCGCAACATCGACGCCAACGCAAGCATCCAGAACGCCGGAAGCGGCGACCTCACCCTGGTAGCGGGATGGGACGGTACGACAGAGGCGCCGGGAGGCAGCGGCATTACGCCGTCCTCCGCCGCCGTCGACACCGGCAACCTTGTCGCCACGGCCAACAGCTTCGGCAATGGCGGCGATATCCTCCTCGGTGACGGCACGCAGGGGAACCTCATTGCAGTCGGCTCGCAGAGCGGCACCACGACGGCACTGACACGTGATCTGAAGCTCACCGGCGGGAACGCCGGCCTGCCCGTCGCCCAGCTCGGCTATCGGTTTGATGGAACAGGCGATATCGAGGTCATGACGACGCGTGACGTCACGTTGCAGACCGGTACGGGTGGGGGCGCGCCCCCGGCCGTACAGATCGGCCATGGCGGCAGCGGCGATCTGGCCGGCGACATCCGGCTCCTGATTGCGGGCGACCTGACCCTCAGCACCGTAGGCGGTGTGTTGGGCACCTCGGCACACATAGGCCACGGCAATGCATCCGCCGCGAGCTTCGGGACGAGGACGGGCGACATTTCCGCGATTGTTGCCGGTACGACCACGTTCAGCCAAACGCCCGCGGCAGAAGCCTGGATTGGGCACCGGTCGAGCACGGCCGGCGCGCTGTCCAACGCCGACGTCGCCCTGGTCACCAACGGCCTCTCCGTCACCGGCGACGATTTCGCCGACATGCTCCGCTCCAACCTGCTCGGCGGCAACGTGCTTATCGCCAACACAGCACCCGCGACCACGCCGGACGCCGGCGGCTTCGCCAACCTCGGAACGGACGACATTCTTTTTGCCGGTTGGAATGGCGGCGCGTTCACCTCGGATTTCGACCTGACGCTGGCGGCGCGCGGCGACGTCGTCATGCTCTCGAACGTCCGGAACGAGGGCACAGGCAAGGTCAATTTGCTCGGTGGCTGGAACGGGACCACCGGCCTCGACCTGTCGGGCTTCCCGACGCTGGACATGGCTGCGGTCGAAACCGCCGGAGCGTTCGGCGCGGCGGGCGGTAACGTCTATATCGGCGACGGCAGCCAGACGCAGGACATCCAGGTCGGCTCGCGCCTGGGCGACATCCATGTGCTGGCCCATGATCTCAGGGTGAGAGGCAGCGATGTCGATTTCGGCAGCGGAGCGCGGCTCGGCTTCCGCGCCGGCTCGACCAACGGGATCGATGGCGACATTCGGATCGTCGCGATGGACGACGTCCTCGTCGAGGGCGGTCTTGCGGACTTCACTTCCGCCACCATCGGGCATGACGGCGTGGAAAGCTCCGACACGACGTTCGGCGGCATAACCATCATTGCCGAGACTGCCAACGCCAATGTGGTCGCCGTTTCAGCCGGTGACGGCCGCGGCTCATATGCCCAGATAGGGCACGAAGGCTGCTGCGGCCCGGCCGACGCCGACATCTCCATTCTCGGCGAGCAAGTGTCGGTGGAAGGCGGCCCCGCTGATTTCGCCAATGCCCAGATCGGCCATAGCAGCGACAGCTCGAGCGGCGACATCGACATAACGGCTTCGGGCGCGCTCGCCATCACCGGCGGCGACGCCGACTTCTCCTCGGCCAAGGTCGGGCACTTCGGCGACGCGGTGACGGGCAACATAGACGTCGCGGCGGGCGGACCGGTCACGCTCATTGGCGGCCTGGTCGACAGCGCGTTTGCGCAGATCGGCCATGGCGATCCGGCCGGCCTCTTCAGTCAGGGCACGCGCCAGGGCGATATAACGGTCGTGGCTGCCGGTGAGATGACGCTGGATGACGGTCCAGGCAATTCGCTTGCCTGGATCGGTCACGGCACCGGCACCGCCGGCGGCGTTTCCAATGCCGACATCTTCCTGCAGGCCTTCGGCTTCGACCGCGATTTCGCAAGCATGGTTGCCGCAGGCGGGCTGGGGCTGTTCAACAAGGACATGCTGGAAGCCGACATTGGCAGTGGCGACTTCACCATGATCGCGACCGGGACCGGCATGCTGCTCGAAGACCCGCTCTACAACTCGCCGCACCAGCTGATGATCGCTGTCGCCAACGATCTGGTGATGAACACCAACGCGACCTACACAAATCTCGGCACGGGCAACATCGTCTTCGCCGCCGGCGGCGATTTCCACAACGACACCGGCTCGCTCACGCCGATCCAGACCGGCGGACGCTGGCTGGTCTACTCGACGCGGCCGGACAACAACCGCAACGACATCGAGATCACGAACTGGAACTTCCTGCGCTACGCCACGCCGTTCGACGTCAACAATCCGTATGTCGGCGTCGGCAACGGGCTGGTCTACAGCGTGGCGCCGGTGGTGAACTTCATCGTCTCCGACGAGACGATCTCCTACGGCGGCGTCATCACGCCGACGATCGCGCAGGTGCTGACGGTCAACGGCGTTGCAGTCGATCCGATCGCGTACGGCTTGGGGATCAATCCGGCGACGGCGCTGTTCGCGCTCGCTGCCTCCGTCATCCTCGATGCCGGCGGCAATCCGATCGTCGGTTTCCACCCCGGCGGGCTGACGACCGCGAGCGAGTTCCTGCCCTATTTCGGCATGAGCTTCACGACGACGCCGGGCGACCTGACGGTGACTTCCAACGGCCCGGTGGTGCCGCCGCTCACCCCGATCGTCGTCACCGGCAACCCGATCCAGACCGCCGTAAGGTCAGGCATCGGCGAAATGTGTGCCTTCCGCAGCGACGACGAGGACCCCAAGGAAGGCGGCCCCAGCTACGACCGCATCATCGAATTGTGCGGAATCGTCGAATCGGATACGCCCTGATTCGGGTGGCGGTATTAGTAATTGAGTAACCATAAGGAGATTACTTCGGCCCACACATAACCACTTCGAAACGGAGCACCGATGTTTCGAATGTGCGTAGCCCGGCCTCGAGTTCCGGCCAATGAATGTTTTGGTTCGGCAGCGAGGCTAGGGAGTTTCGGGCTCTTTGGCGCGCTCCTGGTTCTGGCCGATCCGTCGATTGCCCAAAACGCCATAGAGCGTAACCTGCCGCCTCCGGTCGAGCGCCGTGCCGCTCAAATCACGATCAACGATGGCGATTCCAGGTCGACCGACGAGACCCCTCTCGGCGTCGATGTCGCCGGCATCGTGCTCATCGGCACCGCCGACGATACAGGCTCGCCCGCGGGGGCGGGCGTTACCGTCGCCGGCGTCGAGAATGCGCCGGTCGAGGCGCTGCGGGGGGCGCTTTCGCGCTTCATCGGCCGGCCCCTGTCACTGGCGCTGATCTCCGAGATCCAAGCGGCCGTCACCGATGTCTGGCGCGACGCCGGCTACCCCTTCGTCTCGGTCACCATCCCGCCGCAGGAAATCACCACGGGCATCCTCAGGTTGCGCGTGATCGAATTCCGCGCCGGCAACGTCACCGTCGCGGGCGTGGGAGGCAGCCACGCCGAGCGGATCGAACGGTCGGTCCGCGTGGCGGCCGGGGAGCGGCTCAATGCCCGCGAGCTGAGCGAGGATTTGAACTGGCTGAACCGCGTCGGCCAGCGCCGGGTGGCGGCCGTATTTTCGCCGGGCAGCGAGTTCGGCGCCAGTGATCTCGTCCTTGATGTCAGTAGCGGGCGAAACCCCGCCTTCTACGCCGGCTGGACGAACAACGGCTCGCGGGCGACAGGGCTCGACCGCATCTTCGTCGGCACCAGCGTCTGGTTGCCCGAGCTCAACGATCTCACCTTCACCTATCAGCTTACCGGCAGCCTCGACCTCTGGCGCGATCCGAGGCGTATCATTCCCAAAAAGGGCGACTACCCCGGCTATGTCAGCCATTCGGCGCGCATCGCGCTGCCGACCTGGCCGCGTCAGGCGCTCGAGATTTCGCCCAATTTCGTCGCGACGCGGGAGATGGCGAATGCCTTCGTGGCCATCGAGAACACGACCTTCGAAATACCGGTGATCTATCGCAGCGCGGTTTCCAACATCGTGCCGGGCCTCTTTGCCGGCGACGTTTACGGCGGGGTCGAGTTCAAGAAGCTCTATCGCACCACCTTCTTCAGCGGCACCGAGGTGGGCAGCGGCGAGGCCGGCGTGTTTCAGCTCGTGCTCGGCTGGGCGCACGGTTTCGACGACCGCTTCGGACGCACGGATTTCGACGTCAGCATCCGCGCCAATCCCGGCGGCGTGGTGAGCGGCAATACGGACGCCAACTGGGCGGTCTTCTCGGGTGGACGGGTGACGGACGTCGACTATGTCTATGCCCGCGCCGACATCGCCAGGTCGACGAGGCTGCCGCATGAATTCTCCTGGCAAAGCCGGTTCTTCGGCGTGCTCTCGGACCAGCCTCTCCCGGACACCGAGCGCCTCGGCCTCGGCGGCCTGGGTGCGACGCGCGGCTACACCGTCGACGACGTCACCGTGGACAGGGGGCTGGTCTTCCGCAACGAGCTGCGCTTTCCGACCGTCTCGCTGTTCGGATCGGGCGCCTTTGGCATGACCGACAGCTTTTCAGGATTCATCTTCGGCGATCTCGGCTACGGCACCGATCTGTCGACTGGAGCCACGACGACGATCGGCAGCGTGGGCATAGGCTTCGACCATGCGATCGGCGGCCATTTCAACGCCACGGTGCTGGCCGGCTACGCGCTGGCCGACGGCGGGGGCACCAATGCCGGCGACGTTCGCGTCCAGGCGCAACTGACCGGCCAATTTTAGGTTTACGCCGCAAGTCGCCTGACGGAGGCCTGCAATGTCGAAGCGTCTCATCCTGCTTTTCCTGCTCGCCGTTTCGCCGGCTGCCGCGCAGCAGGGGCCGGAAGCCTCGGAAACGACGGAGAGATTCGGCGCCTGGACGGTGCGCTGCATCGACCGGCAGGGCGGGGAGGCGAAAGCCTGCGAGGTCGTCGTGGCCATACAGGGGCAGGCTGGCTTCTTCGCGCAGGTCGCTTTCGGCCGTCCGAGCGGCAGCAAGGAAACGCTGGCGGTCGCGCGCACGCCTCTCGGGGTGATGGTTTCGCAGCCCGTGACCGTGACCGCGCAGGGCGAAGGAAACACCCCCACCGAGCTTGCCTTCATGACCTGCCTCGCCGACGGCTGCATCGCCCAGGCCGCGGTTGCCGGCGACTGGCTCGGCAAGCTCGCGACTGGGCAGAAGGCAGCAATCGGCTTTGCCGAACGAACGGGCCGCAAGATCACGATCGAAGTGCCGATACCCGACCTGGCAGGTGCCCTGTCGCGCATCGGCCTCGACTGTGCCTCCGGCAATTGCATCGCGGCCGAGTGACGATCGGCGGAGCGCAAGGCCGATGAAGGCGACTGCCCGTCTGGCTCTCCCGTTCGCAGCCGTCCTTGCCGCGGCCGCCTTGCCGGCAGGCAAGGTTCATTCCGAGGCATTGCTGACGGAGATGGTCGGCCAGCCGGGCACGGACTCCGAACGGCGGATCACGCTCGCCGGTGACTGGCAGGTCGACTGCGAGCGGACAGGCGCCAACGAGAGCTGCCGCATGTCCACGAACGGGTCGGGCCGGTCGCCGGGCGGCCGTGCGGTGACGGTGCAGCTCGCTTCGGCATCGGCGGACGTCTCGAACGGGCTGTTCTTCTTCCTGACGCCGCTCGATCTCCTGGTTGCGGAGGGCGCCAGGATGCGCATCGACCAGGGCGGTGAATCAAAGCTCGCCTACCGTTCGTGCCATGTCCAGGGGTGCGTCATCCCCTTCCGGCTTTCCTCAGGCCTCGAGAAGAGTTTCGCGCGCGGAACGAAACTCAGCCTGCGTCTCTACGAGATCGATGGCAGTCCGATCGACGTAAACCTGTCGCTGATCGGCTTTGTCGCCGCGAGCCAGACGATGAAGCAGCGCTGAGGCCCGCATAGGCTCGATCATGGAAGCTCTCGTCTCGGAGATCGACCAGTTCAAGGGGGCATGGCGTGCGCTGGGCGCGCTCGCGCCGAACACTGGGAAATTAAGTTGGTGGAGCCAAGGGGAGTCGAACCCCTGACCTCTTGAATGCCATTCAAGCGCTCTCCCAACTGAGCTATGGCCCCACACCCGGCTTTTGGCCGGCGCCGCGTCTTACTTCGGCGAAGAGGTCGGGCGCGGGAGATATTGGGGTCCGCGCCGTCGAGGGCGGCTTCTAACCCCGCCCTGTTTCAATAGCAAGCCCGCGAACGCAGCTTTTCGCCGCCGCAGACGGTGCGCGGCACCAGGGCCGCGCCCGGGTCATCAGACCTCGTCGTCCTCGTCGCCGACGCCGACAATGCCGGAAACATCGTCTTCTTCCTCTTCTTCCTCTTCGAGGAAGGTATCGTCGGACTCTTCGTCGCCGAGATCGACATCGTCGTCATCGCCGAGATCGGGCAGGTCCTCGCCGCCGCTCTGCTCCTCGTCGGCTTCCTCGAGCGAAACGGTTTCCGGCGCCTCTTCTTCGGTGCCGAGCTCCTTCTCTTCGGTCTCTTCCTCGTCGGTCGCCAGGTCGCTGCCTGAATCGAAGTAGGAACGCGGGTAGGACTTGCCGGTATAGGGCGAAACGATCGGGTCTTTGTTCAGGTCGTAGAATTTGCGGCCCGTTTCCGGATCGATCCGTTTGGTGCCAAGTTGTGCTTTTGCCACGGGGGGTAGCCTCGTCAAGGTTTGGGGTCCCCTTAACCAGAGTTTCTTGGGCTGTCAAAGCCAAAAGGCAGGCAGGAAAACACCGGCGGAATGCGGCCGCGAAACATTGCCGGCCTACGGCGTTTTCACGATTCTTAGAATCGTGAAAACGCTCTAGGTTCTCATTCTGGGGCAAAAACGGCGGGGTTCCCCGCCGGTATCCTGACGGAAAACCGGCTTCCACTTTTCCTGGATTTGCGCTGGGGATGACCGCGCCGGGGAGCCGTGTTAGGAGACCGGCGCCCTGCAGCCGGGCAATCCCGGCACGAGGCATTTTCCGAGGATCGCCCATGTCGCACTCCGCTCAAGCAATGTCCGCCGTTGCGCGCCGCTCGCAGCGGCTTTCCGGCCGTGCCCGCGTGCCTGGCGACAAGTCGATCTCGCACCGCTCCTTCATGTTCGGCGCGCTTGCCTCGGGCGAGACCCGCATCACCGGCCTGCTCGAGGGCGAGGATGTGATGCGCACCGGCGAGGCGATGAAGGCGATGGGCGCCAGGATCGAGAAGCGCGGCGCCGAATGGATCATCAGCGGCGTCGGCAATGGCTGCCTGCTGCAGCCCGAGGCGCCGCTCGATTTCGGCAATGCCGGCACCGGCTCGCGCCTCACCATGGGCCTGGTCGGCACCTACGACATGGAGACGACCTTCATCGGGGATGCCTCGCTGTCGAAACGCCCGATGGGGCGCGTGCTCGATCCGCTGCGGCTCATGGGCGTGCAGGTGCTGAACGCCGCATCCGGCGACCGCATGCCGCTGACCTTGCGCGGGCCGCGTATGGCCGCACCCATTTCCTATCGCGTGCCGATGGCCTCCGCGCAGGTGAAGTCGGCGGTGCTGCTCGCCGGCCTCAACACGCCCGGCATCACCACCGTCATCGAGCCTGTGATGACGCGCGACCACACCGAGAAGATGCTGCAGGGTTTTGGCGCGAAGCTGGAGGTCACGACGGACGGCGGCGGCGTGCGCACGATCAGGGTGGAAGGCCAGGGCAAGCTCACCGGCCAGACCATCGTCGTGCCGGGCGATCCTTCCTCCTCCGCCTTCCCGATCGTGGCGGCGCTGATCGTGCCGGGCTCCGACGTCACCATCGAGAACGTGCTGATGAACCCGACCCGCACCGGCCTCATCGCCACGCTCATCGAGATGGGCGGCTCGATCGAGCTTTTGTCGCGCCGCAGGGCCGGCGGCGAGGATGTCGCCGACATCCGCGTTCGCGGCTCCGATTTGAAGGGCGTGTCCGTGCCGGCCGAACGCGCCCCTTCGATGATCGACGAATATCCGGTGCTCGCAGTCGCCGCCTCCTTCGCCGAGGGTGAGACGCTCATGCAGGGGCTGGACGAGCTGCGCGTGAAGGAGAGCGACCGGCTCGCCGCGGTGGCGCGCGGCCTGGAGGCGAACGGCGTCGACTGCACCGAAGGCAAAGACTGGCTCACCGTGCGCGGCCGGCCAGGAGGAAAAAGCCTTGGCGGCGGCACCGTCGCCACGCATCTCGACCACCGCATCGCCATGGCGTTCCTCGTCATGGGCCTGGCGGCGGGGAAGCCGGTCACGGTCGACGACCAGTCGATGATCGCCACCAGCTTCCCGGAATTCATGGGTTTGATGGCGGAGTTGGGGGCGCAGATCGAGACGGCCAAGGCGGCCGCGTGAGCCTCGTCATCGCCATCGACGGCCCGGCTGCCTCCGGCAAGGGTACGCTCGGCCGCCGTCTCGCCGACTATTATCACTTGCAGCACCTCGACACCGGGCTCACCTACCGCGCTGTCGGCCTGATGCTGCTGGAGAAAGGCTGGCCGCTCGACGACCAGGCTCGCGCGATAGAAGCCGCGCGCCGGATCGACCTGGCTTCCATGGATCGCGAACTCCTCTCCGCCCACGCGGTCGCCGATGCCGCCTCGCGTGTCGCCGTCATTCCCGAAGTGCGGCGCATCCTGGTCGAGAAGCAGCGCGCCTTCGCGGCCGCGCCCGGCGGTGCGGTGCTCGACGGCCGCGACATCGGAACCGTGGTGTGTCCGCAAGCCGATGTGAAGCTCTACGTCACCGCGAGCCCCGAGGTGCGCGCCATGCGCCGCCTGCGCGACATCGAGAGCCGCGGCGGCAGGGCCGACCTGGCCGAAATCCTCGACGACATCAGGAAGCGCGACGAGCGCGACACGAACCGCGCCGATTCCCCGCTCAAGCCGGCGGCGGACGCGCACTTGCTCGACACCTCCGAAATGTCTATAGAGGCCGCGTTTCAACGGGCTCGCGCGATCGTCGAAGACGTGCTGGCACGAAGAAGCAAGGCCTGAGACGGGGCGGCGCCCTTTTTGAATTGAGCCGCAATTCCCATATCGGGCTCATAACCGCCTGCCGACATTCGCATGCGCCGACCGGCCGCCAGAAGCGGTCCCAAGGGGTTTTCGCGACGAGAATCCGGAATGCCCGGCAGGCAAACGCAACGCTAACCCACGGCGCCCGGCTCCGCTCGAGGCGGAGCATTTCCAGGAGAAAATATGTCCAACATGAATCCCAGCCGGGATGATTTCGCCAGCCTGCTCGAAGAGTCCTTCTCCGACGGCCATTCCGGCGAAGGCCAGGTCGTGCGCGGCACGATCACCGCAATCGAGAAAGACATGGCCGTCATCGATGTCGGCCTGAAGGTCGAAGGCCGCGTTCCGATGAAGGAATTCGGCGCCAAGGCCAAGGACGGCCAACTCAAGGTCGGCGACACGGTCGAAGTTTATGTCGAGCGCATCGAGAACGCGCTTGGCGAGGCCATGCTTTCGCGTGAGAAGGCCCGCCGCGAGGAGAGCTGGGTCCGGCTCGAAGAGAAGTTCAACAAGGGCGAGCGCGTCGAAGGCGTCATCTTCAACCAGGTCAAGGGCGGCTTCACCGTCGACCTCGACGGCGCCGTGGCGTTCCTGCCGCGCAGCCAGGTCGACATCCGCCCGATCCGCGACGTCACCCCGCTGATGCACAACCCGCAGCCCTTCGAGATCCTCAAGATGGATCGCCGCCGCGGCAACATCGTCGTGTCGCGCCGCACCGTGCTCGAGGAGAGCCGCGCCGAGCAGCGCTCGGAGCTGGTGCAGAACCTCGAGGAAGGCCAGGTGGTCGAGGGCGTGGTCAAGAACATCACCGACTACGGTGCGTTCGTCGACCTCGGCGGCATCGACGGCCTGCTGCACGTGACCGACATGGCATGGCGCCGTGTCAACCATCCGACCGAGATCCTGAACATCGGCCAGACGGTGAAGGTGCAGATTATCCGCATCAACCAGGAAACCCACCGCATCTCGCTCGGCATGAAGCAGCTCGAGTCGGATCCGTGGAACGACATCGGCACGAAATTCCCGCTCGGCAAGAAGATCCGCGGCACGGTGACCAACATCACCGACTACGGCGCCTTCGTGGAGCTGGAGCCGGGCATCGAGGGCCTCATCCACGTTTCGGAAATGTCGTGGACGAAGAAGAACGTGCACCCGGGCAAGATCCTGTCCACCTCCCAGGAGGTCGACGTGGTGGTGCTCGAGGTCGATCCGGCCAAGCGCCGCATCTCGCTGGGTCTGAAGCAGACGCTCGAGAATCCGTGGCAGGCTTTCGCCCGCAACCATCCGTCGGGCTCGACGGTCGAGGGCGAGGTCAAGAACAAGACCGAGTTCGGCCTGTTCATCGGCCTCGAGGGCGATGTGGACGGCATGGTCCATCTTTCCGACCTCGACTGGACGAAGCCGGGCGAGCAGGCGATCGAGGAGTACCAGCGCGGCCAGGTCGTGCAGGCGCAGGTGCTCGACGTCGATATCGAGAAGGAGCGCATCTCGCTCGGCATCAAGCAGCTGTCGCGCCAGGCGGCGGCTCCGGCGGCCGGCGGCGAACTGCGTAAGAACGCGGTCGTCACCTGCGAGGTCACCGCGGTCAAGGATGGCGGCATCGAGGTGCGGCTGGTCGAGAGCGGTCTCGACAGCTTCATCAAGCGCTCCGACCTGTCGCGTGACCGCGACGAGCAGCGCCCCGAGCGCTTCTCGATCGGCCAGAAGGTCGATGCGCGCGTGCTCACCTACGACAAGAAGTCCCGCAAGGTGACGGTGTCGATCAAGGCGCTCGAGATCGCCGAGGAGAAGGAGGCGGTCGCCCAGTACGGCTCGACCGACTCCGGCGCTTCGCTCGGCGACATTTTGGGCGCCGCGCTCAAGAACCGCGGCGGCAAGGACGAATAGTCCTTCCTGCCTGCTGCCAACGAAAACCCGCCGGGTCGCTCCGGCGGGTTTTTCATTTCGGACCCGCATCGGAACCCTGCCTTACGGCAGACGTTAAGCTCCCGGAGAGGCGCGCAGGCGCGCCCCGTCAAGCATAAGGAGTTTGCAGATGAACTGGGACCGGATCGAAGGGAACTGGGATCAATTCAAGGGCAAGGTGCAGCAGCAGTGGGGCAAGCTCACTGACGACGATCTCGACGTGATCGAAGGCAAGCGCAAGGAGCTTGCCGGCAAGATCCAGGCCCGTTACGGCAAGGCCAAGGACGATGCCGAGCGCGACATCGACGACTGGCTGGCCCGCCACTGACGCGGCATGGCATGAAGGCAAAGCCCCGCCTCGAGCGGGGCTTTTCCTTGGGGCTCTTCTTCCGGTAGCGGCCGTGAACGGGAGAAGATGCTGCCTGTTCGACAAGCGCGGGAGGGATAACGCCGTCACCGCAAGCCTCGGCGCCGCCCCTCATCCGACCCTTCGGGCCACCTTCTCCCCGTTAACGGCAGGGCAATCGCATATGGCGGATTGAGGCGAAGCACCCCCACTCCGTCACGCTTCGCGTGCCACCTCTCCCCCTGCCCGGGGGAGAGGAATGGCGCCGAGCTTGCGCCATCCCCATATGCGATTGCCCTCCCGTTAACGGGGAGAAGAAAGCCTTATCGTCGCCTTCTCGTCTCGGACGGCGTTTCGCCGTAGCGCCGACGATAGGCGGCCGCGGCCCGGCCAAGATGTCCGATGCCGGCCGCGCCGGCCATTTCGGTGACGGACCCTTCATTGCCGGGGTCGGCAAGCGCCTGGCGAAAGCGATCGAGGCGGATGTCCTCGATCATATGCGTGAGCGTCGTGCCTTGCTCCTTGCGGATCGCTTCCTGCAGCGAGCGCAGGCTGGTGCCGGCGGCCGCGGCGATGTCGCCCACCGTGAAGGCCTGGTCGATGTTGGCGCGGATCCACGCCTCGGCGCGTCGCACGGCCGTCGACGTTGCCGGCAGCGCTGCCCGGTCGAGCGCCGCGCGCTGCGAATGCGGAAACGCGGTCAGAAGCAGTGAGGCGAGGCTCTCGCCGAGCCGCGCCAGATAATCGCCGGGAATGCCGGCTCTGGCCTCGGCCGCCTCGACCATCAGCCGCGCGTGGCCGAGCAAAAGCTGCCCGAGCGCGCCGGCGGTATCGATCGCGGTCGCGAACTCTATCCTGTCGATCGGCCGTCCCGCCATCAGCTCGCATTGGCGCTCCATCGCCGCGCGTTCGATGAGCACGATCAGCTTGTCGCAACCGTCGGACCAGCGCATGCGTGTCGGCAGCGTCGGCGACAGCAGCGAGGCGGCCTGGCCGGGACTGACGAGCGCGGTCTCGGTGCCGCAGCGCACGCTGGCCGAGCCGGCAAGCGGGATTTGCAGCAGGAAGAAGCTCGCAAGCTCGCCCGGGTCGATCTCGACCTCGGACCCGTAGCTGACGAAGTTCACCGAGCAGCCGCGCTGCCGCGCCGACCTGTGCACGGCGTGAAAACCTTCCCCCTTCCGGTCCCTGGGCGAGAGGAAATGCGGGCAGAAAATGCGTCCGACCTCCTGCCGCGCCTCGTCGGGCGAGCGGGTGTCGACCAGCGTGTAGCGCGCGAGCAGGGAATTGCCGGCTTCCATGCAGCTGCCCTTTTTCGGCGAGGTCCTGCCTGCGGCCCGCGCGAAATGGATAATGGCTGCGCGATCCGGATTGCGGCAGATGCCCGTCCGCCTCAACTTCACGATACTTGAAGTTTGAAAGAAACGCGAGCCCTGCGCCTTTGCCCCATGGCCTGGCAGGTCAATCGTGTTCAAGCGGGAACTGGAGCAAATCCAGGAAAAGTGGACGCCGCTTTTCCGTCCGGATACCGGCGGGGGAACCCCGCCGTTTCTGCGCCGAAACAATAGCTAGGGCGTTTTCACGATGTATCGTGAAAACGCTATAGGAGGAATTGCTTGTCTTCGGACCTCTTCCTTGCCGGCATGCGCAAAGTGGCCGGCGCCGTCAGCGTCATCACCACCGTGGGCCAGGATGGCGGCCGCCGCGGCTTGACCGCCACGGCGGTCTGTTCGCTCTCCGCAACGCCGCCCTCCCTGATCGCCTGCGTCAACCGCAAGACCTGGGTCGCGCAGTTCGTGCCCGACTCCGGCGTCTTTGCCATCAACGTCCTGTCGCCCGAGCAGGAGTTGATCGCCCGGACATTTGCCGGGCAGACCGATCTCGTCGCCGAGGCGCGGTTCTCGGTCGGAGCGTGGCTGCCGGGCAAGCTGGGCGTGCCGGTCGTGCGGGACGCCGCCGCCACCTTCGAATGCAGGCTGGAGAAGGCGGTGGATCACTCCACGCATGTCATCCTGATCGGGCAGGTGGTCGAGACCGTGATCGGAGCGGGCCACTCGATGGTCTATCTGGACGGCAGCTTCTCCTCGGTGCCGAGGCCGTCGCCGGCGATGTGAGACGGGCCAAGCAAGGGAGTTTCCCATGAAAGGACTGGACGGAAAGACGGCGATCGTCTCCGGCGGCGCCACGCTGATCGGCGAAAGCTGCGCGGCGGTGCTCGCCGGCTACGGCGTCAACGTCGTCATCGCCGACATCAACGAGGCGGACGGCAACCGGGTAGCCGCCGGCATCGGCGGCAGGGCAAGCTTCGTCCGGGCCGACGTCACCAGCGATGGCGACATCGCCGCGCTGGTCGCCTCGACGGTGGAGCGGCACGGCAGGATCGATTTCCTCGTCAACGTCGCCTGCACCTACCTCGACAACGGCGCCGACACGGCGCGCTCCGACTGGCTGAAGGCGCTCGACGTGAACATTGTCGGCTCGGTCATGCTGATGCAGGCCGCGCGCCCGCATCTGAAGCGCCACAAGGGCGCCATCGTGAATTTCGGCTCGATCTCGGCCCGCATCGCCCAGGTCGGCCGCTGGGTCTACCCGGTGTCGAAGGCCGCGATCCTGCAGTTGACGCGCAACCAGGCGCTCGACCTGGCGCCGGACGGCATCCGGGTGAACGCGGTTTCGCCCGGCTGGACCTGGAGCAACATCATGAAGGAGCTGAGCGGCGACAATCGCGAAAAGACCGACGGCGTGGCGGCACCCTTCCATCTCATCCGCCGCACCGGCGATCCGGCCGAGGTGGCGGAAGCCGTCGCCTTCCTGCTCTCGGATTCGGCGAGCTTCATCACCGGCACGGACCTGCGCGTCGACGGCGGCTACACGGCAATCGGCCCGGAGCGCATCGATCCGGCGATCCCGCTGCTCATGGCGTAACGCCGGGACCATCGATCGAGAACAATCACGAAAGGGGAATGGCTATGACACGCAAGATCACGATTTTGGGCGGCGGGCAGGCCGGCCTCCAGCTTGCCTGCGGGCTGCTGCAAAAAGGCTACCGGGTGAAGGTGATCCAGAACCGCACGGCCGAGGACATCCGCACCGGCAAGGTCATGTCCAGCCAGTGCATGTTCGACGCCGCCCTGCAGAACGAGCGCGACATCGGGCTCGACTTCTGGGGCAGGGAATGTCCGACGGTCGATTCCATCAACTTCACCGTGCCGGCGCCCGACGGCTCGGGCAACAAGGCGATCGACTGGAACGGCAAGCTCGACCGGCCGGCGCAGAGCGTCGACCAGCGCACGAAATATCCGGTCTGGATGCGGGAGGTCGAGCGCCGCGGCGGGACGCTCGAGATTAAGGAGGCCACACTCGCCGATCTCGAGGCCGAGGCTGCCGCAGCCGACCTGGTGGTGGTCGCCGCCGGCAAGGGCGACATCGCAAAGCTGTTCGAGCGCGATCCCGAAAAGTCGCCCTATGACAAGCCGCAGCGGGCGCTGGCGCTCACCTATGTGCACGGCATGAAACCGCGGCCGGACCATTCCGCCGTCAACTTCAATTTGATCCCGACCGTCGGCGAATATTTCGTCTTCCCGGCACTGACCAACAGCGGCGCCTGCGACATCATGGTGTTCGAAGGCATTCCCGGCGGCCCCATGGATTGCTGGAAGGACGTCAAGACGCCGCAGGAGCATCTGGCGAAATCGAAGTGGATCCTCGACACCTTCCTGCCCTGGGAGGCCGATCGCAACCGCAATGTGGAGTTGACGGATGCCAACGGCATCCTCTCCGGGTCCTTTGCGCCGACAGTGCGCAAGCCGATCGGCCGGCTGCCTTCGGGCAAGGTCGTGCTCGGGCTTGCCGACGCAGTCTGCCTCAACGACCCGATCACCGGCCAAGGCTCGAACAACGCCTCGAAAGCGGCGAAGGTCTATATGGATGCGATCATCGCGCACGGCGACCGGCCGTTCGACGAAAAATTCATGCAGGCGGCTTTCGACACGTACTGGAACTATGCCCAGTTCGTCACCGGCTGGACCAACGCGCTGCTGTCGCCGCCGCCGCCGCATGTGCTCAACATCATGGGCTCGGCTCAGGCATTTCCGGTGCTGGCCAAACGCATCGCCAACGGTTTCGACAACCCACCCGACCTGTTCCCCTGGTTCGCCGTGCCGGCTGAAGCGGATCGCTATCTGCAGCAGCTCGCGGCGTAGCCGTCTTCTCCCCGTTTACGGGGAGAAGATGCCGCCCGTCGACAGGCTCAGGCGGCAGATGAGGGGCAGCGCCGAGTTCTCAGATGTCGGCGCCGCCCCTCATCCGACCCTTCGGGCCACCTTCTCCCCGTGAACGGGGAGAAGGAAGAGTCAGCGCCCGGCAATCCTTTCAAAGACCGCCCTTGCGACCGTGATCCGGTCACGCGCCGCACGTTCCCGCGCCTCTGCCTTGCGCGCCCCGGGAATGTGCACGCCATACTCCTGACCGAGCCGCTCGACCTGCGCCGCCATGCGCTCGGCAAAGCCCGGATCGATCAACGCTGGCGCCAGGGCCAGCACGAAAAGTCCCGAGCCCGGGGACGCTGTGCCTTCCGTGATCGAGCCGGCATCGATCGACCATTTCGCGCCGGAGATGCCGGCTGCGAGCACGTCGACCATCAACGCGATGTTGGCGCCACGCGCCCCGCCGAATGTGAGCAGCGCGCCCTTCATCGCTTCGGCCGGGTCGGCAGTCGGCCGTCCGGTGCTGTCGAGTGCCCAGCCTTCCGGCAACGACCGGCCTTCAGCTGCCGCCTGCCGGACGCTGACGAATGCCGTCGCGCTCGACGACTGATCGATGATCAGCGGCGGGCCGCCCGCCACCGGAGCGACGAAGGCGAGCGGGTTGGTGCAGTAGATCGGCCTGGTTGCTCCGCCGCCGGTGATCAGCGCCGGCCCATTGGTGGCGGCGATCGACGCCAGCCCATGCGCGGCAAGCCGGGTGCCGTAATAGCCGAGCGAGCCGGCGGTGTAGGCGTTGCGTTGCGAGAACAACGCCAGGCCGAGCGTTTTGGCGGTCGCCACGAAATCGTCGAAAGCCTGGTCGAAGCCGGTATGTGCAGCGCCCGCGCATGCGTCCGACAGGATGATTGCCGGCGCCGGCCTGGAGATGACGGGCAATGCCTGTCCGTCGATGCGGCCTGCCGCGAGCGAATCCAGATAATCGATGAAATGTGAAAGCCCGACATTGGGCTGGCCTTCGGCCTCGGCGTCCACCGCCGCGGTCGCGATCGCACGCGCCGTCTCCTCGCGCGCGCCTGCTGCCTTCGCTGCCTTCACGCAGAGCGCCAGCGCTTCGTCGACGCTGAGCCTGATCGTATCGTTTGCCATGCTAGCCTGTCTTGACCGGAATTCGCGCTTCCAGTTTGCGGAAGGCGAAAACGATGATGCCGGTGATGACGAGGTAGACCAGCGCCAGCAGCAGCAGCGGCTCGTAGGTGATGAACGTCTCCTGCCGCACGCGCGAAGCGACCGAATAGACGTCGATCACCGTCACCGTCGCCACCAGCGGCGTCGCCTTGAGCTGCAGCACCGTCTCGCCGGAGAGTGTCGGCAGGGCGCGGTAGATCGCCTGCGGCAGCCAGATGCGCCGGAAAGCGGTCCAGCGCCGCATGCCGAAGGCACGCCCCGCCTCGAGCTGGCCACGCGGTACGCCGGCGAAAGCGCCGCGCATCACTTCACCTTCATAGCCGGCAAAAGAAAGCGTCAGCGCCAGCACCGCGTATGGCCAGGCCTGGCGCAGGATCGGCCAGAGCTCCGATTGCCGGATCCAGGGGAATTGCGGGAAGAGCGCACCGAGACCGTAATAAAGCAGCCAGAGCTGCAACAGCAGCGGCGTGCCGCGGATGATGGTGCAGAAGATCTGCGCCGGCTTTGCCAGCCACCACGGACCGGCCGCCTGCGCCAGCCCGAGCGGGATGGCGAGCAGGAAGCCGAGCCCGACCGTCACCGCGAGGATCCAGATCGTGCGCCAGATGCCCATCAGGGCAAGCTCGTAATAGTTCGCCAGCCAGTCCCAGCGCATGAACAGCGCGCAGAGCACGACCAGCACGACCGCGATGACGATCAGCGCGATGCGGTGCGGCTTCAGCCAGGTTTCCGCCCGAACCGCCACCGGCTCGAAATGGCTTTCGCCCGCGACGCTCATCCGCTCACCGCCGGCATGCCGCGCCGCGCCCATTTTTCGATGCGGACGATGATGACGTTGGAAAACAGCGTCAGCGCCAGATAGAGCGCGCCGGCCGCGATGAAGAAGGTGAAATAGGCTTTTGTCGAGCTGGCGGCCTGGCGCGTTTCCTGGGTCAGCTCGTTGAAGCCGACGATCGCGAGCAGCGCGGTGTCCTTGGTGGCGATCAGCCAGAGATTGGCGAGCCCGGGAATGGCGAAAGGCAGCATCGCCGGCAGCGTGATGCGCCGCATGAGCAGCATGGGCGCCATGCCGTAAGCCCGGCCTGCCTCGATCTGGCCTTGCGGGATGGCAAGGATCGCGCCGCGGATCACTTCCGTAGCGTAGGCGCCCTGCACCACGCCGAGCACGCCGATGCCGGCGACCAGGCCATTGATGTCGATGCGCTGGTAGCCGAAGAGCTCGAGCAGGCGGTTGATGAGATCGGTGCCGGCGAAATAGAGAAGCAGGATCAGCACCAGCTCCGGCACGCCGCGCACGATCGTGGTGTAAACCTCGAGCAGGTCGCGCGTCACCGGCCCGCCGTAGAGCTTGCCCCAGGCCCCGGCCGTGCCGATCATCAGGCCGAGCCCGAAGGCTCCGACCGCAATCTGCACCGAGTTGATGAGGCCGCGCAGCAGGGCGCCACCCCAGCCGGGCGGATCGAGCGCGAATAGCTCCAGCATTGGCCGGATCGCCTCCCAGAAATCATGGAGCCAGTCGAACACGGCGCGTCTCCGGAGCGCTTTCGATCGATGGAAATCGCGAAGCGCTCCACCCCCCTGCCTGACGCAAATCCGGACGGAAAACCGGCTTCCACTTTTCCTGGATTTGCTTCAGCCGCTCCGGCCGGTGCGGCCGGAGCGGAAAGGATGAATGGCGATCAGTCGCCGTAGACGTCGAAGTCGAAATATTTCTTCGTGATCTCGGCGTATTTGCCGTTGTCGCGGATCGCCTTGATGGCGCCGTTGAGGCGGTCCTTGAGCGCGGTGTCTTCCTTGCGCAGGCCGGCGCCGACGCCCGGGCCGAGCACTTCGAGGTCTTCCTCGACATAACCCTTCAGGTCGCAGCAGGCAGAGCCGTCCGACGACTTCAGGAAGGCGTCGAGCGCGATGGCGTCGGCCTGCACCGCATCGAGACGGCCGGCGACGAGATCCTGGTTGGCCTCGTCCTGCGTGGCGTATTCCTTGATCTCGGCAGCCTCGGTGAAGTGTTTCTTCACGTAGGCCGCGTGCGTGGTCGAGACCTGCACGCCGATGATCTTGCCCTTGAGCCCGGCCGGCGTCGCGTCGAACTGCTCACCCTTCGGCCCGATGACAGCGGTCGGCGTGTTGTAATATTTGTCGGAGAAGTCGATCGTCTTCTGGCGCTCGGCCGTGATCGACATCGAGTTCATGATCAGGTCGATCTTCTTGGTCGTCAGCGCCGGGATCAGGCCGTCCCATGGTATCGGCGTCAGTTCGCATTCGAGCTTGGCCTCGCCGCAGAGCGCCTCGATGATCTCGACCTCCCAGCCGGTCCATTTGCCGGAAGCGTCCGCCGACCAGAAGGGCGGATAGGCCTCGGGCGAGAAGCCCACCTTCGCGGGCTCGGCGCTGGCGAGCGACACGCCGGCCAGCGCGAAAGCCGCGGCTGCCGCGGTTTTCTTGAGGAAATGTCTCATCTGTCTTTCTCCCATTTCACCTTCTTGTTGTCCCCATCCTTGTCGCAACGTCATCCGACGTTGCGCAGGAATTGTTTGAGCCGCTCCGATTTCGGCGCGCCGAAAATCTGTTCCGGCGGGCCTTCTTCCTCGACCAGGCCGTTGTAGAGATAGACCACGTGGCTCGCGACGTTGCGGGCGAACTTCATCTCATGCGTGACCAGCACCATGGTGCGGCCTTCGCGGGCGAGATCCTCGATCACCTTCAGCACCTCGCCGACCAGCTCCGGGTCGAGCGCCGACGTCGGCTCGTCGAACAGCATCACCCGCGGCTGGATGGCAAGCGCCCGCGCGATCGCCGCCCGCTGCTGCTGTCCGCCGGACAGGAAAGCCGGATAGACGTCGCGTTTCTCGGCAAGGCCGACGCGCTCGAGCAGCGCTTCGGCCCGCGCGATGGCCTCGTCGCGCTTGACGCCAAGCACATGCACCGGCACCTCGATGACGTTCTGCAGCAGCGTCAGATGGCTCCACAAATTGAAGCTCTGGAACACCATGCCGAGCTTGGAGCGGATGCGCTCGATCTGGCGGCGGTCGGCGGGGTGCGTATGGCCGCGGCTGTCCGACTTGAGCTGGATTTCCTCGCCATTGACGCGAATGATGCCGCTGGTCGGGTTTTCCAGGCAGTTGATGCAGCGCAGCAGCGTCGACTTGCCGGAGCCCGAACCCCCGATGATGGCGACCACGTCGCCGTCGCGTGCCGAGAGCGACACGCCCTTCAGCACGTGCAGCTGGCCGAACTTCTTGTGCAGATTCTCGACATGGATGGCTTCGGCGGCGCCGTTTGCGTCGCTCTCGGCCGGTCGGGCGAGGGTGGCGGAACTGCTCACACCGGACGCTCCGCCCGTCTTGCAAAGGCGCTTCGCGGCCAGTCGGTTCGTGGCCCTGTGGTCGACAACGCTTGACCCATCACCCGTCGCAAACTGTTGCAAACAAAGGATGGACCGGCCGCCTTGCATCCGTCAACCTCGGTGTTTGGACCATTGCCGCCGTCGTGGCCAAGGCGCTAGAGACGCGGAAAAGGGGAGGGTTGCCGTGAACGTGCAGCAAGGACGCGCATACGGGTCCCAGTCCATGGCCGGGCCGCTGCGGCGCGTGCTGATGCGCCCGGCTGCCGGCGCCATGCGCGGCGCCGACCCCCGGCAATGGCACTACGGCCCCGGTTTCGACCCGGCAAAAGCCGCGAAACAGCACAAGACCCTGGCCGATCTGGTCGAGGCGTCCGGTGCTGCCATCGAGTGGCTGCCGGACGAGATGGATGGCTTGGCGGATTCGGTTTTCACGCACGATCCGTCGCTGATGACGGACCATGGCGCGATCATCCTGTCGATGGGCAAGGCCCTGCGCCGACCCGAGCCCGGGCTGCACGAGGAGGCCTATCGGCGGCTCGGCATCCCGATCCTGGGGCGCATCGCGGCGCCGGGGCAGGTCGAGGGAGGCGACTGCGTCTGGGTCGACCGCAACACGCTTGCGGTCGGCCGCGGCGTGCGCACCAACCAGACGGGCATCCAGCAGCTTGCGAACATGCTGGCGCCCTTCGGCATCGCCGTCTACGGCTTCGATCTGCCGCTCTGGCAGGGCGAGGAAGCCTGCCTGCACCTGATGTCGGTCATTTCGCCGCTCGCCGACGACCTGGCGCTGGTTTACGCCCCGCTCCTGCCCGCTGCCTTCTGGCAGATGCTGAGGGAGCGCGGCATCGAGCTGGTCGAAGGCGACGCCGACGAATTCTTCGCCTCGAACGGCCTCAGCCTGAACGTGCTGCCGACCGCGCCGCGGCAGGTTATCGCCGTTGCCGGTTTTCCGAAGACGAAAGCGGCCATGCAGGCGGCCGGCTGCGTGGTCGCGACATTCGAGGCGGATGCGCTCTGCATCGCCTGCGAAGGCGGGCCGACCTGCCTGACGCGCCCGGTGCTGAGGGGATGATGGTTGAAGGTAAGCGTCCTTCTCCCCGCTTGCGGGGAGATGATGCCGGCAGGCAGATGAGGGGCGGCGCTGACCTTGCAATGCTGGCGCCGCCCCTCATCCGACCTCGCCTTCGACGGTTCGTCGAAATTCTGACCCAAGGTGCGGCTCGGCCACCTTCTCCCCGTCACCGGCAGGGCAATCGCATATGGCGGATTGAGGCGAAGCACCCCCACTCCGTCACGCTTCGCGTGCCACCTCTGCCCCTGCCCGGGGGGGAGGAATGGCGCCAAGCTTGCGGCCGTTCTTCCTCTCCCCCGTCGATCGGGGGAGAGGTGGCGCCGCGAAGCGGCGACGGAGTGGGGGTCGATCGCCATATGCGATTGCCCTGCCGTCACCGGGGGGAAGCAAGATGACGCTCGGCGAGGCGCTGATCGAGCTGCTCGAAAGCTACGGCGTCGACACCGTCTTCGGCATTCCCGGCGTGCATACGGTCGAGCTCTACCGCGGCCTGGCGCATTCGAAGATCCGCCACATCACCCCCCGGCACGAGCAGGGTGCCGGCTTCATGGCCGACGGCTACGCGCGCGCCTCGGGCAAACCCGGCGTCGCCTTCGTCATCACCGGGCCGGGCCTGACCAACACCATCACGGCAATGGCGCAGGCGCGTGCCGATTCAGTGCCGATGCTGGTGATCTCGGGCGTCAACGCCATGCCGACGCTGGGCAGGGGCCTCGGCTTCCTGCACGAGCTGCCGGACCAGCGCGGCATGCTGGAAAAGGTCGCGCTCTCCTCCGAGCGCGTGACGGAACCGTCGCAATTGCCTGGCGCGCTGTCGCGGGCCTTCGCGCTCTTCGCCGCCGCGCGCCCGGGGCCGGTGCATATCGAAGTGCCGATCGATGTCATGGGCAAGCCGGCTAATGACATCGCGGCCGAGCCTTCCAATGCCCGCCCGCCCGAAGCCGACCCGGCCGAGGTCGAGGACGCGGCGCGCATGCTCGCCGCGGCGAAACGGCCGCTGATTCTCGCCGGCGGCGGCGCAAAACGCGCCGACGCCGCATTGCGGGCGCTGGCAGAACGCGCCGATGCGCCGGTGGTGACGACCGCCAATGGGCGCGGCCTCCTCCATCGTCACGCGCTCGGCGTGCCGGCGAGCCCGAGCCTGAAATCGGTCCGCGCCCTGATGGCTGAATCCGACTGCGTGCTGGCCGCGGGGACCGAGTTCGGCCCGACCGACTACGACATGTACGCCGATGGCGGTTTCGTGCTGCCCGCCAATCTGATCCGCGTCGATGTCGGGCAAGACCAGCTGCAGCGCCGGCCGGTCAGGCTCGGGCTGCAAACGACATGCGAAGCGGCTTTGCCGGCTATCGTCCGGGCGATGAGCGGTCATGCATCGAAAGATGGCGCGGCACGCGCCGAGCGTGCGCGGCAAGCCGCATGGGCCGAGATCGGGCCTCCATGGCAGGCGCAGGCGCTGGCCGTAGAAGCGATCCGCGACGCCTTGCCGGGCGCCGTGATCGTCGGCGATTCCACCCAGCCGATCTATGCCGCCAACCTCTATTACGACCACGACCGGCCTGGCCGTTTCTTCAGCGCCGCGACCGGCTACGGGGCGCTCGGCTACGGCCCGCCGGCCGCGGTCGGCGCGGCGATCGCCCTGCCGGACGCGCCCGTAGTCTGCCTCACCGGCGACGGCGGCTTCCAGTTCACGCTGGCCGAGATCGGCGCGGCCGTCGAAGCAGGCACCAATGTCATCTACCTGGTCTGGAACAACCGGGGCTACCGCGAGATCGAGGAATCGATGCGCAGCGCCGGCGTCGAGCCGGTCGGGGTCTCGCCCCTGCCGCCGGATTTCACCAAGATCGCCGAGGCTTATGGCGTTCCCGCCGAGCGCATCGCGGCCGCTCCGGGCGAGATCGCTCAAGCCCTGAAGCGCGCGCGCAGCCGCGGCGGCGTAGCGCTTGTCGAGATCGCCGTCGATTGAACATCAACGGCCGGGCTGTTCGTGGTAGAATTGCGGGATGAGCGTGGCTGAAACCCGCGAACCCGACCATCGGCAGATCGTCGCGGCGCTGCCGCAAGCCGAGTGTGCGCGCCTCACCGAGCGCACCAACCGGCACGCGCTGATCCGCTTTGCGCTGCATTTCGGCGCCATCCTCGTGCTGGCTGCCGCCATCCTGGCGGGTGTTCCGGGCTGGCAGCTCCTGCTCTTGCCGCAAGGCATTCTCGTCATCTTCCTGTTCACCGCCCTGCACGAGACGATCCACGACACGGCCTTTCGTTCCGGCGCGCTCAACCCGGTTGCGGCAAACATCTGCGGCTTCCTCGTCTTCGTCCCGCCTGTCTGGTTCCGCTATTTCCACCTGGCGCATCACCGCCACACCCACGATCCCGACGACGACCCCGAGCTGATGGGGCCGAAGCCGGAGACGGTCTGGCAATATGCAAAATACCTGTCGGGCATTCCGCTCTGGACCAGCATGGGCAAGGTGATCCTGGGCGCCGCTTTCGGCTGGGCGTCCGACCCGTACATTCCGGAGAAGGGGCGCGGCCGCGTGGTGCGCGAGGGACGCATCTACCTGGCGCTCTACGTGCTTCTGCTCGCCGCTTCGATCGCCTTGCAGACGACGGCGCTGCTCTGGGTGTGGATCGTGCCGGCGCTGCTCGGCCAGCCTTTCCTGCGCGCCTATCTGCTTGCCGAGCATGCCCGCTGCCCGCATGTCGCCAACATGCTGCAAAACACGCGCACCACCTTACCAATGCGCTCGTGCGGTTCATCGCCTGGAATATGCCGTTCCATGCCGAGCATCACGCCTACCCGTCCGTGCCTTTCCACCGCCTGCCCGACTTCCACGAGATCGTGCGCGAGCATCTCAGGACGACGGAACGGGGTTATGCGCGCTTCCATGCCAACTACGCGTCTCGACTGCGCAAAGCATGACCCCGAAAGTGGGTCCGGTCTTCGGGTCGGATCATGCGGCAAACGAAAGACAAATCGCGTCTTTGCGCGATCGTGTGAATCTGGCTATGAAGCGGCCGAGCCAGCCCGTCGGAGCCCGCAATGACCGAGATTCTGGAAACCCCCAAACTGGTGACCGTCTTCGGCGGTTCGGGGTTTGTCGGCCGCCATGTGGTGCGCGCGCTGGCGAAGCGCGGCTATCTCGTACGCGTCGCCTGCCGCCGGCCCGATCTCGCCGGCCATCTGCAGCCGCTCGGCAATGTCGGCCAGATCCGCGCGGTGCAGGCCAATGTGCGCGTGCCCTGGTCGATCGAGCGGGCAGTCGAGGGCGCCGACCACGTCATCAACCTGGTCGCCATACTCGCCGAGTCCGGCAAGCAGAAATTTGCCACCGTGCACGAAGCGGGATCGCGCGCGGTCGCGCAAGCCGCACGCGCCGGCAATGCCGGGCTGACGCATGTTTCCGCGCTTGGCGCCGATCTCAATTCGCCATCCGCCTACGCCAGCACCAAGGCCGCCGGCGAGCAGGCCGTGCTTGCGGCGGTGCCTGACGCAGTCATCTTCCGCCCTTCGGTGCAGTTCGGCCCGGAAGACAATTTCTTCAACAAATTCGCCAACATGGCGCGCTATTCGCCGGCCCTGCCCCTGATCGGCGGCGACACCAGATTCCAGCTCGTCTATGTCGGCGACGTGGCCGAAGCGATTGCGCGTTCGGTCGACGGCAAGGTCGAAGGCGGAAAGATCTACGAGCTCGGCGGGCCCGAGGTGCTGACCTTCCGGCAGTGCCTGGAGGAGATGCTTCAGACCATCGGCCGCAAGCGCATGCTCCTGCCGATACCTTTCCCGATCGCCTCGCTGATGGGGTCCGTGCTCGGCGTTCTGCCCGGCCGCATGCTGACGCGCGACCAGGTCACGATGCTGAAGTCCGACAACGTCGTCTCCGACGCCGCCGCAAAGGAGGGCCGCACCTTCGCCGGTATCGGCATCCAGCCGAAGTCGACCGAGGCGATCCTGCCATCCTACCTCTGGCGCTACCGCCCGGCCGGGCAGTTCACGAAGCTGGCATAAGTCGGAGGGGCGGGCGGGCCGCGCGCCCTTCGGCAGGGCAGCGGCGGCGAGAGGCCGCTTTCGTCTGCTTTACCTAGCTAGCGTCCGGCCCAGGCAGTTCGTAGCGGGTGATGGAAACGAAATCCTCGTCCGCGATTTCGATCTCGATCACCTCATTCACAAAATCCCGCCCATCCTCGATGAGGTCGAGGACTGCATCGAACAGCCGGCGCTGGCTGGTGGGCGTTACCTGCCGCACCATGATGATGAGACCGGCATGAAGCGGCCGCTTTGCATAGAGCTTGCGAAAATCGCGGGCGTTGTTCGTGACGAGGTGAAGTCGCCGTCGATGATCCGCGTCATCAGATTGCGATCGGTTTCCCCGCTTAAACCCAGCCAGTTGACGTGATGGGCCTCGTGGCCGCGCTGCTGCGCGACGCGCACCAGACTGCTGTGCAGGCATTCGTCGATCAGGAACTTCAAGCTGCCGCGCCGACCTTCCGCCTGGACGACTGCAGCGGATCGTCCCTCAGCCGAACCCGCACCACCGATTTCTGCTCGAGCCCCTGCTCGGCCAGTGTTTTTGGCCTTCCCCGTGCGGGATGCGCGGCGACCCAGACTTTTGCCAGCTCGAGCAAGCGTGGATTGAGCTTTGGATAGCCGACGAGAATCTCCGCGGCGCCGACACCTTGGTCGAGCATCTCCGCGACGAGCCGGACCGGGATTCGTGAGCCTTTGAACACCGGATCGCCGCCCATAATGCTTTTGACGCGATGAATCGCGGCTTCGGCCTCGTCGAGCTCTTTCACTCCGGCGGCTACCTGCCTGCGGGCCTCGGCTACGTCGATGATCAGCAGGTCATCGGCCTTGATGGTCTTCGCCGCAGGCTTGGCGGCAATCGCGTCGAAGAGTCGCTTGCGCCTCTCGGCGGATAGCGCCGAGCCGATCCCATGCCAGAGCTTGAGGCGGAGCAGATCGTCAGCGGTCAGCACGCGGCCCGAACCCCCGGCAGCACGAGGTGCTGCCTCGACGATTCTCTTGTCGATGGCGTTGTGGACGGCTTTGACGCCGATGTCGTTGACGGCGGCCGCCTCGGCAGGTGTGTAGAGGCGAAGGTTCGCCGGCATAATCATTCTCCTTCCGGAGAATATATATGCCTCTGGTGCTGCTGTCAGCCCCAGATGAGGAGCGCTGCAAGCCCGACGCCGCCGACGGCGAGCCGCCACCAGCCGAACAGCGAAAAGCCGCGGCGCGACACATAGTCGAGCAGCACCCGCACCACGATCACCGCCATGACGAAGGAGGCGACGAAGCCGGTGGCGATGATCGGCAGGTCGGCGCCGGTTAGGATGTCGGCATTCTTGTAGAGATCGTAGGCGAAGGCGCCGGCCATGGTCGGCATCGCCAGGAAGAAGGAGAATTCCGCCGCCGCGCGTTTCTCCACGCCCATCAGCAGCGAGCCGACAATGGTCGCGCCCGAGCGCGAGGTGCCGGGGATCATGGCCAGGCACTGCACCAGCCCGATGCCGAGGCAGACGCCGAGCGGCAGGTCCATCACGTCCTTGTAGCGCGCGCTGAGCGGCGTCCGGTCGATGACGAGCAGCACGATGCCGCCGAAGATCAGCATGATGCAGATCAGCTTCGGCGTCTCGAACAGCACCGTCTTGATGAAATCATGCGCCAGCACGCCGATCACGGCCGCCGGCAGGAAGGCGATCAGCACGCCCAGCACGAATCGCTGCGTGCGCGGATCGCGCGGCAGGTCGACGAGTATGCGCCAGAGCCGGGCCGAATAGACGGTGAGGATGGCGAGAATCGCGCCGAGCTGGATGAGGATCTCGAACGACTTGCCGGTCGACTCGAAGCCCAAAAAATGTCCGGCGAGCAATATATGCCCGGTCGAGGAGACGGGGATGAATTCGGTCAGCCCCTCGAGCAGGCCGAGCAGCAGGGCTTCCGCGATTGTCTGGTCTGGCATGGGGATTTTGGTGCCGAAAGGGCTCTTGCTTGTCATGGCGCGGAAGTGCCCCTATAGCGGTGGGCGCCTCGACGGCCCGGTCTCATCGGGCGGCCCAGACTTACGGGCAGCGCTTTCCGATGGCTAGTGCTGCCCCGACACACGCGGGATCATGCTTACGCTTTTCCACCACCCGATGTACGCCTCCTGCCGCTTCGTCCGGCTCGCCTTCGGCGAGTACGGCGAGGAACTCGCGCTGATCGAGGAGAAGCCATGGGCACGGCGCAGGGAATTCCTGACGCTGAACCCGGCCGGCACGCTGCCGGTGCTGCTGGCGGAAGGCGACCATCCGGTTGTCGGCGCGCAGGTGATCGCCGAATATCTCGACGAGACGCGCGGGGCGCTGAAGCGCGACAAGCGGCTGCTCGCGGAAAACCCGATCGACCGCGCCGAGATCCGCCGCATCGCCGATTGGTACCTGGTCAAGGCCGATGGCGAGGTGACGCGTCATCTGGCGCGCGAGCGCGCATTGAAGCCGCTGATGGCCGGCGCCGATGGCGGCGGCGCACCGGACGCCGCCGCGATCCGGGCTGCCCGCGCCAACATCAAGCAGCACATGAAATACACCAACTGGCTGGCCGGCACGCGCAACTGGCTCGCCGGAAGCCGCATCACCTATGCCGACCTTGCGGCCGCGGCCTCGCTTTCCGTCCTCGACTATCTCGGCGAGATCGACTGGAGCGAATTCTCCGCGGCGCGGGAATGGTACACGCGCGTCAAGTCGCGGCCGTCCTTCCGCCCGCTGCTTGCCGACCGCGTGCGCGGCCTGTCGCCGGTATCGCATTATGCGGACCTCGACTTCTGAAAAGCCCGGCAGGCAGGACGAGCTGCGCGCCCTGATCGATCGCGAGGCGAAGGCCGCTGGATTCGATGCGGTGGCGGTGACCCGCCCCGATGCGATCCCCGAGGCTCCGGCGCGGCTTGGCGAATTCCTCTCCAAAGGCCGGCACGGCTCGATGTCATGGCTGGCCGAAACCGAGACGCGGCGCGCCAGCCCAGCCGCGCTCTGGACCGAGGTTCGTTCCGTCATCGTGCTCGGCATGAATTACGGGCCGGAGAGCGATCCGCTCGAGGCGCTCACGCGAAACGACCGCGGCACGATCTCGGTCTATGCGCAGAACCGCGACTATCACGACGTGGTCAAGGGCAGACTCAAGCATGTCGCCGGCAAGCTCGCCGCTGCCGCCGGCAGCGACGTGAAAGTGTTCGTCGACACCGCCCCCGTGATGGAGAAGCCGCTGGCGGCCGCCGCCGGGCTCGGCTGGCAGGGTCGCCACACCAATCTCGTCAGCCGGCAATTCGGCTCCTGGCTGTTCCTCGGCACCATCTTCACCACGGCCGAATTGCAGCCGGACGCGCCGGAGGAAGATCATTGCGGCTCGTGCCGCGCCTGCCTCGACATCTGCCCGACCGAAGCCTTCCCGGCGCCATATCAGCTCGACGCCCGGCGCTGCATCTCCTACCTGACCATCGAGAACAAGGGGCCGATCCCGCGCGAATTCCGGCAGGCTATCGGCAACCGCATCTATGGCTGCGACGATTGTCTTGCGATTTGCCCGTGGAACAAGTTCGCCAGCGTTGCGTCGGAGGCAAAGCTCGCTGCCCGGGCCGACATGATGTCGCCGCGGCTTGCCGATCTGCTGGCGCTGGACGATGCCGCGTTTCGCACCCGCTTTTCCGGCTCTCCGGTCAAGCGCATCGGCCGCGCCCGCTTCCTGCGCAACGTGCTGATCGCTGCCGGCAATTCCGGCGATGCGGCGCTGGTGCCGCCATGCCGGGCGCTGCTCGCCGACGCCTCGCCGCTGGTGCGCGGCGCCGCGGTCTGGGCCCTGTCGCGCCTGATGGCCGCGCCGGCGTTCCACAAACTGGCGCGTGACGCCGCACGCAACGATGCGGATGCCGGGGTCGCGGAAGAATGGACCGCCGCCTTGGCGGCGGAGGCGGAGCACGCATGACCCGCAACTATTTCATCTTCGGCGCCGGCTATTCCGGGCGCGCCTTCGGCCTGGCGAATGCCGGGCGGTTTCCGGTCGCCGGCACCACGCGCTCGGAAGAGCGGTTTCCGCTGCTTGCCGCGGCCGGCATCGAGCCGGTCCTGTTCGACGGCACGGATATGTCGCCGGCTGTTCGCGAACGGCTCGAGCAGGCGACACATCTGATCGTCTCGGCGGCGCCGGACGATGCCGGCGACCCGGTGCTCGGCGCCGCCCGCGCGTTCATTGCCCGCCAGATGCCGAAGCTCGAATGGATCGCTTATCTTTCGACGGTCGGCGTCTATGGCGACCATGGCGGCGCCTGGGTGGATGAATCGAGCGCCTGCCGTCCCAAATCCCGCCGGTCGATCGACCGGCTGAAGGCCGAGCAGGACTGGCTCGATCTGGGTGCCGAGATCGGCAAGCCGGTCTCGATCCTGCGCCTTTCAGGCATTTACGGCCCGGGCCGCAACGCTTTCGTCAATCTCCAGAACGGCTCGGCCAAGCGCCTGGTCAAGCCTGGCCAGGTGTTCAACCGCATCCATGTCGACGACATAGCCGGTGTGCTGCTCCACCTGGCCGCCGCCAGGCTGGGGGGCACGTTCAACGTCACGGACGACCAACCGGCGCCGCCGCAGGACGTGGTGACCTACGCGGCGAGGCTGATGGGCGTCGAGCCGCCGCCGGAATTGCCGTTTGCGGCCGCGGAGCTGACGCCGATGGCCCGCTCCTTCTATGGCGAGAACAAGCGCGTCTCGAATGCCGCGATCAAGGCAACCGGCTTTCGCTTCCGTTTCCCCGATTATACCGCCGCCTTCGACGGCATGTGGACGGATGGGTCCTGGCACGAGCGCGGCGCTGATGCGCGGAGCCCAATCCGGGCAACATAGGGCTTGCCATGCTTTTTCCCCAAAGGGCGAATTAACCTCGCGGAAACCAGGACGGACCAGTCTTGGCGCCGCGAGGGGCGGCGGTCCGGAGCAAATCCGGGAAGCGGAAACGGGTTTCCGCCCCGGATACCGGCGGAGAAACCCGCCGCTTTTGCGCCAGAACGGGACGTAGCGCGCATCCACGCTTGTGCGTGAAAGCGCCGAAGGAGACGGGAATGGCTTTTTCTCGGACGTTGCGTCTGGCGGCGATCGCCTTTCTGGCCGCTTTTGCGCTCGGCGAGCTCGCGGCTCCCGCGATGGCCGAGCCCCTCGCCAAGGATCTGTTCGGCGGCAAGGCGCTGCCGGCCGCGACGGCCGCCAGGTCTTACGGCTTTTATTCCAAGGGCTGTTTTGCCGGCGGCGTCGCCATCGCCACCGACGGGCCGACCTGGCAGGCGATGCGGCTTTCCCGCAATCGCCGCTGGGGCCATCCGACCATGATCAAGCTGATCCAGAAGCTGTCGCGCGACGCTGTCGCCGATGGCTGGCCGGGGCTGCTTCTCGGCGACATCTCGCAGCCGCGCGGCGGGCCGATGCTGTCGGGCCATGCCTCGCACCAGATCGGCCTCGATGCCGACATCTGGCTGACGCCGATGCCCGACCGGAAGCAGACGCCGCGCGAGCGCGAGAACATGTCGGCCACGCTGATGGTGAACGAGAAGACGCATCTGGTGATCGACCGGCTGTGGACGTCCGCGCACACCCGTCTTTTGAAGCGCGCCGCCAGCTACTCCGAGGTCGAGCGCATTCTCGTCAATCCCGGCATCAAGAAGAAGCTCTGCGACACGGTGAAGGGCGACCGCTCCTGGCTGCGCAAGGTGCGGCCGTTCTGGGGGCACGACTACCATTTCCACGTCCGCATCGGCTGTCAGCCCGGCTCGTCCGGCTGCAAGGAGCAGGACCCCACGCCGGCCGGCGACGGCTGCGACAAGTCGCTGGCCTGGTGGTTCACCGAGGAGCCCTGGCGCCCGGCCACCGGCCCGGCCAAGCCGAAGCCGCGCGACGTCATGACCATGAAGAGCCTGCCGGCCGCCTGCATGGATGTGCTCAACGCACCCGATCCGGAATCCGAGGCGGCCGTCACGCTCGGCACCGGCGCCACGGCGGTTGCGACCGCACGACCCGCGCCGCTGGAGACGGAGTCCGCGACCTCGACGGAGTTCGGCGCGCCGGTCTCGTCTTTCGTGGAGACCCCGACGACGAGGATCCCGCTGCCGAAGCCGCGGCCGGAAAACTAGGGCCAACCGTATAGGCAGCGCTGCCGCTCTTCGCTAAGAGCGGGCATGTAATCGATTTCCGCGCCGGCAGGCTTCATCGTGGCAGACAGGTCGCGCATCGCCCTCATCGCGCATGACGAGAAGAAGGACGACATGGTGGCCTTCGTGGCTGCCAATGTCGCTTTCTTCGCCAGCCATGACCTGGTCTCGACCGGCACGACCGGGCAGCGGATCATGGAAGCCTGCCCTGGCCTCGCCATCCGGCGGCTGAAAAGCGGCCCGCTCGGTGGCGACCAGCAGATCGGCGCGCTGATCGCGGAAGCCAAGGTCGATGCGCTGATTTTCTTCGTTGATCCGCTCACGCCGATGCCGCATGACGTGGACGTCAAGGCGCTGATGCGGCTCGCGATCGTGTACGACATTCCAATGGCGTTGAACCGCGCCACCGCCGAACTGCTGGTCAGGGATTTCGCAAGCGGCTGAGCCGCTTGCGCCGGGGAGGGGAAAATGGCTGGCCTGGACGCGGAGGAAGTGGTGTTCCGGTTTCCGATCCTGATCGGGGATATCGGCGGCACCAATGCGCGTTTCTCGATGCTGCTCGACTCGCAGGCCGAGCCGAAACAGTTTCCGGTGGTCAAGACCGCGGATTTTCCGACGATCGACGCCGCGATCCAGGCGAGCATCCTCGACAAATCCTCGGTGCAGCCGCGCTCGACCGTGCTGGCCGTGGCCGGCCCGGTCGAGGGCGACGAGATCGCGCTGACCAATTGCCCCTGGGTGGTGAAGCCGCGTGTCATGATCGAGACGCTCGGCCTTTCCGACATCGTCGTGCTCAACGATTTCGAGGCGCAGGCGCTGGCTGTCGTCGCGCTTGGCGAGGCAGACATGCAGCGGATCGGCTCGGGCGCGCCGGAGCCGCTTGCCGGCCGTGTCGTGCTCGGCCCCGGCACCGGTCTCGGCGTCGCCGGCCTGATCCACGCCGGCCACCGCTGGGTGCCCGTGCCGGGCGAAGGCGGACATATGGACATCGGGCCGCGCAGCCCGCGCGATTTCGAGGTGTTCCCGCATATCGAGCGGATCGAGGGCCGCATTTCGGGCGAGCAGATCCTGAGTGGCCGCGGCCTGGTCAATGTCTACAGAGCCGTTGCCCGCGCCGACGGCAGGCAAGCGCCCTTCACGACGCCGGCCGAGATCACCGGCGCTGCGCTCGAGAACTCCGACCGCATCGCGGCCGAGGCGTTGGAGATATTCGTCACCTGCCTCGGCCGCACGGCGGGCGACCTGGCGCTGGTGTTCATGAGCCGCGGCGGCGTCTATCTGACCGGCGGCATCGCCCAGAAGATCGTGCCGGCGCTGATGCGCGGCAATTTCCGCGCCGCCTTCGAGGACAAGGCGCCGCATGGCGAGCTGATGAAGTCGATGCCGGTTTTCGTCATCACCCAGCCCTTTGCCCCGCTGGCAGGGCTTGCCGCCTATGCCCGCACGCCGGGGCGGTTCGGGGTGGAAACCGCGGGGCGGCGCTGGACGCAATAATGCCACGCGCCAAGCCTATTTGGGACGGCAGGATAGGCAAAGCCGGGCGATCCGGATAAGAGAGCCCGGACGGGCAGGCGCGGCGCCTGCCGGATTCAACGAGTCGGGGCCAAAGAACCGCTTTTGGACGCTCCCACCCCCACAAAACCGCTTCAGCATCCAGGCGAGATCGTCGCCATAATCCGCCGCGTTCTCGCCGAGAACGGGCGCGAATACGTGCCCTATTACATCTTTGCCGTCTTCTGCCTGCTGATTGTCGCCGGCACCACCGCGCTCAGCGCCTGGATCATGCGCGACGTGGTGGACGAGATATTCTATTACCGCCGCAGCGACCTGATCGCGGCACTTTGCCTGGTCATCATCGTCGCCTTCACCGTCCGCGGCCTCGCCTCCTATGGCCAGTCGGTCATTCTTGCCAAGGTCGGCAACAATCTCGTCGCGCGCTACCAGCAGCGCCTGTTCGACCATCTGATGAAGCTGGGCGTCGGCTTCTTCACGGAGAACCGCTCGGCCCACCTCGCCGCGCAGATCAGCCAGAATGTCGGCGGCATCCGCGACCTGCTCAACATGACCATCACGTCGGTCTCGCGCGACGTGGTTTCGCTGTTGGCACTGGTGGCGGTCATGGTCTGGCAGGACTGGTTCCTGTCGCTGATCGCGCTGCTGATCGGTCCGCCGCTCGTCTACACGGTCAACTATCTGATGCGGCGCATGCGCCGCATCACGCGCGAGTCGATCGAGGTGAATTCGCGGCTGCTCGGCGCCATGCAGGAGGCCACGCAAGGCATCACCATCGTAAAAGCCTTCACCATGGAGAGCGAGCTTTCCGCCAAGCTCGCCGCGCTGATCGCGCAGGCCGAGGAGCAGGCCAACCGCATGGCGCGGATCGCCGAGCGGGTTTCGCCGATCGCCGAGACGCTTGCCGGCTTTGCCGTTGCCGGCGTCATCGCCTATGCCGGCTATCGGGCGCTGCACGGCAACCAGCCGCCGGGAACCGTGTTTTCCTTCATCACCGCATTGCTGCTCGCCTACGACCCGGCGCGCCGGCTGGCGCGCGTGCAGGTCGGGCTCGAGCGCTCGCTCGTCAATGCGCGCATGATCTACGAGATCCTCGATCTCGAGCCGCAGCAGAGCGACGTGGCGGACGCCAGACCGCTGGCGGTCGGCGCAGGCGAAGTGCGTTTCGACCGGGTCGGGTTCGGTTATCAGGACGGCGTCTCGGTGCTCGAGAAGGTGAGCTTCACCGCCGCCGCCGGCAGGACGACGGCGATCGTCGGCGGCTCGGGCGCTGGCAAGACGACGCTGGTCGCGCTGCTGCAGCGTTTCTACGACCCCTCGAGCGGGCGCATCCTGATCGACGGGCAGGACATCGCCGCCGTTTCGAAGCAAACGCTGCGCCGCTCGATCGCCTATGTCTCGCAGCAGCCCTATCTGTTCGAGGGCACGATCCGCGACAACATCCGCTACGGCCGCCCCGACGCGACCGATGCCGAGGTCGAGGCCGCCGCGAAGATCGCGCAGGCCGACGAGTTCATCCGCCTGCAGCCGCGGGGCTACGAAACGCCTGTCGGCGAGAACGGCGTGACGCTTTCCGGCGGGCAGCGCCAGCGGCTTTCGATCGCCCGCGCGGTGGTCCGCAACGCGCGTGTCCTCGTGCTCGACGAAGCGACCTCGGCGCTCGACAATGAATCCGAAGCGCGTGTGCAGGCGGCGCTGGCGCAGGTCATGAAGGACCGGACGACCATCGTCATCGCCCACCGCCTGTCCACCGTCATCAATGCCGACAAGATCGTCGTGCTCGAGTTCGGGCATGTGGTCGAGGAAGGCTCGCATCGCAGCCTGCTGGCGCGGCCCGACGGCGTCTATGCGCGCTATTATCGCCGGCAGGGCGAAAGCGGCCTTGGGCTCGTCGATGACCTCGATCCGTCCGAGCCGGTGATCGCCGAGCCGCGTATACGGAGCGCGCCTTGATCCTTCTCGTGGCGCGCTTCGGGCAATCCAAGCTTGCATGACGCCGCCCACGCTGATCCTCGACATTTCGCCGCTCGCCGTACAGGGCGGTCAGGCGGTCGGCATATTGCGCGCCCTGCGCGAGCTTGCGCGCTGGGCGCTGGCGAACCGCGCCGGCACGCAGTTCGTCCTCTTCGACACGCGGCGTGAGGCATTCCGGCGCATTCGCCCGGAATGGCTGGCAGCGATCATCGACGGCAGGGCGCTGATCGACGTTTCCGTCCTGCCCGAGCCGGGCAGCAGCAAGCGCGTCCTGCCCGAGCGCGTGCCGGCGCTGCTGCGCCGGCCCGCGCAGTGGCTCTACAATCCGCGCCGGCGCCTGCTCGTGGCGCTGGAGCGCTGGCGGCTGAAGCGCCTGCCGGGACAAGCCGTGGCCGAGCGCGCCGCGTCGCGGCTGCTGACGCCCCGGCTGCACGACATGCTCGCCGGACCGAGCGGCGAGCGCCGCACGCTGCTGCCGTTCGACCTCGCCACGGGCGAGGTTCTTGCGCTCGGCGCCGAGCACCTGCTGGTTTGCGCCGGCTCGAACTGGAATTATGACAGCGTGCTGCAGCACGTCGCCCGGCGCCGGCAGCAGGCAGGGTTGCGGGTCGCCTTCCTGAGCTACGACATCATCCCGCTGCTTTATCCCGACTTCTTCCTGCCGCCCTCCGCCGCATCCTTCCGGAAAATGTTCCACGCCGCGGCCGCGACTGCCGACCTGGTCATCGTCAATGCGCGGCAGATCGAGAAGGACGTGGCGCAATACTGCACGGCGAACGGCCTGCCGCTGCCGGCAATTCGCGTCGTGCCGCTCGGCGCCGACCCCTTTGCACCTGCAGCGGCTGTGAGCGACAGCCTTCCATCCGGTTTGGAAGCCGGCCGCTACGCCCTGTTCGTCAGCACGATCGAGCCGCGCAAGGGCCACCGGCTGCTCTTCGATGTCTGGCGCCGGCTGGTCGAGGCGGGGGTGCCGCAGGCCGCGCGCTTCAAGCTCGTCTTTCTCGGGCGGCGCGGCTGGCTGGTCGACGACCTGCTTGCCGATATCGAAGCCGATCCGAGCTGTCACTCGTCGCTCCACATCCTTTCCAGCGTCAGCGACAGCCAGCTCGCAACGCTCTACCGCAATGCCGCCTTCACGCTGTTCCCGTCGCTCTATGAAGGTTACGGCCTGCCGGTGGTGGAATCGTTCCAGCACGGCAAGGCCGTGCTGGCCTCCAATGCCGGCGCGCTGCCCGAGGTGGCCGGCGATCTTTCGCCGACGCTCGACCCGCGCGATGCCGATGCCTGGTTCGCGCTGATGCGGCGCTGGATCGAGAACCCGGCGGAGCGAGGACCTTATGAGTCGGCGATCCGCGAGCGCTTCCGTCACCCGTCATGGCAGGAGGCCGCCAGCATCTTCTTTCGCATGCTGGACGAGGAATTCCGCCGCCCGGCGGGAGCACCCGCGCCATGATGCGCGCGCCCGGCAGGCTTTGGTCGAGGACGCTGCAGGTCGCGTCATGGACCTATCGCCATTATCTGACGGCGACGGCCTGCAGCGTGATGATCGCGATGATCTTCTTCACGCAGTCCGATTCGCCGGCCCGATTCACCTTCTTCGTGGTGGTCCTGCCGCTTGCCGGGCTCGGCATCCTCGTGTGCTGGCAACATCTCAGATTCTCGGTGGTCCTGGCAGCCTGCGCGCTCTATCTGGCCGCCATGACCGTCGCCTCCGCAGTCGATCTGGGCGGGTGGGGCGAGGGCGTGTGGCCGCAGACCTATCTGTCGGTCTACATCCTTCTGTTCGTCACGATCGTCGGCGGCCTCGTCGCATCGCATGACGATTTCATCGACCGCCTCTTCCTCGTTGCCGGGCTGGCGGCGGCGGCAAGCGCGGCGCTCAATATCTACTTCTTCTTCGCAACGGTGGTGCCGGCAGACGGCTACGCCCTCTATTATTACCGGCTGGTCGCGACGGTCGGCATGCCGTCCTATGCCAATTCCACCAACATCAGCGCCACCTACGCGGTTTTCTGCATCGGGACGCTCGCAATCGCGGTTCGCGGCCGTCTGCCGGCGTCCTTCCGCGCCGCCCTGGCGGCCGCTGCCGGCGTCCTGTTCGTCGCGGTGCTGCTCACCCAGGCCCGCGGCGCCATCATCGCGGTCGCCGTCGGGGCGGCTGTGCTGGTGCTTACTGCGGCGCCGCGCTTCCGCCGCTTCGCTGCCGGCGCAGCCGTGCTGCTTGCCGCGCTCGCCGTGACGGTTCCTGGAATCCAGGAAATGGTCTTCGTCCGCGGGCTGAGCTTCCGGCCGGAGGTCTGGAGCGGTTTCCTCGACCTGATCGCGGCGCGTCCCTGGACCGGTTACGGCTCGTTCAGCCCGATCGGCCTTCGCCTGGAGAACGGTGTTTTCCTCGATCAGGCGCACAATCTCGTGCTCTCGGCCTGGTTCCGCGGCGGCGTCGTCAGCGCTCTGGCAATGGCGCTCGTGCTTGTCGGCGGACTCTACTGGTCGTGGCGGCATTGGCGGGCGACGCGGCAGGTCGCGCCGCTCTGCGTGATGGCCACGATCGCCTCGGCGGGAATGATCGACTATCAATTGCTCGCCACTTATCCTACGTGGCCGTGGGTGACGTTCTGGCTGCCGTTCGGCCTCTGCGTCGGCGCCGAGATGGTGGCGCGCAGGGGCGGCACTGCGGCCGGCCCGGCGCAGGCCTGATCTGGAGGGAAGAGTGAGTACGGAAAAGCCGATGCGGCTCGTTGTGGTCGGCGCCGCGGGGCGCATGGGCCAGGCGCTCATCCGCGCCATACATGCGACCGAAGGCGTCGCGGTGGGCGGTGCCGTGGAGCGCCAGGGCTCGCCGCAGCTCGGCAAGGACGCCGGCGCGCTTGCCGGCGTCGGCGAGCTTGGCGTGATCATCTCCGACGACCCGCTGCCGGTTTTCGCCAAGGCCGACGGCGTGCTCGACTTCACCGCGCCGGGCGCGACGGTCGAGTTCGCCGGTTATGCCGCGCAGGCGCGCATAGCCCACATCATCGGCACGACCGGATGCACCCCGGACGACGACGCCAGGATCGCTGCGGCGGCGCGCCATACCGCAATCGTGAAATCCGGCAATATGAGCCTCGGCATCAATCTGCTTGCCGTGCTGGTCGAGCAGGCGGCGAAGGCGCTCGAAGCAGGCGATTTCGACATCGAGGTGCTGGAGATGCATCACCGGATGAAGGTCGACGCCCCCTCCGGCACGGCATTGCTTCTCGGCGAGGCTGCCGCGAAAGGCCGTGCCATCGCGCTCCGCGAAAACAGCGTGCGCTCCCGCGACGGCCACACCGGCGCCCGTGCCACCGGCAGCATCGGCTTCGCAACGCTGCGCGGCGGCTCGGTGATCGGCGAGCATTCGGTCATTCTCGCCGGCGGCGGCGAGCGCATCGTGCTTTCGCACCATGCCGAGGATCGGTCGCTGTTTGCGACGGGCGCGATCAAGGCCGCGCTCTGGGCCCGGCACAGGAAGCCCGGCCTCTACTCCATGCGCGACGTGCTGGGGCTCTGAACGCCGCATGGCTGGACGGCAGCCGCGCCGGCATCTATCCCTTGCGCGACGAATTTTCTTTCGTCGCCGACCGGTTGCATTGGGGCGGGTGCTTTCGCAAATCGCCGTTCAAGCTGACGCGCGATGACCTTCTGATCGCCGGAGCGGTGGAATTCGAGCGGCTGTCGAACAACTGAACAAGGAGTCTGCATGTCCGGAACGCTTGTGCTTGTCCGCCATGGCCAGAGCGAGTGGAATCTGAAGAATCTGTTCACCGGCTGGCGCGATGTCGACCTGACCGAGCAGGGTCACGCCGAGGCGCGAGCCGCGGGCGCGAAGCTCAAGGCGCTGGGCATGAAATTCGACATCGCCTTCACCTCGTCCCTGCAGCGTGCGCAGAAGACCTGCCAGCACATTCTCGACGCCGTCGGCCAGAGCGATCTCGAGACCATCCGCGATCCGGCGCTGAACGAACGCGATTATGGTGACCTGGTCGGCCTCAACAAGGATGACGCGCGCAAGAAATGGGGCGAGGAGCAGGTGCTGAAATGGCGCCGTTCCTATGACATCCAGCCGCCGGGCGGCGAGAGCCTGAAGGATACCGGGGCACGCGTCTGGCCGTATTATCTGCACGACATGCAGCCTTATGTCCTGCGCGGCGGCACGGTGCTGGTGGCGGCGCACGGCAATTCGCTGCGTGCGCTCATCATGGCGCTCGAAGGCCTCTCCGGCGAGGCGGTGATCAAGGTGGAGCTCGGCACCGGCGTGCCGATGATCTACCGGCTCAACGCCGATTCCACGCTCGCATCGAAGCAGTGGCTCGAGTGAGGATTTGATTCGCCGCACGCGCGTTAATCGTCTGTTGAGATGTGCGGCGATCAACAACAAACGCCGATATCGCTGATTACAGCCGCTGCGATGACGATTCATTCCAGCTTTTCGGCGCTTGTTCAGCACTCATCAAGGTAAAGAAAAAGCAGCCCGTTAAGCTAAAATTTAAGTCTTCACCTTTAAAACAATTCTCGGAAGCTGAGTCTTGGCGGGGGCTAAGGCCGGCGAGGCGCGGTTGCTCAGGGCAATGGCGTCTGCTTACGCAGGTGGGGGAACGGAGCCGTCCCGGGCTCTGGTGCATGAGGCGCTTCCTACACCCTGGTTCCTGCAAGGGAGCCATGCCCTCCGGTGAAATCTTTCACGTCCATCAGGACGCCCGCATGGCTGTGCGCCGGATTCGGCGCTGGCGAGGCGGCTGACGTCGGCAGAGGCACGGACAATCCGTGTCTTGGCCGTGCGAGGAGGCTTGACGCCTGCTCACACGACCCCGCGCCAGGAATGACCTGTGTAGCAATTGTGTAGCAATTCACGCTGAAGGCGCCCCGTGTCATGACCTCGATCATCTCCTCCCTCTCCGTAAACCAGATCAAGACGCTTTCGGCGTCGATGATCTCCAACCTTACCCAGGAAGACGTCGAGGCGCTGACGACAGCGCAGGTCGCCGCTCTCAGCCAGACGCAGATTGCCGCTCTCGACGACGAGAATTTCGCGGCGATGGACGAAGACCAGCTCGGCGCCATCTCCACCAATGGCATCAAGGGTCTGACCGCCGACCAGCTCGAGGCGCTCGACGCCTCCAAGATGGCTGCCTTCAGCAAGGCGCAGCTTGCGGCACTCGCGCCTGAGCGGATCGATGCCCTCTCCGCCGACCAGCTCGAGGCGCTTGACGCCGAGCAGATCAGCGGCCTGAGCTCGGCCCAGCTCGCCTTCTTCGAGCCTGCCGACATTGCCGACTTCACCGAGGACGAGATCGCCGCCATCAACGCCAAGGCGATCGCCGGCCTTGCCAACGACGTCATCGCGGCGCTGACCGAAGACCAGGTCGGCGCGCTGACGACCGCCCAGATCGCCGGCCTGAAGAGCACGCAGGTCGCGGCCTTCACCGAAGACCAGATCGCCGCCCTGACCGAAGACCAGGTCGGCGCGCTGAACGCGACGCAGGTTGCAGCGCTCACCACCGACCAGGTTGGGGCGCTCACGGCCGACCAGGTCGGCGCACTGTCCACCAAGGCCGTGGCCGCGCTCTCCGCCACCCAGATCGGCGCGATGAGCGAAGACCAGATCGCGGCGTTCACCACCACCCAGATCGCCGTGCTGAGCTCGACGCAGCTCGCGGCCGTCAGCGCCGACGCCATCGCCGACTTCTCCGCCGCTTCCATCGCCGCGATCAGCACCAAGGCGATTGGCGGCCTAGCCGACGCCACCGTCGCCGCGCTGACCGAAGACCAGCTCGAGGGCCTGACGACTGCCCAGGTCGGGGCGCTGAAGACCACGCAGGTTGCCGCGCTCACCACCGACCAGGTTGCCGCGCTCTCCACCGACCAGGTCGCGGCCCTGACCGCCGCCCAGGTCGGCGCTCTCGACAACACCCAGGTCGCGGCTCTGACCGAGGACCAGGTCGCTGCCCTCACGACCAAGGCTCTCGCCGGCCTGACCGCCTCCCAGATCGGTGCGCTGACCGAAGACCAGGTTGCTGCGCTGACCACCGGACAGGTTGCGGCGCTGAACGCCACGCAAATTGCGGGCCTCACCGAAGACCAGGTTGCAGCGCTGACCGAGGACCAGGTCGCCGCGCTCTCCGCCAAGGCCATTGCCGGCCTCACCACCGACCAGGTCGGCGCTCTGACCACCGACCAGGTCGGTGCCCTCACCAACGGCCAGGTTGCCGCGCTCACTAACGCCCAGGTCGCCGCGCTCTCCGAAGATCAGGTCGGCGCGCTGAGCACCAGCCAGGTCGGCGCCATCACCGCCAAGCAGGTCGCGGCGCTGACGACGGACCAGGTTGCCGCTCTCACCGAGGACCAGGTTGCCGCGCTGAGCACGAAAGCCGTGGCAGCCCTGACCACCGCTCAGATCGGCGCCCTCACCGAGGACCAGGTCGCAGCGATCACCACGACTCAGATCGCGGCGCTGACCTCGGCCCAGCTCGGGGCCCTCGACGAGGACCAGATCGGCGCGCTGACCCAAGCGCAGGTCGGCGCGCTTTCCACCAAAGCCGTGGCTGGCCTGACTACGACCCAGATCGGCGCGCTCACCGCAGACCAGGTCGGATCGCTGACGCCGGCGCAGGTCGGCGCCATGAGCGCGGCGCAGATCGGGGCAATCGATCCCGACTTCGTGGCGGTGTTCTCGACCACCCACATCGCCGCCATCAACTCGAAGTCGATCTCCGGCGTTTCGACGGACTCGCTCGCTGCCTGGACCGACTCCCAGATCGGCGCGTTGACCACCGCCCAGATGGGCGGCCTGAGCAACACGCAGGTTGCGGCCTTCACCGAGGACCAGATCGCTGACTTGTCCAACAGCCAGCTCGCGGCGCTGAAGAGCACCCAGCTTGCGGCGCTCACCACCGACCAGGTCGGTGCGCTGACGGAAAGCCAGGTCGCGGCGCTCAGCACCAAGGCAGTGGCCGGCCTGACGACGACCCAGATCGGCGCGCTCACCGAAGACCAGATCGGCGCGATGACCGCCGGCCAGGTTGCCGCGCTGAGCGCGACGCAGGTTGGCGCCATGACGGCCGATCAGGTCGGTGCGCTGACCACGGCCCAGGTTGCCGCGATGAACGCGACGCAGCTTGCCACGCTCGACGCGACCAAGGTCGCGGCGCTCTCCGAGGACGCGGTCGCTGCCATCACCACCAAGGCGATCGTGGGCCTGAGCAACGCCGCCGTCGCGGCGCTGACTGAAGATCAGGTCGGTGCCCTGGCGACCGCCCAGATCACGGCGCTGAAGCCGACACAGCTTGCGGCCATGACCGCCGACCAGATCGGCGCGCTGACGGTGGCTCAGGTCGGTGCGATCGGCAGCCAGCAGGCTGCGGCCATGACCACCGCCCAGATCGAGGCCCTGACGACGGACCAGGTCGCCGCCCTCGCGACCAAGGCAGTGGCGGCACTCACGGCGGCCCATATCGACGCCATGACGGCCGACCAGATCGAGGCCTTCACCGAGACGCAGATCGCCGCGATGAGCGCAACCCAGATCGGCGCACTCGAGGCCGACGACATCGCCGAGTTCTCGGCCGATGAGATCGGGTCGCTGAGCGCCAAGGCGATTGCCGCGCTCTCGACCGACGCGATCGCCGGCCTGACCACCGACCAGGTGGGCGCGCTGACGGGCCCCCAGATCGCGGCCTTGGCCACCGCGCAGGTCCAGGCCCTCACCGAGGACCAGATCGCCGAGCTGACCGAGGACCAGGTTGCCGCCTTCAAGAGCCCGCAGATCGCGGCGCTGACAAATGATCAGATCGGCGCGCTCACCGAAGATCAGGTCGCTGCCCTGACCACCTCGCAGGTTGCGGCGCTGACGGCCACCCAGGTCGGCGCCATGAGCTCCGATCAGGTCGCGGCCTTGACGGATGCCCAGGTCGGCGCGATGAGCGCCACCCAGATCGGCGCCATTGCCGCCGTCGACGTCGCCGACTTCTCCGAAACCAAGATCGCGGCGATCAGCGCCAAGGCGATCGGTGGTCTCGCCGACGCCACGGTGGCCGCGCTCACCGAGGACCAGGTGGCTGCCCTGACGACGGCGCAGGTCGCCGCCCTCAAGACCAGCCAGATCGCGGCGATGACCACGGACCAGGTCGCCGGCCTGACCGAGGACCAGATCGTGGCGCTGAAGACCACGCAGATCGCGGCCCTGACCACGACCCAGGTCGCAGCACTCACCGAAGACCAGGTCGGCGCCCTGACCACCGCGCAGGTCGGCGCCCTCACCGCCACCCAGATCGGCGCCCTCACCGAGGATCAGGTTGCCGCCCTCACCGAGGCCCAGATCGGCGCGCTCAACGCCACGCAGGTCGCGGCGATCAGCGAGGACGACATCGTCGCGATGTCGGAAGCCAAGATCGCGGCGATCAGCACCAAGGCGATCGTCGGCCTCGCCGACGCCACGGTCGCGGCGCTCAGCGAGGACCAGGTCGCCGCGCTGACGAATGGCCAGCTCGCAGCGCTCAAGGCCAGCCAGTTCGGATCGCTGACCGCCGACCAGATCGGCGCTCTGACGACCGATCAGGTCAGCGCCCTGAGCGCGGTGCAGGCTGCCGCCCTGACGTCCACCCAGATCGCCGCTCTCACCGAGGACCAGGTCGGTGCGCTGAGCACCAAGGCGGTCGCGGCGCTCTCCGCCACGCAGATCGGCGAGCTCTCGGCCGACCAGCTGGGTGCATTGACCACGACGCAGGTCGCAGCATTGAGCGCCTCGCAGATTGCGGCCATCGACGAGACCGGCATCGCCGGCCTCTCCGAGGACCAGGTGGCGGCGATCAGCACCAAGGGCATTACCGGCCTTACCGCCGACGCGCTCGGCGCGCTCTCCGCGGACCAGCTGGGCGCTGTGACGACGTCCCAGATCGCGGCGCTGACGACCACCCAGGTGGCGGCGCTGACGACCGACCAGATCGGCGACCTGACCGAAGATCAGTTCGGGGCCATCACCGCGAAGCAGATCGCGGCGCTGACCACCGACCAGATCGGCGCTCTCACCACCGATCAGGTCGGCGCCATGAGCTCGGCCCAGATCGCGGCACTCACCGTCGCCCAGGTCGACGCCATGAACGCCGATCAGATCGAGGCCTTGACCGAGACGCAGACCGCCTCGCTCACCGCCGCCCAGATCGACGCCATGTCGGAAGCAGATTTGGCCGAGTTCTCCGTGGGCGACATCGCGGCGATCAGCACCAAGGCGATTGCCGGCCTGTCGGCGACCGACATCGCATCGCTGAGCGCCGACCAGGTGCAGGCCTTCACCACGTCTCAGGTGCAGGCGATGAGCTCGGCCCAGGTGGAAGCGATCATCGCCGCCTACCAGGAAGTCTGATCGGGGGGCCGATCAGTTGATCGAGAACGGCGCGGCCTGGAGCCGCGCCGTTTTCGTTTGCGCGGCCCGCTCTTTCCGGGTTGTCGATCCGAAACTTCGGCTGCGGCGCAGTCCAGCCGTCCCCGGCGCGGGCAAAAACCGCGTTGACACTGCCGGTTGGCCCGCTTACATGAGCGCCGCCTGCCCAGATGGCGGAATTGGTAGACGCACTAGTTTCAGGTACTAGCGCCGCGAGGCGTGGAGGTTCGAGTCCTCTTCTGGGCACCATTTTCCGTATCTCACGCGAGTTCGCTTCGCTCACCGCTCCGATGGGGCGGCCTGGCCGGCCGACGGGCGGTCGCCCTTGCGAACCCTTCGGGTTCGAACTCGCTCCTGAGAGGGG